>Ga0209040_10000509_pt1 | contig 29930 bp, 22 predicted proteins | sample BogFormECP12_OM3_FD_188240 | JGI IMG/M metagenome (GOLD analysis project Ga0209040, IMG submission 188240) | Bog forest soil microbial communities from Calvert Island, British Columbia, Canada - ECP12_OM3 (SPAdes) (version 2) | ecosystem: Environmental > Aquatic > Freshwater > Wetlands > Bog ... | reverse complement strand
CGTCACCTCCATGACTGCTCCGGTTGCTTCCGGCTGGAGCGTTCGCCGGGTGGGACTTGCACCCACTGGAAAGCGCCGCCTTCTCACGGCGCACGCAAAAAGCGGTCGTTCCGGGACGGTAGTCGCGAACGGGGGCAATTCGGTTTGCGCGTTGAAATCACCGGACCGATCGGTCGCGGTAAAACTACACTGGCGAATGTCCTCCTCAATGAGTCAGGTTTAGCAGTTTGTTTCCGAAGTTCCTGAGCAAGTCCCGTTCTGGGTAGAGGCTTACCGCGGTGTCCCACATTATGAGCTCGAAAAAGACCTTAGCTTTCTCTTATTTCATAGGATGAATGTCCGAGCGCGCCAGCCCAAAGACAGTGGTATACTGGTGTACGTTTTCGCTTTGTCCAGGATCCTGCCTTCGTCCAATTGGTCCAAAACGAGGCCGAGCTTGCGGTGTTCATCGGTACATCACCAACATTTTGCGGCTCCCGAACCTTATCATCAATCTCCGCTGCTCCACGTCCACCTTGCTCGCACGGATTGCAGCTCTGGGTCTGTGAGCTCTTGACTCAAATTCAATTCGGTGAGTGAATGGTCTTGTCGTAACAGTTTTGATTTCCAGGATGGAGCTGGGGAAAGTATAAAGCGCGTGAATATCGCAGTGATTGTTGCTGATGGCTAACTAAATCGAAATTTAGCGTCGCGGTTAGTTGTTTTAATTGCGAGATGGCGCACTAATAAATTCAACAATATGAACCATCTCTCAAGCACTCAAGTAAGACATAAACTCTCGGAGGGTATGTGAGCCGCACTCATAGGCTCTTTAGCTTCGAGTGGATGTGAATAGGTCGCATTGACAGAGGATTTTGAATAGGCCGCGCGAGTTGTCTTGAGTTCATGGCCGGGAGCGGCTTTGTTGAATTTTCCGGGAGGAAACAAGGATGGTTACGCTCACCTATCCTGGTGTTTACATTGAAGAGCTTTCCAGCGGAGTTCACACCATCACCGGGGTCGCGACCTCGATCGCGGCGTTCGTAGGATGGGCTCCGCAAGGGCCGGTGAATGAAGCTATCCTCGTCCAGAGCTGGTCGGATTTTCAAACCCAGTTCGGCGGCCTCTCGGCGGGCAACTACCTCGGCTACGCGGTCAATCAGTTCTTCGGCAACGGTGGCCAGCAAGCCTATATTGTGCGGCTCGCATGGACCGATGCGGCCACCGCCTCTTCAGTGAGCCATCCGATAGGCGGATCGCTTTCCCTTTTCGCGACCAGTCCCGGCGGCTGGGGGAATGCCTTGCAGGTCATCGTGACCTCGCAGCCAGGCAACGCAAACAAATTTAGCCTTCAGGTTATACAAGTTATCAGCCCGACGTCGTCTAAGACTCTGGAAAGCTACAACAACCTCTCGGTCAGCGCAAACGATCCGAATAACGTGGTCGCCGTCATTAATAACGACTCGCAATATTTGACGTTCGTTAGCCCAACGTCGACCCAAGCTGCTGCGCCAAGCACGAACCCGACAAGCAACGCAATTCCTGGACCGCGATTAATCTCGGCAAGCCCGACAGCCTCCGGCACTCTTGCCCCAACTCAATATTTCTACCAGGTGTCCGCGCTTTATGGAACTCTCGAAAGCCTTCCGTCGAACGAGCTCTCGATTACGACGACAACTACAGGCTCCGTTACACTTACCTGGACGGCTCCAACGTTCCAGGGACAAAGTCCCACAGGATATCGCGTGTATAGAGCCGCGACATCCGGCACCGAGAGCGGCTTCCTCGTTCCCTCCCCCGCCACCGTAACAACCTTCGCCGATTCAGGCGCGACTTTAACTACCGGCCAACCGGTCGCGCCGCAGTTGTTGTCCGGGGGCAGTGACGGAACGGTCCTGAATCCCAACGATGGGAATTTCGAGAACGCGCTGAACTTAAGCGGCAGTCCAGGCTCAAATGGGGTGCATTTGCTTGATCGGGTGCCGATTTTCAACTTGCTGTGCGTGCCAGGCGAGTCGGACGCCGCGACGATCCAGGCGCTTCAACTGTATTGCGCGAATAACCGAGCTTTCTATATTGTCGATTCTCCGCAGCTCGCCACGACGCAAAATCTCATCGCCAACGGTCCGATCGGGACTACCTCAGGCCAGCTCGACACCGGCACCAGTCTTTCGGGTCAGTATTCAATCAATTCCGCATATTATTACCCATGGGTATCCGCGCCCGATCCGCTTTTCGGCAATCGGCCTGCACTCTTCCCGCCTTGCGGCTTCGTCTCAGGCATTTACGCCGCAACAGACGCAGCCCTCGGCGTATGGAAGGCTCCCGCCGGCATCGACGCCAGTCTGAGCGGCATCTCGGGCCTTCAGACCGTGCTGACCGACCTCGAAAACGGCTCTCTCAATACCCAGGCCGTCAATTGCCTTCGCCAGTTCAGGGTTTACGGCGACGTGGTGTGGGGCGCCCGCACTCTGCAGGGCGCAGACCAAGCGGGCTCGCAGTGGAAGTATGTTCCAATCCGACGCTTCGCGCTCTTCCTTGAATCGAGTCTCTACGAGGGCACCCAGTGGGTGGTATTCGAGCCAAATGACGAGCGCCTATGGGGTCAGATCCGGCTCAATATTGGGGCGTTCATGCAGGGGCTCTTCCTCCAGGGCGCGTTCCAGGGAACGAGCCCGACGCAAGCCTACTTCGTCAAATGCGATGCCGAAAACAATCCGCAGTCCAGCATCGACCAAGGGATCGTCACCATCCTCGTCGGCTTCGCTCCGCTCTACCCCGCGGAATTCGTCGTTATCCAGATCCAGCAAATGGCGGGTCAGCTTCAAGCTTGAGAGGACGGTCCATGGCTATCTTTCCGGCTAATCCAAAACGCGTCGACCCATACAAGAATTTTAAGTTTCGCGTGAAATGGGACGGGCGCTATGTCGCCGGCATGAGTAAGGTTGGAAGCCTCAAGCGGACGACCGAGGTCGTCGAGCACCGGGAAGGCGGCGATCCCTCGACTTCGCGCAAATCGCCCGGGCGTACAAAATACGAGGCGATTACGCTTGAGCGCGGGCTCACGCAGGACCTCGCTTTTCACGAATGGGCGGGACTCGTTTTTAATTATGGCGCCGGGCTCGGCTCCGAAGTCTCGTTGGCCAATTTTCGCAAGGACATCTATTTGGAATTGTACAACGAGGCCGGACAGCTAGTGATCGCCTACAAGATCTATCGCTGCTGGGTGTCCGAATATCAGGCGCTGCCGGATCTCGACGCCAATGCCAACGCCATAGCCATCGAGCACATCAAGCTGGAGAACGAGGGGTGGGAACGCGACACGAGCGTGACCGAACCGACGGAGCCGACGTTGGCGAGCGTCGCCACCTAAATGCGCGCCCTCACGGATACGGAGCTGCTCGCTCTGTGGGAGCGTGGTTTGCCTCGGCGTCCCATCGATCGCGCAATTCTGATTTTGGGGGCGGCGTTTCCCGAAACGCCTTATGATGCGCTCGCTGATTGGCCTTTAGGCCGCCGAAATCAGGCGATCGCGGAATTGCATGGAACCTGCTTCGGGTACGGAGTGCATGGATGGACGTCCTGCCCCGAATGCGGCGAGAAACTCGAGTTCGAACTGGATCGGCGAATGTTCGCGTCGGGGAGCGGCGAGATAGCGTCCGATGAGCCGATTGTCGTTGGCGAACGAGCTTTTCGACTCCCGAACAGCCGCGATCTCGCGAGCATCGCTAGCTGCGCCGATCCTCGCCAGGCGGTTGTGCGATTGGTCGAGAACTGCTTGCTCGGTTCGCGTGATTCCGTGGATTGGTCCATCCGGGAGTTGGACGAGATTGGCGAGCGGATGGCGCAACGCGACACGATGGCCGAAACGCGACTGTCGCTCGGTTGTCCAAGCTGCGCGCACGCCTGGGAAGAGAGCCTCGATATCGCAACCTTCGTGTGGGAGGAAATCGAGGCGAAAGCCAAACTCGTTCTTATCCAAATTCATTTTCTCGCTTCGGCCTATGGCTGGGCCGAATCGCAAATTCTGTCGCTGAGCGCGAATCGGCGCGCGCGCTACCTCGAAATGATCCGGGGGTGACCGGTTATCTGCAACGACTCGCCATCGCGGCGACGAAGACCGGCGGATCGATCCATCCGGTCGTACAGCCCTTTTTTGCATCTTCCTCCCAAGCCAGTTCGCCCGAATACCCCGACACAGAGGAGTTCTCGGGCACGGATGCCCCTGCAGGGCGCCGACAATCCGACCCGGAAATGGCAGAGGCGCCGCCGCGACTCGAAGCGACCAGCGCTTTCGAATCCGTTTCGCCCGAACCGGCGAATTTGGTGACGCAACCTTCTCTCCCCCCGTTGCTCAAGACCCAAGCGAATGCGCATGGCGACGCACCGCCCAATAGCCCGAGTCCGTATGGCGTCGGGTTGCAGACCCAAATTTCCGCCCCGGCGGCCCATACCCAAACCTCACAGCGGACAGCATCGCGTGGAGACAACGCGCTGCGCACCGGCCCGAGTCCGTACGGCGCCGTGGGCGAGGAAGCCGAAAAGGATTCAGGTGAAAGAAGCGAGTTCCGTCCTCTCCACGATCGTCCTCGACCTGTGGTCGAGGATCGGTACGGGCGAGCGCAAGCCGAGCCAATACCGCCGCGTGGCGAAACACCGGACGCAGGGCGCGACCTCCACGCCTCCGCTGAACGCGTATTCGCTCCACTCCTGGCGTCGCTCGTCCAATCGCCGCGCCCCGCGCCGGCAATTGCGGCGGGGAGACGCGCCGCCGAGGGCGGATTCCGGCCAAATACGTCCGGGGCGATCCGCCAACACAATTCTAGTCGCTTGTGGAACTCAGACGTCGCGGCATGCGAATCGAATGAAGTACAGATTCATATCGGCCGGATCGAGGTGACGGCGGTTCCGCCCCCGCCGTCGCCTCCGCCAGCGGCCAAGCCGCAGCGCGCCGCGATGTCGTTGGACGAATATTTGCAGCGGCGCAACGGGAGGGCGAGATGAGCACCGCCCTCGGCATCGCAGGCGTTTCAGCCGTCCTGGAAAGTCTGCTGCAGGGCATTTTCACAAACGCGAATTTGGGGTCCGTCACTGCTTCCGCGCTGGCGCCCGACATCGTCCAGGCGAACCAGGGCGCGGGCGCGCAGCTCCAAGTGAATTTGTTTCTGCACCAGGTCACCCTGAATTCGGCCTGGCGAAACGCCGAATTGCCTTCCGTCGGCGGCGACGGCTCCACGAGGCTCTCCAGCCCCCCGCTTGCGCTCGACCTCCACTATTTGATGACCGCCTATGCGACGGAGAATTGCGAAGCCGAGGCCCTGCTCGGTTATGGGGTGCAGTTCATCCACGAAAATCCGGTCCTGGCAAGGAGTCAGATCCGAGCGACCTTGTCCGCGCTGTCGGCGACCACCACCCCTATCGCCGGGCTATTGGCCGGGTCCGGAATCGCGGACCAGATCGAAATGCTCAAGCTCACGCCGGAGTCTTTCAATCGCGAAGAGCTCGCTTGGCTGTGGACGGCGTTAAAGGCGGATTACCGGCCGACGTATCCATTCCAGGTTACGACCGTTCTGATCCAATCTCCTGCACCGCTTTTGTCGACGCTGCCCGTGCTGCAACGTACGATATCAGTCCTTCCGAGTTTGGGTCCGTTCCAACCGACCTTGGTCGCCGTGAATCCGCCCAACGGTCAGCCCGCCGCGTGCCTCGACGACACCGTAATCGTGCAAGGCGCGAATCTCAGCGGCGTGACCGGCGTTGTTCTGTCCAACGCACGCCTTGGCGTGACGCAGACGCTGACGCCGCTCGCCAACCCACAGGCCCAGTCTTTCCAGTTCGCGCTGCCCAATCCGACGCTTCCGGCGCCGCAGCCCAATCCGTCCGATTTTCCCGCCGGCGCCTGTCTGGTGTCGGCGCAAGCGACGCAAGGGACTGAAACTGTGCTCAGCAATGGACTGCCGCTTGCGGTCGCGCCCAGGATCGGGCCGTCTTGGCCGCCGGCGACGATAGCCTCCGGCTCGGCGGTGACCCTGATGGTTCCATGCTCGCCTTACCTGCGCGTCGGGCAACAGGCATACTTGCAGATCGGCGGCCAGCAGGCGCCGGCGGATACGTTTTCGACACCGACAAATACGCCCACATTCACTTACCCGATATTGAGTCCGACCGACCGCCCGGTTCCCGTTTGGCTGCGCGTCGACGGCGTCGACAGTCCGACCATCAACATGACGACAACGCCGCCATCATTCTTCGGCCCCTTGGTCCAGGTGACCTGATGCTGAAACGGACGCGCAAGCCCTCTTGGAGCGACGCCAACCAGGCATTTCTGGTTGCCGAGTTCGCGCGTCTCCAGAGTCTGCTCGGCGCCGAGACGGATGCCGATGCGGACGCCGCCGCCATTCGAGCGGAAATGGATGCGCCGCCAGCGATCGACTGGTTAGCCCATCTCTTCCAGTTGAGCGAATTCGAACGCGACGTTCTGCTGTTATGCGCCGGCGTCGAGATGGATTCCAAACTCGCCTCGCTATGCGCCGCGGCGCAGGGCCGCTCGCAGCGCGGACATGCCACGTTTGCGTTAGCCACGTCGGTTCTGCCGAACGCGCATTGGAGCGCACTCGCGCCGGCCCGGCCATTGCGACGTTACCAGCTGCTGCAAGTGGAGATAGGTCAGGGGCTGACCGCCGCGCCGTTGCGCATCGATGAACGCACCCTGCATTATCTCGCCGGGGTCAACAGCCTCGATCAGCGCCTGCACGCCATTCTGCGGTCGGTCGTGGCGCCCGAATGGATCGCCGCGACGCATGCGCCCGCGGGCGAAAAGGCCGCGCAGGCGCTCGCGTCCGCGCCGGGCGCCCGGCCTGCGTTGCAACTGTGCGGCGACGATGCGCTGGGCCAGGAAGACGTCGCCGCGCACGCCTGCTCTGTGCTGGGCCTGACCCTATTCGTGTTGGCGGTCGAGGACATTCCCGCGCCGGGAGCGGAGCTCGATCAGCTGGTCGCGCTTTGGGAGCGCGATTCGCTGCTGCTGCGCGGTGCGCTGCTCATCCAATGCGCGTCGAGCGGAATCTCCGCCGCAGCGAAGCACTTGGCGGAACGACTCGCAAGCCCGCTGTTCGTCGCCAGTCGCGAGCCGGTCCGTCTGGGCCGTCCGTTCCTGAGGTTCGACGTGGAGAAGCCGCCGCCGGTCGAGCAGAAGCAGCTGTGGACGCGCGCCTTGGGTCATGAGGCAGGCAAGCTTAACGGGGCGCTCGACGATCTGGCGCAGCATTTTCGCCTGAGCGCCAAGACGATATTCGCCACCAGCGCCCTCGCCGTCGATCGCGAGCGCGCCATCGCGCCCGAGGAAATCTGGAATGCATGTCGCGCCCTGGCGCGGCCGCGCCTCGAGGATCTGGCGCAACGGATCGTCCCATTGGTCGGCTGGGATGATCTGATCCTGCCCGAAGCGCAGAAGCGGACGCTGAGGCAGTTGGCGGATCAGGTCCGTCATCGGATGAAGGTTTACGAGACCTGGGGGTTTTCCGACAGAGGCCGGCGGGGACTTGGCGTCAGCGCATTGTTCGCGGGCGTGAGCGGCACAGGCAAGACGCTCGCCGCCGAAGTGCTGGGGCGTGAGCTCGGCCTCGATCTCTATCGTGTCGATCTCTCGAACGTCGTCAGCAAATATATCGGAGAGACCGCCAAGAATCTGGGCCAGGTATTCGACGCAGCCGAGGAAGGCGGCGTCATCCTGCTGTTCGACGAGGCCGACGCGCTGTTCGGCAAGCGCAGCGAAGTCAAGGACAGCCACGACCGCTACGCCAATATCGAAGTCGGCTATTTGCTGCAACGCATGGAGACCTATCAGGGCCTCGCGATTCTCACCACCAATCTCAAGTCGACGCTCGACAAGGCGTTCCAGCGCCGGCTGCGCTTCATCGTCAATTTCCCCTTCCCTGACGCCGAGCAACGCGAGGCGATCTGGCGGCGCGCGTTCCCCGTCAAGACGCCGACGCGAGGATTGGACGCGGCGCGCCTTTCCCAGCTCAACGTCCCCGGCGGCAACATTTGCAATATCGCGTTGAACGCCGCCTTCCTCGCCGCGGCGGCGGATGCGCCGGTCGACATGAGCCACTTGCTCGAGGCCGCGCGGTTGGAGTCGCAAAAGATCGAACGCTCGCTATCGGAGAGCGAAACCCGGGGGTGGCTATGACCCGCATCCGTGTCACCATCGATCAGCTCACGCTCAAGGGTTTTGACCCGACCCAGCAAAAGGCGGTGGTCGAAGGCCTGCAAGCCGAGCTGTCGCGCGTGTTCGCCGAGCAGGGCGCGAGCGAGGCCTGGGCGCGATCGAGCCGGACGCCGGCGCTGCGGCTCGGACCGATGGCGATTGAGCCTGGCGCATCGGGCGCGCGCAAGTTTGGCGGCGGTCTGGCGCGCCGGGTGGTGGCGGGAGCAAAGCCATGACCTTCGCGATGTTGGCGAGAAAGGGCGCGACGGCGCCGGCGGCCAAGGTTGCGGTGCCGGTCAAGAGCAACGGAAGCGCCCTGCGCATCGGCGCGCCCGACGACGTGTTCGAGCAAGAGGCGGATCGGGTGGCGGACGCGGTCATGAGTGGAGGTGGGATCCGCCGGCAATGGTCGTTTTCTCGGATGAGCGTGGAGCCCCTGTTGCGGCGCAAATGCGACTGCGGCGGGGCGGGGGGCGCGGGAGGTGAGTGCGAGGACTGCCAAAAGGAAAAAACAATGCTGCGGCGTGCGTCGCTCTCCCGGCGCGGCGGAGAGACCGAGGGTGGCGGGGAGGCTCTACCGATCGTCCACGAGGTGCTGCGCTCGGCAGGCCAGCCTCTCGATCCAAACACCCGCGAATTTTTTGAGTTGCACTTTGGTCATGACTTTAATCAGGTGCGGGTGCACACCGACGCAAAGGCGGCGCGGTCGGCGCGAGCCGTGAACGCGCTTGCCTACACAGTGGCCCAGGATGTGGTTTTTGACACTGGCCGTTATTTTCCGGCGTCCGGCGCTGGGCGGAGGCTGCTCGCGCACGAGCTTGCCCACGTCGTGCAGCAGACCGCGGCGGACGCCACTCTCGGAGCACCAGGCTTTCTCCCCATGGGGGCCCCGCATGATCCCCTTGAATACGAAGCGGAGACGCTAGTGGGCGCGGCCTCGTCACGGCCCGATGCTATTCGGCGCTTCCCGGCAAGGAGGCAAGCGGATCCGGCTGAAAGTCCCACGCTGCGGGAAAAAGATGATCCCGACAGTAAACGCGAAGAGGTTGAGAGCGAGGATCCGTCAAAGGCCGCTCCCGGCGAGCCTGCCCAAGGCCCGGTTGCGCAGACGGCAACGCCCCCATGCGATCCCAAAGGGCTATCGCGCGCGGATTACTTGAAGGAGCCAGGCACCAGTACTGGCGACTTTGGTCTGACAACACTCAGCGGCGCCCTCGGAGTGCCAGCAGTCAGCACGAGCGCGGCGGGCAAGGGAAAGACGGGTGTGACGCTCGATCCAACCGATGCGATATTCCCACCGCTGACCTCCGTTTTCACGAAAGCAGATACCTTTACGGAAGGAGAGGGCATTTTCGTCGGCGAGCAAGCTGAGTGTCAGTCGGGCAAGAAATATCCTCTCAGGTGGACTATTGACGGGACCGGCGCGCAAAAGATTCGCGAAGCCGAGTTGGAACACTGTGCCGACTACAAATACGCCTTCGAGATTTCGCTGCGACGCTACGCCGATGTCGTTAATGACCTCTCGAAAAAGAAAGTGACCTTTGCGTCGCAGAAGGCGGCGGAAAACCACGTCACCCGACTCGTCGGCCCATCGCCCGACAAGTGGCAGAGCGTATTCGAATGCTTGGCGAGAAAATCGAAAAGAGCTCGCGATGATTCAGGATCTCATACGCCACGGCCTCGCACAATACCGCCCCGGCTTCAGAATAACTGTGAGTTCGCCCGCGCGATCGTTTCGGCGTCGAGCCTCCCGCGGGTCGGGAATGACCTGTCGCCCGACATCATAAAGGATTGCGGCGAAGGCCCGCCCGCCAAGGCAAAGGGCGGCGCAAAGCCCCCAGGAGGAAAGACAACCTCCCTGGCGGCGCCGAGGGTGGAGGGAAAGGCCGTAAGGGAGCTTTTTCGTGCGTTGCCGCGATGGCGGACGCGCCGGTCGACGTGAACCATCTGCATGAGGCCGCGCTGCTAGAGTCGCAAAAGATCGAGCGCCCGCTATTGGACAGCGAAACCCGGGGGTCGGTATGAGTCGCATCCGCGTCACCATCAATCAGCCCGCGCTGGAGGGCTCCGACCTGACCCAGCGAAAGGCGCTGGTCGAAGGCCTGCAAGCCGAGCTGTCCCGCGCGCTCGCTGAACCGGGAGCGGGCGATGCCTGGGCGCGGTCGAGACGGACGCCGGTGCCGCGGCTCGGACCGATCGCGATCGAGCCCGGCGCGTCGGGCGCGCGCAAGTTTGGCGACGGTCTGGCGCGTCGGGTCGTACAGGGAGCAAAGCCATGAGCTCCACGATGTTGGCCAGAAAAAGCGAAGCGGCCCCGGCGGCGAAGACCGCGACGCCGACCAGGAACGTGACGACGAGTTTGCGTATTGGCGCGCCCGACGACGCGTTCGAGCAAGAGGCGGACCGGATGGCGGACGCGGTGATGAACGGGGGCAGGATCGGCGCCGACTGGTCGTTTTCGCGGATGAGCGTGGAAGCGCCGCTCCAGCGCAAATGCGATTGCGGCGGGGCGGGGGGCGCGAGTGGAGAGTGCACCGAATGCAAGGAAAAGCGGCTCCAACGAAAGGCGACCGGCGCTCGTTCACAAGACGAGACCCCGCCAATCGTTCACCAAGTGCTGAATTCATCGGGGCGGCCGCTTGATGCCACCGCTCGCAGGTTTTTCGAACCACGTTTCGGTTACGATTTCAGCGGAGTGCGGCTACACACGGATGCTCGAGCCGCGGAGTCGGCGCGATCGGTGAACGCATTAGCTTACACGGTCGGTCAGGATATCGTTCTTGACCCAGGCGTTTTTTCAAAAGAGAGCGCACAGGGCAAACGCCTGCTTGCGCATGAATTGTCTCACACGATTCAGCAATCAGATTGCCGTCATCAAGATCAGCAGCACTTTGTTGCAGAGCGGCAGGGCGAGTCCGATCAACGTCCTTCGCTGCTCACAGGTATGTCGTCCGATTTCGCGCGGCATGACATCATGCGCGTCACGTCGCCTCGTCTCCAGAGAGCGTCGGCGGACCCCAGCGTTGTTCCAAAAATGAATTGCAACCACGATGAAGTCCCCGGCGGCGGGGCGGGAATGCCTCTAATAGGAGTCAGCCTAAGAGCGCTGAGCGCCGCGCAAACGAAACAGATCGCCGAATTCCACAAAAAGTGGGTTGCAAGCGGCTCCTCGGACTTTATTGCAGTCGAGGGGTACGCAAGCCCGGACACCGCGAACGATTCCGCGGATCAGCAAAAGGCAAATTGGCGCTATTCATGCCACCGCGCGGAATTGGTGCAGGCCGAGTTTGTAAAGCTCGGAGTGCCGCAGAGCCGAGTGATTACGTTTGCTCACGGGGAAACGGACAAATTCTCAACCAAAGATCCCGCGCAAAATCGCCGGGTTGAGATCAGCACCGTTCGAGTGGCGGGACCCGCCCCAGCTCCGGCGGCGCCGGCGGTTCAAGTTCCCGGTGGTTTCTCCGTCGGGGAGAAGGGCGATGGGGTCAGCGTCAAACCAACAGCGCCGAAAGTCCTTCCGGCTCCGGCACCCACGACGGCGGCCCCATCAACAAGCAATGAACCGGGGGAACGGCCAGATCGCCTCTTCAGCGTCACTTTGGAGTTCGACCTGAAGAACGACTGGAAAAGCCCAACCCCTCCTCCTCCCACCGGAACCAGTCCGCCATTCCTTTGCGATCACGGCGTTCTCCAAATTGGCGGTAAATGGAATAACGGCATTACGATTTTCAAAGACCGTTTGGAACTCCTTAACGAGCCGGAGCTCGACATCAATGTCGCTCCCGCGTTCTGCGGCAACAATGTCGGTGTTACCGCGCAGATGAATCTGATCAAATTCACTATCCTCAAAGACATCATCGAGGCCGATTTGGTCCCTGTTGTGGGACTGCCCGATGGGTGGGCAACCGGCCTCTCGAGGTTTCCGTTCACAGGCGGTGGACAGGTGAAATTGCAGTCCACGCCTTTCGCGCGACTCAGCCCCGACTTCAAGAGTTTGAAGATTGGACTATTCGGCGGCATTGGTTTCGAGCAGGGCGTGCCATCCGACGCGGCCGGGGCGGGAACGGCAGTGAAGACTCTGGGTGGATTCATAGGGCTCGACTACGACGTGGGGCCAGCCAAGAAAAAGGAGGACAATAAATGAAAACCCTTTGCTGAGTTTCGCGTGACTCCATCAGGAGCGTCCAATGCCAACCGGATTCGCCAATTCCCCCCGCCTCGTCAAAGGCGGCATCGTGACGATGGACCCGGATACTTCGGTGGTCCAGGGCATCATCGCGCTGCAATACAACCCCGACAGCCTGAGCCGCACGCTGCAGATTCAGGCCACGCCCGGTGGGCAAGACGGGGTCAGGGTCGACGCGTTGAGGCTGCGCGGGCCGGCGATCGAGACCATCAAGCTCGAGGCCGAACTCGACGCGACCGACCAGCTCGAATTCCCGAGAAAGAATCCCAACGCCGCTCAATACGGCTTGCAACCGCAACTCGCGCAACTCGAGATGCTGATCAACCCGACGGTCGACACGTTGCAGTCCGACGACGCGATGGCCAATTCCGGGGCGCTCGAAATTATTCCGCTGGAGCAGCCGCTAGCCCTGTTCGTCTGGAGCAAGAACCGCGTCGTTCCAGTGCGGCTCACCGATTTCTCCGTCACCGAGGAAGCGTTCGATGCGTCGCTCAATCCGATCCGCGCCAAAGTGAGCCTCGGGCTGCGCGTGCTCACCATCGACGATCTCGGCTTCACCCATCCGGGCGGCCGCATGTTCATGAGCTATCTCGCCAACAAGGAGCAGCTCGCGGCACGGGCCGGCTCGGCTGTGATGTCGGTGCTGGGGATCGGAGGCTTGCCATGAAATATCCGCTCGCCGCGCTGATCGGCATGGGCGTCATCCCCTCCGTCACGTTTCCCGCCAATAGCCGATACTATGGTTCAGCCACGCTCACCACGACCACGCCCGACGGCAAGACTATCACCTATCTGGCGCCCCGCATCGTTCCACAGCAAGGCGCGCCGAATTACGCAACCGTCGCGCAATACACCGTCAAGCAGAACGATCGGCTCGATCTCATCGCTGCCAAATACCTTGGCGATCCACTGATGTTCTGGCTCATCTGCGACGCCAACGGCGCGATTCGCCCGAGCGGACTCGAGGTCCCCGGAACGATTCTGAACATCACCACGCCGCTGGGCGTGCCGGGGGCGCCCAATGCTTAGGGACGTTCAGCTTCGCCTGATGATCGGGCCATTCATACCTTTGACGCCGCCGCGCCCGGTCATGGATGCGCTCGTCGAGGTTCAGGTGACGGTGAACGATGTCGGCGTCAGCGGATTCCAGATCAAATTCAGCATCGACAAGCAGTCGCCGCTGCAGATCGTGTTCTTGCTCGCCGGCGGCGGGCCGCTGCTGTTTATGCGGGTCGTCGTGGTCGTCGTCGTCAACGGCGTCGCCAACGTTCTGATCGACGGGGTCATCACCAAGAATGACATCTCTCCGGGCGACAAGGGCTCGGCCTCGACGTTGACGCTCACGGGCGAAGATTTGACCGCGCTGATGAATCAATCCGATTGGAGCGGATTTCCGTTTCCCGCCTGTCCAGCGGAAGCGCGGGTCGCCTTGCTGCTCGCCAAATACGCTGTGTTTGGCGTCGTGCCGTTGATCATCCCGAGCGTCATGATCGACGTGCCGATTCCAATCGACCGAATTCCAGCGCAGCAAGGCACGGACTACGAGTACATCAAAGCTCTGGCCGACGACGTCGGATATGTCTTCTATCTTGATCCCGGCCCAGTGGCGGGGGCGAGCAAGGCCTATTGGGGGCCGCAGGTCAAGGACGGCCCCGTCCAGCCCGCGCTGAGCGCCGACATGGACGCCTACACCAATGTCGAAAGCCTCAAGTTCAGCTTCGATCAACAGCAGAACAAGATCCCGACGGTGTTCCTCTACAACGAGGAAACCAACCTGATCATTCCGATCCCCATTCCTCCCATCACGCCGCTCAATCCGCCTCTCGGGGCCATTCCTCCGTTGCCGACGAATATTCTCGGCGATCTGAAGCCCGTGCGTGACGATCTCTCCAAGTTCTCACCCCCCCAGGCGATCATGGTCGGCCTCGCCGCCGCTTCGCAGTGGGCGGACGCGGTCACTGCGGAGGGAACGCTCGACGTCGCGCGCTACGGCGGCGTGCTGAACGCCCGTCAGCTCGTCGGCGTCCGCGGCGCAGGACCGGCGTTCGACGGCCTCTACTACGTTAAGAGCGTCACCCACACCATCAAGCGCGGCGAATACAAACAAAACTTCAAGCTCACCCGCAACGGTCTCGTCTCCACGGTCCCCGCGGTTCCCACGGTGTCGCCATGAACGCGCATGCTTCCTCCGCCGGTGCCGCGACGCAGCGCTACTATGGAAAATATCGAGGCACAGTGATCGAAAACATCGATCCGATGCAGATCGGCCGGATCCTTGCGATGGTGCCTGACGTGCTCGGGATGACGCCGTCGAGCTGGGCGATGCCTTGCGTGCCCGCCGCCGGAATTCAATCGGGCGTGTTCGTTGTGCCCCCGATCGGATCGGGCGTGTGGATCGAATTCGAACAGGGCAATCCCGACTACCCTATCTGGACCGGCGGCTTTTGGGGACTGGCCGCCGACGTGCCAGTGTTTGCAATCGCTCCTCCCGCGATACCTCCCGGACAAAACATTGTGCTGCAAACTACAGGTCAGAACATGATCATGGCGAGCGACGCGCCGCCGTCGCCCGTCACTGGCGGCATCGTGCTGAAAAGCGTGAGCGGCGCCATGATCGTCGTCAACGAGACAGGAATCTATCTCGACAACGGCCAGGGAGCGACGGTCACGCTCGTCGGGCCCGCGGTCGCCATCAACATCGACGCACTGCTGGTGACATAGCGGTGCCCGGACCGATCTTGCATGCGGGGGCGACGGTGCTTTGCTCGCACGGCGGACAAGCCCTTCCCACGGCGCCGAGCCCGCGCGTTCTCGTCTCCGGGATGCCGATCGCGACCATCGCCGCGCCTTATTCGGTCGCCGGCTGCGCGTTCGTGCCGCCGGCTGGAAACGGGCCGTGCGTGACAGCCCAATGGGTCGTCGGTGCCATGCAAGTGTTGTCTGAGGGCCAGCCGGTCGCCATTCTGTCTGGCGTCGCCGTCTGCACGCCCACCGGAACGCCGTTGCTTCCCGTCTCTGCACAGATGAGAGCCATCGCAAGTTGAAGGAAAGGGCAGAAAACGATGAACCTGAACTTTCCGTACGGCTTTGACGGCAGCGGGCGCACGGACGAGGCCGCAACGCAGGACTACGTTCGTCAGCTGATTGAACAGGTGCTGTTCACCTCGCCGGGCGAGCGGGTCAACTTGCCCGATTTCGGAAGCGGACTGCTGCAGCTTCCCTTCGCGCCCAATAGCATCGAGGTGGCGGCGGCGACCCAGTTCGCGGTGCAGGCCGCGCTGCAGAAATGGCTGGCGGGCTATGTGACCACTCGGTCGGTGGTCGCCTCCGCCCAAGAGGCTGTGCTCACCGTCACCGTCACCTACACACCCCTCAATACCGATGTCACGCAGGTGCAGACCTTCACCTACGGAACCGCAGCACTATGATTTTCAGTTGCTGCAACGAAAATCGGAAGAATGCGGTGCGCAGTGCGCCAGCGCTGAATGGCATTGATTATCTCGAAGTTCTGGAAAGTGCGGCGCCATCGAACGTGCCACCCCGACAAATTCTGTTCATTCATTGCCTCAATCCACTTTCGCCAATGTTGGTTTTCCGCCCCGCTCCTGCGCCCCAGAGCGCCGCGCAGCCAAGTGGCCCGATCAATGTCTTGATCGTCGGCGGCGAGAGCATCACGACCATCTCCATCGACTGGATAATCGCAGCGGCTGCGATTGATCCTGTGAACTCGCCGCCCGATGTGACGGCGTTGCTCCCGATCGTCAGCGCGATGACCGACAAGGCCAATGTGCTGGTCGTTCGCACGCACGAAGCGGGCGACTTCTCGACCTATACCCTGCGGCTGGTGAACGACGCAGCTGCGGCGGCGACTGATTCGTTCGCGATCACAGAAGTCTTTTCCGGCTTCGATCCTGAGCTGGCCGAAGTGCTATTCTCCTTCCACGTAGGCGTCGGCCCGAGTTTCGATTGCGCGCCCCCGCTTGCCGACTGCCCAACGCCTCAGTCGAAGCCTCCGCCGATCAACTACCTCGCCAAGGACTACGGCAGTTTTCGCACGCTCGTCTTGGACCGATTGAACCAGCTGTTGCCGGCATCGGTGGGCGCCAATGAGGCGGATCTCGCGGTCGTTCTTGCTGAACTGATCGCCTATCGAGCCGATCAGTTGAGTTATCAACAGGACGCGATTGCGACGGAGGCTTACCTAGAGACCGCGCGCAGCCGAGTGTCGCTGCGGCGACACGCGCGCCTGGTGGGCTATCACGTTCACGATGGAGGCAACGCCCGGGCTTGGATGCAAATCACTGTCGCCGCAAACCCCGGCGAACCAGTTTTCCTGGATCACACACTCACTCGGTTCTATACATATGCCCCGGGAATGCCGACGACTCTGGCCGGCAACGAGCAAGTAGCGTTGGCGGCCGGCGTGCAGGTGTTTCAACCGATGCAGGACGCACTCCTGTACGCAGAACACAACATCATCAATTTCTATACTTGGGGCGACACCCAGTGCTGTCTGCCGGCCGGCGCTGTGGAAGCGACGCTCCAGGGCCACTTGCCCAATCTGCAAGCCGGAGACGTGCTGATTTTCCAAGAAGTGATCGGACCGCAAACAGGCGATGCGGCCGATGCGGACTTGCGTCGTCGGTGCGCGGTGAGACTTACTCGAGTGGCACACGTCGATGCGTCGGGCCAACCTTTGGTCGATCCACTCTTCGATGTGACCGGAGCCCCGATCACGTCGTCCGCCCGAACGCCCATGCCGGTTACGGAGATTCAGTGGGCGACGGCCGACGCCCCCACATTTCCAATTTGCATTTCATCTCTCTATCTCGACTCCAGCGGCAATAAGCAACTCGCGACGAACGTAAGTGTCGCGTTGGGCAACGTCGTGCTGGCGGATCACGGACTCTCGCTTACGGGAATGGACCTCGGAACCCTGCCGGTGCCGCGGTTCTACTATCCGCCTAATCAGCAAAGCTGTCAGAACCCCCAAGTTCCGCCGGTCCCCCTTCCCGTGCGCTTCCGTCCCGCGCTGTCGGAGAGCCCACTCACTCAGGCGGTCCCTCAGCCCCCGACGGGGATTCCCAGCGCCTCTGGCGTAGTGCTGCTGGGAAACAGCGGCGCCGCGAGCTTGACGGACGCTAACGGTTTCGTCTCGCTGTTGACGCAAGTTGCGAATCCCGCGGGGTGGCCGTCATTGTTCGGCGTCGTCGTCCGGCAAAATGCAGCCACCGCCACGAACATCGATTTGACGGTCGTTTATGGCCCGCGCGGTGGCGCCGCTGGCGTGAGCGCCCCTGTGCCAGTGGAGCATTTCACGAATTTGTCGTTCGCGCCCGCGGCCTCGAATTATGTGGCCGCGCAGATCAACAGCCTCTCAAATTTGATCCGGGTGCCGTCGAGCTACACGCCGCCCACCAGTGCGCTGTCCGGATTTCCGACGCCGCCGACGATGCTTGCAGCCAACCAAACCGTTACATTGACGGATCTCAGCGACCCGGCGGTCGTGTACCTCATCTTGCAGACCACCCCTGCGCAGGGTTGGCCGGCTGCGGTGGGTGTGTTGGTGCAAGGTCTCGAGACCTCGCCTCCCACCTTTAATCTGGCGGTTGTCTACTATCCGGCCTCACCCGTCGGCGTCACATTGCCGGTGACGCTCGAGCAGTTCACAAGCCTGGCGCAGACGACTTTGGCTCCCCAGGTCAACGGGACCTCTCAACTCATCGCCGTGCAAAGTTTCGCCGGGACCCCCAACATCGCGTTGACCGCTCAGGATCTGATCAATGTCGACCCGCGCGATGCGGTTCCGCAGATCAACTTGCAAGGTACCTATGAGGGCATCATCACACCTTGGAATCCCCAGCAGGACCTGCTCTCGAGTGGCCCAACGGATCGGGTGTTCGTGGTCGAAATAGAATCGGAGGGCACAGCATACCTGCGATTTGCAACGCCCGGCGATCCAACCTTGCCGCTCGAAACCAATGGCTTGGCGCCCCCGTCCGGCACGACGTTTGTCGCCAGCTACCGAATCGGTAACGGCGCCGCCGGCAACGTGGGCGCGGAGAGCCTGAAGTTTTTCGCGCCGCCCGACGCGCGAATTCAAAGCTGTAGTAATCCGCTTCCTGCAGCCGGCGGTACGGATCCGGAGACCAACGACCAAATTCGCCGGCGCGCCCCGCAGGCCTTTCTGTCGCAAGCGCCGAGCACGCTCGAGAGAGCGGTCACGATGGCCGATTACGAAGCGATCGCGGAAAACAACCCTCAAGTGAATCAGGCCGTGGCTTCGCTGCGCTGGACGGGAAGCTGGCACACCGTGTTCATTGCGGTGGAACCGCACGGCGGCGGAAACCTTACCCCGGCGCTGCAAGAGACGGTCAGCAACACCGTGGAAACCTACCGCTTGGCGGGCCAGGATGTGCAGCTGGAATCGCCGCAATATGTATCCTTGCAGATCGCGCTCTCGGTCCAGGTGGATGACAACTATTTCCGCAGCGACGTCGAAGAGTCCTTGCTGCAGGTCTTGGGCAATCGGATTTTGCCGAACGGCCAAAAGGGTTTCTTCTATCCGGACAATTTCACCTTCGGTCAGACCGTCTACTTGAGCCCGATATACGCCGCCGCCCGTTCGGTGGCCGGTGTGTCGGGTGTGATGGCGACGCAGTTTCAACCGCAGGGCGTGAATGCCGCGCGGTACCTGTCGGCAGGTGAGATCAAGCTCGGATCGCTGCAGGTTGCCCGCCTGGAGAATGACCCGAGCTATCCAAACCACGGTCAGTTGACCCTGTCCATGCAGGGAGGCCGATGAGCCCATGAGTTGCGCGGGAACCGCGAACTGTACCTGCGGCTGCTGCAGCGGCGCCAGCGTTCAAACGCCTCAGCCGCGCAACAATTCGCTCGGGCTTGCCGCGGTGCCCTATCGCGTGGGCACGTGGTGGAGTTTCAACGAATCGATGCTGGCCCGCCTCTCGAGCTCCGATTATCCCGCATTGGCGAACCTCAAGACTCGCGGCAGCGATGACTTCACCATCGCACTCCTCGATGCTTCCGCCATCGTGCTCGATGTGTTGAGTTTCTATCAGGAGAGGCTCGCAAACGAGGGGTACCTGCGCACCGCGCAACAGCCTCGCTCGTTGACCGAGCTCTCGCGCTTGATCGGCTATCAGCCGTCGCCGGGCGTTTCGGCCTCGACGTATGTGGCCTTCACGCTAAAAGCGGCGCCCGGAGAGGCGCCCGATCCCACTACGGCCTCAACCACGATTCCGCAGGGTACGCAAGTGCAGAGCGTGCCCCCGCAGGGGCAAAAGGCGCAAACCTTCGAGACGGCAGCGGACATTCAGGCTAAGGCGGATTGGAACGCGCTGCCGGTGCAAACCAGCGCGCCGTGGGTGGCCCCCGGCAACCTGAGCGCCGGCGCCACGCCAGGGCCCGGCGGTGTGTATCTGAGCGGGACAACCACACAGTTGCAGGTGGGCGATTCTCTGCTGATCCTGGGCGTGAATCGCGAGACTTGGCCGCCCGGTACGCAAAACCCTATATCCGCTGTTACGAACGCCAATCCAGCTCAATTTACTGTGACTGGACACGGTCTATCTACTGGCAATCAAGTAAGCCTGCAAGGTTTCGCCGCCGCATATGCAACACTTAACGGTGAAGCATATGTAGTTAAGGTTGTTGATCAAAATAATTTCACGCTCACTGAATTGTCGGGATTATCGATTAGTACAATAGATTTTGGCTCGTATGGCGGCGGTGGCGTTATAGCGCCTTCAGGGGAGTGGGGGGTAGTGGTGCTTGATAAAGTATGCATCGACACCGCCAACAAGCTCACCTACGTCGCATGGAACGCGCCGCTCCCGGTCGCGCAAAGCGCCACTACCGGCTCGAGCCCCAGCGTCCGGGTCTTGAATCCTTCGACGCGGTCGGCAGTGAGGGAGCGGTTTCGCCCGAATGACCCAGTGTCTGCAGAGCAGTCAGCCGTGTCGTGGCAATCAGGGCTTCTCACCGAGCTCACCGTCATCCCCAACCTCTACGGCGAGTATATCTCTTTGCAGCAACCTCCGCTGATGGGCATGCAAGCAGTCCCTGATTCCGCGTTCAGCTCCTCGCCTTGGACCGCCGCCAAGGTATTTGCGTTCCGCCAAAAAGCGTCTTTGTTCGGGCATAACGCGCCAAATCCGAATCTGTTCGTAACGTCATCACAGACGCCGGCCAATGGGCTGATCGGGGGCGCCTACCCTGCGTTTTCCTGGAATAGTTTCTGGGTCAATTCGTCCGGTGCCTTCCCCCCCGAGATCGACCTGGACGCCCCGTACGCCAAGGCAGTCGCCGGCAGCTGGTTTGCTCTCGTGGTGAAAGGCGCTGCGCAGCTCTACCGGGTGGCGACCGCGCAGGCGGTCTCGCGTTCCGATTTCGCGTTGAGCGGCAAGATCACCCGGCTCACGCCCGACTACGCGCTGGATCCTCTGCTGGGGTCCAACTCGGCATTTACGCTGCTGGGAACTGAAGTTTGGCTCCAAAGCGATCAGCTGACGGTGGCCCCGCAACCGCTTGCCTATCCTCTGTACGGCGCGGTGGTGGACCTGCAGGTCCTGCGTCCGGATCTGGTGGGACTCGAGGTCATCGCGATTGCCGGCAAGCGGCAGAAACTTGCGGTGGCGGCCGGAGTCACCGGACTTTCCTTCATTCCTGACGATGGCACCGCTCCCGTCCCGATGAATCCCGGCGATGTGTTTACGTTGACCGACCCGACGGCGTTGATTGCAGGCGCGTTGCCCTTTGCCGATTGGAGTCAGGCCACCACGCCGCTGATATTGAGTGTGGAGGACATCAACGGCCGGACCGGCGTCGCTCAAGCCGCGCTCAGTCAGTTCATATTGACGACCTCAGGCGCCAGCGATCCATTCGTGAGTGAATACGCCCTGGTGTCCGTCGTCCAGGGCACTCCCGTACCGTACGCGCACACTCAAATTCAACTGCAAGCTCCGCTCGCCAATTGCTATGAGCGGGCATCCACGTCGGTCAACGCGAACGTGGCGCTGGTCACGCATGGACAATCGGTCAGCGAAATCATGGGCAGCGGCAACGCGTCCACTCCGAACCAAAGCTTTACGCTGAAACAGTCGCCCCTAACCTATGTGCAAGCGCCGACGCCGACCGGAAGACAGAGCACTTTGCAGGTGCAGGTGAATGGGGTTGCGTGGACCGAAGTGGGCAGTTTGTACGGCGCGATGCAATCTCAACAGGTGTTCGACATCCTCAACCAATCGGATGGCGCCGTCGATGTGTTGTTTGGCGACGGCGATGAAGGCGCCCTGCTGCCCACCGGACAAAGCAACCTCCTCGCGAATTACCGCATCAGCTTAGGAAAGTCCGGAAATGTCCCAGCGAATACATTGACCACATTGATCGATCGGCCATTGGGCGTGAGTGCGGTCACAAATCCCGAGGCCGCCACCGGTGGTCAGGACGCGCAGTCGCTGGAGGACATTCGTACCAACGCCCCCCGGTCGGTGCTCACGCTCGGACGGGCAGTTTCTCTCAGCGACTACGAGAACTATGCCGCCGGATTTGCCGGAATCACGAAGGCGCATGCGCAGTGGATTCCGAGCGGCCGGAGTCGAGGAGTGTTCCTGACTGTCGCCGCCGTCGGCGGCGTTGCGCTCTCGGCCGATCCCACGCTCAACAACTTGATCGCCTCACTGCGGAACTACGGCAATCCGCTGATCCCGATCACGGTTCAGTCCTTCGTGGAAACGCTTTTCGGCTTCTCGGCGGACCTGCAGTACGACCCTTCGTATCAAATGCCCGCGGTGAAGGCGCAGGTGTTGCAGACATTGTCGACGGCGTTTGGCTTTGCGCAGCGCAACTTCGGCCAAGGCGTATCCGTCGACGAAATTTCTACCGTCATGCAGAACGTTCCCGGCGTCGTGGCGGTCAATGTCTATTCGCTGAATGTCGTCAGGAGCAGCACCGCGGGCGATCTGGCGAGTTTCTCAACCGGCTTCAGCTTGGCGAATTGGAAGAACTGGATCGCTCCGTACGTCTTTGTCCCCCGGCCTCGTCCGGTCACAAAAATTTCCGCATTCTTTCCGGTGGCAAATGGGCAGTTCTCGCCGTTGCCGGCAGAGATACTGGTGCTCGATCCTGACCCCAGCTCCGTTGTGCTCGGCGTGATGTCATGAGCGCGCAAGGCCAGAGTTTGTTCGATCTGTTACCGGCGCTCTACCGGCTGCGAGACGCGCAATTGGCGCAGTCGCAATCGCTGTTGACACCGACAGAGTCGGCCCGACTGCAAAACCTGCAGGCGCTGACGCCACCGCTCTCGCCGGACCAACAGCAATTATTTGATCAATTGACCGCCAAGACGGCGCGTGGGCCGTTGCAATCGCTGCTCATGCTAATCGACGAACAGTTTCAATTGCTGTTGGATGATTTGATCCAGCGCTACGACGACGAGTTCATCGAAACCTGCGCTCCGTGGGTCATTCCCTACATCGGCGATCTCATCGGCTACCAGTTGGTGAACGGCGTCGCGCCCGCCGTCGCCAGCCCGCGCGCGGAAGTGGCCAATACGGTGTCGTTCCGTCGCCGCAAAGGCACGGCCCTGGTGCTGGAACAATTGGCGCGCGACGTTACGGGATGGGGCGCGCACGCGGTCGAGTTCTTTCGGCAGCTGGCGACTGCGCAGTATGTCAAGCACATCCGGTCGGATAATCACTACGCGCCGAACCTGCGAGGCTGGCGGCCCCTCATCTACATGAATAGCGCCTTCGATCTCACGGCGCGCCAGGTCGACGTGCGTCGGATCTCGGACAGCCGCGGCCGCTACAACATTCAGAACATCGGGGTCTTTCTGTGGTCGCTGAACGCGTACGGAGCAGCCAAAGCGCCGGCGACGGCCGTCGCCGGCAGCAGCCAGCTATTTCGCGTCGGTACGCTCGGGGCCGACATGCCGCTGTTCAACAATCCGGTGTCTCAGGGATCTGACATCACTACGCCCGCCCAGCCAATCAACGTCCCGGATCGGCTGCGCCGCGCCGTGTTGCAGCAGGATCTTCAGGCCGGCGTGGGGGCGGCCTACTACGGTGAGGGCCTTAGCGTGGCGCTGTACTTGAACGGCGTCTTGTTGAACCCCTACCAGATTCAAATTTGCAACTTATCCGGGGCCGACGGAAGTTGGGCCAACTTACCGACCACGGGAAGTCCCTATACCGTGCGCTTCGATCCGGAACTGGGCCGGCTGGCGTTCGTCAATGCGCCCGCGCCTCCGCCCGCGGACTCGACGACGCCGTCGGTGCAGGCTTCTTATTACTACGGCTTCGGCGCAGACATGGGTGGAGGATCCTATTCCAGGTCCGACAGTTTCATCGTCCGATCCGACGCCCAATCCGACACCGCGGTCTTTCCGTTTCCGGATACGGAAAGCACGCCGCGTTATACGACGCTTCAAGGTGCGTTGACCTTCGCCGCCGCCAGCTTGGCGGGCGCCGGCCAGGTCGCGGTCGAAATCACGGACGACGGAATCTACCCGCTTCCGAGTTCTCCAAGCTCTCCGGGTTCTCCAGCGCTTCTATTCAACGTGGCCGCCGGCGTGACCATCGAATTGCGGGCGGCAGAAGGACGCCGCCCGACCTTGTTGATCAGCCAGGAAATCACCCTAACCGGAGGCGCGCAGAGCACCGTTAGCTTAAATGGGCTGGTGATCGGTTACGCGCCCGCGGCGGCAAGAACGGCTCTTCCGGCCGCCCTGCTGCATGCACCCGCCGAAGCAAGTCAACTCGGCACTCTCAATTTGTCTCATTGCACTCTCGTTCCCGGGTGGGCGTTATCGCCGGCAGGTTCTCCTCAGCCCGCCTATTCCGGCCTTCCCAGTCTCAAAGCCGAGTCCGCCGGACTACAAGTGACGATTCAGAAATCCATCGTCGGCGCTCTGTTCGTGAGCGGGGAAGCGACCGCGATTCTCTCCGACAGCATTGTCGATGCGACCGGCGCCACGCAGATCGCCTATGCCGCATCGGATGGCAAAAGCGGAGGCGGCAGTTTGACGCTAAAGAGCTGCACGGTGATCGGAAAGGTGCATGCCGGACTCCTGACGTTGGTCTCCGACAGCATCGTGTTGGCAGAATTGGCCGCGGCCGATTCCTGGACCGCCGCAATGTGGGCCGATCGCAAGCAGCAGGGCTGCGTGCGTTTCAGCTACATACCGGCGATGTCGTCGGTTCTGCGGCAGCATGAATGCGTGGTTCAAGCCTCGGGCGTATCGCAACCGCTCTTCTATTCGTTACAGTATGGCGATCCCGGTTACTGCAAGCTCTTGCCGTCTACAGACGACGCCATCCGCCGCGGCGCTGACGACGAAGGAGAAATGGGCGCGTTCCACTTTGTGCTGGCGCCCTTGCGCGAGAACGATTTGCAGGTACGGCTGCAGGAATATCTGCCTGCCGGATTGGAATTCGGACTCTTCTATCAAACCTGACGGACACCCATTATGGCATTCGATATCAGCCGCAATACATTTAATCCTTTGAACGATTATTTGGGCGTCGTCATGCAACAGGGACGCGTCCATCTGGATTCGGACTGGAACGAGTTGGTTGCGGAGTTCACGCGACGCGCGAACGCGGGAGCTCTCGACCTCGTGGGGTTGTCGGGGGCGCCCTCGACAACCCCAGGCGCCTTTCAAATAAGCGTCACGCCGCCGGACTCGGCCGGCAACGTCCACGTGACGATCGGCGTCGGGCGAATTTATGTGGACGGAATCCTGGCGGAAAACCACGGATCCGCAAGCACCCCTCAGTGGGAGCCGACCTTGGGCGAGATCTCTGGATCGCCAGGAACGCCGACCGACTACACTGCGCAACCGTATGTTCTTGGCGCCACTCTCCCGTCGCTCGGGACTGGGCCTTATCTCGTATACCTCGATGTATGGCAGCGCGACGTTAGCTATCTCCAGGACCCGAGCTTGGTCGATCAAGCCATCGGCGTCGACACGACCGGTCGGCTGCAGACAGTCTGGCAGGTGAAGCTGCTGGATGTGAGCGGGGTCTCGATCGCGGGCGGTTTCGCGGGCTCGACGCCGGATTCGGCGATCTGGAGTCAGAGTCCTGCGATTGCCTCAGGTCCCATTTGGCAGACGCTGAATCAGGGCTCACCCAGCCTGCTCACGAATGGTCCGGCCACCGGCTACATGGGCCAGGAAAATCAGCTCTATCGCGTGGAGATTCATCGAGGTGGTGTGGCCGCCCCGAGCAGCGCCACGCTGCCGCTGACGTATGCGCCCGGAATGGCCACCTTCAAGTGGTCGCGCGAAAACGCGTCAGTGGCAACCACGGTGACCGCTATCACCACAGTGACGAATCCGCCGAACAATCAGGTAAGCCAACTCACGGTTGTAAGCCTGGGGCGGGATCAGGTCCTTGGGTTCAGTCCTGGAGACTGGATCGAAATCATCGACGACTACTTGGAATTGAATGGGACGTCCGCGCAAGCGGGGAGCGCCTCGTCTATGCAATCCGGGGAGTTGCACCAGATCGTCAGCGTCAACGTCGCGGCCTTGACCATCACATTGGAGGCGCAGGTCAACGCCACAAACTTTCCGGTCACGACGACCGGTCTCACCGATCCCGCACGGCACACGCGCATTCGCCGCTGGGACCAATCGGGGACGGTTTATCTTGGCAACGGACAAATTCCTTGGGCAAATGTCGCGGAATCAGCAATGCCTGTACCCCCGCCGGGCACGTCGCTCATCTTGGAAAACGGCATCGCCGTGGCCTTCGACCTCAGCGCTGCGAATGGCGCCTTCCAAACAGGCGACTATTGGACCTTCCCTGCCCGCGCCGCCGACGGCTCAGTCGAGCCGCTGACGAGAGCAGTGCCCGCCGGCATTGACCATCACACCTGCCGGTTGGCGATCCTTGATTTCACGGCCTCGCCCCCCGTAGTAACGGATTGCCGAACCGTCTTTCAATCCCTATCAAACCCGGCAATCCACGTCACCAATATAAGTTCCGTGAGTGGGACGCCGCTGCCTTTCAGCGGCGGAACCTTGAGCGTCCAAGATTTGGCCCAAGGCATCAACATCTTCTTCGACTCGCCGATCGACATGGCGATTACCAACGGAACTATCGAGCCGATTTGTTGCATCACCGTCCAGCTTCCCGACACGGCCGGCGGATGGTTCACTCCGGTCATTCTCGCCGGCCGCGTCACGGTCGATCCAGCAATTCCGCGCTCGATTACCTGGACGCCGGCCCCAGGCGTGGAATCAGCGCTTCTCGCGCAAGTTTCCCCGACGATCGCGCTTTTGGCGCGTTTAACCTTGAAAGGCGATTCCATCTGGGCAGCGAACGGACCACCCTTCATCTACCTAAATGGCGCCGCCCTCGCCGATGGGCGTGTCTACGCCAACTTTGACATGTGGTTCTTGGTCAACTCGCGACCGCCAGTCGCGTTGTCGGCGACCGCCCTCGCCTTCGGCGGTCAAACGGTTGGCACCTCAAGCGCCCCAACCCTTGTTACGCTCACCAATAACAGTGCTGGACAGCTGACCTTCACCGGCACGAGTTTCACGGTGATTGGCGCGAATGCGGCCGATTTCGCAGTGACGAATACCTGTGGCACGGGTATAGCAGCCGGCGGGAATTGTGCAATCCGCGTGGTCTTCAGTCCGACCTCTGTGGCCCCGCTCCAGCCCACGCGAACCGCGTCGATCAGCATTACGGAAAGCATCGACACGACTACTCCACTGGTGATCACTTTGATCGGCACTGCGCTTGCGCCGTGGCTGTTGGCCACGGTTAGCAGCCTGAACTTCTCCGCGACCATCGTAGGACAGACCAGCATTTTGACCGTGACGCTGAGCAACGCCGGAACTGCGCCGCTGTCGATTTCGCAAATCTCGATCAGCGGAACTCCCGCAGCTCCCGCGGTGGCGACGGCGCTTGCGGCAAAGATTCAGGAGGCCAAAACCGCGGATATAAAAACCGCAGACAAGGCGCCAGAAGTCAAAGTCACCGAGACGAAAATTCCGGATAAGGTGGGGGTGAAGGAGCGGGAGGTTGTCATCATACCACCAGGCAGCACATCGGCCCCCGGGGACTTCGGGCAGACCAGCAATTGTGTTCCTCCAGCGGGCGGAACTCTGCAGCCTGGTCAACCATGCACCATCACGGTGAGTTTCACTCCGAGCGCCACCGGCGTTCGGTCGGCATATCTGAACGTTACCCACAATGCAGCCGGCAGCCTTAATTCGATTTCGCTGACGGGCGCCGGCATCCCGCGGAAAAAGGATAAGGATAAGGATATAGCGGACAAGAGCGTTGTCGAGAAGATAACCGACAAGAATGTTGTCGAGGCCGTCTTGACCCCATCAACTGTCCCCACGGCGCCCGCCGAGAAGCCGTCGGGCGAGGCAGAAGATTCGGCGGCGCTCAAGTCCTTCATCACCCCGGAGGAGCGACCGTCGGTCAAGCCGCCGGCATCCCATCCCTCAAAAGGTGCGAAGCCCAAGAACCGGCCAAAACCGCGCTGACAAGATGATCATCATTCTGGCCAGCCGGTGGGACTCAACGGCCGAAGCCGTGGCCGCGCGCTGGGCTCACCGCTCGGTTGAGGTCATGACGCCTCAGGATCTTTGCGTGTCGGGCTGGCGCCAACACCTCGGCGCATGCGAATCGGACACGAGTTCCTCGGATGTGGCAGTCGTGCAGCGGCGGTTGCTTCCCCAGCGCGAAATAACCGGGGTGCTGACTCGTCTGCCTTGGGTCACCGACGGCGAGGTCATCGAGGTCGCTGCACACGATCGAGGTTATGTGGCAACGGAGATGACCGCTTTCCTGCTGTTCTGGCTCTCACGGCTGAAGTGTCCTGTGCTCAACCGGCCGACGCCGACGTGCCTTTCAGGCCCCTATTGGCGAGCGGAGAAATGGGTTCATGTGGCCGCGCGCGCCGGCATTCCCGTTCAGGCGGCGCGACGCGACACGCAATCGGAATCGGCAGCGAATGCATTGCCGCCGACAACATCGGTGGCTGTGACTGTCATTGGGCGGCACATCTTCGGCGATGCTCACCCCGAACTCCTGGCACAGAGTCGGCGACTCTCGGAGTTGGCGGAGGTAGCCCTGCTCACCGTGCGTTTTGCAGACGCCGAGCGCGGCGCAGCTTTTCTCGGCGCAGACACGTTTTCCTCGCTGGACGACGAGAGGTTCAAAGAGGCGGCGCTCGAATACCTGTGCAAGACGCCGGCGGCGAACCAGTGACGGACCCCGACACCATCCTGCTTTGGGGATTGCCATCGGATCCACCCATCGCAGCGGTCGCGGAGCCATTGCGGCGAGCCGGCTGTCCGGTCATCCTCCTGGATCAGGATGGCGTGCTCGATACCGAAATGACGCTGAATGTGGCACGCAACGTGGAGGGTGTGCTGTACCTCGAAGATGAACGGCTCGACCTCTCGATGGTGAAGTCAGTTTATCTTCGTCCGTACGACTCGCGCGAATTGCCGAGCGTCGCCGGCGCGGCGGAGAACGGCGCCGCCTTGAGCCATGCCCTTGCAGTGCAAGACATGATGCTCTCCTGGTCGGAACTCGCCCCGGCCTTGGTGTTGAACCGGCCGAGCCACATGGCGGCCAACAATTCTAAACCGTACCAGGCCCTGTGGCTCGAATCACTGGGGTTCAAAATACCTCCCACGTTGATCACGACCGACCCTGAAGCCGCCTTGCAGTTCTGGCGGCGCCACGGGACGGTGATCTACAAATCGGTGAGCGGAGTTCGCAGCATCGTGTCACGAGTGAGCGACGCACATACGGCGAGGTTCGACGACATCGCATCGTGCCCGACTCAGTTCCAGCAATATATCGAGGGTACCGAGTATCGAATACACGTGATCGGTGACACGGTGATTGCCAGCGAGATCCTCTCTGCGGCGGACGACTATCGCTATTCCGCCGAGCCCGCGAAGATGCTGGCCTGCGAATTGCCGGGTGCGGTAGCCGCACGCTGCCGAAGGGTGGCCCGATCGATGAAGCTTTCAGTGGCCGGACTTGATTGCAAGCGGACCCGGGACGGCAGCTGGTATTGCTTCGAAGTCAATCCATCTCCCGGATTTACTTATTTCGAACAGGCCACTGGGCAGCCCATCGCCGACGCGATCGCTCAGCTACTGATGGCCGGGCCTCCGGCGCTCCAATGGGATCCCGCAAGGCGGGAAACCCCGCGGCTTCGTTGACGGCCATGGGGTTGTCTCGCTGCTGCTTAGCGGAGTTCACTACCATCACTGGGGTCGCGACCTAGATCTCGCGTTCCCGCGATGGGCGCCGCAAGGGCCGGTGAATGCCGACCTCAAGCCCGACTTGAACATCTGATTTTTGCAAGTGTTTGATTCTGTTCTCGTTCCGTCGAAATTCAAGTTGGCGTGGCACTACGCCTTGGGCGGCCGCGGCGTTTCTGGGGGATTTATACCAAGACTCTATGATTAGGACCTGTAGGCCCAGTCGCGCATTCCGATGGACATGATCCGCCAGGGTTGATCGACGAGCTTGTTCCAAGCCTCGC
>Ga0209040_10000508_pt1 | contig 29952 bp, 30 predicted proteins | sample BogFormECP12_OM3_FD_188240 | JGI IMG/M metagenome (GOLD analysis project Ga0209040, IMG submission 188240) | Bog forest soil microbial communities from Calvert Island, British Columbia, Canada - ECP12_OM3 (SPAdes) (version 2) | ecosystem: Environmental > Aquatic > Freshwater > Wetlands > Bog ... | reverse complement strand
GGTCATGTGCGTCACTCTCCCCCGCAAGCGGGGGGACCCCCCGAATCATGCCGGCATCATCGTCGTCGCCGCGGGCCATCGAGCCCCTGTGTCGGTTGCCCTGGTATTACCCCCTGTCAGCCGGTTCAACCCAACCGTTGCAACGAGTCAGGCCGCCGTCTGTGGCCCGACGTGGCGGATCGGCAGATGAAACACCGTGGCGGTCACCGCAACGGTGTCGCCCTCGCGTCGCGCCAGCAGCGCGGCGTTGTCGGGCAGCTGTCGTGAGTTGATCTCACCGGCCGCGATCTGGCGCAGGGTGGCGTGTGCCGCAGCCAGCTGTTCACGCTTGCGGTACTGGCCGCCGGGCAGTTTGACGCCTGCCCACACGCCGTATTCTTCCCGGTTCTCGACTGCGTATCGCGCGCACAATCGCTGTTGTGCCAGTGGGCACCGCCGCAGGCACAGCAGCCGCGCCTCGGTGGCCGACTGTTCATAAGCGCGTGCCTTGGCGGCACCGTCACCGCCGTCGTCGTCGGCGTAGCCGAACCACAATTCCGGGTTGACCGAACATGGATGCCCCATCAGTATGTCTCCTTCAGCCCTAAACGTATGCAGAAGCATATACATAGATGATGGGCCTTGACAAGAGAAACGTGATGAAAACGTATATACCGAGGACAAGGGGTACGCCTGTGTAGTATTCGAATATGCCCGGAGCGCCGCGGTGAGCCGCGAATCCGCAGGGGCGGCCATCCGGGAACTGCGTGAGTCGCGCGACTGGTCGCTGGCCGACTTCGCCTCGGCAACCGGCGTGAGCATCATGGGCCTGAGCTACCTCGAGCGAGGTGCCCGTAAGCCGCATAAAAGCACCGTTCAGAAGGTAGAGAACGGGCTCGGCCTGCCGCCGGGTACCTACTCGCGACTCGTGGTCGCCGCTGATCCGGCCGCCGAGCTGGAGCGGCTGACGGCCGTCGCGCCGGCAGAACACAGGCCTGTGCGACCCACCGGGCCGATTGTCGTGGACCGGCACACCGACACCCAAGTACTCGAGGGATACGCCGAAGCTCAGCTCGATGCCCTGAACTCGGTGATCGAACGACTGCCCGAGGCGACATCAAACGAATATGAGACGTATATTCTCTCTGTGATCGGACAGTGCGTGAAGGCTGAGATGCTGGCCGCCAACTCCTGGCGGGTCGCGGTCAACGCCGACACAGCTTCGGCAGGACGGTTGATGCGGCATCTGCAGGCCTTGGAGACAACGCGCGGTGCGCTCCTGGAGCGCATGCCGATGAGTCTTAGTGCGCGGTTCGACCGGGCGTGCGCCCAGTCATCGCTGCCGGAGCCGGTCATCGCGGCGCTGCTCGGAGTCAGTGCCGCGGAAATGTGGGACATCCGGAATCGGGGCGTCATCCCGCCGGGAGCGCTACCACGCGTGCGCGCCTTCGCTGATCTGGCCGACGGCAATGGGAGTGACGACGACACCAGCGAAGGAGAAGCATGGTGAGCGGGAACGAACTGGCGGCGTTAAGCCATGCGCACCAACTGTTTGCCGGCCCTGCTCGTCCAGTACCGGTGGACGTCGAGGCGGCGCAGTACGACAAGATGTTGGAGCGAGCTGTGGGACTGAATACCGGTGGGGGACAAGAGCTTTACCGGTCAGCAGTTGACCGTAGCCGGAAAGCTTTGCGATCGGCCGCCACAATTGATGCCGCGGTCGCCGCGACCGCTTCGCGCGCGCACCGGGATCACGCCAACGCCCGCACCCTGACCCAGAATGTCCTCGACGAGGCCCGCGCCGACACCGCAATACCGGACACGCCGATGGCGCAGCGCGAGGCGATGCGTCGTCGGGTGGCGCGGCTGCGGGCTCAACGAGCGCATGTATTGGACGCCCGTCAGCACGCCCGTCGGCATCAGGCGGCGTTGCGCGCCTTGCACTACCGAGTCATGCCACGCGGCAGTCACCGGGCCGGGCTGCGGTTGCCGCCGGCCAACACTCGTGCCGGTATCGCGGTGCGGGCAGCGTTGTCACGGCTGGGCAGGCCGTATGTTTGGGGCGCAACCGGGCCCGACCAGTTCGATTGTTCGGGGCTGACCCAGTGGTCCTACGCGCGGGCAGGAATCCACTTGGACCGCACCACTTATCAGCAGATATATGACGGAATCCCGGTCCCGCGCTCACAGGTCCGCCCGGGCGACCTGGTGTTCCCCAGCACCGGACACGTGCAGATGGCGATCGGCAACAATCTGGTCGTCGAAGCACCCCATGCCGGCGCTACGGTCCGGATCAGCCCGCTAGGCACCGGCGCGCAGATCCGGCGCCCAGTGGGGTGATGGTGATGGTTGTTGAGCGCTCAGCCCGTGAGTACGGTCAAGCCATGGCGGACCAGGCCGGACAGTCGATCGGCGCTATCGGGGACGCGCAAGCCGCGCTATCGAGACAACATGCGGCGGCCGCGGAGGCCGACCATGCTCTCACGGAAGCGCTTGCCAGCGCGCATGCCGCAACGGTCGACGGGATCAGGCGGCTCGACGCGATCGCGGCCGACATCGACCTCGCAGTGGCGAACCAGGCCGCCATTGGGCTCGATACCGCGATGGGGGCGCGGGAGTTCCAGAAGTTCCTGATCACCAAGCAACGAGAAATCCTGGCGGTGGTGTCCGATGCCCACGAGCTCGACGCCGCGAAAAAGGCCTTGTTGGGGAAGTTGACGGCGCACTACAACGCCTCCGCCGGCTAGCGCTTCGCTGCCGTCGCGTTGCCGGACACCGCTGTGTACTTGTGAATTGTCGAGAACGAAGCCCCTGGCTACTGTCGCCAGCATGTTGGGGCCGCAGACCGATCCGCTCTCGCATGCAACGTCGCTCTCCTGAGCAATGGCGACGCCTGACGATGTGCTCGCCGCGGTCGAGCACATCAAGGAATGCACGGGCGACCCGGCAGCCTGGCTGGCCGGTCTGACACCGCAAGACATAACGGATTTGGTGACGATATTTACAGCAAGCCCGCAAAGGCTCGACGGAATTATTGCCACGATCCGCCAACAGCATCCGGATCTGTTCGACTCGAGGACGGGGGAGATGATGGTCCCGCCGCGGACGGGACCTGCCGGCCGTCGGCCAGCGGGTCCGCAACCTGACAATCCCGCCTCCGATCGTCAGGAGGGCGCGGCAGCCGACACCATCAGAGACGCAGAAGCCGCTCTGGCACATCAGAATTCGGCGACTGCTCAGATCGACCTGCAAGTGGTCACGGCAGTTCTCAATGCGCACCAAAGGAACGCCGAGGGTCGGGAGGCGTTGGACAGACTGCAGCACGATATCGAGGCGGCGGTCACAACGCGATCCGATCTGGACACTCCGGCAGGGGCGCGTGACTTTCAGCGCTTCCTGATCGGCAAGCTCAGGGATATCCGCGCCGTGGTGGCCAGTGCAAGCCTTGACGACACGTCGAACTCAGCACTGATGGCCGCGTGGGCGTCTCTGTACAACTCGTCCAAGCCCGAGATGGGTGGTGCGGACAAATCCCGCCAGTCAACCGGTTGGCCCACTGGTTCCGCAGCGGATAGCATGGGCCAAAGCGGGCCAGCGGCACCCGATACCGGCTTGGAGCCCTACTTTGATTCGCTGCCTGCCGACGATTCCGGCTTCCTAACTGAGGACATGCCGGCACAGATCCCGTCGTCACCGCCGCCGATGACCCCGACGATGCCGAGTATTCCGGCGTTTGGAGGGGGAGGCATCCCGGGCGGGGGAGCGATGCCCAGTTTGGCTATGCCGAGCGGCTTTCCGCTGCCCGGGCCGCTGCAAGGCGCCGCGGACAAGGGTTCGCCCAAGGACCTCGACAACGCGCTGCTGGACCCCGACGACCCGGAGGACCAGGCATCCTCCGCGAAGGACGGCGACGAGCAGGCGGAGCATCACGACGCCGAATCCGCGGCGGCCCAGCCGCCCGCCGGCCCGACGACCGTCACCCTGCCCACCGGGGAAACGGTCACCGCTGCCAATCCTCAGCTCGCCGCAGCCATCAAGGCGGCGGCGGGCGGGATGCCAATCGCAGATGCGTTCCGCCAGGAAGGGATTGCCATTCCGCCTCCGGGGACTGCGGTCAGCGACCCAGTCGACCCGTCGCGGCTCACAACCGGGGATATCGGCATGTTCACCGATCGCCACGCTCTTGCCCTCGGTCAAAGCAAGGCCCTGCTCAACGGTCAGATCCAGCACATTTCCACCGTGAACGGGCCCAGCTTCCTAGGCTGGGAGCATCCTCCTGGACCGATCGCAACAGCCGCACCGGATAGGACCGCCCCACCGGCGCCCACCAGGCCGGCCGCGGCCGAGAGACTCGAGAGAGCGTAGTAGAAATCCGGCGCCCGCCGGCACATCAAGAGGAGACAGCGGATGGCAGACCGAATCCACGTGGTGCCCGCCAACTTGCGTGAAGCTGCCGGCCACCATCAAGAGACGTCCGAGTATTTGCGAACTCTCCCGTCCTCGCACCAGGCAATTCAACAGAGCCTGGACTCGCTGGGGCCGATCTTCGGCGAGCTGCGCGAAGCCGGCCGCGAACTTCTCGAGCAACGACGCATGTGCTACGAGCAACAGTCCGACAGCCACGCGAAAATAGCCGAGAACCTGACTAAATCGGCGAACATGTGGGAAGAGCACGAAGCAGAGGCCGTCCGGAGATTCGAACGTATCCCTGACGACAGTCAATGACTGAGGCCGATCCCGCGTTCGACACCGTACACCCGAGCGGGCAGATCCTGGTCCGCTCTTGCCGTGGCGGGTACATGCACAGCGTCACGTTGAGCGAGGCGGCGATGAGCACTAATGCGGAAAGCTTGGCGGAGGCTATCTTGCTGACCGCCGACGTCTCGTATCTGAAGGCGGTGATGGAAGTCCGCGGCGAGATCGTGGCGGCCGGCTACACCCCGTCCGCTGAAGTTGCGACCGCCCACGATCTCGACATGGCGATCGACAGGTTGGTGGCGCATGAGCTTCAGCGCCCAGACGACTGGGAGCCGTGACGAGCGTGGCCTAGCGGATCCAGGTCTTAACAGCGTCTCGATCCGGAGCGATATCGGTGGGCGGCTCGACCGGATTGGCGCCGAACAACTCTCGCGCCCGGCCAAGCAGTGCGCGTACCTCGTTCAGCTGCTGTTGCAACCCGGAATCAGCCACACGCTTACGCTACCCAGACTCGGATATTCCCACAATTCACTTACAGCGCCCTAAAGATGTGGGCTGGTACTTTACCGGCAGCGCGCTGGCCTTTGTGGAGCCGGCCAAACAGAGAAGTCGCCGATCCGAAGATGACGGTAGGCTTGGCCGGTGGCAATCTTCGGTCGGAATACGGCGCGTCAGCGCCTCCGGAGAGCTACCCGAGAATCGCTGAAGATTCCGGCATTCAGCTCTCCGGTCGACTGCACCCCATGGGTGACGGGCGGGTTGTGGCCTGCCGAGCTGTCGACAGTTACCGCTGAGACGGCTCCACTCGTCAAATATCTGAAGGCCGACTTGCAGAAGATTGTCAATTCGGCAAACGAAGAACTCTCAGGCATCAGGCGAGCGGGATTGGCTGATCCGGTGCGGCTGGCGGAAGAGGCTCGAGTGATCAAAGGTGCTCGCGCCTTCGCCGTTCGGCGAGTCGAGTCGACAGTTCGTCATCTCCGTAACGTGACGCCGAAATTGCCGGCGGAACATGGTCCGGTAAATGGCGCCGATGACACCGAAAAGACACGGCGATTCGGAGTCGTCGCTCCTGCGCCAACGGACACGAATGGGCCCGCTGACGGGCCCACACCGCCGGAGCCGGAAATTCCGGAGCAAATCCATCACCAGGCGGCGGTAGTCGACGGGCACGAAGACCGGTACGAAAGATGGACCGAACCGCTCGCCGCGGCCGAGCAACCGGCGGCGGCTGGCGACTTGGAATCCGCCGAACCGGATCTCTTGGCGCCACTGCCTCCCGCAGTGTCGGACGACACCGATGTGCTCGAGGAGATTGCGGCGGTGCTGCAGGAGATCGCACCGATCGCGCAGACTCCGGTCGATCACGCGCCGAGGCAACCCCTGACCCGTCGCCGCATGGAACCTCCGGTCGATGATTCGCCGAGGCAACCCCCCGCGGCCCGGCATGCGGAGCCTGAGGTGCCTCCGACTCCTCCGGTGTCGTCGGCTCCTGCGCTCGATGACGCTGCGACCACGCGGCAGCCCGAGCTGCTGGCCGAATCGGAGTCTGAGCGCGAACGGCTGGAACGGCTGCTCAAATTCGTGGCACGGCAGGAACCCGGGTTGCGCTGGGCCGTCGGCAAGCGTGAGGACGGGACCACGTTATTGGTGACGGACCTTGCGCACGGCTGGATACCGCCGGGAATTACGCTGCCCGCCGAGGTCCGGCTGCTGGGCCCGGACCGACGCACGGGCAACGCGGCGGCGTTACTCGGCCAGACAACGATGTCGGCGGCCTACGCCCCCAGCGATCCGTTGGGCTGGGCAACCGACTACGACGTCACCGACACCTCGTCGCAACCGCGTGAGCTCGCTGCGGTCGACGACGTGGGCTGGCTGCTGGGCGAGGCCACGCACTGGCGCGATGGTCTGCCCAGGATGGTTCACACGTTGGCCAAGGCGGGTGCTGCGGGGACTGGTGTCCTCGATGCGGAAATCGACATATTGCGGGTATACCTCGATACTTCGCGCTACCAGCTATTTGCTCAGTATCCGGATATCGATGCCGGGTTGCTGCTTAATTGCTTGCTGCTGGCCGCCACTGAGGGCATTGCCACCGGGAACCTTGTGAACGCGAATTATCACTTCGCCTGGTTCCAAATGCTCAGTGTGCCGTGGGCCGGCGGATGGAAAGCCGGCCCGTAGGCCTCAGCGTTCAAGCGTGCAGAGAATGAATTGACGCTGGTCGGAGGGCTCGAGATACTGTCATGATGCCGGGGTCGGGTAGTGCGCAGCTCAGCGACAAGGATCTCGTCGAATCGGTTCTGCGTGAATTGAGCGAGGCGGCCGATAGGTGGGAAGCGCTGGTCGGGCAGGCCGAGGCGATTACGTACAGTGTCGATCTCGGCGATATTCAGGCAGTTGTCAATTCAGACGGTCGGCTGGTCGAATTGATATTGCATCCGACCGTCATGTCCGGTTACACCCACGGCGAGCTGGCCGACAGGTTGAACCTCGCGATCGCCGCGTTGCGGGAAGAGGCCGAAGCCGAAAACGAAGCACGGTACGGCGGATCCCTCCAGTGACGTGGGATCGGTTGTCGCTGAAGGCATTCGAGCTGCTGGATCGCGGGCATAACCGCTACGGCGTCAGCCGAAACGGTGAGAACCTCGCCGCATTGGTGCACCAGGCGGATGCACATCGGCCGCCGAAAGGATACTGACCGTGCCACTCAATCTCTCGAACCGAGATCAGAACTCCGGACACCTGTTCTACAACCGTAGGTTGAAGGCTGCGATCACCCGGTTCTCGGTGCGGATGAAGCACGACGACCGCAAACAGCAAGCGGCAGTGGCGCTCTCAATTGTTTTCGTTATCATCGGCATCGGCTGGATGGCGCTCCTACACGTCATGAAACCCGCCGGTCTGGTGGGACAGTCCGCGATCATCGGAAACCGCGACACCGGCGCGGTCTACGCGAAGATCAACGGGCGGCTGTACCCCGCGCTGAACCTCACGTCTGCGCGGCTGGCCGTTGGCAGCGCAGCCACACCGACCTGGGTCAAGGCACCCGAGATCGCCAAGTACCCGACTGGTCCGATGATCGGTATTCCCGGTGTGCCCGACAGTCTCACCGTCACAACGAGTTCCGTGTCGGCGTGGTCGGTGTGCGACACCGCACCCACCCACGGCAGCGGGGCGCCGCCGTTGGTGACATCGATCGCCGGAGAGCTGTCGACCGCGGGCCGGGCGGCTCCGTTGGCGCCGTCGCAGGCCGTGCTGGTCACCCACAAAGACGCAACGTATGTGATATGGGGCGGGCAACGGTCGCAAATCGACCCGACCGACCGATCGGTCACCTTCAACCTGGGTCTCGATCCGGGCGTGACTTACCCGATCGCGATTTCCAACGCCCTCTTCGACGCCCTGCCGGCAACCGAACCCCTTGTTGTTCCGGCGATTCCGGCTCAGGGCACACCGTCGACGTGGCTGCCGGGCTCGACGGTTGGCAGTGTGCTGGAGACGCGTGACTCCAACGGCGTCGTCACCGGCTTTTACGCGCTGCTGCCCGATGGCGTGCAAAAGATCACCAGTTTCGTCGCCGATTTGCTCCGCACCGCACTCGCCCAGGGCTCTGCCACCCCGACTCTGGTGTCACCGGACAAGCTGATTCACATTCCCGTCGTCGACGTGCTCGACGTCGGCTACTACCCTTCAGGCAAGCTGAATTTCATTGATTCAGCCGCGAATCCGGTGACTTGCGTCGCGTGGCAGAAGCAGTCCACCGACCCGCAGGCGACGATCAGCGTCTTCAACGGGCGGGGGCTGCCGGTGCCGATCGGCATGGATCCGCGTCTGGTTCGGCTGGTACGCGATGACCGCAATCCCGATTCAGTGGAGGCCGACCAGGCACTGGTGCTGCCGGTAGCGGCAAACTTCGTCGCGACAACCAGCGGCGTCGCCACCTCGGACAGCCGCGAAAGCCTGTATTGGCTTTCACCGCAGGGCGTTCGATACGGGGTGCAATGGGACGAGAAGACCCTGCAGGCCCTTGGGCTGAATCCGGGCAGCGCCGTGCAGGCGCCCTGGCCGATCGTACGCACGTTTGCGGCCGGACCGGCCATCAGCCGTGAGAGCGCGCTGTTGGCGCGCGACACTATCTCTGGCGGCGCCGCGGTTGCCCCGATCCCGGAAGCTAACCAACAGGTGGGAGGTTAGGCATGTCCAAACGCGGTTTCGTACGTGCGGCACGGAAGCCGGCGCCCGCGGTTCCGCCGGTGCGGGTGGCGGTCGCCGCCCCGCTGGCGTTGCCGGAGCGCGAGCCTCGCAACATCCTGCTGATGATCGCGCTTCCGGCGCTGCTGGTCGGGATCATCGGCACCTTGGTGGTGATGTACACCTCGGGGGTCCGGTCACTGCAGTCAGGGTTCTTCCCGATGATGGGGCTGGCCGGGTTCGGCGCGTTGATGTTCAGCGGGCGCTTCGGGCGAGGACGGCGGATCTCCTGGGGCGAGCAGGAAAAGCAGCGACGTATCTACCTGCGCCAGCTCGATGAAGACCGGGACGAAGTACAACACGCCGCCCAGGACCAGCGCCGTAGCCAACTGTTTGTCCATGGCGATCCGCAGAAATTGGACACGGTTATCGGCGGGCCGCGGATGTGGGAGCGCCGCGCTAACGACCAGGATTTTCTCGATGTCCGCCTCGGCATCGGCATCCAGCAGGCCAGCGACTCGGCGGTGTCACTGCAATGGCCCGAGGTCCCGATCGGAGAGGAGCTCGAACCGGTCACCGGCGGCGCGCTCCGGGATTTCATTCTCGAGCAAAGCAAGATTCGTGGGATCGGCAAGGTCTTAAGCCTGCGCTCCAAGCCAGGCTTCAGCTTCATCGGCAGCAATCCCGACGAACTGCATAACCTGGCCCGCTCGATCCTGTGTTCGCTGGCGGTCTATCACAGCCCGAATGACCTCAAGCTCATGGTCGTAACCCGCCATCCCGAGCTGTGGTCGTGGCTGGTGTGGCTACCGCACAACCAGCATGACGAGATGTTCGATGCCTGTGGTCTGCGCCGCCTGGTGTTCGCCTCGCCGACCGAGCTGGAGGACGCGCTGGACGCCGAGTTGCACCGCAAGGGCCGCGGGCCATGGACCCCGCCGGTGGGGACCACCCCGACGTCGATGCCCTCGCCGATGGAGTCGTCGGGTTCAAGGCTGGGTCCGCACTGGGTGATCGTCGACGACAGCGTGGGAACGCCCGAACAGTGGGAGGGTGTGACCGGACAGAAGGGCATGGCCGGCATTACGGTGCTGCGCTTGGCGACCCGACCCGGGGTCGGCGTGGGCTTTGCCGACGAGGATCAACGTTTCGACGTGCGACAAGGGCGGCTTTATCACCGCGGCGCGTTCTATGCGGTAGCCGACATGCTCGCCGAGAGCACGGCCAACCGGTATGCACGAGCAGTGGCGCGCTGGTCGCCGATGAGCGCCGGCGATTTGTCCGAAACCGACAGCCAGGCAGGTGAATTGCTGCGGGCGCTGGGGATCAACGATCCGCGACAGCTCGACGTCGACCGACTGTGGGCCGACAGCCGCGGCCGGGGCGACCCGAAGTGGGCGATGGTGCCGGTCGGGGTGAAATCCGGCGGCGAATTGCAGTACGTCATTTTCCGAGCGAAAGACTTCGGCGGTTTCGGTTTTCACTCCGTGGTGATCGGAACCTCCGGCTCAGGCAAGTCAGAGTTCTTTCTGTCGTTGTGCAATGGGATCGCGCTGACGCATTCGCCCGAAACGTTCATCGTGATCTTCGTCGACATGAAGTTCGAATCCGCCGCGCAGGACCTCGAGGGGTTGCCCCACGTTGCGGGCTCGCTGTCCAACCTGGGCAAGGACGACCGGCACCTCGCCGAACGAATGCGCAAAGCCATCAACGGCGAAATTGCCAGAAGGTACCGACTTTTCAAGGAAGCCGGTGCACGTGACGCCAACGAGTACGAAGAGATGCGGCTGGCCGGCCGAGATCTGGAGCCCGTTCCGATCCTGCTGGTCATCATCGACGAGTACCTAGAACTGTTCCACCACCACCAAGAGTGGATCCAGCTGGTCATCCACATCGGTCAGGAAGGCCGCGGCTGCAACGTGTTCTTTACGCTGGGCGGCCAGCGCCTGGACTTGTCGTCGCTGAGCAAGGCCAAGAGCAACATCGCGTTCCGGGTGGCGTTGCGGGCGGAGACTGCCGAGGACTCCCGCGACGTCATCGGGAGCGACGCAGCGCTGCACCTGCCGTCGAAGGAGAACGGGTACGCCCTGCTCAAGGTCGGCCCGCGCGACTTGGAGCCGTTCCGATGCTTTTACCTATCGGCGCCGTTCGTGCTGCCCAAGAAGGTCGCGAATGTCAACAAGACAATCGACGTGAGCTTCTCACAGCCGCGCCCCCTCACCTGGGAGTACCAGCCGCTGAGCGCCCAGGACACCGCGGCCTTGGCCGTTGCCGACGAACCCGAGAAACCTGACGAGTTCCTCTTCCATAGCGACGGCTTCAAGAAGAAGAAGATCCTCGACGTCATCCGCGAATCGCTGGTTTCCCACCCGGCCCGGCTGCCCCACCAAATCTGGCTTCCCCCACTGGAAGTCAGTGAACAGGTCGACGCATTGGTGGCGTACTGGCGCGATAAGCCCTGGCACGTTGACTACGGGCAGAACCCGGGTTTGGTCTTTCCGGTCGGGATCGTTGACATTCCCGACGAGCACGTACAACGGGTTCATGCGGTCCACGCCGAGATGGACAACGTCATGGTGGTCGCCACTGCCCAGCGGGGTAAATCCACCACTCTGATGACGTTGATGACCTCAGCCGCTTTGATGTATCGCCCGGAGCGCGTGACCTTCTTCTGCATCGGGGCGGCGCTTTATCCGGTGGAGGATCTGCCGCACGTCGTCAGTGTCGTGAGCCTGAACGACTCCGAAGGGGTGTCGCGGACCATCGCCACGCTGGAGGGCTTGATCCGTGCCCGTGAGGCGGCGTTCAAGCACTACCAGATCGATATCTCCGAATTCCGTGAGCGACGGTTCGGGGCGGCCGGTGGCGGGGGAACGGACCCGAACGACAAGTTCGGCGACGTTTTCCTGGTCATCGACAACTACGGCGACCTGTATGAAAAGGACCCCGGCATGGGGGATCGGGCGATCGCGATCGCCCGCCAGGGCCTGTCCTACGGTGTGCACGTCATGAGCAGCGCCAACGGCTGGTTTGTCGGCCAAAAGCAAGGACTTTTGACGGTGTCGAACGCGCGAATCCAGCTTCGGCTCAGCAACCCGGACGAATCGCAAATGGGCACGGGTATAGAACAGCGCAGAGCCGCACGAAACACGCTGGACCGGCCGGGCTTCGGCCTGAGCAAAGACGGATACGAGGTGTTGATCGGGGTGCCCGAAATCACCGGGACCAAGGGTGAACGGGTGGGCACACGCGGCATCGGTTCGCTGCTCGCCGAGGTCACCGGGACCGCAAAGGTAGAACGGCTGTCCCGCTTGCCCGAGCGGGTGCCGTTGAGCGACGTCATCGCCAGTTTCGCCGACACCGCCCCGGCGGCCGACCCGTTGAACATCCCGTTCGCCATCGGCGAGCGTGCGCTTCAGCCAGTGGCCCTCCCGGCCCGCGTACTGCCCAACATGCTTGTGATGGGCCGCCAATTGTGTGGCAAGACCACCACCCTGGCAGCCATCGGACAGGCCATTACCAGCCGGTTCAGTCCCGAGCAGGCGCAGATCACCATCATCGATCCGAAGACAACGCTCATCGGGAAGATCCAAGGCCCGCATGTGCGTGCCTACGCCTATACGACAGACGACATCGACGCCGTGCTCGGCGAGTTGGCCGCAGAATTGCAGGACCGCCTCCCACCGTCGGGTTTAACGCAGGAAGAGCTGTTGAACCTCAAATCATGGGAGGGCCCGCACCATTTTGTCCTGCTTGACGACGAACACGAGCTGCGACCCCACAATCAGGTGCTAAAGCCAGCGGCGACCGCACCCCTGTGGGGCCTGATCGAACGCAGCCGCGAGATTGGCCTGCACGTCATCGCTGCGCGCTTGCCGGGCAACTGGGCTTCACAGGTGGTGATGAACCCATTGCTGCAGAAATTGACCGGGTCCCGTTCGCCGACGTTGTTCATGGACAACGACCCGGCCAACGTCAAGGTGCACGGCAGGGTTGCTGCGCAGCAACTGCCGCCCGGGCGCGGTCTCCTGGTCACCACCGACGGGGAGATCGAAGGGGTGCTGGTAGGGACGCCGGAGTGGGCGCAATAGCCGGTGGCCGTCGCAGTCGCACGTCGGTTCACGTGAACAGGTCCCTTCGCTCTCGGACGTAGTCCTGCACCGATTGCGGCGGGTGGCCAATGAGGTCTTCGACATCGTGGGTTAGCCGGTTGTAGCGGTCGTCGCGGTGCAACCTGGCCATGGTGGCGATGTGCTGTTGAGTGTGCGGATCGAGGCCTGAGCGGGTGAGCTGCTCGAGCCATTCGTCGTAAGGCAAGCGAGCCCCGGTGATGGGCCGGCCAAGGGCTTTCGCGTACTGCTCGGCCAACTCGTCGATGTCCAGCGCTGCCGGGCCGGTCAATTCGTAGACCGCACCAAGGTGATCCTGGGGTGCACGTAGCACGGTAGCCACGACGGCGGCCACATCATTGGTGGCGATGGGCGAACTGCGGCCGCTTCCGAACGGCAACGCCAACTCCCCGTTGTCGCGGATGGAACGGGCTGCCAGCACAGTGAACAGTGGATTGTCGAGGAACACCGTGGGCCGAATGTGCACTGCGGGAATGCCCGACCAGTTGATGACGTGCTCGGCCAGCCAGTGCAGCCGTTGTTGGCGGGACTCCTCGGTGCTGGTTGCGGTCATCTGCGAGACCGTCATCTGCGACATGTTGACCAGCAGTTCCAGGCCGTCGCCGTCCTCGGCGGCCGCGCACACGACGGCAGTCGCTTCCAGGTAGTCCGCCGAGACGCTCATATTGAAAAACATCCGGTCGATGCCAAACATCGCCGCACCGACCTCCACCGGGTTGGTCAGGTCTCCCACGAACACCTCGGCTCCTAGTGCGCGCAGCGCGTCGGCGCGTGAGTCGTCGCGGTGCACCATCGCTCGCACGGCCTCACCATGGCTGAGAAGTTGCTCGACGACACGCCGGCTGACGCTGCCAATACCGCCGCCCGCGCCAGTGATCAGGTACGTCGGGGCCATTTCGCTCCCAATGCTCAGTTGCTGCGCATCTCAAACGAGGTTGAGTGCGTCGAGAAAAGCCGTGGCGACTCTCGGGTCGCCGTCGATCGACACCAACTGACGCCACGGTAGCCGGGTCGTAGACCAGGCCAAAATGTCCTCGCTCGTCGAGCTCAGCGTTGCTGCGGCGTCGTTTGCAGCAGAGTCGACGGGTCCCACGGTGATGGTGTCGGCGTCGGCGCTGATGAGGACTTCTTGGGTCGCGGGACCGGTGAGCCGCAGCACTACCGGTGCGGTGAGGTGGGCCGCCAGGTCAGGTTGCATGGTGGCGATTCCGTCGAGCAGCCAGGATACCGAGGGGGCGAGGCGGACCTCGTCCAGCGCCGGCAGCTGGCGAGTGATTGGCCCACGTGGGGCGAGGATGTCGTAGCGCAAGTGGGTGGTCATGTCGAAGGTGAACATGTCGGCGATGGCGTGCAGGCGGTGGGAGCCGAGGTCGAACATCGGTGTGAGTACGGAGGCCATGGGTTCTTCCTGCAATCCGGAAAACACCTGGAGGGCCTGTTCGAGTTGCTTGTGCAGGTTGTTCAATGTGCGGGCGGTATCCCAGTTGCGCCGTTCGGCGACCATGACGTCGTTAAGAGCTTCGATGGTGCTGTCTGGCATCGCGTCACCGCGCACGGCTGCCTGCAGCACTTCGAGTAGGGCGCCGGCGTGGATAACGACGTCATGCACAGTCCAGCCAGCCGCGGCACTGGGTGCCTGCCATTCATTTTCGCTGAGCCCGGAGCCGACCGTGATGATGTCCTCGGCGGCGCAGCGCATTCCGGTGATTCCAGCGCGGCTCATGTGCGTCTCCTCAGGGCACGCGGGCGCGCAGTTGAGCGGGCGGTTGGGCACCAAGCAGCTCAAAGAGCTGAGCAAGCAGCCCGTCGAGTTCGTAGCCGACATCGGCGATTTCAGGCTTGTCGTAGCTGTTGAACAGCAGGCTGGGTTGGTCGACGGCGAGTTTGGTATCACCATCGGGGTCGGCGTAAAGGACGGTGCGCAACGGGGCGTGCAGCATCACCGACGGTTCGTGGCGAAACATGCGTTCGGCGATGGTGTGGTTGCCCATCAGGTATTGGGTGGCCTTCCACAGTGACGTCGAGCCGGCCATGGTGGCGGTGACGTCGCCGCGGTAGTAACGCATAAACCCATGCGGGGCGTTGATCTCGGCGAGCTCCAAGGTGGCCTGCCAGGAGGCCATCTGAAAGAAACGGGCGAAATCCACTTCGGGAACCAGAGTCTCGTACTGCTCGCGGGCCTCGTCGTAGAGCGCAGGCAGCGCTACCACCAGGCGCCGGGAAGGGTGGTCGATCGCGATGGTGCTCGTAGTCATGACTGTGCCCTTTCGTCGCGGCGGATGAGTTCGACATCGTGGATGTCCAGGGTGATCGAGGGCAGGTTGAGGTTGACGGTGTTGTCGGGGTTACGGCGGAAAACTCGCCGGCGGGTGGCGACCTGCAGACCGTCGAAGTTCTTGTAGCGGCTGGTGTAGTGCCCGACCAGGGTGCTGCCGTTGATTTCGGCGATGTAGTCCATGCGCCGTTGCAGGCCTTGGGAATCGAAGTAGAAGACCTGATCGGGGTTGTGGGTAGCGACCGATGGCGGAAACCGCACTTGGAGGCGCCGCCAGGTTTGGCCGGCCTCGTGCCAGGGTTCGATCTCGCGGGCCACCACTCCGGGATAGCTGAACAGGAATGGCGTGGTGAAGTAGTTCCAGCAGGCGTAACCCAGGAAGTAGCCCAAGTGCCTGGCAGCCCAGGCGCTATTGCGCAGCATGCCTTTGAATCCCGCGCGTGCGGGTTCGAGTAAGTCGACCGGTTGGCCGTCCAGGGTCTCCATGGTGACGCTGTCGCTGGCGGCGTCGAACACCATCCGCTGGTCGGGGCGGGTGAACGGGGTGAACACGATGTGCTCGTCAACCGTGTCCAGCGTGACGATTTGGTCGAACGTTTTCTCCGGTGGCCAGCCCTTCATCGCCCAGATCGGGCCGCCGATCGAGATATCAATCTTGATGGCGCGCAGGCTATTCCACAAATCGTGTCCACCGGTGGTGGCGATAGCCAGGCCTAGCAGATCATCTGTCATGCGGTCACGCGGTCCGGAGGGCGTCGGCGATGAAATTGGCGACGGTCACCGGTTGAGCGATGAAAGCGGTGTGAGAACCCGCGATGGACTCGGTTGTGGCGCCCATGCGTTCGGCCATGAACCGCTCGGCGTCCGGTGCGATGGCGTTGTCGTGCTCCGAGACCAGATACCACGACGGCTTGGCTTTCCAGCCGGCGGCAGTGGCGTTATCGGTGAGCGCGGCAAGGGAGAGCGGCCGCTGAGTGGCGAACATGACCTCGGCGACATCGACGGGCACGTCCGCGCAGAAGGTCTCGCGGAAACGCTCCTTCGTGATGTAGAGGTCGGGCCCCTGCGATGCGCCCGGCGCGTCGTAGCCGGTGGGATAGGAAGTAGTTGCCAGCAGCGAGGGCGAGAAAGGTTGCTGCACGCTAGCGCAGCTTTCACCCTCGTCGAGCCCAAATGCGGCCAGGTAGACCAGCGCAGTGACATTCTCCAATCCAGCCGAGGCTTGGCTGATGACAGCACCGCCGTAAGAATGCCCGACGAGGACCACCGGACCGTCGATCGCACTCACCCTGGTCGATATCGCTGCGGCATCGCCGGCGAGGCCGCGCAACGGATTGGGCGCCGCTATGACGGCGTGGCCAGCGCTTTGCAGTTCGCGGATCACGCCGGCGAACCCGCACGCGTCGGCGAACGCGCCATGCACCAAAACGCTCGTCGGCGTCATTGATGTAGTCATGATCGTTGTCCCTGAATAGTGAGCGGGCCTCGCGATTCGCCATCAAACATGACATGGCTCCATCTGGCGCGCCGTCATCCATTTGGGTGAGGCGGCTGCGTGCGTCGGGGTCACGTTTTCGAGTGAGAAGCTTCGGCGGTCGGGTTGATCACCTTTTCGGTCCTGGACTGCGGCGGCAACAACGGACCTCACCTGAACAGGTGAAGGATTGCCATACCTGAGCTCGCCGACGTCGTCCCGGATTGGAGCGGGCGGATCGTGGTCGACGCTACCAACCAATTCGCTGAGTACGCACCGGTTTACCGGGGCTATGTTGACCTCGGTGAGGAAACCGGCAGCGAATGGATCGCCCGCCATCTCCCGGGTGCGACGATCATCAAGGCGTTCAACGCGATGTCCACCAGCTACCTGCGCCCCGATCCGCGCCACCACGACGGCCGCCAGGTCGTGTTCTGCGCCGGCGACGACAACGCTGCCTGCACTGATTTCGAGCAGCTGATCAGCAGACTGGGCTTCGCGCCGGTGCGCGTAGGGGGCCTGCGCGACGGCGGTAGGTTGATGCAACTCGGGCGGCCCCTGAGCCTTCTACACGTCGTCAAACAAGATTAATTCCAACTCATCTCGAGGAGCAGCCATGCGCAAAGTTCAGCTCACCGCGATCGGCCAAGCCGCCGACGTCCTGGAACTCGTCGAATTCCAGGCCTCCGCGCCGGGTCCCGGCCAAGTACTTGTCGAGGTCGAGGCCGCCACCATCAACGCCTCGGACTTCCTCTACATCTCCGGCCAGTACTTCATCACTCCACAGCCGCCATCCGACGTCGGAGCCGAAGGCGTCGGCCGGGTCCTGGCCGTCGGCCCCGGCGAAAACGAGTCACTAGTCGGTGCGCGGGTGCTACTGATACCGACGTACCGGCACGGCACCTGGGCCACCCATTTGATCGCCGCCACCACCGACATCGTCGTTGTGCCAGACGATATCGACATCGTTCAGCTCGCGATGGTCGGGATCAACCCAATAACCGCCCTGCTGCTGCTGCGTAACTACGGAGATCCATCGATGGACGACCGGTGGATCGGCCAGACTGCGGGCAACTCGGCGGTCGGGGAGTACCTGATCAAATTGGCGCGGCGGTTCGGCTGGAAAACTATGAGCGTAGTCCGCCGCGAGGCCGCCACCGAGCAGGTCCGCAGCTGAGGCGGGGATCGGGTCGTCATTGATGATGACAATCTCGAATCCAATCTGGCGCAGTCACTTAGCGGTTCCGAGCTCGACATCGTTGTCGACTCCGTCGGTGGCCGCGCAGCGCGGCAGCTCGTCCACCACCTACGCTTCGGGGGGACGTCGGTGTCTTATGCGGCCTTGTCGGGGCAAAGCGCCTCGCCGTCCGTGCTTGAGCTGATCGGTCGCCATGTGAACTGGACCGGATTCTGGTTGATCAACTGGCTACGCCACACCGACACCGCAGTGGTGCACAACACCTATCGGGAGTTGGTGGCGATGGTCGGCGACGGCACGCTCAGCGCGCGCGTCGCCCGAACCATGCGGCCGGAGGACTGGAAGGATGCGGTAAGTCTCGCGCAAGGTGACACCGGCCGGGAGGGCAAAGTCGTGTTCGTATTCGACGAGCAAGCCTCGTGACCGAATCCAGCCCAGCGTGCGGGCTATTCGCCGACGCCGAAGCTCAACGCGGTGTGTCGGCTGGCGGGTATAGCAACCGCAGCGCGGCAGGCGGCCGGAATCGTGCCCACTCGCCGAGAGGCTGCGCCAGCCGGTCGGCGACGGCCCAGATCACCGCCGGATGGTGGCCGAATCCCAAATGGCTGCTGACTACCGCAATGTTCTCGGCCCGTGCGTACGGCTGGTCGAGGCAGGCCTGCCAGGCGACGATGCCGTCGCATCGGGAGTAGATCGAGGTGGCCGGCACCAGCAGCGGGTCGCCGCCGGACTCCAGCGGCAGCTCCCTTGGCACGACATGCAAGTGGGTGTAACGGTCGTAGGCGCGGCGGGCCCGGGACTGACGTTCGTGGGCGAGACGGATCGGGCTGCCAAGCGTGATGACCTGGCGCACCGCGGTCGGAGTGTCGCGGGCCAGGATGCGAGCGTAGATGCCGCCGAGGCTCCAGCCGAGCACGCTTACCGCGGAGTCGTATCGCGATTGCAGGTCGGAGAGGCGGTTCTGTAGTCCGGTGACCGTCGCAGCCGTGGGCCCGAGGTTGCGGCCGAGCCGCCAGCCGTGCACACGGTAGCCCAGGTCGCGCAAGATGCGCCGCAACGTCCAGGTCGAATCGTCATCGGCGAGCAGGCCCGGCAACACCAGAACCGGGTGGCCATCGCCGACCGGCAGTAGTTGCCTCAGCGGCAGCGCGGCGATGAGCAGACCGAACTCGGCCATCGCACGGGCAGGGTCTGTCACAAAGAGCCACGACGGGGGAGCGCTCGCCCCGTCGGTGTGGGCGAGTATCTGCGACCGCGCCATCGGGCTCGACATCAGCCGGCCCCGACAGCATCCGACAGTGCGACGAGTTCGTCTTTGAGCGCGTCGATTATCAGATCGACATCGGGCACCAGGTCGCGGTCGGCCAATGCGCCGAAGTTGATCTTGCCGTTCGACCCCAAGACGGTCAGGTTAAGCCCCTGTCCGTCGGCGATCGCCGACAGCGGGTAAATCCCGTCGAGCAGCGCCCCGCACAGGTAAAGATCCACGGTCGGCCCGGGAACGTTGGAAATGATCAAGTTGAACGGCGGGACCCGCTCCAGAAGCCGCAATCGGGTGGCTAGCCGGTTGGCCTGATTAGCCAACGCCGGCATCGAGAACTCGGCGATGTCGGTGAGCAGCTCGGCGGGCAGCGCGTTGTGCTGCTCCTTGGCCGCGCGCATCGCCTCGTGCACAGCTGCCAACCGCCCAGCCGGGTCCGCCACATGCGTGGGTAGCGGCGCGATGACGGACGACACCCGGTTGCCGTGGGTGCCCTGTTGTTCTTCGGTGCGGGTCGACACCGGAACGGCAGCCACCAGGGGTCCCTCGGGCAGGGCGTCGTGTTTCTGTAGCCAGATGCGCAGGGCACCAGCGCACAGCGCCATCACCACGTCGTTGACGGTGACACCGGCCGCGTTCTTGATCGCTTTGACCTCAGCTAGCGGGACGCTGGTGAAGGCCCATCGCCGATGCGGGCCGATGTTCTTGTTGAAAGGTGTTGCGGGCGCAATCAACGGCGGCGCCGACAGGATGACACCGCGGTCACGGCGCAGTAGAAACCGGTCGATGAGCGGCAGCCAGGGGCGGGCGGGGCTGCTGACAAACGCTGGCAATGAACGCACGATTCCCGCCGAGATCCGCGCGGCTCGAACCGGATTGGTTGCCAGCGACGCGGCGCTGCGCACCAGCAGCTTCGCAGCGCCGGGCTCGGTTTCCGGACGCCACGAGTCTGGCTCGCCGGCGTCGCGCGGTTCCGGGGAGGTGTCCATCAGCGCGGCTAGCAGGTCGTTTCCCGAGACCCCGTCGATGGCCGCGTGGTGCACCTTGATGTAGACGGCCTGCCGGCCACCCTGCAGCCCGTGGATGAGGTACGTCTCCCACAGGGGGCGGCGGCGGTCCAGCGGGCGTGCGTGGAGCCGGGCAGCCTGGACGGCCAGCTGGCGATCGTCCCCCGGGGCAGGCAACGCGAGTTCGCGGACATGAAACTCGATGTCGAAGTCTGGATCTTCGATCCAGTAGGGATTGTCGAGACCGAAGGGGACCTCCGCCAGACGACGCCGAAACGGCGGGACCAGATGCAAGCGGGACTCGATGAGCTCGGTCAGCCGCTCAAGCGTCACCGCCGTACCTCTTGTTGGCGGATCAAGGACGGACACACTGCCCACGTGCCCGTAGGCCGTTGGCGAGTCAAGCGCTAAAAATGCGGCATCCAAACCGGTCAGCTGCTGCATCTCACCTCCATGGGGAAGCTTGGTTTAGCCCTCACGCTAGAACCAGTTTTCGTCCAAGTCGATGGTGGTTCGGTCGCCGCCATCGAGCAGGTCGAACTGCGTGGCCGTCTTAGGGAGTTCGTAGTGGAAGAAGTATTGCGCGGCAAGGCGCTTACCGTCATAGAAATCGCCGGTCTCGCCATGCGCGGCTACAGCCTGCTGCAGCCAGATCCAGGCCAGCACGACGTGGCCGACCGCCTCGAGGTACACCGTCGCGTTGGGCAGCGCGGCGCCGGGGTCGCCATCCTTCCAGAGCGATAGGGTGGTGTGCTCAACCCGCTGCGCGGCCGCTGCCAGCGCGTCTGCCCAGCCCGCCAGCGGATGTCCCAGTGCCGACGCTTGGCTGCTCGTGCGTCGGATTCTGTCGAGCAGCAGGCGCAGGCCGCGGCCGCCGTCGATGAGCACCTTGCGGCCGAGAAGATCGAGGGCATGAATGCCGTGTGTGCCCTCGTGAATAGAGTTCAGTCGATTGTCGCGGTATAGCTGTTCGACGTTGTAGTCGCGGGTGTAGCCGTATCCACCGTGGACCTGGATAGCCAGACTGTTGGCCTCAACGCACCACTGCGAAGGCCAGCTCTTGGCGATCGGGGTGAGCACCTCGAGCAGAAGTCTTGCCTCGTCGCGGTCGGCATCGGCTGGGGCGGAAAGTGTTTCGTCGATAAGGCGGCTGCAATACAGACCGAGCGCCAAAGCGCCCTCGACATAGCTCTTTTGGGCGAGCAGCATTCGGCGCACGTCGGGATGGGAGATGATCGGAATCTCGTCGACGGATTCGCGCCCGCGCAACAGGGGTCTGCCCTGCGCCCGGGTCCGGGCGTAAGACAGCGCCTGCAGATACCCCGTATAGCCCAGGGCCGTGGCCGCTAATCCGACGCCGACCCTGGCTTCATTCATCATGTGGAACATTTGACGCAGCCCGTCGAACTCCTGACCGACCAGGTAGCCGACCGCCCCGTTGACGCCATTGGGCGTGATGGAGTCGTCGCCAAAATTCAACAGCGCGTTGGTCGTTCCGCGATTGCCCATCTTATGGTTGAGTCCGACCAGCACCACCGAGTTACGGGTCGACGGGCGGCCGCCGTCATCGACGAGAAACTTCGGAACGACGAACAGCGAGATGCCTTTGACGCCCGGCGGGCCTCCGGGTGTTTTGGCCAGCACGAGATGAACGATGTTTTCGGACATTTCGTGATCGCCGCCGCTGATCCACATCTTGGTGCCGGTGACGCGGTATGTTCCGTCGTCCTGTCGGACCGCCTGTGTCGTGATGTTGGCCAGTGATGACCCCGTGTGCGGCTCCGACAAGCACATCGTTCCCAGATAGCGGCCGTCGAGCATCGGCCGCACCCAGGTGTCGATTTGTTCCTTGTTGCCGTAGGCGGCCAGCAGGTGGGCGTTGCCGATGGTCAGGCCCAGGTAGGAGGCGGTGCTGATGTTGGCCGCCTGCAGCCAGGCGAAGGCGGCCCTCGACACCACGTAGGGGAGTTGGCACCCGTCGATCTCGTGGTCGAATTCGCCGGCAAGAAGTCCGGCGGTGCCCACCGCCGACAATGCCGCTTTCATCTCGGGCAGCGTGGTCACGGTGCCGTCGGGATTGGCGAACGGCTCCTCCGTGTCGGCGGTCTTGAAGCGCGGAGCAAAGCGTTTGACCGCTATGTCTGCCGCGAGATCCAGAACCGAGTCGAAGGACTCTATCGAGTGCTCGCTGTACCTCGGCCGGTCACACAGCGCTTCCACGTCGAGCCATTCGTAAAGCAAAAAGTCGATGTCGCGCGGATTCAGTAGGGGGGGTGAGAGTCGGCGTAGATACGCTTCATGAGGACCTAACTATTGATGTCCGTTGGGTTTCTGAGTGTCCTCGGCCATCGATTTCACTGAAAGCGTCGCGACGATCTCGTCGGTCGAGACGACGGCGCTCGCGTAAGCCGGGATATTGAACTGCAGCGAGGCATCCATTTCGGCGTGCCCAAAGCTGCCGATAGCGTCCTTCACTACCGTGACCTCGTAGCCGAGCTCGGCTGCGAACCGGACGGTCGACTCTATGCATGTGTTGGCGCGCATGCCGATCACAATGACAGTGCGGAGCCCGTGCTTCTTGAGCTGGAGGTCGAGGTCCGTGTTGGCGAATCCACTTGAGAGCCAATGCTCCTGAGCGACGACCTCGTTGGGATGCGGCTCGAAATCGGGGTGAAAACTTCCGCCCCACGTTCCGTCAGCGAAAACATGTCCCTTGGCGGCCGAGGCCTGGATAGGCGGCAGCGTCTTCCAATGACTGTATGGATCACTTTCGCGCCAACGATGGTGCGGGGCGATGAAGACCTGCACGCCATTCGCCCGAGCGGCCGCGAGGACCTGCCGCATATGCTCGACAACATTGTTCGCCTCGAGTGTCGAGCGGCTGAGTTCGTAGAGCTTGCCCCCTTCCGACAGGAAGTCGTTGTAGGGATCGACGATAAGCAGCCCCGTCAGTTCAGGTTGGTAAGTCAGCTCAGCTTTCGATGGGTGCGCCAAGCGGTACTCCTTTTGGTCCGATCGATCCTCGAGAGCGCGGCCTAACCATCTGAACTCTTGACGAGACACTGAACGACGCCTGTTGGAGCTGTGGTTTGGACACCGGACTCCTGCCGTGTCGATTGAACGGCTTCACACGCTACTCCACTAGTAGTAATTTGCAACTAGGTACGAAAGGCGACTCCGCCTTCCATGAACTTAAGGACAACCAGATGACGACGACGGTCCTCGACCGATTCCGGCTCGACGGGAAGGCGGCAATCGTCACCGGAGCATCGTCCGGGCTGGGCATCGCCTTCGCCGAGGCCCTTGCCGAGGCGGGCGCCGACCTGGTGCTGACCGCGCGCCGCACCGATCGGCTCGAGCAGACGCGTGCCCTGATCGAGGAGCGGGGTCGGCGCGCGCTAACCGTGACCGCGGACGTCGCACGTCCCGAGGACGCGCAGGCCGTGGTCGACGCGGCGATGGCGGAGTTCGGCCACGTCGACGTGCTCGTCAACAACGCCGGTAAGGGCACCGCCGTACCGGCGACACGCGAATCACCCGATCAGTTCCGCGAGGTCATCGACATCAATCTCAACGGGTCGTATTGGATGGCCCAAGCGTGTGGCCGTGTCATGAAACCGGGCAGTTCGATCATCAACGTCGCCAGTGTCGTCGCCCTGACCAGCGGCGGATTGCCCCAGGCGGCTTACTCGGCCAGCAAGGCTGGTGTGACGGGTCTGACCCGAGACCTGGCCGTGCAGTGGACCGGTCGCAAGGGCATTCGCGTCAACGCCCTGGCTCCGGGCTTCTTCCCCTCAGAGATGACCGATCAGTTCCCCGAGGGTTACATCGACAGCCAGCTTCCGCGGGTGCCTGCCGGTCGGCCGGGAGATCCAGACGAGCTTGCGGCCGCGCTGGTGTTCCTCGCGAGCCCCGCCGCGAGCTATGTCACCGGCACCACGCTGGTGGTCGACGGCGGCCTCACCGTCTCGTGAACTAAGTTTTGAAACGCAACTGCAATCAGCGCTATCCTCATCGGTGATGAAGCATGCCGATCTGCTCGATGAAAACTGCGCGATCGCTCGTTCGGCGGCCATCGTCGGCGAGCGGTGGGTGTGGGTGATCCTGCGGCAAGCATTCAACGGGGCCCGGCGGTTCGAGGATTTTCAGCGGGGCATCGGTCTGGCTCGCAACGTGCTGTCGGAACGGCTGAACAGGCTGGTCGACCACGGCATTCTGGAACGACGCCGTTACGCCGAGCATGCCGTGCGTGATCTCAACGAGTATCGGCTGACCGCCAAGGGCCGCGCGCTGTTTCCCGTCTACGTCGCCCTGATGCAATGGGGTAACGAGTGGACCGGTCTTGCGGCCCCGCCCGTTGATCTGCTGCACAAGCCCTGTGGGCATCGCGTCGGTGTGTGCGTGGTGTGCTCCGACTGCGGTCAGGAGATCGATGCCCGCGATACCGAGCCGGTCGTCGGTCGTGGCTTGATCATGCATCGCGGTAACCGGCTATGAGCCGCCTCCCGCGGGGGGAGCGAAGATCGTCGCTGTGCCGGCGGGGTCGAAAGGTCGGCTGGTGAGACCCTATGGGCCGTTGCGGGGTCGCGACGAGGTGTTGGCGACGGCACTCGGCATGGTCCGCCGCACCCGAGTGCACGGGGCCAGCGGGGTGGTGCTGATCACCGGTGAGCCGGGGATCGGAAAGACGGCGCTGCTCTCCGAGATCTGCCGTCAAGCAAGCCACACGCGCGTCCGGGTCGCCCGCAGCAAGTGCGACGAAATCGAGCAGGCCTCCCCCGGCGCACCGATCATCGGGCTGCTGCGCAGCGGACGGGATCCGCTTCTGACTGCGGCCCAATTCCAGGAGATCGCCGGGCTCGCCGGCGAGCCGCTGATACTGGTTGATCGCATCGCCGGTCACCTCGAGCAGCTGGCGGCTGTTCATCGCTTGATGATCGCTGTGGACGACGTGCAGTGGGCGGACCGGCTCAGTCGATACGCGTTGCGGTCGTTGATCGCCCGGCTGTCTGGTCGACCCGTGGTGTGGGCGCTGGCCAGTCGCTCCGACGATGCCGGTCTAACCGTCAGCGCCGCGGATACCGTCGGAGTCGAGCACCTCCGGCTGGACCCGCTGCCGCGTGCGGTACTCGCCGAGATCGCTCGGGATCGCCTCGGGAACAGCCTTAACGGCGGCGTCGACGAGCTGCTTGATGCCGCTGGCGGGAATCCGCTGTTGGCCACCCACATCATTGACGGCGCGGCGCGGTACGCCGAGACAGGGCGCGACGAAGACATTCCAGCTGAATTTCGCGCCGCCGTGTATCAGCGATTGGATGGCTTATCCAGCACGGCAACGGAACTCATCGAGGCCCTAGCCGCCGCCGGACGCGCGGTGTCAATCACCGAACTACCCGCCGTGTGTGACGCGATGCCCGGAGGCCAACACGACGACGCGGTGACCGCGGTACTCGCGTCGGGCCTGGTGACCCTGACCGCCGGCGAACTCAGCTTCGGACACGACCTCGTGCGGCAGGGGGTCTACGAACGTCTCTCCACCGAGAAGCGGCGTCGGCTCCACGGGCGATTGGCACGACATTTCGCGGGCTCCGGGGTGGATCCGGTGTCGGCCGGCATCCACGCGCGCGCGGCCGCCGCCTTCGGTGACGAGTCCAACGCTCGGATCATGGTCGCCGCCGCGGAAGCCCTGGTCACCACGAGCGCTGTCGACGCCGCCGATCTTGCACTGCAGGCCTTCGCGACCCTGAGCCCCGGACAGCCGTACTGGCTGGAGCTGGGCGAACGAACGGTATCGGTGCTGTCGCGCGCACAACGCGCCAATGACACGATCGCCGTGGCCGACCGGCTGCTGGCCACCGTCGATGACGTCGACACAATCAGCCGCATCCAGACCTACGGTGTGAAAGCCCTCTGGCTCAGCGGACGCATCGCCGACCTGATCGATCGCGCGGAGCACGGACTCGCTCTTAGTACCGGCCGGCCCGATCTGGCTGCCCGATTTCAGGCTGCGCATGCGTTGGCGGCCACCCGTACCCTAGGTGCCGACGCGGCCGCCGACCAGGCCAACGCCGCGCTGTCACTGGCCCGGACGTCACGTGACGGTGACGCAATCGCGCTGGCGTTGCAGGCAGCTGGTGAAGCCGCCCACGCCCAGCGCCGACATCAGTTGGCGCTGAAGCATTTCCGTGAACTGCGATCGGTGACGAGGAATTCCTACCTCGCTGAGGAGATCATGGAATTGCAGCTTCTCGATCGCTACGACGATGCCCAGATACTCCTGGATGCCGCACGCGACGACAGCGATAGCAAGTCCGAGTCGCTGCTCCCCGATCTGCTGTTCGCCGAAGCTAAACAGCACTACAACCTCGGCCACCTGCCCCAGGCCGATCAAGTCGCCGAGACCGTTGTGGAACTGGGGCAGCTAGTGGGCAACATGGTGCAGGTCGTGGAGGGCACGTTGATCCGCGCTTTCGTCGCGTTACTGCGCGGCCAGGCAGCACTCGCCGAGCAACGACTTGGGCTGGCTATCGACATCACGGGCGGACAACCGAGCGCGCATCCGGGTGTGACGTTCACCCAGGGCTGGCTCACCGCGCTGCAGGGCGACCTCGACAACAGCCGCCAAATCTTGTCGCAACTATTGGCGGCGCCGCACCAATCGCGCAGCTACTGGGCGTGGTGGCCTTGCTGGATGACGATCCTCTTTGAAGTTGGGATAGCTTGCAGCGCAACCGATTTCACTGAGCGCGCGATCGAAGTTGCTGAAGAAGGTGCGCGGCATAATCCGGACGTCGCGACGCTGACTGGGTTGGCATTGAACATGCGCGGGTTGTTCAACCGTGACTCGGCCATGGTGGCCGAGTCGGTGAAAGTCCTGCAACACAGCCCGCGGCGGGTTTTACGGGCCATCGGAGCGGAAGGCTACGGCGGCATGCTGCTAGACGCCGGCCAACGCGAGGCTGCGCTGCACCAACTCGACGCCGCCTGGGATGACTACGACCACATGGGCGCGTGTGCCCGCCGGGCAGCGGTTCAGCGCGTCATGCGGCAAGCGGGTGCCCGGCGCGCAAAGTGGGTCCGCGACCACAACGACCCGCAGCCCCGATCACTCACCGAGGCCGAACGGCGAGTGGCGTATCTGGTCGCCGACGGCCACACCGACAAGGCGGCTGCCAGGGCGCTTGGCGTATCCGTTAATACCGTGGGGACCCACCTTCGCTCGATATATTCGAAGCTTGCAGTCCAGTCGCGCGTGCAGTTGGCCAATGCGCTGCGCGAACGCGGCGAACTGAACTAAGTGAATGTGGCGGCGGTGTGGTGATCGGTACGTGGCTAGGCTTCGCTGTGGGGTTGTTCGTCGTGACGAGCACCCTGCTTAGTGTTGTGGGGACTCTTGTGGTGGCGCGCGGTGTCAATTCCCCGATATCACGCACGGTCGACCGAGTCTTGGACGCTGGGTTCCTCCAACTGACCACTCGGGTGCGGTCGTTCGAGCGCCGTGACCGCATCCTCGCGTGGCAGTCGCCACTAACGCTGCTGATACGGCTGGCGGTATGGCTTGGGCTGCTCGTTGCCGGCTTCGCGCTGCTGCTGTTGCCGAGCCTGAACGGGAGCCTCGCAGCCGCGTTTTCTCACGCGGGATCGTCGATGTTCACCCTCGGTTACGCCGCGCCGACCGGGACGGGCAGCACGACGCTCGAATACTTGGCAGCGTTCACGGGGCTCGTCGTTATCGGCTTGCAAGTCGGGTACTTGCCTACCCTCTACGCCGCGTTTAACCGGCGTGAAACCGAAGTCACCCTGCTTACCTCACGCGCCGGTGTTCCAGCGTGGGGGCCGGAGATTCTGGCCCGCACCCGTTGGGGAATCGAGGACGGCGACATACCCCTCCTTCTTGAGGAGCTGTTCACCACATGGGAACGGTGGGCCGCTGAGGTCGCCGAATCCCACACCACCTATCTGACATTGGCCAGGATGCGATCACCGCGGCCGCTGTCGCACTGGCTGATCTCGCTGATTGCGGTGATGGATGCCGCTGCCCTGCATCTGGCGCTGACACCGTCGCGAGAACCCAAACTTGCCGCGCGGCTATCGCTTCGGATGGGCTTCGTGGCGATAGAGCAGATCGCGACAGTCATGCGGCTGCCGGTACCCGACGATCCTGACCCGGACGGGCCGGTCACGGTGTCGTTTGACGAATTCAGATCGGCTACCGCAATGCTGCGCGAAGTCGGCTACCCGATCGAACAGACCGATGAGGAGGCGTGGCCACATTTTCGTGGCTGGCGCGCCAATTACGACACGGTCGCAATACTGATGGCCCGCGAACTCGACGCGCCACCGGCACTGTGGACCGGCACGCGGCGATGGCCGTCGACGCCGATGCCGCCGCGGCGCCCTCCCGCCAGACTCGCACGAGACGCCCGACGACGGCGAACATAGCGAAGCACCTTCTGCGACAATGCATTAGACGAGACCTGAATCTGGGTTGCGCTGGCGCACAGATCACGCAGGAGCTGGATGTATTCAAATATCAGGAACCGATATCAGATATAGACCGCTGGCTCTAGTTGCTGCCAAACTGTTCACGCCAATAGGCGAAGAAGGGGCAGTGTCCAGTATCCGGTCCAGTGCGGGACCGCGTCCGGAGTGCCGCCAAACCACTGATGAGCAGCAGCAAAGGACGGCATGCCGTGACAGAGCAGATGCCACCCGCCATCGGTCGACGTCATCTTCTCGGGAGCTGCATATCAGCAGCCGGCGCTCTGGCGATGTCGGGGTGCAGCAACTCGCCCTCAAAACCCAGTCCCGGCACGCCTGGCGCACCCACGGCAGAGGCGGCGCCCGTCACTGCACCCGAGGACTTAATGCGTGAGCACGGAGTACTCCAGCGCGTCTTGCTGATCTATCGAGAGGGGATCGGCCACCTGCGGGCCGGCGAGCAGACTCCTACGGAGGCGCTGAACAGCGGCGCCAGGATCATTCGACGATTTATCGAGGACTACCACGAAAAGCTCGAAGAACAGTACGTCTTCCCGAGCCTTGAGAAAGCGAGCAAACTAGCCGATCTCACTGGCGTATTGGGATTCAGCACGAGCGTGGCCGCCTGCTGACCGACCGAGTCCTTGCCGCCACCAGCGGCGCAGCTGCATCTGATCAACCAGCTCGAGATGCTCTAGCGCAGGACATGCTGACCTTCATCCGGATGTACGAGCCGCACGAGGCACGCGAGGACACCGTCATATTTCCCGCGTTGCGTGACGTAATGAGCGTTCGAGAGTTTCGCGACCTGGCCGAGACCTTTGAAGACGAAGAGCACCGGCGGTTCGGACAAGAGGGTTTCCAACGAGTAGTCGATGAAGTCGCTGATATAGAGAAAAGTCTCGGTATCTATGACCTGAGCCAGTTCACTCCCGCCTGAAACGCCGGTTGCCCAAATAGACCTTTATAAGCTAAGTGGCGCAACATGTTTCGGTCGCAGCGAGAGTACCGCAGACGTACGGTTTGCCCATGATGAATACATCTCACTCATGGGTAAGAGTGTCTCAGAATCGTGAAAGACATCCTTGGCTCTGCAAATTGAAGGCTTGCACAGCTCTGTGGGGCGCGGCGCTGATCGTCGGCGCGGGCGTGCTCATCCAGACCGCCCCACCGAGTCAGGCGCCTCGGAAGCCGAGATCACCGAGGCCGTGGAGGTTGGATACCTCTACGGCGGGACGGCGGCGCTTGTGAT
>Ga0209040_10000505_pt1 | contig 30038 bp, 31 predicted proteins | sample BogFormECP12_OM3_FD_188240 | JGI IMG/M metagenome (GOLD analysis project Ga0209040, IMG submission 188240) | Bog forest soil microbial communities from Calvert Island, British Columbia, Canada - ECP12_OM3 (SPAdes) (version 2) | ecosystem: Environmental > Aquatic > Freshwater > Wetlands > Bog ... | reverse complement strand
GCAGGCATATGCTGCCAAGCAGAAGATTCCGCGGACGCAGGTGATCGTCGATGTGGACGCACTTTGGCTGATGTGAAACTTCCTTCGGAGATATCGTGATGTCGAAGCTTCATTTCTTCGCAACACCCTCTACCTGGCGGGCGTGGCTCGAGGAGCATCACGTCGAGGCTCAGGAACTGTGGGTCGGCCTCTACAAACGAGATTCGGGGAAACCCAGCATCACCTGGCCGGAGGCGGTCGATGGTGCGCTCTGCTTTGGCTGGATCGATGGCGTCCGCAAAAGCGTCGACGCCATCAGCTACAAGATTCGGTTTACGCCACGGAAGCCGCGCAGCATCTGGAGCGCGATCAACGTGAAGCGCGCCGTGGAGCTCTCCAGCTTGGGATTGATGCATCCCACCGGCCTGGCAGCCTTTCAGAAGCGTGATGAAAAAAGATCGGGAATTTATGCTTACGAGCAAAGAAAGGCCGCCAAACTCCCGCCAGCTTATGAGAAGCAATTCCGCGCGAACAGGGTGGCGTGGAAATTCTTTCAGGCTCAGGCTCCCTGGTATCGCAGAACCGCGACTTACCGGGTCATCAGCGCGAAAAAAGAAGAGACCAGATTGAAGCGTCTGGCCTCACTCATCGAAGATTCCGCGCATCAGCGATCTATACCGGCTCTTACGCGCCCACCGAAAGCAAAGTAGCAGGCGGATTGCGCGACGACGTTAGCGGCTCACTTTCCGCCGATTTTTCCTCGAATGACGACCACAGATGCTGCCGGCAAATCGTACACCGCGTCCTTGCTCGCGTCTTGGGTTGTGTGCACGATCGGGCCGTCGGGATCCGCCCAGCCCTTGGTGGTGGGCACAATCGTACGTTCGCCGGAATTCTCCGCGTGCGCCATAAATCGCGTCTGTGCCGGATGCCATTGATATTGCGCGCTGCCGAACGTGGAAACCTCTACCGGTCCGGAGAACGTGCTCGCCTTCTCCGCCGGTCCGTCAAATGCGATCCGAACCCGGTGTGCATTCTGTTGGTCGCGGTTAACGGCCATTACCGCCCATTTTCCGTCGGGACGCTTCACCGCATACGCCGTCACCAATTCATGGCCAGCACCATCTTGCACGTCGCTCTTCGCGGCAAACGCCTCATGCTCCGCAGATCCGGGCTGCACCCACTCCAGGTTGATCAGCTGCGCTACGAAGAACTGCGCCAGCGGCTGCTGAATCTGATACGCGGCGTCGATGGTAAACATTCCAAATGTGCCGGGCGAGCTGTTGCATCCCGGCTCCATTTGTAGTGGCAAGTAATGGAAGAAATAAACGCCGTTCCCGCCCGAGTTTAGAAACGAGCCAATGTAGTCGGCCAGCCAGATTCCAGCAAAAATGTCCTGATAGGTTTCGCTCGCGCCCGACGACAGATTTCCCTCGGTGATAAACATCGGCATGTCCGCGGGAATTCCATCCTCGTGCCAAACCTGCATGATATGGCTCACCAACTCTGGCTCGTCATAGAGCACGCCCCACGGAGTCCGGCACGGATCGTAGGGATAATGCTCAAAGGAAAAAAATGCCAGGTCACTCATCCGGCCATGTTGCTTCAAGTAATCAATGAAACGTGCCGTCCACGAAACTTTGCCGTTTGCGTCCGGCCACACTTCAATATCCTTATTTACCCCCTGAAACGACGGGCCGCCCAGCTTCAGCTTCGGGTCTACGCGATGAATTGCTGTGGCCCACTGCAGGTACAGCGCGGCGTTATCTTCCGGCAACATGTACTGCCCATCGGCTTCTTCGCCCATCTCCACGTAAGAAATCGGATAGCCGCGCTTTTCCAGATACGCAATCTCTGCCGCCGCGTTGTCTGGGGTGTCGTACAGCATCGCGACCGGCATCATCGCCGGAAGGCCGCGAGTCACGCCGCTGGTGTAGAAGAGATCGAATCCCACCTGCGCCTGCTTGGTCGATCCCAAATCCGACGGCTGATGCCACGGATCGACCGACGAACAATAGGTTGTCGTCTGCTCCTGATCCGGCGTGTGGCGCAGAATATCGTGAAAGGCTCCGTCTTCCGTGGTCGTGCCAAGGTAGATTTCGCGAATCGCATAGCCGACGCAATTCCGCGGATCACCCGGCCCATCGGCATCGCAAGTATTCGATGACTCCGTCATCCATATGCGCACGAAGCGCACCGGCATCGGAGCGCTGTTCAAGCGAATAGTTTCGCTCCCGCCCTTTCCATCCGTGACCGTACCTTGCGGAAATGTCTGCCACACTCCGCGTGTTACGGCCTTAATCGGATCATCGCCGGTCCAGTACTGCACCACATAGTGCCGGGCATAAGGTTCGCCCCATGCGATGCGGATACTATCGATCTGCTGGAACTGCGCCAGATCCAGCACGACCCACTGCGGATGCAGCCCATCGCTTTCGCCTGTGAATCGTTGCGTGAGATATGGATTGCTCTTCCAGAATGTATTCACATCGCCATCAGTTAGCCGTGAGAAGCCGACGTTATCGGTCCCATCGTTGCGGGTGAATCCGCGGCGCGGCAGCGCGTAACCATAGGAGTAGCGGATGGCTTCCGTTGGAGTCGCCGAGCCGGTGAAATATCCCTTGCCGCCGCGCACGTCGCTCCATGTTCCTTGGGGATTCCAATGCCACGCCTCGACCGCGAGTTCCGTGTTCTGACGATACGTGACCGGTTCCCAACCCGAAGCCATCGTTTTCTCCAGCGTGGGTTGCAGGAAGTCTTTATCGATCGCTTCCACTGCGATACGATCCACGCCTGCACCGAGCGTCTGGTTCGGCACGAAGTGGTTGGTGGGGTGTGAGACGTCCACTGTGATGGTTTGATTCTCAGCAGGAAGTGCAAAAGCAAGACACGCGGCGAGATAAACAAAAACAGCGGGCAGCTTTTTCAAGGGGAACTACCTCCCATTGCCATATTAAAACGATTGAATAAAGGAGTATACGAGAGATGCGGTCGGGGTGGCGCACTAATTTTTACACCTTGAAATCGAGCTCGAGCAGGTCAGCGAGCGAACAAATGGAAAGCCCTGCTGAGGGCCTGGTGCAGGATCTGACGCACCGTTTCTGGCGGAAGAATCTCTCGCAAGGAAGAGTGCGCCGTCGGCGCCGGGATGATGGTGAGCATTAGCATCAGCAATGCGAATGACGCCAACCAGATTCGCAGGCCGGAAACTCGCGGCCAATCCGCGACTTGCGGGTGCCGAAGGCTGCTTAGCCACAGCAGCGCCGCCCACACCATCCATCCCATCCACAAGAAATACGCCATCGGCAAAAGAATCAGAATGGTCAGGCGCGACACAAACTTGTGCACATCGGGGGCGATCGAAAAAACAATGTGCCCACCGTCGAGTTGACCGCCAGGAAGCAGGTTGAGGGAAGTCGCCAGCATCCCTACCCAGGCCGCAATCGCGGTGGGATGCAGCAGCACGCGATCGAGCGGAAGGGCCGACGCTCCGTGGACCAACCCGGTTGCCACGAGGAATCGATGCACAACGTGGAAAATCAGCGGATAACCGAGTTGATAATCTTCCGGGCCCAGGGCAAAACGCATCGGCCTCGACCATGCCAGTGAAACGATGAGTACGGCGAGAGCGACCACGAAGCCCGCGATCGGCCCTGCTATGCCAATGTCGAATAGTGCGGTGCGGGAGCGAATCCGCGAGCGGATCAGAATGACGGCTCCCATGGTTCCAATGGGAGTCGGCACAGGAATGAAGAAGGGCAGCGTTGCGTAAACGCCATAGCGGCGACAGTACAAGTAGTGCCCCATCTCGTGAGCCAGGAAAAAAAACATCAGCGTTGCCATGAAGGGCAAGCCGCCCAGCAGCCGCGCCGGATGGGAGAACGCCCAGTTCGCCGGGAAAAACGGCAGCGAATCGTCGTTTACCGAGAGCGCCGGCTGGCCGTGCTGGAAGTTGTATTCCATGCGTGCGCCCATTACCAGCGTGGTAAAGCAGGTGGCTAGCAGCAGCAGGAGATGCAGCCAGTAACGAGGTTTCGGGGGAGAGGGCGCCCGCTCCGGCAAGGGCCGAACGTATTCAAGGGTGGAAGAGGCTGTTGGGGGAGTGGGTTCCGACATGCGATTCCTGGCCTCGCGATTTCATCGAGGCCCTTCTTTAGATGCTACTACGCCGGGGTCGACCAAGTCTGGGTCGACCAAGTCTGGGTCGACTGAACGTGGAGAGCATCCATCCGCTTCCCTTAACTTTGTTAGGAACTTCCGCAGATTTCCCTGGCACTAGAAGCGAGTAGCCCGAAGCCGCTGCCCTCAATCAATCGATTGCAGTTCTTTGCCCGGCTTGAAGCGCACAGCTTTGCCCGGCGGAATCGATACTTCGGCGCCGGTGCGCGGGTTGCGTCCAATGCCGGTCTTGCGGGGGCGCACGTTGAACACGCCAAATCCCCGCAGTTCAATGCGATGGCCGCGGGCCAGCGACTTCTTCATGCTCTCGAAGACGGTTTCCACCGCCAACTCGGCCTTGGTCTTGGTGATGCCGGTTTTGGCCACCACTTCGTTGATGATGTCGAGCTTAATCACGAACGGCTCCCGGATGCGGCGTGAGGATTATGCTTCAAGTGATTGATGCTATGGGAGATAAGAGAGATTGTCAACGGGAGCATCTGTACCGTAAACTGGCTGGTCTCCAAACACCAGCTGAGTAATTGTGCAACCGGGTAATTGTGTGATTTCAGAATAAGCGGGTGAGGTATGCAGGTTTTCAATGGCCCGATTACAAAATTATCCAATTACTCAATTTCCCCAAGGAGTTCCATGCTGAAGAGTGACCGCTGGATTCGCAAAGTGGCCCGCGAACATGACATGATCAATCCTTTTTCCGAGAAGCAGGTGCGTGAAGGCGTAGTTTCTTACGGCCTTTCGTCTTACGGATACGACCTGCGCGTAGCCGACGAATTCAAGATTTTCACCAACGTCAACAGCACCATCGTTGACCCCAAGAATTTCGACGAGAAGTCCTTCGTCACCGTGCGCACCGATATCTGCATCGTTCCCCCCAACTCCTTCGCACTCGCCCGCTCGGTCGAATATTTCAAAATTCCGCGCGACATTTTGACCATCTGCGTGGGCAAGAGCACCTACGCCCGCTGCGGCATCATCGTTAATGTCACGCCGTTTGAGCCCGAGTGGGAAGGCTTCGTCACCCTGGAGATCTCTAATACCACGCCGCTGCCGGCGCGCATTTACGCCAACGAAGGACTATGCCAGATTCTTTTCTTCCAGTCCGACGAAGTCTGCGAAACCAGCTACGCCGACCGCAAGGGAAAATACCAGTCCCAGCAGGGAATTGTGCTGCCGAAGTTGTAGGCCAGCCGTCTATCTCTGGACATGGAAGAGGTGGCACGTGAACTGGTGGCAACGGTGCATAGGTCTGCTGTTTGCTGTGACCCTGGTCACGAGTGGGGTCGCCCAAACGCAAACTGCCTCCTCTTTCGCCTTGTCTGCCGATCTATCCCGCTACTACTTTAAAACTCCAGAGGAAGAAGTTGCGGCCCGCGCCGAGTTGAATACGGCGCTGGACCAGATGGAGCGCTTCAAGGGACAAATCAACTCCGCGGCCCAGTTGCTTGATGCCCTGCGGAGCTACGATGCGGTTCAAAGGCTTTTCGCCAAACATGAAGCCTACCTGCACCTCCGCTGTTCTCTTGAGCGCAAGGACCGAGCCTGTGATGCCGACCAGGCACTGGAATCCGAAGTAGATACCAAGACTGCATTTCTCGATCCCGAAATTCTTTCCATCCCCGAGCATCGTCTGGATGCATTTTTCAGGGAGGAACCGGCGCTGGCGGAATATCAGTTTGCGCTTTCCGATATTCGCCGTGACGCACCGCATCTGATGCCAGGGCCTGAGCAGGCATTGCTTGACGAGTTCCGGCCGCAAATCGCCGACTGGCAGTACGATTTGTACGGGCAGATTTTGGCCGGCATCTCGTTCGGGACACTGCAAACGTCCTCAGGACCGCTGGATGTGGTCCGCCAGCGAAATCTTATTGCCACAAACGCGGATGCCCGGGTGCGGGAAGAGGGATTCAAGCGGCGCTATGCGGGATACGCCAGTCAGCGCGATCTGCTTGCTTTCGCACTGATTCACACCGTCCAGGCGCAAACTGCTCTCGCAAGAACGCACCACTATGCAGATGCCCCCGCGCGCAAATACGATGGCCTCTATTGCAAGCCAGAGGACACGCGCAGACTGCTCTCTGCGATGGCGCAGCACGGTGACACAGTCAAGCGCTACGAGAAAATTCACTCCCAGGACATCGAGCGGGCCGATCATCAACCGGCACATGAGTGGGACATGGCGGCTCCGGTGCCGGGCTTCACGCCGCCCATCACTGCGCTAGCGGAAGCTCGCTCCGTCTTCCATGACGCTTTTGCCGGCCTCGGCAAAGACTACCAGGCTGAATTCGATGCCTTGCTCGATCCCTCCAACGGTCGCGCCGACGTTCTGCCCGGAGGCGCTCCCAACCGCTACGGCGGAGGTTTTTCGGTCGGCTTTACCGGCAGTACCAGCATTCTGTTCTACGGCCGTTATGACGGAACCTTCAAGGATCTCTCCGTGATCGCGCACGAAGGGGGTCATGCCGTCCACCGGCAGCTCATGACCGAAGCTGGCGTGCCACCGTCTTATGCCCGCGGTCCGCACTTTCTATTCGAGTCGTTCGCCGAGTTTAACGAGTTGCTTCTGGCTGACTTTATGGCGGAGCGTGCCACCGCTCGCGAACTGAAGCGCTACTATCTCGAACGGTGGATGAGCATCAAGGGGCTAGATGCATTGTACGGCGCGCAGGACGCGGTGCTGGAACAGGCGATCTACGATGGTGTCGGCGCTGGCACAGTTCGCAACGCCGATGACCTGGATAATCTGACATTAAAGACTGACGGCCAGTTTTCGCAGTTTCCCGCATTCACTCCCGAGTCGCGCACACGCTGGGCCACCGTCTCGCTCATGTATGAGGATCCGCTGTACGACGTGAACTATGTTTACGGTGGGCTGCTCGCACTGAAGTACTATCAGCTCTACTCAACCAGACGGGACTGGTTTGTGCCGCGCTACGTCGCACTGCTTCGGAATGGGTTCAATCGGCCGCCTGCGGAATTGCTAAAGCAGTTTCTCGGAATCGACCTCACCGGGCCGGGGCTGTTGAATGACGGCTTGGAGCTGTTGAACCGGCGACTGGACCAATTGGAGGCGAGTTCCGCTGGAAAGTAAGCCGCTCTAGGAGTTCGTTGCGCACCCAGTTGTTGCCGCTACCGCCCGTTCTCATCTTCCTTGAACATGTACTTGATGGCGGGCTTGTAAATCATCAGGTTCGGACCGCCATCTTCGCGGACCACCTTGATGCAGCTCTTGTCATACCATTCGATGATGCCGTGCACTTCTTCGCCGTCACGCAGCACAATCACCATCGGCGTTCTCGACTGCATCTGCTTCTGGTAATAAAAATTCTCCGCGTTAGTTTGCTCCGGTGGTGCGCTCTTTCGTCCGCCGCCCCCACCTCCGCCCATGGAACGATCGCCACGGTCGCCGCGATCATAACTACGATCCGGCCCGCGCTCCATTCCACGTTCCGGGCGCTCGTGCCGCTCCCGGCGCTCTGCCACCTGCATATGGCCGGGATTATGGTTGGAGTTGTGATTGCCGTGATTATGGTCCACGCGCGGCAGCGCGGGACGGATCAGCTTGCGGTTGGCAAAATTGTCTTGTTCGTCCGACGGCTTGACTGGGGTCGGATCCATTGTCTCTTTCATAGTGGCGCTACTCCTGCACACCCTCTCGCGCAAACCGCAACGTCAAAGGAGCCCTTGAGAGTATTTACGAAGGCGTGAAATTTAACCTACCGTACCACAGGAGTCTTCCCAAAACAATCCTACTGTCGTGCCAGTGTCGTGCCGTTTTCGGGCATCCGTAGGCCAAATCTTGCACATGCCGTTGGCTCACTTCAGCTCGTGTTTGTCATGTCGGTGCCCTTTCGCTCCCTGCCACTCCAGGTCACCAGCGCCACCAGGGTTGCGATCACTACCACGGTCCATGCCAGAACTGGCGGATACATGCCGCGATAGCGGTTTTCCGCTAGCTTCGCTTGAATCACTACATTCCGTGAGGAAAGCAGATTCCCCAGTTGATACGCGAATCCCGGAAACGTGCCGCGCACCGCCGATGGAGAGAGTTCGTTCAAATGCGCGGGAATCACTCCCCATGCGCCCTGCACCATGAATTGCATTAAAAATCCGCCAAGTGCCAGCATCGGAACGTTGTGCGAGTACGCCCACAAGGGAATCACCGGAATCGCCAGCAGCGCGGCGATCACGATGGCGCGCCGCCGTCCGATCTTCTCCGACCAGGTACCAAACAAAATGCCGCCCAGCAGCGCGCCGATCATGCCTATCACCGTGATCAACATAACCGTTTGCGGTGAGAATTGATGTCCCTTGGTCAGAAATGTCGGATACAGATCCTGGGTTCCGTGGCTGAAGGAATTGAAGGCGAACATCAGGAGCACCAACAGGAGGAAGGTGCCAAAGTAGGTCAAGATGTCCTTCCCTAGCCGGCTCTCAGCCTTTTTCGATACTTGCCCCTGCAACCACGCCGGAGACTCATCCACCTTGCTGCGAATGTAAATCACCAGAAACGCCGGCAGCGCTCCGATTACAAACATTCCCCGCCAGCCCACGAAGTGAAACGCCGTCCCGTAGACCAAGGCCGCCATCAAGTAGCCCACGGCGTAACCTTCCTGCAGCAAGCCGGAGAAAAATCCACGTCCTTCCGCGGGAAGGGTCTCGAATGCCAATGCCGCGCCCACGCCCCACTCACCGCCCATCGCGATTCCAAATAACGCCCGCGTGATCAGGAATACTTTCAACGAAGGAGCGAACGCTGATGCCAGCTCGAACACCGAATAGGCGATGATATCCACCATCAGCGTGACTCGCCGACCGTACTTGTCGGCCATCAGTCCGAAAAGAAACGCGCCCACGGGACGAAACGCCAGCGTGATGAAAATCGCTTCTGCCACCGCAGAAATCTTGGCTTGGAATTGCGTGGCGATCGCGCTCACGCAGAAGGTGAGAATGAAGAAATCAAATGCATCCAGCGACCAGCCCAGGAAACAGGCCGTGAACGTGTTCTTCTGCACCGGCGTCAGCCGGCGAAAGTGGCCGAGAAACTCCATCAGGATTCCTCCGCGTTTTTCGGAACGCACTGAAAAGTTCTGCGAATGCTAGCATATTGGGTTCGATCGATAATCAGGAATCAGCCATCAATCATTCCCCCATGCCCGACCTTGACTCTCCGCAACGGCAGGCGCCCGATTCGCTCATGCTTACCGGCTTTTGGTATCGGGTCATGCCTGCCGACCGCGTCCACCGCAATCGACTGCACAAAGCCACGCTGCTCGAGATTCCGCTGGTTGTGGGACGCGATCGCGTCGGCCATCCCTTCGCCCTGCGCGACGCCTGCCCGCACCGCGGTATGCCGCTCAACGGCGGCCACTTCGACGGTGAAAATATCGAGTGCCCCTACCATGGCTGGACCTTTGATGCCCACAACGGCCAGTGCCAGCTCATCCCCTCACTCACCGCTGACCAGAATTTGAAAGTCGATCGCATTTACGCCGGCAGCTATCCCTGCGAAGAGCAGGACGGTTTTATCTGGGTCTACATCCCCGACCCAGGTCCTCCGGGTGCGGGCTTTTCAGAACCGAAAGAAGCTCCCGAACCCGCGCCGATCATCGAAAAATTCGGCGTATCAGGAGAAGACAAATACAAGCTCGCCTACCTCACCGCCGACATGCCCGTCAGCATCGATCACGGCATCATCGGACTCATGGACCCGGCGCACGGACCGTTCGTCCATCAAGCCTGGTGGTGGCGCAGCCGCCACAGCATTCACGAAAAGAAAAAAAACTTTGAGCCGATTCCCAACGGCTTCCGCATGAGCGCGCATACGCCCAGCTCAAACTCCGCGCCCTACAAGCTATTGCGCCTCTACGCCGCCGCCGATTCCATTACCACGACCATCGACTTCACCCTTCCCAACCTGCGCAGCGAAACCATCCGGGCAGGGAAGTATTGGTTTTCCTCGCTCACCACCGTCACGCCCATCACGCGTAATCAGTGCCGCATTGATGTCGTTGCCGCCTGGAATCTTTTCCGCTGGCTGCCCTTCGGCCCCGAGTTGCTGAAATTCGTTTTCGCCAAATTCGTCGAGCAGGACCGCCGAACTATGGAACTTCAGGCCGAAGGCCTGAAGCACAATCCACATCTCATGCTGATCGATGACGCCGACCGTCCCGCCAAATGGTATTTCCAACTCAAGGCCGCGCACCTCGAAGCCAAGCGCACCGGTTGCGAGATGAAGCATCCCATGATGGGTCCGGTTACGCTGAAGTGGAGAAGCTGACCGTCTCCGAGTGAGAGTGGCTTAGCCTGTTCCGGTTGGTGCCTGGACTGCACCTCCCTGTTGCGTTGCGCAACTCGTTTCCAACCAGTGCAAATATGTCTCCATGGCATGCCAGGTCACCAGGCTGTTCTTCGCGAAGGAAGAAGAACAAAACGGATAAGCAGAATCGACGTGGTTGTAATCCAGCAACAAAGGAATATATGGCGGAAGCTTTGGCACCACATCGAGCGTATTCACGATCCGCCATGAATCGATGGGTAGCTGACTGAATTGCCGGCTAAATTCCTTGTTGCCCACGCGCGGTGAAGCAAATGTGCACAGAGTCGTGATATCGAACTTATGCTTGGTCGCATTTTCCATCACGAATAACGTGGTCAGCGCGCCGCCCAGGCTGTGGCCAGTAACTACCGTGGGCCGTTGCCTGCGTCCTTCGGCCGCTGATCGCGCCACTCCGCGCGCGGCTTCCCGGCTGTTTGCCAGTTGCTCCAGTTGGTCGGCGAAGGATCCGCTGAAGGTCTCAGGCGTCGCGGCCGCTCCCGCCGCCGTCGCGGCGAATTCCCGTTCCTCAGGCAGCGCCCGCTTTATTAACTTCAACGAACTGTAAATCGTGTCGAAGCCCGTTGCCACGCGCCCTGCTGCCGGAACTTGCCGGAAGGGAATCGGAATTGCCGCGGCATCATCGATCCACTCCATCGCTCCCTCGGTGCCCCGTATGGCGATGATCCGCGAATCCGGATTCTGCAGGTCGTGAACCACGATTCCGTAAAACTCCGGCTCCTTCAAATTGAGTACGAAGTCCGACATGTGGATCCACGCCCCAAGTTCCCATCCGTCGGGAATGCCCGCAGGATCAGGCCTCAGCGGATCTCCGCCCTGTGGATTTCTGAACATGGTGTAAGCGGCCTGCACAAACTGGCCGTAGAAAATTGCTTTTTTCGGATCGAGTGGTTGGCCCATAGGACGCCTCCTCGCTTTTCATCGCCGCGGTCCCGGGGTGATGCGCTCCCCTTGCCGCTTCGCCGTGGCGGCTAACTGACATTCCCGAGGCGACGCCTCTTAGGCAGGTCCCCCAGGACGTGATCCGCTACCCGCAGCTCTTCGTCGCTCACCAGCCAGTCCATCGCCTTCTCGCGAGTCTCAAAGGCGGGCAGATCGCGCTGCGAGAAAGTCTTAATGTGTTCGTAAAACACATGGGGCAATTTATCGATGCCTACCCATGCCGAACGCTTCAGGTGCGGCCGGTCGAAGACGGCGCTCTCTTTGAGCCGGTCGATCGCAATTCGGTCAAACTCCGCTCCGGTGAAGTCGGCGAGCAACAGCACGGAGCCCCGGGGCTCACTGGTCACATAGGAGGGAACCAAGAGAACAATCTTCGCCACCTCTGCCGGAGTGCAGTGGGACATGTCCACCAGAAGGATCTGCTTTCCTTGGTGTTCAATGAAACCGATACGGTCTTCCATGGGCACCTGCTCGGGCGAATGCTAAGCCCCCAAAAGCGAGTCCACGATGGTATACGCCTCGTCGAGCGCGGAGTCCAGTGCGGCGGCGTCCTTTCCTCCAGCTTCCGCCAGATCGGGACGGCCTCCGCCCTTGCCTCCAACTTTTTGCGCAACCGGCCCAATCACTTTGCCCGCCTGCACGCGGCTCGTCAGATCCTTGGTCACGCCCACGATCAGCGACACATTTCCATTCGACGCCGAGCCCAGCACGACCACGCCGGAACCGATCTTCTCGCGCAGTTGATCGATCAGTGTCCGCATCTGCGCCCGCTCCAGATTGTCCACGCGATACGCCAGAACTTTCACGCCTTTCACGTCTTTCACTTTGTCGCCGATGTTCGCCGTACCGATCGAAGCCGACGCCGATTTCATCCTGACCTGATCCAGTTCCCTCGCGAGCCGCTTGATCTCAGCATCCTTCTTTTCCAGTTCGGCCTTAAGAGCCTCGGCAGGCGATACCGAAATCTCATCGGACGAGGATGCCCCATCTTTGCGCGCTTTTGGCGCAAGAGCCTGCCCTGAGCGGAGCGAAGGGGTGGGATTGGCAAATGCCGACACCACCTTCTCCAATTCGTGATCTTTCCTGAAGTGCGCCAGCGATCCCTCGCCGGTTACGGCTTCCACTCTTCGCACGCCCGACGACACGCTGCCTTCCTTCAGAATCTTGATCAGCCCGATCTCGCCGGTCGCGCCCGTGTGCGTCCCTCCGCAAAGCTCCGTCGAAAAATCGCCAATCCGCACCACGCGCACCTTTTCGCCATACTTTTCCCCGAACAGCGCCATGGCGTGGTATTGGTTGATCGCCTCTTCAATCGGCACATCCGTGATGGTCTCAACAATCTGGTTGCGCAGCACCTCCTTGTTGATGATGTCCTCAATATCCTGCAACTCTTCGTCTTCCACCGCCGTGAAATGCGAAAAATCAAAGCGCAAATGATCCGGCGCCACCAGCGATCCCGCCTGCTTCACATGCTTCCCCAAAACTTCGCGCAACCCGGCATGCAGCAAATGAGTAGCCGTGTGATTCCGCATGGTCGATTGACGGATGTCAGCATTCACTACCGCGTCGACTTTGTCGCCAACTCTGAGGGTGCCCCATCCTTCCGCGCTTTTTGCGGAGGGTGGGGATTTTACGACGACCTGATGGGCCCGCACGCCTTGAATGGGCGCGTAGCATCCGGTGACTTCCGCGACGACCGTATTGTGATCGTCGGAGTAAAACCATCCCTTGTCGCCTACCTGCCCGCCAGAATCTGCGTAGAACGGCGTGTGATCAAGAATGACTTCTCCAGACTCTCCAGCCTTGAGTTCCCGCACGCCCTGCCCATTGTGAATGATGGCGAGCACTTCGCATCCGTCGGAGCGCGTCTGACGGTACCCTTCGAAGATAGCTTTCGGCAGCTGCTGATAAGCGGGATTCGCCGTCTGCTTCGCGCCACCTTTCCAGGAAGCACGAGCGCGAGATTTCTGCTCGTCCATCGCCCGCTGGAAGCCGCTTTGATCGACCTCCACGCCCATGTCATGACAGAAGTCGTTAATGAAATCCAGAGACAATCCGAAGGTATCGTAAAGCCTAAACGCTTCTGGACCCTGAAGCACCACTTTGGATCCCTGTCTCTGCGCTCTGGCAATTACTTCGCGTGTAGCGCCCCAACGTCCGTCCTCTGGTGTAGTAACGCCGGGCGTATTCATGGCAGCCGCAACTAACTCGTATTCCAGTTTCTCGAATCCCATCTTCAGCGTATGCGCAAACCGCGTCTCCTCCGCGCGTATCGCCTTCGAAACGCGCTCGGATGTCTCAATCAGTTCTGGATAAGCACCTTCCATCAAATCGCGGACCGCGAACACCATCTCGTGCAGAAACGGCTTCGTCTGTCCGAGCAACCGCCCGTGAGTAATCGCCCGCCGGATAATCTTTCGTAACACGTACGCGCGTCCTTCATTCGACGGCAAGACTCCATCCGAAATCAGAAATGTGGCCGCCCGCGAGTGATCGGCGATCACTCTGAGCGAAGCAGCCGACTTGTGGTTGGGAGAGCCAGCCGAGCTTTGCTCGGCTGCACGGCCGAGGGCGGCCGTGCCCACATGGCCTTTGCCCTCGTCAACTCGTGTGGGGACAGCCGCCCTCGGCTGTCCGGGCGAGCGTAGCTCGCCAGTCAGTTCCGCTGCCCGCTTGATCAGCGGGGTAAACAGATCCGTCTCGTAATTCGAAATCACGCCCTGCAGCACTGCCGCCAGCCGTTCCAATCCCATCCCTGTATCAATCGATGGTTTCGGTAACGGATTCAACTTCCCGCTCACATCGCGGTCGAACTGCATGAAGACTAAATTCCATATCTCGACGTAGCGCCCACAATCGCACGGGAACCGGCAGTCCACATGGCCCTGCTCCGATGCGATCGCGCCCATGTCATAATGGATCTCGCTGCACGGCCCGCAGGGCCCGGTATCGCCCATCTGCCAGAAGTTATCTTTCAAGCCACCGTCGAAAATCCGTTCTTTCGCCACTCCTTGAGCGACCCACAGATCGTATGCTTCAGTGTCGCGCGAGACCGGCATGGGCTCGCCCGAGCCTTCGAAAATCGTCACGTACAGCTTGTCCTTGTCGATCCCGAACCATTCCTTCGAAGTGATCAGCTCCCACGCGTAGGCGATAGCATCTTTCTTGAAGTAATCGCCAAACGAAAAATTCCCCAGCATCTCGAAAAACGTATGATGCCGGTTAGTGAAGCCGACATTTTCCAGATCGTTATGCTTGCCGCCGGCGCGAACGCACTTCTGCGAAGTGGTAGCGCGCGCGTAGTCGCGCTTCTCCAGTCCCAGGAAAACGTCCTTGAACTGGTTCATCCCGGCATTCGTGAACAGCAAAGTAGGGTCATTCGCAGGCACCAGCGACGACGAATGCACCTCCTTGTGCCCCTTCTGCACAAAGAAATCAAGAAACCTGCGGCGAATTTCCGAGCCAGTCATCATTTGGTTGAACGATAGCCAATTCTAAATGAAAAGCTAAGCCAGACACAGCCGCGCGGAGAGCGCAGGCCATCGCACGCCCACCGAAAAAAAGCCACGCAGCGCTTGCCGCGTGGCCCTGAATGCGAATTTTGCGCGATTTCTACTTCACCGCGTCTTCGGTCTTTTCGCCGGCCTTCTTGATCCCGTGTCCGGTGTCCTCGACGCCTTTCTTCATAACGCTGCCGGTCTTCTTGGCGGCCTTGTCGGTGCCTTTCGCCGTGTCCTTGGCCACCACTTTCGTTTCGTGACCAGTCTTGTCCGCTACCTTCTCGGTATCCTTGCCAGCGGTCGTGGCGACTTTCTTGGTTTCGTGGCCAGTAGCCTTCGCGGCCTTGTCGGTGTCCTTCGCCGTGTCCTTGGCGACGACCTTCGTCTCGTGTCCAGTCTTGTCAGCCGCTTTCTTGGTGTCGGTGGCTGCATCCTGAGCCAGGACGACAGGCACTGCACTTAGCAACACTACTGCGAGAATAGCTTTAAAGCTGCCTTTCATAGTTCCTCCTGAGAAACGATTAATTGGGGTTGGCATAGGAGTATGCATCATCAAGGTGCCCCTTGCCAAGTCAGATTCAGACGGTTTCGCTTTCCAGAGCGCTCAAGGTCTCTTCGTCCACATCCCAGTTCTTCAGGATGGTAAAAATCGTCTTCGTGCCAAATCCCGCGCGCGCCAGTTGACGGAAGATCCGCGCCGTCGCTTTCTGATCCTTCGGTTTCACCATGCGCTTCCGCCGCAAGTACTCGCGCGCCTGCTGTTCCTCGCTTACGCCTTCGAACGCCGCATCCACGGCCTTTTCAATCACCTCACCGTGCACGCCTTTTATTTTCAGGTCGGTGACCACGCGCATGCGGCCAAACTTTTGATTGTCACGCCGCAGGGAAGAAAAGTACGCGGCGTACAGCGAATCATTCAAATATCCGCGATCCTTGAGTCGCCGGATCACCAACTCGATCAAAGTCTGCCCGTACTCCGATTCCGGATCGTCCACCCGCGCCCGAAACAAACGCTTCAGCTCCGCCACCGTGCGCATGCGCCGCGCCAGCGCACCGACGGCATATTCGTACAGCTCATCTTCGGAGTACGACCGCTTCTTCGGTCGCGAGAAGGCCATGCGCTAACGATAAACGATTGACGATAGGAAGGGAAAGAGAATGGAGGTATGGCGTCCGGCCTCCGCAACCCAGCGTCCTAGAGCTGAACGCCGGGAAGCGGAAGCCGAACCTTACCGTCCGCCGAATCCGGCCGACTGCATGGACTGTCTCGAAATGTCGGCTGTCGACGCAATGCCCTGCATGCGCAGCTTGAAGTCGTCGGCGTTCGATGCATTCTCGAGCGCGGTTTCGTAAGCGACCAAGCCTGCCTGGAACAGATCCCACAACGACTGGTCAAACGTCTGCATGCCGTATTGCGACGTGCCTGCCGCAATGGCGTCGCGAATCGAGCGCGTCTTCTCCGGCACAAGCACGCATTCCCGGATGAACGCCGTGTTGATCATGACCTCGACTGCTGGCACTCGTCCTTCGGAATCGCACCGCCGTACCAGCCGTTGGCTGACGATAGCGCGTAATACCGCCGCCAGCTGTAGCCGAATCTGCTTCTGCTCCGGCGGTGGGAAAATAGAAATGATGCGGTTCACTGTTTCCACCGCGTCCAAGGTGTGCAAGGTCGAGAAAACCATGTGGCCGGTTTCTGCCGCGTGCAGCGCCGTCGAGATCGTTTCCAAATCGCGCATTTCGCCGACCAGAATCACATCCGGATCCTGACGCAAAGATGCGCGCAAGGCCGCGCTGAACGAGGGCGTATCCACGCCGATCTCGCGCTGGTTCACATAACCTTTTTTATCGCGATGCAGAAATTCAATAGGATCTTCAATCGTAATAATATGTTCGGCGCGGCTGGAGTTCACCCGATCCACCATCGCCGCCAGCGTTGTCGACTTACCCGAACCGGTCACGCCCGTCACCAGTACCAGTCCGCGTGGCATTTCGCAAATCTGTTCCACCACCTTCGGCAGAAATAGTTCATCGAGCGCCCGAATTTTCGTGGGAATGACGCGCAGCACCAGCCCCACGTTGCCGCGCTGCTGGAAGATGTTCACACGGAAGCGTCCCAGCCCGGCTACGCCGTAGGCCATGTCGATTTCCGTGGTCTCTTTGAATTTTTGTTTTTGCCGCGCTGACATCATGCTGAACGCCATGTTCAACATGTCTTCGGCGCTGACCCGCGGCTGGTCGGTCAACGGCACCAGTTCGCCATCAATGCGCAGGTGAGGATAGTTTCCCACCTTCAAATGCAAGTCGGAAGATTTGCGTTCTGTCGCGATCCGCAGCAGATCATCAATATTCATTGAAGGATTTCCCTGGGAGGCATACCGCCTCACAAGCTTTCCCTATGATGGACCGAATCGTCACCTTCCCCAAGATGACCTAGGTAATGGCCTGCATTCTGCGGCGGGACAGCGCCTTCAGTGCGTCAGGTGAATTTATTAGGCGTGCGGGCTAACTTGCAGGAGTTTGCCGCCGTTGGCGTGGCCGCTCGGCACGGTCTTACCCTCGCCTTGCCACTTTCGAGCAAGCCCTTCGAGTTGTGCCAGGACCTTCTCAATATCCTGCATACGGTCGGTGATGCCGTAGGTTACGGCGGGAGGAATGGTCGGTTCGTAATGACGGAAAATAAAGTGTGCGTCTTCCAGCGTGCGCAGCCGTTCCGTCAGCACCCGGGACGAGATCCCATCGATCTGCCGCCGCAGCACGCCGAAGCGCATGGGACCATTGTTGCTGAGAGCCCACAGAATATGCAGCGTCCAGGGCCTCGTCAGCAGCTCCAGCAACCCGCCAATCGCGCATGGGGACTGGATTTGTTTGGATCGACGAGGAGCCATATTGTTACTAGGTTACTATAAAGTGCCTACTATGTAAAATGCCAATAGTTATTTATTGTAACCACAGCGCGGTCTCTTCTATCCAATCATGCTGAAGTCAGGCACGCGATTCGTGCATACATTCATTAGTTCGCAATAAGGAGAACCAAAATGTCAGCTATCAGTTCAACCCTTCCCCAACGCTCGCTAGCCGCATCTGTTCCGTCCACGGGAGCAGGCGCCGTTGTTCTATTGGGCCGCTTGCTATTCGCCGCGATCTTCATCATGTCAGGGCCGCGCCATTTCATGAGTCAGACCATCGCCTATGCTGCGTCGCAGGGCGTACCCATGGTGTCCATTGCCGTGCCATTTTCGGGCGTGCTCGCCTTTGTTGGAGGCCTCTCCATTCTTCTCGGCTACCGCGCCAAGCTCGGGGCGTGGCTGATCGTCCTTTTTCTTGTGGGAGTGACGCCTATGATTCACAAATTCTGGGGAGTCACCGACCCCATGATGTATCAAATGCAGCTCGTCATGTTCATGAAGAATGTTTCCATGCTGGGCGGCGCGCTTCTCATCACCCAGCTGGGTTCTGGGCCCTGGAGTCTGGATGCGCGCCGGAAGTAATTGCAGAATTATTAAGAATGCTGTCGCATTGCCATCCCACAAATCACAAAGGAGAAAATGAATGTCAGATCCAACCGTTAAGGTTTTGCCCAAAGGCCCATATTTGGTTGAAGGGAAGATTACCCTGCTCGATGCGAGCGGCAAGAAGATTGAGGCGGGAGAAAAAATTGCGCTCTGCCGTTGCGGCGCTTCGACGAACAAGCCCTTCTGCGACGGAACCCACAGCAAGATCGGATTCGACGCGGCAGCTGCAGCAGTTCCAGGCAGCGCCGAGTAACACTGCCTGCCGTCTCCGGGGAATCAGACGGTCGGTTAGCGCGTTGCTCCGACCGTCTGCGCCGGAATCACCTTCGACCCCGGGCGCAGCCACCAGATCAGCCCGCCGCCGATCACCAGGCCGATCGCGATCAGCTGTGTGCCCGACATCGCTCCGCCAAACACTGACCCTCGGCCGGGATCGTCCCGCAGGTACTCCAGGAAGAATCGCGCCACTCCATAGATAAACAGGAACGCCCCGAAAATCTGTCCGTCAAATTTCCTGTGCTTCAGCAGCCACATCAGAAAGAAAAAATTCGCGAACTGCACTGCCGATTCGAACAACTGCGTTGGCTCCAGCGGCACATTCAGCGGAGTGCCGGTAATTTGATTCGCTAGCGGATTGTGAAACACCACGCCCCAGAAATGATGCGTCTCTTTTCCGTAGCAGCATCCCGCCGCAAAGCATCCCAGCCGGCCAATGGCGTGGCCCATGGCCAGTCCCGGCGCAAATGCGTCGCAGGTTCCTAGCGGAGGCATGTGATGCTTGTGCACATACCACGCCGCTGCCGCAAAGGCCGCAATCAATCCGCCGGAAAAAACTCCTCCCGCCTGCAGCGTGGTGACGCTGAAAATTTCCCCGGGATGCGCCGCGTAATAGCCCCACTCATTGATGACGTAGAGCACCTTCGCGCCTATGATTCCGCACAGCACCACCAGAATTCCCAGGTTCCATGCCTTTTCGCCGTCAATTCCCAATCGCTCGGAATTGCGCACGCTGATCCATAGACCGATCAGCACTCCCATCGAAACCAGGAAGCCGTAGGTCGGAAGAAAGAACCGCCCGAAATGCACTAATTGTGGATACACAGTTTAATTAGATGCGGGAAACTAGGATTTGCTACGTGAACCAGTGTAGCAGGGAACGGGAAGGGCACGACTTCAGGCGTGCCGTAAAGGCGAGAAGAAGACGTGGGCTTTAGCCCCTGGGGCTTTCAAAAATCAAGTCGACCCACTGTGCCGTGTGACGGGCCGAGAATGAACCGTCAGGTAGACGTTGGGAACCCGCCGAGACCCTTTAGGCATCTCCGCATGGCGGAGCGTTGCACACCGGATCCTAGTTCGAGTCGAGTCCCCGTTCATTCAGCATTGGTTCAAAAATCGGTTACCGTCATCACCAACCCCGCAGGCCGACTTTCACCTGTGATGCTAGGAGAACTCCCCGTGGATTAGCAATAGGGGAAGCGCAAATAGTTGGCAGATCACTTGCAACCAAAGTAATCCCGCTTTCACAATCCGCCCTTGCAATCCGCTTCGCAGCTTTGTGCAAAAGAGGAACCGTATTGTTTTTGGAAATTCGCCGCCGCACGGCGGATGGAGTTTTTTCGTTCGACGAGGAATAACTCTTCGAAGGTTTTAAGCCACTCAGCCTGCCTTGCGACTTTCTCTCAGCACTTCGTCCAGCGCGCTTGCCAGTTCATGCGCGCGCTTCTGATAGTCCATTGACCCATTCTCCTGCTTCCGCTTCAGCAGGTGATACTCATCGGCGATGTTCAGCGCCGCCAACACCGCCAGTCGCACCGTATCAATGGTGTTGGTCGCCTCGGCCACGGCTCGCATCTTCGAGTCCACATACTCCGCCAGCTTCAGAATGTATTCCGGATCCGACCCGCGCAGGTTATAGGCCTGATCAAAAATCTCCACCCGCACGCTGCCGTTTTGCGCATCCTTCAAGGTTGAATCCTTAGCCGCCGTTGCCATAACTGCTACCCGTAAATCCCTATCGTTCCCTCAATGCTTGTCATTCCACCAATGCTCGTCACTCTACAAATACTTGTCATTCCGAGCGAAGCGAGGAACCTGCTTCTTGCGGGCAGCGCCCCGGATCCTAAAATCCACTTCAGGAGCAGGCCGCTCTAACTCGCCTCCGCAATCGTCTCGATCTGCTCCAGCATCTTCTCCACGCGTGCGCGAATCTCTTCCCGCTCTTTCCGCAACTGCACCGCCTCACGCCTCAGGGTTACCAGTTGTTCTTCACGCTCCTCCAGTTGCTGCCGCGCCCGTTCGGCGTCGCGTTCCGCCGTGGCCTGCGCCTGTCGCGCCGCTTTGTACATCTCGATAGTGCGATAAATCTTCTCTTCCAGCGCTTGAAAATCGTCTGCCGGAACCTGTTCCGTCACCTGCTCCACTGCATTCAAAGCCATGAGTCCACGCTTCCCAGGAAAGATTTAAAACTTTCCCGAAGTATACTCCACCCTCCTGTGGATCGAGCATGGCTCCTTGGTGCCAACATGCTATGGCTTTGGCTATAATTCCTCGCATGAAACACACAACCCTCCCCACGCTCGCCGCCGCTGTCGCTCTGATTGCTTTTGCTCTTCCCAGCGCAGCCAAGACCAAAGTTGAAATGACGGACTCACAGGGCAAAGCTGTCGGCACCATCATCGTGACGCCTCAAGGATCAGGCGTCAGCCTCAAGCTGCATCTCCACGACCTGCCGCCCGGCGAGCACGCCATCCACTTTCATCAGAACCCCAAGTGCGATACGCCCGACTTCAAATCCGCCGGCCCGCACTTCAATCCTGAAAACAAGAAGCACGGATTCGACAACCCCGAAGGCCATCACGCCGGCGATATGCTGAATTTCGCAATCGACGTGAAAGGGAAAGCCGATGCGACCGTAGAAGACAAAGACGTAACCCTCGGCCAGGGGACCCATTCGCTCTTCAGCAACGGCGGCACCGCGATCGTCATCCACGCCAAAGCCGACGACATGAAGACTGATCCCTCCGGCAACTCCGGCGACCGCATCGCCTGCGGCGTAGTCATGAAGTAAATTACGAACGAAGTCACTGAGTAGGATTTGAGGGACTCTGGAAGTTGGCGATGGTAGCGGCTTTGCGCTGCTTGAAATCAAGCAGCGCCTTCTCGCGTGTAGCATTTCACCAACTGCCTTGTCGTCATTCCGCCGGCTCTCCCCACTCCACAGTGCGCTTTTCCCGGCTACTCTTGTGTGCCAGAATCACCGCGCGCATCGTGCGCAGCGCCTGCTCCGGCGTCACATCCAGCGGCGCCTTCTTCTCGATCGCATCCCGCACATTCGCATAGAACCCGCGATAGTCGCCGCGCTCCGTCTTGACTTTCACGCTCGACTCGCCTACCAGGCTCAGCGTTCCCCACAACTCTTCCGCTTCCACTCCCCAATCCGCGCCCCAGTCCAATCCGTCCGGACAGTTCTCCCCCCGCAGCCGCGCCTCCTGCGGATCCATTCCATACTTCACGAACGATCCTTTCGTTCCATGAATCAGAAAATGTGGCCCCGGCGCATAGGCGACGATTCGCGCCCGCCCCATCGCCCGCACTCTGGGATATTCCATGCAAACATCAAACGAATCGTCCACCTGCGACGTTTCCCGTTCACAGAACGCCGACGCCGTAATCGCCCTCGGCTCGCCAAACAACACCAGCGCCTGATCGATCACGTGCGGCCCCAAATCAAACAACACGCCCGCTCCCGGCTGGTCCGCTTTTTCCCGCCAGGCATTCGCCTTCGGCTCCAGACGAAAGCGGTCATAGCGGCATTCGTATTCCACGATCGTCCCGAGCCGTCCCGACTGCACGATCTTTTTCACCGTCCCAAAATCCCCGTCCCACCGCCGGTCCTGATACACGGTGATCAACCGCCCGTGTTCCGCCGCCAACTGCACCAGTTGTTCCGATTCCGCCAGCGTCGGCGCGAACGGCTTATCCACCACCACGTCCCGACCTGCCAACAAACATGCCCGCGCGAATTCAAAGTGCGAATCGTTGGGCGTAGCGATCACGCACAGTTGGATTTCTTTGTCAGCCAGCAATTCATCTATCGTCCGCGCCACTCGCACCTCAGGATATTTTTCCTGGGCCCGCGTTCCCCTGCGCTCCAGGATGCAAGCCAATTCCATCCCTGGTACGCCGCGAATCACTGGCGCGTGAAATGCCTGGCCCGCCATTCCAAATCCAATCAGTCCCACTCTCACCATGCCGAACTCCTTGATTTTCGCTGCGCCCTCTACCGCAGGAACGTCAGCCATTTACAGTCTTTTGCCGATATTGCCTTGCTCTGCTCCGCCGTATAAACGGAGTGGTTCTGCTGCCCCTCAGTTGAACTCTGCTGGGCCGAACTTGGGAATGCTAACGTCTTAGGAGGCGTAGATGCGATTCGGACCGTTTCTCGTGATTTCCCTGCTGCTGCTCATTCTCTGGGCTGGCGGTTTTCTGATGTTCCATGTAGCCAGCGGACTGATTCATCTGCTGCTGCTTTTCGCCGTCATTTCATTTGTGGCGCACCTCGTGATGGGGTCAAGACCGGCGTAGATTTTTTGCAGGCCAGCCTTGCACGTCGGAGCTAACCGGCTCCCTGAGCGTGCAAGGTCTGGCCGTTTCCGCTTTCGATCCCTAGATCGTCTTCCGATCCTTCACACGCCGTACAAACTTCAGTCCCGACCATACCTCTGTCACCGCGCACACCTTCACATCCACCAGTCCGGCGTCGAGTCCAATTCCTCGCACCACGTTTTCGTCGACGTCCGTCGCTACTGCAGAACTCTTCTTCGGCCAGCTCACCCAAAGCATTCCCGCAGGAGCAAGAGTCTTCGCCAGCCGTGAGAATTCCTTCGCCAACTCCGCCCGCGACTTGCTGAACAGCATCACAAAATCGAGCTCATTGCCCTGCTTGATAACCTTGCAGCCGGCCAGCGCCACGGAGAGTTCAGTCCGAACCTCCGCCGGAGCATTCGCCAATTGCGCGCGAAACCCCGCCTTGATCCCTAATTTTTTCGGAAGTGGTGTCCCAGAATATCCCGGCATTCCGCCGTCCGTGAGAAAACCGACGCTTTTGACCTAAGCTTAGGAGCCAGAAGCTAGAAGCTATTTTATTGCACCGGCGCGTACCATCCCCGCCGCGCTCTCACCCGAAAGTTCTTCCGGTCGATCGCCACAATCTCAATCGTGCGGAAGTGCCCATCCGGCTTCAAGTCCGCCGGCTTATAAGACACGGCATACTGGCTGCGCAACTCATCCTGAATTTCGGCGAATGCATTTGATACCTCGCGAATCTGGAAGGGGAAAAATGCGCGCCCTCCCGTCGCGTCGGCCATGCGCTCCAGCACTTTGTCGCCCGCTCCTTTGCTCCCGCTCACATTCGTGCTGATGGTGTAAATGATGGCTTCCGCCCGCTGCGCCATTTCGATCGACTCTTCGCGCGTTACGTGGCTCTGATTATCCTCACCATCGCTCAGCAGGATAATGGCTCGCCGCGTCGGTCCAATCTGCGGGGCCTTCAGCAGCTTGTCGCGACAGGCATAATACAGCGCATCGTACAGCGCCGTGCCGCCGCCCGGACGCAGCTCGCGGACGCCGTGTGCCAGCCGTTCCGTGTCATCGGTGAAATCCTGCGTCACCTCCGGCGTCGCATCGAACCCCACCACAAATGCCTGGTCGTAACGCTTGCGCACCGTCTGATTCAAAAACTCGATGGCCGATTCCTGCTCGAACTTGAACCGGTCGCGCACCGAACTGCTGGCATCGATCAGCAATCCTACCTGCAGCGGCAAATTCGTTTCCGCGTGGAAGCTTCGAATTTCCGTGGCCGGCTTGTTGTCATCCACGAAGCGAAAATCGTTCTGCTTCAAATCCGTCACGCGCTTGCCGTGCTTGTCCGTCACCGTGAACACCACATTCACTTCGTTGATGCCCACCCGTATTTTCGGGACATCTCCTGCATCGCCCCCCGTGCCACCGCCATTCTCTCCCGCGGCTGGGCCTTGCGGCGTGGCCTCCGCCGCCTTGGGTGATTGAGAAGGAGATTCCGCGGAAGACTGCGAGGACGAGGTCGGCTGAGATGACGCAGCCGGCGCCGTCCCAGTCTGCGCTACGCCGGCCTGTGCCATGCCAAACCGCTGCGCTCCCGCCACCAGCAGCAAAACCGCTACCCACGCCAGGATTGAGGTTCTCAGGAAGACCTTTCGCGTAGCCATGCCCCTCATTTGATATCTATTATATCTATCCCCGCAACCGCTCTGGATTCGTTCCCGCCTGAAGGGGCGAGGCTCTACTCGGCTTGCAGCTTCCCCAAGAACTCCTGCAATTCTTCCGGCAGTTCGCTTTTCAATGCAATCATGTCTCCAGTACTAGGATGCCGAAATTCCAGCTCCCCCGAATGCAGAAAATTCCGCCCCAACCCAATCCCGGGTGCCCCATCCTTCTCGCGCTTTTTGCGAGAGGATGGGGATGTTGACTTTGCGTTGGATATAACCCGCATCTCCCCCGGCGCCCCATACATCGTATCCCCCACCACCGGATGCCCCATCGCCGCCACATGCACCCGAATCTGATGCGTCCGCCCCGTATCGATTTTCACATCGAGCAAAGTAAATTTCCCAAACTTCGTATCCAGGCGCCGCAGCACGCGATAATGCGTCACCGCCGTGCGCCCACCCTCCAGCCGCGTCGTCATCCGCGTGCGCCGCACCCGATCCCGGCTGATGCTCTGCGTCAGCGTTCCCGAATCTTTTTTTACCCACCCATGCACCAGCGCCACATATTTCTTCTTCACCTCACGCGCCGCAAACTGCGCGCTCAGCTTGCGATGCGCCTCATCGTTTTTCGCCACCACGATCAGCCCGCTCGTCTCCTTATCCAGACGATGCACAATCCCCGGCCGCAACTCCCCGCCCACCCCCGACAGGCTCGCCAGATGATGCAACAGAGCATTCACCAGCGTCCCGCGATTGCGCGCATCGTCGGTCGCCCCCGCGCCCGCATGCACCATCATTCCCGCCGGCTTGTTGATCACCGCCAGATCGTCATCCTCATAAACAATGTCGAGCGGAATCTCCTCGGCGATGGCCTTGAGTGGTGCCCGCTGCGCCTCGCCCAGCACGGATATGCGTTCCCCCCCGCGCAACTTGAGTGAAGCCTTCGCCGGAGCGTCATTCATCAGCACCTTGCCGCCGGCAATCAGTTCCTGTACCCGAGCCCGGCTGACAGACTGCAACCGCGCCGCGAGAAACTGATCCAGCCGCTTTCCGGCATCGTCTGCCGCAACCGAAATAAGAATGGGAAACACTTCCGGCATTCGCAGGAGGATACCAGACGCTCTCTTCGAAAGAAATTTGGCGGAGCGAGGGTGCCTACGGGATTCCGCGTCCGCAGGACGCCTGAAAATAGCCCGGCGTTTCAACGCCGGGAAGGTCCCCAAATGCAGACACGCATCCCGTAGGGATGCCTGAATTCGATCCCATCAATCGTACGTCCGGAGGCGGAAGGTCGTAGAATGATGCTGGTTAAGAGCGACGCAATGAAATATCGAATTGCGATGTGGGCGAGTGCGGGTTTTCTTGTTGCCGGCCTGTGGGCGTTTTTTGCCTTCGCAACCTTCCCGTCGACAAACGAAAGAATGCGGGACATCTGGACTCTCGTCTGTTTAACTTGCCCGGTTGCCATCGCAGGCCGACATTACCCTATTAGTTTGCACGAGGCTCTAGCCGCGAACGCTGTCACTTATGCGCTGGTCGGTCTGATGGTAGAAAAGCTGCGGGCTCAATTGCATCACGCGAAATAACTCAAACCTGGCCCCAAGCCCTCCGTCGCCACGTTCTTCTACTCCGGTCCTTTCAGCACAATCTCAGATTTCGACGCGTAGCCACTCGCATCCGTTTGCCTGAAATCTGAACTCAGCTTCAGGGAAACGCGGTCGTACTCCTGCAACGGGTCGCCGCCCATCAATGTGACGACGATCGTTTCTGGCTTGCGGTCGCACTTCTGACGCCATTCCCCGACCAACACGGGTCTGCGGCTTTGGGTGAGGAAGTCAACCGAAAGCTTGAATTCCGGGCCCTCCAGCGTTGTCTCGCTTGAGTCGCTTCCCGCGTTGTGGGGATAAAGAAGCTCTACGCGAACCGTGGCTCCTCGAGGCGCGTGTTCGACTCGCCCTCTTACCACGACGACGTCGATCGCGCACACGGCATGGGCGATCGTGGAGGCAAGCAGACCAAAGCAGAGCAGCACTGCGGGAGCCTTAGCCTTGCAGAAATACATGAGAACCCCCAAGGAGGAGAGGCTTAGCCGAGTGCCCCACTTCTCGCCGTTTTTGCGAGAAGTGGGATCTTCTCAGAAGAAAACCAACCCTACACGCTTACCGGCTGCTTGCTCCTCACCGGCACCGCGGTCAGCCACCCATGGCGATCCGCTTTTTCCCCGCGCACGATGGCGTAAAATTCTTTCTGGATCGCCTTCGTGATCGGACCCATTCCGCCCTTGCCCACTTTAATTTTGTCGACCGAGCGAATCGGCGTGACTTCCGCCGCTGTTCCGGTAAAGAAAGCTTCGTCGGCAATGTAAAGCATCTCGCGCGGAATCATCTGCTCGACAATCGGAATACTCAAGTCGCGCGCAATCTGCAACACCGAATCCCGCGTAATCCCCGGCAGCACCGAGTTCCCCAGCGGCGCCGTGATCAGCTTCTCGTGATGTACCAGGAATACATTCTCGCCGGACCCTTCGCTCACATAGCCATTCACGTCCAGCGCAATTCCCTCGGCATAGCCGTTCACGATGGCTTCCATCTTGATGAGCTGCGAGTTCATATAATTCGCGCCCGCCTTGGCCATCGCCGGCAGAGTGTTTGGAGCCAGCCGCGTCCACGACGAAACGCACGCGTCGCACCCATCGCTCTCGCCGCCCAGATATTTTCCCCACGGATAATTAATGATGTAAACCTCGGTCGGCGAGTTGAACGGATTCACTCCCGCCTCGCCGTACCCGCGCAGAACAATCGGCCGCACGTAGCATGGCCAGGCCCCGTTCTTGCCCACCGTTTCCAGCATCGCCTTCACCAGTTGGTCGCGCGTGTAGTCCACGTCAATGCGGTAGACTTTCGCGGAATCGAGCAGCCGCTGAATATGTTCGTTCGCTCGGAAAATCGCCGGCCCGGAAGGCGGCGCGTAGCAACGGATCCCCTCAAATACCGACGACCCGTAGTGCACCACGTGCGACATCACGTGAATCGTCGCCTCATCCCAGGGAATGAGTTTGCCGTTGTGCCAAATGTATTCCGATTTCTCGATTGCCATGCGGACTCCCTTCAGCAGTCTTCTATAACGAGGCTGAATCCGTCCTCTGGAACTGCAGGGAGCGAGGCGGGAAAACCCAACCAGCGTTACGACACATTATAGCCGACGCCGATGTTGCGGTTTGTCGCAAAAGCGTCTTCACGACATCTTTACTCTACTGTTTCTAAAGCCCTTCTGACCGCGACATAACCTTTTACAAGCCTCCGACATTGTCGTGACACCCGCATTCGCCGCCGTCGCTAATCTCCAAACTGTAAGCGGGTTGCAATACGGAAGCGGGCTGAAACCTTAACCTCGAAAGCAAGCGGTTCGGAGCCGGTCCCGAGTAATTCGCAACAAGCTAAATAAAGGAGCACAACATGAAAAAGATAATTTTGTTATTCGGGCTGCTCGTGACACTCGCAATTCCTTCAGCGCTGCTAGCCCAGAGCGGCTATTCTCAGACCAATCTGGTCTCAAACACCGCGGGAGTAGCCACTACCACCGATTCACATCTCGTGAACCCCTGGGGAATCTCCGCCCTGCCCGGCCAGGATTTCTGGATCGCCAACAACAACAGCGGCACTTCTACCCTCTACGACGGCAATGGCAACCCAAATTCACTGGTCGTCACCATTCCCGGCGCCGGGGGCAATCCCAACGGCAATTGCTCTCCGGGTTGCCCCACCGGAACCGTGGCCAACTCTACCGGAACCTACTTCACCGGAGGGTCCTTCATCTTCGATACCGAAGACGGCTTGATCGTGAGCTGGCAGTCCAGCGACAACACGCAGGCGACCGTCGCGTTCGATAACTCCGCCAGCGGCGCCGTCTACAAAGGCCTGGCCTTGCTCAACAGCACTTCACTCTTGGCGGCAAACTTCAACAGCGGCAAGGTCGACGTCTACAACCAGAGCTTTCAACCCGCCCCGTTGGCCGGTTCCTTTACCGATCCCAACCTTCCCGCGGGCTTCGCTCCCCACGGCATCCACGTGATCGGTAACCAGGTCTACGTTGCCTACGCGATGCAAGACACTCCCAAGCACGACGCCATGCCCGGCGCAGGTCTGGGGCAGGTGGACATCTTTGATTCCACCGGCAACTTCGTGAGCACCTTCGTCGCCTATAGCGCACAAACTCCAAACCATCTCAACGCGCCCTGGGCCGTGGTGCAGGCTCCGGCCAGCTTCGGCGCCTTTGCGAACGATATCCTCGTCGGAAATTTCGGCGACGGCACCATCAGCGCCTTCGACACGCAGGGTAATTTCATAGGTCAGCTCACCGACTCTTCGAACAACGTCCTGGTCAATCCCGGCTTGTGGGAGATGGTCTTCGGCGGAAGCTCCAATGTTGGCACGGCAGGCACGCTTTATCTCACGGCCGGAGGCAGCAACCAACCGAATTTCCCCTCCGGTGGCAGCACCACTGCGGTGTTCGCCAGCCTGATCCCGGCGACTGCGGCCGGCAGCGCAAATTTCTCTCTGAATCTCTCTGCCCAAAGCGCCACGGTCAACCCAGGCGGCACGGCTAGCCTGATGATCACTGCCGCTGCGGTCGGAGGATTCACCGGCCAGATTTCGCTGACCTGCACCGCGCCCTCTGGTATAAGTTGTTCCTTCAATCCTTCGACGATCGCTCCCGGCGCCCCTGCCGCCACTCTCACCATCTCCGCGAACTCGACCCCGCCGCCTACCGGCTACACTGCGCCCAGCATGGCCGCCCTGCTGCCCGGCCTGGGACTGTTCGGGACGGTTCTCACTGCTCGCAGAAAGAAATGGTTCACCCGCAAGACCATTGGCTGGATGAGCGTGTTGGGCCTGCTGCTCTTCCTCTCGTTGTTTGCCCTCGGCTGCGGCGGCAGCAAATCAAGCAGCTCCGCCACCACCACGCCTGCCTCAGCGCAGGCCACCTTGATGGTGACCGGCACATCTGGCGCACTCAGCCACACCAGCGCCGTAACCGTAACCGTCAAGTAAAACCACACTGGGCAAGGACGTACTTTCTACGTCCTTGCCCAGTCTTAACTTTTCCGCATTCCCACTCTGGCACACGTCCCCAAAAAGAACGCCGCCCCGTCACCGCAATGCCTCTTCCCTTCGTGCTACAAAAGAATCGGGTTTCCCAGCCCGCTCGCCTCCGGTAGTCCGCGCGGGAACAAAAGCCTCCGAGCCTCATCTCCATCAAAGGTGGGACTCCATGCCGCGCGCCGCGCTCCTTACTACTCGCATTCTTATTTCTTTTTTATTCCTCGCTGCACTCCTCGCTCCCC
>Ga0209040_10000504_pt1 | contig 30060 bp, 27 predicted proteins | sample BogFormECP12_OM3_FD_188240 | JGI IMG/M metagenome (GOLD analysis project Ga0209040, IMG submission 188240) | Bog forest soil microbial communities from Calvert Island, British Columbia, Canada - ECP12_OM3 (SPAdes) (version 2) | ecosystem: Environmental > Aquatic > Freshwater > Wetlands > Bog ... | reverse complement strand
TAACCGCAACGCGCTCGCCTTCCTCAAGCTCGCGTCCATCCGCCTCATGCTACGAAAGCTCTGCAATCCCTGCTAAAGTCTCCGGACAGACTCTAAGCGTCGTCGCCTCGGCGTGCAGAGCCGCAATCTGCTTACTGAGTCGGTGTAAGTAGCCTACCGTAACAAAACCAAGACCTACTGCTACCCCGACAACGATAGCTGCGCCCGTATCCACCGCGGCGTCCTCCGTCTCGGCTCTAGGCCACTTGTAGAGCGACGACATTACCCGTCGGCTGACAGTAGGCTGCGGCGCAGAAACAGGCCCAGTCGGCCATCAGCCGTGCACGCTTCTCGATCAGATCACCGCGCCGGTAGGCCGCTTCGACCTTGTCGGACAGAGTGTGCGCGAGCGCGGCCTCGGCGACTTCGCGAGGGTAGCCGGTGCTTTCAGCCGCCCAGTCCCGGAAGGTGCTGCGGAAGCCGTGCACGGTGAGATCGTCGCGATTCATGCGCCGCAGCACCGCCGTCAGCGTCATGTCGGAAAGCGGCGTGGGGCGGGTCCGAATCGGACTAGGGAATACGAAAGCATCCGCCGCAGGCTCGCCCAGCCGTACCGCCCCCAGCACGTCCAGCGCGGAATCGGACAACGGCACCCGATGCTCACGGCCAGCCTTCATTCGTTCGGCGGGCACCGTCCACGTCCGGGTCTGCCAATCGACCTCGCCCCAGCGCATGCCCCGGACCTCGCCCGAGCGGGCGGCGGTCAGGATGGCAAACTCCAAGGCGCAGGCAGCGACGCCGTCACGGGTCCGAAGGTCGGCCATGAAGCCGCCGACCTCGCGCCAGGGCAGCGCGGGATGATGCTGCACGCGGGCGACCTTGGCGCGGGCGGGAAGCAGGTTCGCCAGATGGCCGCGCCAACGGGCCGGGTTCTCTCCGTCGCGCCAGCCGCGCGATTTCGCGTAGTCAAGCACCGCCTCGATTCGCCCGCGCAGCCGCGTCGCCGTTTCCGGCACGCGGCGCCAAAGCGGCTCCAATACGGACATGACGGCGCCGGTATCGACCCTCGCGACCGGCAGCTTCCCGAGCTTGGGCGAGGCGTGCGTCTTGAGCGTCGCCTCCCACTGCGCCGCGTGCTTGTCGTTCCGCCAGCTCGCCCGGTGCGCGGCGATGTAGAGTGCGGCGACGTCATCGAACGTATGCGCCGCGCCCGCCTCTGCGGCGCGTTGGGCGGCCCGATGCGCGATCGGGTCCACATCATTGCGCAGCAGCTTGCGGGCGGCCGTAGCAGCTTCCCTGGCCTCTGCAAGCGCCACGTCGCGCACGTTGCCCAAGCCCATCTCGCGCGACTTGCCTGCATAGACGTAGCGGAGCGTCCACTTGGCCGCGCCCCGGCCAGTGACGAAGAGGTAGAGATTGCCGCCGTCCGCGTGCCGGGCCTGCTTGCCCTTCGCGACCTTGCTCCGGACTTCCGTCGCCGTGAGCTTGCCCGCCACCGCCGCCTCCCGGTCCACAATCCAGTCCACAATACGTTGTGGACTAGCTGGGAACAAGCGGAAACACGGGGAAACGTCCGACGCGACAACTGCCGCTGTTTTCAGGGCTAAGTGAGACAGATGGGAGCGGCCGAGAACAAGGCTTCGACGGACACTCCCTCCGCCATCCCCCTGCCATGCCCGCCCGCCGTCGGATCGGAAATCGAGGCGATGGCCCGGTTGGTTTCCTGAAACGTGAGAGGCAACACGTCACGCTCCCGTCACGTCACGCACCCGTTGAGGCAGGTCAATGCGACGGCGGCCCAATCGGCTACAAAGCGATCGTTAAACCGTTTCATTGATCGTAGAGGAATTATTCCCTATGAATGCCATCCTTCAGAAGACGCCGCGGATAATCGCCATTGGGCTGAGCGGCGCGCTTGCGGTAGGGGTCGCTGCCCTGGCCGCGCCTCCGACATCAACGCCGACTGCGCCGCAGCCCGCTGCCGGAGCGACGATGCCGCAAATGCCGCTGCATTTGCCAGCGCAGCCTACGAGCCCCGAGTCCGCCTGCGGAAACGAAAGGCCCACCAACACGCCGACCGGCGGCCTTCCGGTCCAGCCTGTGCCATGCCCGCCCGCCATCGGATCGGAAACCGAGACGAAGCAGGGACCAAGTGGCACGTTCAGGGAGGCTCCCAGCGACGTGCCGAAGTAGAGATCAGCATCGGCGCGCCTCGCTATTGCGCACCGTATCGCGCGCGCGCGACGGCGATGCTGGTACTTGCGCCGCCGCCGTCCGCCGCCATTCGGACGACTGAGAGGGGGATAGAACACTCCCTCCGCCAGCGCAGGTGGTCTCGAGGGGCCCTTGGCGGAGCTGATTTCCCCGGCTCACGTAGGTCGAGGGGCAGGCGTGTCGCGCTCGGCGGCGGCACGCGTTCTCAGTCCGGTACCTCGCTCTGACGGTCGGTCGGTTGATGAGCGTGCCGCAGCGCCGCGTCGATTTGCGATGCTCGCGGCAGACTGCCGCGAGCTCCCACCTCGGTGGCCGACAGCGCCGCGGCGACCGCGGCGCGGCGTATGGCCGTCGCCAGCCCGACGCCTCGATCCAACGCCGCCGCCAGCACGCCGACGAAGCAGTCGCCGGCCACCGTCGTGTCGCGCATACCCACCGGGATGGCAGGCATGTGCAGCCAGCCCGCGTCGCTCGTCGCCTCCGCCCCCTGCGCGCCCATCATCCGCACCGTCGGCACGCCGAGCGCGGCATGGATCGAGGCCGGGTTGTTCCCGGTCGCCAGCCGCTCCCCCAGCCACGCGATCTCCTCGCTGTCGCCGATCAGCAGATCGGCGTCACGCTGATCGCGAACCGGCCCGTCGCGGCGTCGCAGTGCACGATGGCGCGCACGTCCACTCCGGCCTCGGCCACACCGGCCAGCGCCAGATCGACGAGCGCATCGCGCCCGACCGCGCCGACGATAGCCACGCGGGCGCCGTCCTGCGCCGCCGCCACCACCTGGTTGACGCCCTTCCTGCCCGGAGAAACCCGGCCGCCGTCGCTCCAGATCGTGTCGCCGGTTGCCGGCACCCACGCGACGAGGAAGACGAAACTCCACGTTGATCGCGCCGAAGACGGTCAGCATGGGCGGGCCTTGCATGATCTGGCTGCTGTTGTTCCCGATGATCTATCTCGCCGGCGGGGTGGGCCGATGAGTCTGCCGTCCGTCCTGGTGGTGTGGCTGGTTCTGCTCGGTCGCGTCGGGCTGGAGTTCGTGCTCGGCAGCCGTGCCGCGCCGATGATCGGCGCCGGCCTCGCGATCCTGGTGGCGCTGACCTTCATGCGCCTTGTCCGCACACCGGGACTGCCCGCCGCCTTCGCGCTGGCGGCGGTGTTCTGGCTGGCCGTGCTGCTCGGACTCGGCAGCCTCGATCCCGCCACGCGGCACGACGTGCCCGCGCCTTCGCGCACCGAGACGTCGCACGGCAACGCTTGAGACGGGCCGCGGGACTCAGGCCAGCGTAGCCGGCAGTTCCTCCTCGGTGAACGGTCCGTCCATGACGCGGCGATAGAGCGCCTCGACCTCGTCTCGCGTCACGTGGGCGGTGCCGAAGTGGCTCACGGCAACCGCGCCGGTCGCCATCGCCAGCGCCAGCACCTCGCGCCGCGAGAGCCCGCGCGTGAGCCCGTAGACCAGCCCGGCGAGGAAGCTGTCGCCGGCGCCGACGGCGCCGTTCACGACGACGGGGATGGCCGGCATCCGGTCGATCCCCTCCCTCGTGGCGAGCATCGCGCCTTCGCGTCCCAGGCTGACGGCGATCATCTCCGCGGCGCCGCCGGCGAGCAGCGCTGCGACCGCCTCGTCCTGCGCCGCCGGGTTCGGCAGCTCTTCGCCCGCCAGGTACTCAAGTTCCGACTGGCTCAGTTTCAGCAACTCGACGCCGCATCCCAATGCCGCACGCAGGCCCGCGCGCGACGTGTCCAGCGCGAATCGCACCCCGCGCGCGTGAACGATCCTGGCCGCGCGCGCATAGAAGTCGTCCGGCACGCCCGGCGGCAGGCTGCCGCTCGCAACCAGCCAGTCCGCCTCGACGCGGCTGAGGGCGTCGAGCTGCGTCAGCCATTCCTCCGGACCGACCGCAGGGCCGGTGGGAACGAAGCGGTATTCGAGCTCGCTCTCGTCCTCACGCACGTTGATGACGATGCGGGTGTCTTCGCCGATCCGGATGCCCCGCCAGGGAACGTCCGCGGCGTCGAGCAGGTGCTCGATCATGCGGCCCGTCACACCGCCGGTCATCACCAGCGCCATGACGTCCTCGCCGAGGCTGCGCAGCACCCGTGCGACGTTGATCCCGCCGCCGCCCGCGTCGATCCGCTCGATGTTGGTGCGGATCTTGTGGTACGGGCGCACGACATGGGTGCTGCACGCCAGGTCGACGGCAGGGTTCACCGTCAGCGTCACAACGGTCATGTCACCGTCCCGTAAAGATCGACCATCGGCACAAACCCGAACGCTTCAGCGGGACCGGATAGGGCCCGCCCTGGCGCAGTCAAGCATTGACATGGCGCAAGCACGTCCCCCGCGGAGGACTCGGCGGCCGAAGCCACAGACGATCAGGGAACGGCGGTGACCAGGAGGAAAACCGCGAAGATCACCAGATGAACGATGCCCTGCAGGACGGTGGTGCGGCCGGTGCCCAGAGTAAGCGTGCTCATGAACAGCGTCAGCAGCAGCAGCACCACGTTCGCCTGCGACAGTCCCAAGGCCAGATTCTGGCCGGTGACCAGAGACGCGACCGCCACGGTGGGAATGGTCAGGCCGATGCTGGCGATCGCCGAGCCGAGTGCGAGGTTCAGGCTGTTCTGCAGCCGGTTGACCAGTGCCGCGCGCACCGAGGCGATGCCCTCAGGCAGCAACACAAGGGCGGCGATCACCACGCCGAGCACGGCGTGCGGAAGTCCCGCGCCGTCGATCGCGCGCTCGAGCGGAGACGACAGCAGCTTTGCGAGCAGGACCACCGCCGTGAGCGACACCAGCAGCAGCACGACGCTCGCCAACGCCACACGGGCGGGCGGTTTGACCGGCTCGACGTCCGGCGAGTCGTCATCTCCAGTGCGAACGTCCAGGAAGTAGTCCCGGTGGCGGACCGTCTGGACGAACACGAAACCGGCATACAGCACCAGCGAGACGGCGCCGACCGTGATGAGCTGGAACGGCGAATAGTACGGGCCCGGCGCGGCCGTCGTGTAGTTCGGCAGCACCATCGCGAGCACCGCCAGCGGCCCGAGCACGGTCAGGGCCGCGGACGCGCCGTGCAGCTGGAAGCTCTGCACGCGGTACTGGCTCGCGCCGAGCACGAGGCATAAGCCGACGATGGCGTTGAGCACGATCATCACGGCCGAGAAGACGGTGTCGCGGGCCACCGCGTCGCTGCCGGGGCCGCCCGCCAGCTGGATCGAGACGATCAGCGCCACCTCGATCACCGTGACCGAGACGGCCAGCAGGATGGAGCCGAACGGCTCGCCGAGCCGCAGCGCCAGCACCTCGGCGTGATGCACGGCGGCGAACACCGACCCGCCGAGCAGGAAGGCCGACGGCACCTGCACGAGGAGGGTGTCGGCCGCGACGACATGGCCGAGCTTCAGGCCCAGCAGCAGGCTCGCGAGGACGGGCACGAGCCAAGTCCATGTAGGGACCGTATCGTGTTGATGGCTGGACATGGGCGGGGGCCGTGGCGAGGTGCGTACGGCGCCTTACCGCACAGTCGGCGGACGGGCGCAATCGGCAAAGCCGGCGGCCGGCCTGCACGCCCGGCCTAGGCGCCCTCGCGCGGGGGATTCCAGGACAGCCAGGAATTGTCACCGGCGAACAGCGCCTCGCTCATGCGCGTCTCGCGCGTGACGACGAGCTCGAGGAAGGTGTCGAGGTCGTCGATCCCCCGGATGCCGGCATAGCCGCGCTCCAGCAGATCCTGCAGGTCGCCGTAGCCCGCCATCCGCGCCGGGCGGTGCATCAACTTCAGCGCCGCGCCGATGAACGGCTTGCGCACCAGCCGCTCCAGCGCGTGGCCGAGATGCTCGATCAGCTGGATCTGCCGCTCCCGCTGCTCTCGCTGATCCACTTCGCGGTAGGCGTCGCCATACGCCGCGTCGTCGAGCGGCGGCGCGTCGGGCCCGAGCCGGGCGCCCAGCACCTGCACCATCGCCATGTCCAGCGTCTCGGAGATGGCATCCAGCTCGATCGCGTCGGCCACCGTCTCCAGGCCGGCCGTCGGCAGGGTGGCGATGACCAGGGGGGCGGCGTCCTCCACCTGATCGTCGCGGTGGGCGGGATCCTCGACGGTATAGAGGTCGGAGATGAAGAACGCGGCGGCGCGGCCGAAATGCGGGCTGGCCAGCAGGTCCGCGTGGGTGCGCGCGAGGCGATCGACCTGCCAAGCGCGCAGTTTTCGCCGCGCCGTGGCGGCCACCGGGTCCGTGCGTGCCGCGGCGCGCAGGACAGGCCCGCGGGCCAGCTGCTCGCGCAGCCGTTCAACCACCATCGCGCGGCTCAGCTCCTTGGTCCGCTTGCTCACCGTCCGTTTCTCCCCGCCGCGTTGCGTACGCTCAAGGACCGGCGTTCCCGGGTCTGCCTAGACTGCGTCATCGTGTGAACCTGCACGTTCAGAAACCAAGAGGAAGCGGGGCGAGACGCCATGCCAAATCGCGAGCGGATGACACCGGTCGACACAGCTTGGCTGCGCATGAACCGGCCAAACAACCCAATGATGATCGTCGGCGTCATGAAGCTGGAAGGGCCGGTCGATACCGCCAAGATCGAAGCCTTGATCAGCGAACGCCTGCTGCGCCATTCGCGTTTCCGCCAGTTCGTCGATCGCACCGCCATCGGCTGGTTCTGGACCGACGACCCGCATTTCGAACTCGGCCGGCATGTACGCCGCGTCCGCCTGCCTGCCCCTGGCGGCAAGGCGGAGCTGGAGACGTTCGTCGCCGAACTCGCCTCCCAGCCCCTCGATCCGAACCGGCCGCTCTGGCAGTTCCACCTCGTCGAGGACTACGAGGGCGGCATCGCCGTCGTCAGCCGCATTCACCACGCGATCGCAGACGGCATCGCCCTCGTCCGCGTCATGATGTCGATAATGGATGAAGCCAACGCCGCGCACGGCCTGGAGGAGATCCTGGACGGTGGAGAAGGCGGGGTCGATGCCGGGCTCGGGCTGGGCAGCCTGGTCGGTTCCCTGTCGAGCGCGGTCGGCCAGAGCATGCGGATGTACGGCTCGATGCTGCGGCTGGCCACCAATCCGCTGCAGATGTTCGACTACGCGCGCACCGCCTCGGGCTTCGCCAGCGAGTTCGCGTGGCTGCTGTTCATGCCGACGGACACCAAGACGCGGCTGAAAGGCACGCCGTCGGGCAACAAGCGCGTCGCCTGGGGCGAGCCGATCCCGTTGTCCGAGGTCAAGGCGGTCGGCCACGCGTTGGGCTGCTCGGTCAACGACGTGGTGCTCTGCGCCGTTGCCGGCGCCTTGCGTGGCTATCTCGCCTCCAAGGGCGATGCCGTGGACGGCGTTGACATCCGCGCGCTGGTGCCGGTCAACCTGCGCCCGGCGGACGAGCCGCCGACGCTCGGCAACCGGTTCGGCATCGTCGGCGTACTGCTGCCGGTCGGCATCGCGCATCCGCTGGAGCGGCTGTACGAGGTGCGGCGGCGCATGGAGGAGCTGAAGAGCTCCTACGAGCCGCCCGCGACGCTGATGCTGATCGCCTCGATGGGATTGGGGCCGAAGCTGCTGCAGGACCAGCTGTTCGACCTGCTGACCTCGCGGTCCACCGCGGTGATGACGAACGTGCCCGGCCCGCAGCGCCCGCTTCATATCGGCGGCTGCCGGGTGCGCGACGTGATATCCTGGGTGCCGCAGTCGTGCGACCTCGGCCTCGGCCTGTCGATTCTGTCGTTCGACGGTACCGTCCAGTTCGGGGTCACGACGGACGCGGCCCTGGTGCCCGATCCGGACGAGATCGTGAAGCGCTTCCTGTCGGAGTTCGAGGCGATGCTCTACTCCGTGCTGCTCGACGCGAAGTCGCACCCGGCGCAGCCTCAGCTCGAAAGCGACTCGGCGGCGAAGGCCGCGTCCAGCCGCTCCATCTCGTCGGAAGCGGCGCACGCGCTGGCTTCCGAGTAGAGCTGCTTGGCCTCGGCGAGGCGCTCGCGGCCGAACAGCCGCACCAGCCCTTGCGCGTACTCGATGCGCGCAATGGCCGAGTGCGGGATCAGCCGCATCGCCTCGGTGTAGTGGTGCAACGCCGCCTCGCGGCTGGCGCCGTAGGTCAGGCGCGCGAGCAGCGCGCCGACCTTGGCGACGATCTCGGCGTGGAAGGCACCGAACGCGATGTGTGCCTCGGCATGGTTCGGCGCGAGGGCGAGCGCGCGTTCGAGGCCGTGGCGCACCTTGCCGGCCAGCCCCTCGGCCAGCGCGCGGGTGATCGAGATCGCCTGGCTGTAGCGGCCGACCGCCTGCGCATGGAAGTACCATGCGTTCGCCAGATCGGGCGCGGCGGCCTGCAACGTCTCGGCGCGCCTGGTCGTCGCGACCAGCATTGCCAGCTTCCGCTCCTCGTCCTGCTCGATATAGGTCGCCTGGATGTTGGCAGCCTTGTTGGCGGCGTTGTAGCCGAGCAGCCCCAGTTCGGTGCCGAGCGTGGTCGCCTCGGCGAAGTCGCCGCGGTGATAGGCGCGCCATGCCTGCTGGAGCGCGGCGGAAGCTGCGTCGGGTGCCAGTTTGGCGGCAAGCGCCGGATGGGCGGCGGTGATCTGCTCCACCCAGGCGGCATCGGGAAACGGCTCGCAGTCGCCCTGGTGCAGCCGCGGCCAGAGCTTTGCCAGCGCGTCGGGGGCGTAGTCGAACGCGCGCGACACCGTTTGCTGCGTCATGGCGGGCTCCTGTCTGTTCCGCTCGGGCGGGAAGGCGCGAGCGCCGCTTGCAAGCGGGCGAGCGCGCGGTCGATCTCCGCCAGCACCGAAGACACCGGATTGCCGGACGTGCGCGGCGGGGCCGCTGCACGCAACGTGCGGGTCTCGTCGTCCAGAACCGCACGGTCCAGCCGGACGCCGTGCCTGGCGAAGATCGGCTCCAGCACCTCGGCGCGGCGGCGCAATTCGGTGCGGGTCTGCTGGTAGGCGTGCTCGCACAGGCGCTGCCGGTCGGCGTAGCTGAACACGTTGACGAAGAACATCTCGGGGTCGTCGGTCGGCGGCTCGAACAGCACGATGTCGGCGTCGGGATAGTCGACGGCGTAGCGCCCCATCGCGGTACGCATGCGCGAGTGGATGATCGCGCGGAAGGTCTGCGACATGACCAGCGGCAGGCCGTAGCCGTCGAGCGGCCCGTGATCCTCGGCCTGTCGTTCCTTGGCCAGCGCGCGGTCGAATGGCACCAGCGGATTGATGCAGATAAGCAGCTTCACGCCGTCGGCGAGTGCGACCGACGCGTGCAGCGTCTTGTTCAGCACGCCGTCCACGTAGGTGCGCCCGTTGATCGGAACGGGCGGGTAGTAGCCGGGCAGCGCGGTGCTCGCCTGCACCGCGCGCGAGATCGTCACGTCATCGAGGCCCGGCGTACCGAAGGGCACCGAATGGCTGGAGTCGAGATCGGCGGCGACCACGAACAGCTTGTGCGGCAGCTTGCGGAAATCGTTGGTCCGTCCGGGTGAAGCGAAAAGATGGCTGAGGGCGGCGGCCAGCGGGCCATTGTCGAACATGCCCGTCGGCACGGAACGGAAGACACGCTGGAAGCTTTCCAGGATGCCGTGCGAGAACGGCGCCTCCAGCCACTGCATAAACGAGGACACGAACAGCGACGGCAGGGCGAGCGCGCGCCGGAGATACTCGTGCCAGGCGGGCTGAAGCAGCCGGCCCGGGTCGAACGGGTCCTCGCCCGCTTCGCCGCTGATCATCATCCGATGCAGGGCGCGCGGGCTGATGCCATTGGCAAGGCACGCGGCGAGCACCGCGCCAGCGCTGACGCCGACATACGCGTCGCAGTCGAGGAGATCGAAGCCGGCCAGCGCCTCTTCCAGCGCGATCAACGCGCCGAGCTCATAGGTTCCGCCGAGAGGGCCACCGCCAGCCAGCGCAATGCCCCGGCGCGACCGACCCGCGTCCATCGTTTCCTCCCGTGTCATCACCGGGCCGGCAGTCGGCGTCGCATCGCCTACCGCCGGCTACCCTCGTGGCCCTTAGGCCTTCTCGGTCGCCTTCTCGCGCGCCGCGGTCTTGGCCGGCGGCTGTTCGGTCAGCGCGGCCAACTTGTCGACCACCTCGGTCAGCTTGGCGACACGCTCGGCGAGCGTGTCGATGTCGCGCTTGGTCGGCACGTTCAGCGTCGCGAGCGCGCGCGCCACCCGGCCTTCGAACACCTGCTCCAGCTTCTCCCAGCCCTCGCTGGTCCTGGCGGTGATCGATTCCATCTGCTTGCCCGCGACGTCGCGGGCGCGCTTCTGCAGCTTCTCGCCATCTTTCACCAGGGCCTCGAACATCTTGACGCCCTCTTCCTGGGCCTTGGCGAAGGCCCCGAGGCCGGCGAGCCAGATCTGGTTGGCGGACTCCATGATCGTCTTTGCCAACTGGCCGTCCGATGCCTCCTCGGCCATCTCTTCGAGCTTCTTCGCCATCTCGGCCTCCGGGATGTGTCTGAGGCTGCGATCATGCGCACGGGGGCCGAAAAGCGGCGATGAGCTAGATCAAGTGCCCCGGACGCGCCGTCGCCTACCTGTTGGGCGAAGAGGACGGCCGGCGTCGCGCGTTGCGGCAAGAGGGGGGCCGCGAGAGGGGAGCGATGATCTACTTCGTCACAGGTGCAAGCGGCTTCATCGGCAAGCGGCTGGTCCGCCGACTGCTGTCGCGTCCAGAATCGGTCATCTATTTCCTGACGCTCGATGCGTCCGACGAGGCGGTCGCGCGGCTGCGCGAGTTCTGGCAAGTGGGCGCCACGCGGGCAATTGCGGTCGCAGGCGACCTGACGAAACCGCGCATGGGCCTGGACGACGCGACGTTGCGGGCGCTGGAAGGCCGCGTCGACCACTTCTTCCACCTCGCGGCGATCTACGACCTGACGGCCGATCCGAAGGCGGTGATGGCGGCCAATGTCGGCGGCACGCGCAACGCGGTGGAGGTCGCCGGGCTGATCGGCGCGCGGCGCTTCCACCTGACCAGCTCGATCGCCGCCGCCGGCCTGTACAAAGGCGTCTTCCGCGAGGACATGTTCGAGGAAGCCACCCACCTCGAACACCCCTATTTCGCCAGCAAGCACGAAAGCGAGGCGATCGTCCGCCGCGACTGTACGGTGCCGTGGCGGATCTACCGGCCGGGCTCGGTCGTCGGCGACAGCACAACCGGCGAGATCGACAAGATCGACGGGCCGTACTACTTCTTCAAGCTGATCCAGCAGATGCGCAACCTGCTGCCGTCCTGGATGCCCATGCTCGGCATCGAAGGCGGACGCATCAACATCGTCCCCGTCGATTTTGTCGTCGCCGCGTTCGACCACCTGGCGCATGTCGACGGGCAGGACGGCAAATGCTTCCACCTGACCGATCCGTCGCCGCTGCGCGTGGGCGAGGTGCTGAACCTGTTCGCACGCGCCGCGCACGCGCCGGAGATGAAGCTGCGGGTCAACGCCGCGCTGCTGAACATGATCCCGATGGGGTTCATGCGCACGCTGCTGGCGTTGACGCCGGTGCGGCGCATCCGCGGGCTGGCGATCGACCAGCTCGGCCTGCCGGACGGCATCCTGAACTTCATCAACTACCCCACGCGCTTCGACTGCCGCGACGCGCAGCGGCTGCTGGAGCCGGCGGGCATCACAGTGCCGCCGCTGGAGAGCTACGCCTGGCGGCTGTGGGACTACTGGGAGCGGCACCTCGATCCCGACCTGTTCATCGACCGCTCGCTGCAGGGTCGCGTCTCGGGGCGCGTGGTGCTGGTCACCGGCGGCTCGGCGGGCATCGGGCGCGCGGCGGCGCAGCGGCTGGCGCGCGCCGGTGCGACCGTGCTGATCGCCGCGCGCGATCCGGTGAAGCTCGCGGAGACGCAGCGCGACGCCGAGGCCGAGGGCCTGCGGCTGTTCGCCTACGAGGCCGACGTCAGCAACCCGGAGCAGTGCGCGGCGCTGATCGCCGGGGTGCAGGCCGATCACGGCGGCGTCGACATCCTGGTCAACAATGCCGGCCACTCGATCCGCCGCGCGATCGACCACTCGTACGACCGGCTGCACGATTTCGAGCGGCTGATGCGGGTGAACTACTTCGGCGCGGTGCAGCTGACGATGGGCCTGCTGCCCGGCATGGTGCAGCGCCACGGCGGGCACGTGATCAACATCTCCTCGCTCAGCGTGCTGGCGAGTGCGCCGCGCTTCTCCGCCTATGTCGCGTCGAAAGTCGCCCTGGAAGGGTGGACGCGGTGTGCCGCGGCAGAGTTCCTCGACCGCGGCATCGCGTTCACGACGGTCAACATGCCGCTGGTGCGCACCGCGATGATCGCGCCCACCGACGCCTACGACAACGTGCCGTTGCTGAGCCCGGAGGATGCGGCGGAGCTGATCGTGCAGGCGATCGTGCGCCGTCCGGCGCGCGTCGTGACCGGTCTGGGCACGTTTGCCACCGTCGTGCACGAGTACGCGCCGCGCCTGGGACAGATCATCATGAACACGGCCTACCACATGTTCCCGGAATCGGCGGCGTCGAAGGGCGAGACGGGGAAGCGGTCGGCGCCGACGGCCGACCAGCTGGTGATGGCGCAACTGCTGCGCGGCTTCCACCTGTAGATGACGGCGACGGCCACGCTACAGGCTGCGCGCGGCCTCCGCCTCGAGGACGGCGAGCACGCGGGGCGAGAACAGGAAGGCGAGATGGCCGAGCACGGGCAGCACCGTCTCCCGCGCGCCGTCCAGGTGTCCGGACTCCTGCGGCACCACCAGCACGTCGAAGCTGCTCCACACCGCGTGGGTGGGCACCGTCGGCGCGCCGAGGCCGCGCAGCCACCCATTGCCCGGCAGCATTTCACGTGCGTCCTGGCCGATGCCCAGCCGCGCGATTCGCGTGCCGCGGTGCGGCGTGGCCAAGGTCACGAGCCCCGCGACGCGGCCCGCGCCGTAGCGGCGCAGATAGGCCCGGCACACGAGCCCGCCCATGCTGTGGCCGACCAGCAGCAGACGCGGAGTGCCGAGCGCCTCGATGCGCCGGTGCAGCGCGTCGGCCAAGGCGTCGATGCCGGCGAACGGGGGTTCGAGGTTGACGGTGCCCGCGTCGATGCCGCGCCGGCGCAGCCGCCGTCGCAGCCACCACCAGGCCCCGCGGTTGCAGGCGTAACCGTGCACCAGCAGCACGCGGGCCTGCGCCGGCTCGTCGCCCATCCAGAGCCGCTCGAACGGCTGGATGACGACGAAGGCGGCGAGGAAGGCCAGCACCTCGCCGAAGAAGCCGGCCAGCGCGCGCGGGACGCCCGCCTGCAGCGCGCGGCGCATGGCGCCGGGGTCGCTTAACGCCAAGGCATAGCGTATGGCGAAGAACACGACGATGCCGACGAACGTGCCGCACATGACGGCGATGGAAGCGGCGGCGAAGCCAAGCCCTGCCGCGTCGAGCAGCAGGACCGACACGAACCACCAGAGGGCCGCGGCGGTGAGCACGACGCGCAGCCAGAACGCGGTCATGCGACGACCGAGCCGGTGAACCGGGGCGACGCGGAGAAGGGACGGGAATGGAACGGATCTGGCTCAAGAGTTACCCGCAGGGCGTGCCGGCCGAGGCCGACATCCATGCCTTCCGCTCGCTGGTCGAGATGTTCGACCGCTGCGTCGCCGAGTACGGCACCCGCACCGCGTTCATCAGCATGGGCACTCGCCTGAGCTATCGCGACCTCGATCGCCTGTCGGCGCAGTTCGGCGCCTGGCTGCAGCAGGTGGCCCGGCTGCAGGCGGGCGCGCGCGTAGCGGTGATGATGCCGAACCTGCTGCAATACCCGATCTGCGTGTGCGGCACGCTGCGCGCCGGCGGCGTCGTGGTGAACTGCAACCCGCTCTACACGCCGCGCGAGCTCGAACATCAGCTCATCGACGCCGGGGCCGAGGCGATCGTGGTCGCGGAGACCTGCGCCTGGGCGGTGCAGGAGGTGCTGGCGCGCACCCAGGTGAAGCACGTGATCGTCACCAGCGTCGGCGAGATGCTCCACATGCCGCGCGCACTGCTGGTGGACTTCGTCGTGCGACGCGTGCGACGCATGGTGAAGCCGTATCGCATCCCGGGCGCCAACAGCCTGCGCGGCGCTCTCTCCCGCGGCCGGTCCGCCACGTTCAAGCCCGCCGATCCCAGCCCCGACGACATCGCCTTCCTGCAATACACCGGCGGCACGACCGGCGTGCCGAAGGGAGCCATGCTGACGCACGGCAACCTGGTCGCCAACGTCGAGCAGTCCTGCGCGTGGTTCAAGCCGGTGATGCGGCCGGGACAGGAGATGGGGCTCACTCCCCTGCCGATGTACCATATCTTCGCGCTGGAGCTGACGTTGCTGTTCTTCCGGATCGGCGCGCCCAATGTGGTGGTCATCGATCCGCGCAACCTGCCGGCGCTGATCGCGGAACTGCGCCGCTACAAGATCACCGCCATGGGCGCGGTCAACACCCTGTACAACGCGCTCGCCAACCACCCGGACCTCGCGAACGTCGATTTCTCGGCGTTGCGTCTCTGCGTCTCCGGCGGCATGGCAACGCACCGGGCGGTGGCGGAACGCTGGCACAAGGTCAGCGGGCGTCCGATCATCGAGGCGTACGGGCTGACCGAAACCTCGCCCGCGGCGACCTGCAACCGGCTCGACATCGAAGAGTACAGCGGCACCATCGGCCTGCCGCTGCCGTCCACCCTGGTGGCGATGCGCGACGACGACGGCAAAGACGTGCCGATCGGCGAACGGGGCGAGCTGTGCATAAGCGGACCGCAGGTGATGAAGGGCTACTGGAACCGCCCGGAGGAGACCGCCAAGACCATGACGCCGGACGGCTTCGTCCGTACCGGCGACATCGCGGTGATGGACGAGCAGGGCTACATCCGCATCGTCGACCGCAAGAAGGACATGATCATCGTCTCGGGCTTCAACATCTTCCCGAGCGAGATCGAGCAGGTCGTCTCGATGCTTCCCGGCGTGCTCGATGTCGGCGCCGTCGGCGTGCCCGACGAAGTTTCGGGCGAGGCGGTGATGATCTTCGTCATCAAGCGCGACCAGAGCCTGACGAAAGCGGCGGTCATCCTGCACTGCCGCCAGAACCTGACCGGCTACAAGGTCCCGCGCCACGTCGCCTTCGCCGACGACCTGCCGCGCACCACTGTCGGCAAGATCCTGCGCCGCGCGCTGCGCGAAATGGCGGCGACCTGGGTCGACCCGGACGCCTGATCCGCTCGGCTTCAATGTCCTGCCCGGTGCGAAGCCGCCGGGATGATTTTTCCTGATCAGGCCGCCGCAGGTTTTGGCCGTCGCATGAACCGCAACGCGAGCCGGGTGAGGGACGGCGTCGTCGTCGGCCGCAGCAGACGGTGATCGTAGCCGGCGAAGCGACGGTCGTTCTCCTCCAGGCATAGCGCCATCAGCTCCGGCACACTGACGTCGACGTTGCTGACCGCCTTGCTGCCGGTGACGGTGAAGTTGTTGTCCTGCTTCTTTTTAGTCCCTTGGGGCTTGTCCTTGCCGTCGTCCATGCCGCGGGCGATGCCGATCCGCTCCCAGGCGAGGAACACCCACGCCGCAGCCACCATCGCCTCGAAATACGGGCGCCGCCACCAGGGCAGCGTGGCGCGGTGCCAGGCGAGCCAGTTGGCGAACAGCAGGATGTGGCGGCACTCCTCCTGCATCACCGGCTCGAACGTGTCGACCAACTCGGGCGGGAAGAAGCCGGACTGCTTGGCCAGCGCGAACAGGCCGAAGGCGAAGAAGCTGTCGATGCACTCGGAGAAGCCGGTGACGAGGTAGGCCCACTCGGTGTGGCGCGGCGGCGGATAGGGCGGCTCGGGCTCCAGCTTGATGCCGTAGGCGGCGACAAGGTTGGACAGCACCGTCTTGTGCCGCCCTTCCTCCCAGCCGTTGAGCAGCACTGCGGCGTGCCAGTCAGGGTCGGCCACGGTGTCGGCGTAGGCCGACATGCGGATGCGGGCCTTGCCCTCGGTCTGCACGGCGATGTCCCAGATCGGCAGGGTGACCAGACGGTCGCGGGCCTCGGGGTCGAGCTTGGGCCAGTCGATGATCGTCGGCTTGTACGGGTTGAACGTCTCGCGGAACATCGCGGCGACGGCGCGCGAGTGCTGTTGCGTGCCCGGGCGGAGCGGGCCGGGCTCCGGGAAGGTCCAGTGGCGTGCCGCGTGGTCGGCGGCGGCGACCGCCGCGGGGTCGCTGAAGCGGAGCTCCGCCAGGCTGAGGCCGCCCGGCGGCGGGGCGATGTCGGCGTCGGCCGGCAACGAGCCGGCGCGCTGGGTGTCAGGAGCGAGTGCGATGTCGTGCATGTCGTGGGTCCCCGATATGTGCGGGTTCAACGGATGCGCCCGCGCTTAAGCCTTCTGGCGCACCGGATAAAGCGCGTCGCGCGCGGGTTTGATGGGCGCCTAGTGTCCCGATTCCGAAGTTCGTCGAACTTCGGAATCAGAGTGGGACACTAGAAAATCAACGTCTTAGTGGCCTGCTTATCCCAGAAGTTCGCGAGCGAACTTCTGGGGCAGGACACTACCCGCTTTCGCGGATGACCAGCTCGAAACCGAGATCGACCCGGCGCTCGCCGCCGGGATCGAGCATCAGCCGGGCCGCCGCCCGGCCGATCGCGGCGCCGTCGATGCGGACGGTGCTGAGCGGCGGCGGGGCGAAGCGGCCGAGTTCGAGGTCGCCGAGGCCGACGACCGCCACGTCCTGCGGCACACGCCGCCGCGGCCGGGCGACGCGCAGGCCTGCCAGCAGCCCGATCGCCAGCGCGTCGTTGGAGGCGAAGATCGCGTCGGCGTCCGGCAGGGTCGCGATCGCCGCCTGCCCCGCTGTCGCGTTGCGCTCCAGCACCAGCCGCTCGGGCGCCGCCAGGCCGGACGCGATCGCCTCGTCGCGGAACCCCTCCCACCGCCGCGTCGCGCGGGGATCGTTGCCGCCGACATACGCCAGAAGCTGCCGCCCGGTCGCGGCGAAATGCCGGGCGACGGCAACGCCCGCGGCGCGGTTGTCGAAACCCACGGCGGCGTCGATCGGGTGCTCCGGCAGTTCCCATGTCTCGACCACCGGGATGCGGGGCCGACGCAGCATCTCGGCTCCCCGCTCCGTGGCCGGTGAGCCGACCATCATCACGGCCTCCGGCCGGCGGGCCAGGAGGGCGACCAGCATCCGCTCCTCCTGTGCCGGGTCGTAGCGCGACTGCGCCAGCATCACCGCGTAGCCCAGCGCCTCCATCACGTCCGACAGGCCCTGCACGGTGTCGGCGAAGATCGCGTTGGCGATCGTCGGCACCAGCACGCCGATCGCCTGCGAGCGCGCGCTCGCCAGCGACCCGGCGAGCAGGTTGGGCACGTAGCCGAGCGACTGCATCGCCGCCTCGACCCGCCGCCGGGTCGGCTCGGCGACCTTGCCGGGGGTGCGGATGACGCGGCTGACCGTGATCGCGGAGACGCCCGCCCGCTCGGCGACCAGCGCCAGCGTCGGAGACGTTCGGGCCGGCGCGGGCTCGGCCTCGATCTGTTCGGTCGCAGCTTCCATGGCGGTAGCCTACAGGCTGCTCGCCCCCAGGCCGCTCGCCCCGGAGCGATGGTTGCGCAATCATCAATGACAGCGCTAGCATACCGGACAAGCACGACGTCAGGCAGGGAGGTGCCGATGATTTCCGCCGAGATGGTGCGCGACTACCGGCGTGACGGCGTGACGGCGTGATCGTGGTGCCGGACGTGCTGGGCGCCGACATGCTCGCGCAGCTTCGCCGGGTGATCGCGGACTTGGTTGCCGGGGCGGCCGCCGTCACCGACCACACCGAAGTCTATGACCTCGAGCCCAGCCACACGCCCACCGAGCCCCGCGTGCGGCGGATCAAGACGCCGCACAAGCTGCACCCGATCTTCGACGAGATCGTGCGCACCGGTCCGGTGCTGGACATCCTGCGCCGGCTGATCGGGCCGGGCCTGCGGCTGCACGGCTCGAAGCTCAACATGAAGTCGCCCAGATACGGCTCGCCGGTCGAGTGGCATCAGGACTGGGCGTTCTATCCGCACACCAACGACGACGTGCTGGCGATCGGCGTGCTGCTCGACGACACCGACCTGTCGAACGGCCCGATGCTGGTCACGCCGGGCACGCAGACCGGCCCGATCTGGAACCATCACGGCGAGGACGGGCACTTCGCCGGCCTGATCGACCCCGACGAGATCAAGACCGAGATCGCCCGCGCCCAGCCCTGCATGGGACGCGCCGGCAGCATGTCGTTCCACCACGTCCGCGCGCTGCACGGCTCGGCGCTGAACACGTCGGACCGGCCCCGCAACCTGCTGCTGTATGAGGTGGCGGCGAGCGACGCGTGGCCGCTGATGGGGGTGAAGGATTTCGACGAGTTCAACAGCCGCCTGCTGACCGGCGGCATGGTGATCGAGCCGCGGCTGGAGCGCGTGCCGGTGCGCATGCCGCTGCCGCCGGCGATCCGCCAGGGCTCGATCTACGAGACGCAGTCGGCTTCGCGAAAGACGTATTTCGAACGCGCCGCCTGACGCCCTCGCGGCGTCGGAACCAAGAACACCCTGGGGAGGGAACGCGCCAATGAGCGCCACCATGCCAAGCAGCGCCCCGATCGGCACGCGGCCGATCGACTGGCGCGTCGTCCTGTCGGCCTCGATCGGCTCGGCGCTCGAGTGGTACGACTTCTTCCTGTATGGCACCGCGGCGGCGCTGGTGTTCGGCGAGCTGTTCTTCCCGAAATCCGACCCGATGGTCGGCACGCTGCTGGCGTTCCTGACCTTCGGCGTGGGATTCCTCGTGCGGCCGCTCGGCGGCATCGTGTTCGGCATCATGGGCGACCGGTACGGCCGCAAGCCGGTGCTGGTCGCCACGCTGCTGATGATCGGGATCGGCACGACGGCGATCGGCCTGCTGCCGACCTACGCGACCGCCGGGTTCTGGGCGCCGCTGATGCTGGTAGCGTTGCGCGTGGTGCAGGGACTGGGGGCGGGGGCCGAGTATGGCGGCGCCGTCGTCTACCTCGTGGAGAGCGCGCCGCACGGGCAGCGCGGTTTCTGGGGCAGCTTCGCCCCGCTCGGCGTGACGGTGGGCAACCTGCTCGCCGCCGCGGCCTTCGCGCTGATGACCATGCTGCCGCACGATCAGCTGATGGCCTGGGGCTGGCGGCTCCCGTTCCTGGCCAGCTTCCTGCTCATCCTGGTCGGCCTGTACGTGCGGCTGCGCGTCGACGAGACGGTGGTGTTCGAGGAAGCCGTGGCCAAGGCCGGCCGCATCGAGCGCAACCCGGCCTGGAACGCGCTGCGCAAGCATCCGCGCAACTTCCTGGTGCTGCTCGGCGCGCGGATGGCGGAGAACGGGCTCGGCTACGTCTTTCCCCGTCTTCGGCCTGACCTATGCGACGAAGACGCTCGGCATCCCGCGCGCCGACGCGCTGTCGGCGCTGATGCTGTCGTTCGTCATCGAGCTGTTCACGATCGTCGGGTTCTCGACGCTGTCCGACAAGATCGGGCGGCGGCCGGTGTATCTGTTCGGTGCGGTGGCGGGGATCGTCTTCGCCTTCCCGTTCTTCGTGCTGATGGGCACGAAGGAGTGGATCTGGATCGCGGTCGCCTTCATCGTGGCGAACGGCATCATCAACGCGGCGATGTTCGGGCCGCAGGCGGCGTATTTCGCCGAGCTGTTCCCGCCGCACCGGCGCTTCGCCGGCTTCGCCTTCGCCCGCGAACTGGGCTCGCTGCTGGCCGGCGGGCCGGCGCCGTTCGTGGCGACCGCGCTGGTGCTGTGGTCGGGCGGGGCGTGGTGGCCGGTGGCGTGCTACGCGGCACTGCTCTCGGCGATCACGTCGGTCGCCATCATCTGCGGGCCGGAGACGTATCAGGACGACATCACCGCCGACTTCACGCCACCGCTGGCCGCGCCGAGGGCGACGCCGCTGCGGGCCTGACGCCTCGCTGCTACGGCCGCATCCCGAACGCGCTGGGTCCCGGCGTCAGCAGCGGCCAGGCGAGGCGGGCGAACTCGCAGAGCACGCGGCGGGTGTCGCGCGGGTCGATGATCTCCTCGACCCAGAACGCCTCGGCGGTGCGGAACGGCGAGCGCAGCGCCTGCAGGCGGGCCTCGATCTCGGCGAGCTTCGCGGCGGGGTCGTCCGAGGCGTCGATCTCGGCGCGATAGGCGGCCTCGATCCCGCCCTCGAGCGGCAGCGAGCCCCACCAGGCGGACGGCCAGGCGTAGCGCAGCGCCAGGCGGCCGGCGGGCTGGTGGACGGCGCCGGCGACGCCGAAGGCATTGCGCACGATCACCGAGCACCACGGCACCGTCGCCTGGTTCACCGCCGCCATGGCGCGCACGCCGTGGCGGATGGTGGCGGCGCGCTCGGCCTCCAGGCCGACGCGGAAGCCGGGGCAGTCCACCAGATAGACGACCGGCAAGTGGAAGGTCTGCGCGAGGTCGACGAAGCGCACGACCTTCTGGCAGGTGTAGGCGTCCCAGGCGCCGGCGTAGAAGATCGGCTCGCTCGCCATCACCGCGACGGGGCGGCCTTCGAGGCGCGCGAGGCCGGTGATGATCGGGCGGCCGAACATCGCACCGATCTCGAAGAAGCTGCCGCGATCCACCAGCGTCTCGACGATCGGCCGCATGCGATAGGCCGCGCCGCGGTCGCGCGGGATGACGGCGAGCAAGGCCTGGTCGCGCCGCTTCGCGTCATCGGTGCAGGCGGTGACGGGCGGCACCGCGTGGACCGAGGACGGCAGGTAGGAGAGGAAGCGGCGGGCACAGGCGAAGGTCTCGGATTCGGTGTCGACGGCGTGGTCGACGGCGCCGCTACGGGTCTGGATCTCCCAGCCGCCGAGTTCCTGCTTATCGCGCTGCTCGCCGAGGGCGGCCACCACCGGCGGCCCGGCGACGAACATCGCCGAGGACTTCGTCATCACCGAGTAGTGGCTGGCAGCGAGACGCGCGGCACCCAGGCCGGCGACCGAACCGAGGCCGAGGGCCACCACCGGGACGGCGGAGAGGTTCGAGGTGGTGTAGTGGAAGCCGATCGCGGTGCCGATGCCGCCGGGCAGGTTGGCGCGGCCGGTGGTTTCGATGGTTTTCACCGAGCCGCCGCCGCCCGAGCCTTCGATAACGCGGATCAGAGGCAGTCGCAGCGCCTCGGCCATCTGCTCGGACATCAGCAGCTTGGCCGGGATGGAGGCGTCGGCCGAGCCGCCGCGCACGGTGAAGTCGTCGCCGATGATGACCACCGCGCGGCCGTCGATCAGGCCGCGGCCGAAGACGGTGTTGGACGGCGTGAAGGCGGCGAGCTTGCCGGTATCGTCGTACTCGGCGCGGCCGGCGATGGCGCCGACCTCGTGGAAGCTGCCGGGATCGAGCAGGCCGTCGATCCGCTCGCGCACCGTCAGCCGCCCGGCGTCGTGCTGGCGGCGCACCTTGTCGGCGCCCCCCATCTGGCGGGCGAGGCGTTCGCGTTCGCGGAGTTCGTCGAGTTCGGGCTGCCAGGTCATGGGGCCTGCTTGTTGTCGTCGGTCGCTGGATTCATCGCCGCAGTCATCTTGCCATAGTCATGCTCCTGCGTTGACACTCTCCCCGACCGGGGGGGTCGGACCATGAAAAGCAGCAGAATGACGACCTACATCGTGATCGCGATGGTGTTGGGTATCGCCATTGGCGGCACGGTCCATTCGTCGTTCGCCGACCCCGCGACGCTGAAGTTGATCGCGGGATACGTGTCGATCGGCAGCACCATCTTCCTGCGGCTGATCAAGATGATCATCGCGCCGCTGGTATTCTCCACGCTCGTCGTCGGCATCGGCCACATGACCGACGCGGGCGCGGTGGGGCGGGTCGGCGGCAAGGCGTTGCTGTGGTTCGTCTGCGCCTCGCTGGTGTCGCTCACGCTCGGGCTGATCCTGGTCAACCTGTTCGAGCCGGGAGCCGGCGCCCACAAGGTCGCGACCGGGGTCAACTCCGGCATCGACTCGCACGCCATGACGCTGGACGGGTTCATCAAGCACGTCTTCCCGGATTCCGCCGTCCGGCCGATGGTCGACAACGAGATCCTGCAGATCGTCGTGTTCTCGGTCTTCTTCGGCATCGCCTGCACCGCCGTCGGCGCGCGCGCCAAGCCGGTGCTGGAGGGGATCGAGGGCCTCAGCCACATCATCCTGCGCGTCACCGGGTACGTGATGATGCTGGCGCCGCTTGGCGTGTTCTGCGCGTTGACGGCGACGATCACCACGAATGGCCTCGGCATCCTGGTGAACTATGCCAAGTTCATGGGCGAGTTCTATCTCGGCCTCGTCATCCTGTGGGGATTGCTGATCGTCGCCGGGTTCCTGATCCTCGGGCCGTCGGTAAGACGGCTGATCCAGCTGGTGCGCGAGCCGTTCCTGCTCGCGTTCAGCACCGCAAGCTCCGAGGCCGCCTATCCGAAGATGCTGGAGCAGCTGGCGAAGTTCCCGATCTCCACGAAGATTTCGAGCTTCGTCCTGCCGCTCGGGTATTCGTTCAACCTCGACGGCACGATGATGTACTGTACCTTCGCGACCGTGTTCATCGCGCAGGCGTACGACATCCACCTGTCGATCGGCACGCAGATCGCGATGCTGCTGACGCTGATGCTGACGAGCAAGGGGGTGGCGGGCGTGCCGCGCGCCAGCCTGGTGGTGATCGCGGCGACGCTGGGCCAGTTCGCCCTGCCCGAGGAGGGGCTGCTGCTGATCCTGGGGATCGACCAGTTTCTCGACATGGGCCGGTCGGCGACGAACGTGATCGGCAACTCGCTGGCGACCGCCGTCGTCGCCAAGTGGGAAGGCCAGCTGGTGATGGACGAGGAGACGATGGCGGCGATCGCCGACGTCGAAGGCGCCGTGGCTTGAACCTGCGGGCGGTTCTCGCCGGTCTGTTCGCCATCCTTGTGGCGGCCGGACCGGCGCGCGCGCAGGAGGTGGTGCTGACCGGCACGCTGAAGGCGGTCGCGGCACGGGGGACGATCCGCCTAGGCGTGCGCGAGGGCGCGGTGCCCTTCGCCTTCCAGAACAAGGCCGGGCAGCCGGTGGGATTTTCGGTCGATATCTGCCGGGGGATCGCGGCCGATGTCGGGACGGCGATTTCGCAGCCGTTGCTCGACGACGACGCGCCCGCCTGGCAGCGGGGGTTGCGGATCGTGTACGTGCCGGTCGCGGCTGATGCGCGGCTGGCGAAACTGGTTTCGGGCGAGATCGACCTGGAATGCGGGTCGACCACCGACAATGCCGAGCGCGAGAAGACGATCGCGTTTTCGCCGATCTTCTTCCTGGCCGGCACGCGGCTGCTGGCGCCGGTCGGGTCCCGCGTGCGATCGTGGCGCGATTTGACGTCGGTGGCGGTGAGTTCCGGGACGACGAATGCCGAGGTGATCAAGCGGCTGGTTGCGGGAAAGACGCCGCCGGTGCGGGTAGTCGAGACCGACGGCGTGCCCGCCGCGTACGACCTTTTGGCGGCGGGTTCGGTGGATGCGATCGCGTCCGACGACATACTGCTCGCCGGGCTGGTCGCGTTGCACGGCGACAGGCAGCGATTCCATCTGGTGGGCGAGTTCCTGTCGTTCGAGCCGTATGCGATCGGCTACCGGCGCGACGACCCGCAATTCGCGGTGCTGGTGCGCGAGAGCTTCGAGCGCATGGCTGCCGACGGCGAGCTGGCGAGGCGGTACCGGCAGTGGTTCACGCAGCGTCTGCCGGACGGCGAGAACCTCGATCTGCCGATGAGTCCGCAGCTGGCGGAGATGTACCGGGCGCTCGGGCAGCCGGATTAGGATTGCGGCCTAGCGGCACTGCGCGCGCAGATATTCCCGGTCCGCCTCGCTCAGCGTGTCGCCGAGCTGCGCGCGCTCCAGGATGCCGGAGCAGCGTCCGCCATGCGCGGACACCGGCGCCCTCGTGGCGGCGGGCTGCACCGGCTTGGCACGCAGTTCGAACAGCGCGATCTCGGCCCGCGCGCCGTCGGGAAGGACCTGCCGGAGCGCGTCGAGGTACGGCTTGGCCTGCTCTGTCGCGGGCCGGTCGCCGAGGTCCACGGCCGCGGGCGTGACGATGGCGACGAGCACGCGCGGACCCGGCGCATCGGAAGCGGGCTGCGGCAGCACCACGCGAACGTCGCCGGATGGGGTGAGCGTGGCGCGCGGCGTCAGATGCCGCACCGCGCCGCGCGGCAGGAACAGGTCGAACCGCACCGCCTGCTGGCCGACGCGGCTCAGCGTGGCGGTCAACGCCTCGCCTTGCACGGGCGTGCGCGGACTGAGGGCGATCCCTCCGCTCGCCCCGGCGAGGCCGGCGCGGATCGCCGTGGCGAGCGCGTCGATGGGGGCGCAGGCGAAGTCCGGGTAGAGATCGACGGCAAACGTCACGACGCGGATGCCTCGGGTGCCCTGCAGCTGCCTGGTGAAGCCCTCCCACGCGGGACCGGACGCGGCGAGTCCACGGATCTCGGTGCGGCCGCCGACCTCGTGTTCGTCGATGATCGAGCACGGCGGGGGTGTGAGGGTGCGCGGGGTCGGCGCGGTCTCCGTTGGTGACGGCGCGGGCGGTGGCGGCGCGGGCGGCGGCGCGGGGCGGGCGAGGCCGGCGACCTGCTCGCCCTGGGCGGCCCCCTGGGCCGGCGTGAAGAAGAAGTCGCCGTCGATCGGCGAGGTGGAGACCCAGGGCTGCTGCGTGCCGCCGGTGGTGCGTTTCACCTGCAGGCCGACCGCGTTGAACAGGTGGAAGACGTCGAGGCCGGGCTGGCGCATGCTTTCGGTCAGCGCCTGCGTGTAGGGGCTGTTGGCGCCGCCGCCGTCAAAGGCGACGTTGCCGGGCTGGGTCGCGTAGGAGATCAGCGTCCCCTCGGGCGCCCGCATCTCGGCGAGCCCCGACTGCACGCCGCGGAACATGCTCGTCGAGAACGGGTTGTTGCGGCAGGCGTCGAGCACGATCAGGTTCAGCCTGGTGCCCGCGCCGTCCATCTGGCGCAGCACGAGGTCGGCGTCGAGCATCTGGAAATCGAGGTCCTGCGGGCGCGACGGGTTGGCGTCCACCGGGACCAGCCAGTTGACGCCCTGCACCTGCAGTCCGTGGCCCGAGTAGTAGAACAGCGCGACCTCGGCGCCGCCCAGCGCGCGGCCGAAATCCTCCACCGCCTTGGTCATGCCGGCATGGTCGAGGTCGAGCAGCGGGCCGCCGCCGACCAGGGTGAAGCCGACATCCTGCAGCGTCTTCGCCATCAGCCTTGCGTCGTTGCCGGAGTTCGCAAGGTGCTCGACGTGGACGTAGGCGCCGTTGCCGATGACCAACGCGATGCGCTTGCCGGGGTGGGGCGCATCGGCGGCGACGGCGGCCGTCGCCAACCCGAGAAGGACGGCCAGGCAGGCGGCGAGCTTCAGCAGCTCGAGATGACCTTGAACTCGACCCGGCGGTCGAGCGCGTCGCTCGCGTCGTCCGCGCCGGTGCCGACGAGGGCCTGCTTGGAACCCTCGCCGGCCGCGATCAGATGGCCAGTCAGCGACGGATTGTCGGTCTGCAGCCGTTGCTTGACGTATTCGGCGCGCAGCACCGAGAGCTGCTCGTTGAGCGCGGGCGAGCCCGAGGCGCTGGTGTGGCCGGTGACCTGCAGGCAGGCGGCGGACTTGGCGCTGTGGTCGGCGATCACGCGCAGCCACATGTCGTAGTCGCCGCTGACCTGGCGGTCGGCGACGAAGGCGGTCGAGGCGGGACGGAACAGCAGCTTCACCGCAAGACGGTTGTTCTTCAGCCCGTAGTCGACGACGTCGCCGAACGCCGCGACGCGCTCCGGCTGGCCGAGCCTGGTGCGGGCCAGATAGACGCCGTTGTAGACGCGGAGCTGGTCGCCGGCGGGCGTGGTGCGCGCGTTCTCGAACAACGTCAGCGCTTCGCGGTACTGCCCGGCCTCGTAGGCCTGCATCGCCTGGTTGATGATCGCGGCGGTGATGATGCCGTTCACGTAGGCCGGCGGGATCGGGTCGCCGACCTTCGTCCCCTGGCAGGTCTGGATGTACGCCCTGACGCTGGCGTCGTCGGTCCAGGCGGGGCTGTCGGCGAACATGCGGGTGGGCGTGCCGTCGACGCCGGCAGGCTCCGCGCGGACCACGCTCTTGGCGACCGTCTTGCCGGAGCGGAGATCGGCGGCGACGAGGCAGAAGCGGTAGGCCTCGCGGGGGCCGGTCGGCTGGTTGGACGCGTTGACCGGGGTGAAGGTGCCGATGAGGACGACCGGCGCCGCGGCGACGGTGGTCGAGTCGAACGGCTTGACCTCGAGCTGCGGGTAGCGCTCTCGCGCCAGTTCGGCGAGGCGGGTGCCGAGGGTCTTGGTGCTGGCCGACTGCTCGCCGGTGACGCCGTTGACCAGCGGGTCGATGACGACCGTGTGGCCGCCGGCGGCGGCGGTGGCGGCAAGCACGGCGTTGCCCGCGTTCAACGCCGCCTGGTCGAGCGGCACCGGCGGCGGCGGCGGGGCGGCGGCGGTCGGTGCGCCGGGCTGGGCGGTGCAGCCGGCGAGGGCGGTCAGCAGGAGAGCGACGGCGTCGCGCCGCGGCAGGACAAGTTGGTGTCGGACTGCCATGCGGGTGCCTCCCCCTGGATCGGGCGCGTCGGCGCCGTGATCGGTTCTATCCTGTGATGAAAATCATCCCTTGATAAGAGACATTGTCCCGGCGCGGGGTCAGCGCGGCGACAGCACCATGACCATCTGCCGGTTTTCCATCTTCGGCATCTGCTCGACCTTGGTGAGCTGCTCCATCTCGTTGCGGATGCGTTCGAGCACGCGGACGCCGATCTCCTGGTGCGCCATCTCGCGGCCGCGGAAGCGGAGCGTGACCTTGACCTTGTCGCCTTCCTCGATGAACGACTTCATGGCGCGCATCTTCACCTGATAGTCGTTCTCGTCGATGTTCGGGCGGACCTTGATCTCCTTGATCTCGATGACTTTCTGTTTCTTCTTGGCCTCGTTGCGCTTTTTCTGGGCCTCGTATTTGTATTTCCCGAAGTCGAGGATCGTGGCCACCGGCGGGTCGGCGTTCGGGCTGATCTCGAGCAGGTCGAGGCCGGCGTCGTAGGCGCGGCGCAGCGCCTCTCGCGTCGTCATCACCCCCTGCATCTCGCCGTCCTGGTCGATCAGCCGCACCGAGGCGGCGCGGATGTCCTCGTTCACGCGCGGCCCGTCGCGGGAGGGGGCGGGGGCGGGGGCGGGCATCGGTCCTCGGGCTATTTGTGTCTCCTGTCGCGGTTCGGGGTCATCGGCGGCGCGTCATGATGCGCGAGCATGGCGCGGCTAGCGCGCCATGTGCAAGCGCAACGAAAGCAGGGCGGCCGGGGACGCCCGGGCAGGCGGGGCGGCGGCCGGAGCAGGTGCGGGAGGTGATTCGGCGAACGCGGGGGGCGCGACGGCCGGGGCGGCGGCGGTCGCCGGCCTGTCCGGGTGGATGCCGCCGGTCCGAGAGGCGCCGTTCCGAGCGGCGTCGGTGCCGTGGGCGTCGCTCCGGGGGGCGTCGCTGCTGGAGGCGTCGCTGTGGCGGGCGTCGGCGACGGGGGCCGTCGCCGCGTGGGTGGGGGTGGGTGCGGCCGGCGGGCAGGCGATCGCGGCTTGGGCCGGGATGGCGGCCGGACGGGGGGCGGCGGCCTCGCGCGCGGCGATCCGCGGGGCGGCCGGGCGGCGCGGCCGCTTCGCGACGTCTGTGGGGCGGGGCGCGGCCGGAATGGGAGGCGGCGCGGACCGAGGCGCGACGACGGGTGCCGGCGCGGTCGCGCTCGCGCCGTTCTTACGCAGGCGGCGTTTCTGGGTCTCGCGCCGCAGGTGGCGGGCGTGGGCGCGGAGGAGCGCGGCCTCGACCGCGCGCCGGTCGGCGACGTAGCCGATCGGGGACGGGCGATAATACGTCGACAGGCCGTAGTATTCCTGCGTTTCGGGCGGGTATTGGCGGGACGCGGCGGCTTCTTCGCGAACCCGGGCGCAGAGGACGCGCCGGTGGTGGCGGTATTCGCGGCGCTCGGCGAGCAGGCGGACGACGCCGCGGCGCGCGAGGCGATGCAGCTTGCATTCGGCCTTCCAGTCGTCGCGGTCGCGCGCCCGGACGTAGAGCGTGTGGGCGTGCGCGCAGGCGGGGCAACGATGGCCGCGCTTCTGCTCGCACCAGGAGTCGAGGCGGTGCGACTGGCCGAGGCGGAACAGCACGCGGGGCTTCGGCCGGTGATGGCAGAACGCGTCCTGCGCGATGTCCAGCCGCAGCTTGCGTTGGAGGCCGCTGGGGGTGTCGGGCGCCTCCGGCGCGAGCAGCCTGGGGCGTGTGTTGCGCGCATACGGGCGCGCGTCGAGGAGGCGCCGGTAGAGGCGGACGAGAGACTGTGGAAGCCAGCGCAGCACGGTGTCCCTCCCTCCTTCGTTGCCCGGGGACCAGTAGAGGCATTTAGTCCTATGCCCGGTGCTTGGCAAGAGTTTTTCGGGGGGATACGGGCGGTCCGGTCCGAGAGCAGCTGGTCGGTGATCCGGGGGTCTATCCGGCGAGCCGTCGCCGTGCGACGCGTCCGATCCGCCCGAGCATCTCCGCGGCCATGCGGGGCCTGGGCTGACTGAGCGCGTCGGCGGGCAGCGCGATCACCGCCTGGACCGGCTCGTTGAACTCGACGTCGTAGGTGGACCGGTCGTCGTGTCGGTCGACGATGACGCCCCGCGTCCCCTTCGGCAGCGTGGTGTCGGCGAGCGGGACGTCGTCCGCGAGCCAGACCGGGCTGTAGAGGGCGAACGAGGCCGCCGGCGCCGGAGACTTCGCCGGAACCGCCTTTGCACCGGGAAATGAAAGTGCGTCTGCCATAAGAAAAAATCCTATTTCGGATACGGGCGCGGCGCAACGTGGATGTTCATGGTCGCCGCGTGACTGAACGCGCCAGAGGCGGAAGTGCTTCGCGAGGGCCGACGATTGCCCCAGGCCCGGCGGGCAGGATACCACGCGGCCATAGCGGTTCAGGATCGTCAGCCAGCGCGCGGCGGCATCGAGGTCTGCAAGCGTGCTATCGGTGAAGCTGAGTTCCCGCTTCACGCGGGGCATCGGTCAACGGCCGGAGGTCGGCACGGGCAATTCGCGATCGGTCCCGTTGCTGTCGATCCAGGCCTTCACCTTGGCGGAGTCGACAATCCGGCCGGCGGCGACATCGGCCCGTGCCTCGGCGATCCGCGCCGCCTCCCACGCGAGGCGGCGCTGGCGCTCGGCTTCGGATTCGGTGTGGTCGGCAACGGGGGCCTGCGGCGTCAGTGGAAGATAAGACGTCGGGGAAGCCAGGAGTAGTCCATCAGTCTGTTCCTTCGCACGGGGCGCGGGAGTGCCGGGACGATGCTTGGCCCGCGGCGACGGAGGTCAAGGCGGGGGGTAGCGCGAATGCGTGCCTCGGGGGCGGAAAGGCGGATCGGCACAGAGTGCTTTCGCGCCAAGACGGCCTGGAAACGCTACGATCGTTGGTAGATTGCGTTTGGTAGAAGCTTCATCGTCTGCGGACGAACAGCCAGTCCTCCACCTTGAACAACGGGCTTCCGTCAGGATTGCGTCGATAGTACGCTTGCGCGCTAAAATCCTGCCAAAACTGACGGCGCCTAAGATCAGTATTTGGCAACACGAAGCCCAACTCCTTTGCTAATTCTGGTAAGTAGCGGTCAAAACCGGCTCTTACTACGGCGCCCCATCCGGGTACTAGTGCGACCGCGACTTTGTACGAAATCCAACTCACGGCCGCGGCGCCAATTGACCACGCCAGAGTATCTGCTTGTATGGGGCTTTCGCTTGTCAAGCGTTATTCAATGCTCGGGTCCTTTCAACATTAAACGAGCCGAGGGGGAGCCCGCCTTGGTGCGCG
>Ga0209040_10000503_pt1 | contig 30208 bp, 24 predicted proteins | sample BogFormECP12_OM3_FD_188240 | JGI IMG/M metagenome (GOLD analysis project Ga0209040, IMG submission 188240) | Bog forest soil microbial communities from Calvert Island, British Columbia, Canada - ECP12_OM3 (SPAdes) (version 2) | ecosystem: Environmental > Aquatic > Freshwater > Wetlands > Bog ... | reverse complement strand
GCTGCCCACCACTATGTCGCGCACGGCTATGCCCACCATTACGTGCATCACTACGCCTACCGGCACGGGCATCGCTACGCTTACTGGCGCGGCCATCGCTACGCCTACGGCTACGGTTACAATCCCGGCGCGGCCGTGGTCGGCACAGTCCTCGGCGCCGCCGCTTATCCCTATGGCTGCAACCCATAATACTACGGGCCATGGGGATACGGCTCGTGCCCGACCTATGATTGGGGCGGATATTACGGGCCCGCGTACGGAGGCTTCGCCTATGGCTACGGCCCGGGCTTCTACCATCGCCATGGGTTCTACTACAACCACGGATCTGGCTTTAATCACGGGTTCGGCTTTAACGGCGGCGGGCCGCGATTCGTCGGCGGAAACTTTGGCCACATGGGCGGGTTTGGCGGCGGCCACATGGGCGGCTTCGGCGGCCACATGGGCGGAGGCGGCCACTTCCTCCGCTGAGCTTGCAACTCCTACGCGTTACGGCGACGGGCGGCTCATCGAGCCGCCCCTTGTCTTTCAACGGAACCATTTCGCATAAAGTGCGTCGAACTCCCCGTCCTCCATCGCAAGATGCAGCCATTGGTCGACGAACGCCTTCAAGGCGGCATCGGGGACCATCCAGTAGGCTTTTTCAGCGAAGTCGAACGGTTTGTCGGGATGGATGGCGCAGAGGACGTCCGGATGCAGCTTTTGCTGGAAGCGGGTCTCCGACGCGTCAGTGATCATCACGTCGGCGTCGCCCTTCGCCAGCTGATCGAAGATCGTCAGATTGTCGGGGTAAAGGACGATGTCCGCGGCGCGGAGGTGGGCTCGGTCGAAGCGCTCGTTCGTGCCGCCAGGGTTGGCGATGACCCGAACTCCCGGCCGGTCGATGTCGGCGAGCGTCTGGTACTTGGCCTGATCGGAGCAACGGGCGATCGGCGTCTTGCCCTCGCGCATGTAGGGCCCGGAGAAGAAGCCGATCTTTTGCCGGTCGAGGGTCACCGAGACGCCGCCCATCGCAATGTCGAAGGCGCCGTTTTGCAGGTCGCGGGCGAGCGTTCCCCAGGTTGTCGGAACGAACTCGACCTTCGCGCCGAGCGCCTGCCCAAGCGAGCGGGCCAGATCGATGTCGAAGCCCGAATATTCGCCGCTCGATTTGTCGAGGGCCGTGAACGGACGGTAATCGCCGGTCGTGCCGATGCGCAGTACATGAGCCGTCAAAATGGAATCGAAACGGGAGGAGTCCGCGAGCGTCGAAGCGGCGAAGGTCACGCCGCAGCTGAGGACAAACCAGCCGGTCGCGCGCATGCTTCGACGTCAAGCTGCGCTCAGGAGCCTTTCGACTTCGTTCACCAGATCCCTCAAATGAAACGGCTTCGACAGGATCCGGGCGTCCTTCGGCGCGTTATTGTCGGGATTGAGCGCCACCGCCGCGAAGCCCGTGATGAACATGACCTTGATTTCGGGATCGAGTTCGGTCGCCCGGCGGGCAAGCTCGATGCCGTCCATTTCCGGCATGACGATGTCGGTCAGGAGAAGTTCGAACGGCTCCTCGCGCAGACGATTATAAGCCGCGGCCCCGTTGTCGAATGACGCCACGGAGTAGCCGGCGTTCTGCAGCGCCTTGACGAGGAATCGACGCATGTCGTTGTCGTCTTCGGCAAGCAGAATTTTTGCTGAAATCTCGATAGGCGTCCGCATTCCCTGCCCCCGATTGAGGCTTGCAACCTTGCGGCGCCCCGGTAAAAATTCCTTGAACCGGTCTGCAAGCTGTCGCGTGTCTCAACGCCTCGGAGGTACTATAAAGCCCAAAGCCCGGGCGAGAGCAAGCGCGGGAGTGAGCCTGGAGCGATCATGGACGGGTTCGAGCGGCTGGCGAAGACGGACTTTGAACGTGCGATCGAAACGATAGAGCCCGCTCGTCTGGCTGCGCCCCTCATTTTCAGTTCGCCGCACTCGGGGTCGATCTACCCGGAGCGCTTCCTGGCGGCGTCGCGCCTCGATCCGTTGACCCTCAGACGATCGGAGGACGCCTACGTCGACGAATTGTTCCTGCCCTGCGTCGCGCTCGGGGCGCCGCTTCTGCGCGCTCTGTTCCCCCGGGCCTATCTCGACGTCAATCGCGAGCCCTATGAACTCGACCCGCAGGTGTTCGAGGGACGCCTTCCGGACTTCGCCAACACCCGGTCGCTGCGGGTCGCGGTCGGCCTCGGCACCATCCCGCGGGTCGTCGGCGACTCCCAGCCGATCTACAAGCAGCCGATATCGATCGCCGAGGGTCTCGGCCGCATCGAATGGCTCTATCGCCCCTATCACGAGCAGTTGAGAGCGCTGATCGAGCGCGCTCTTCAGCGGTTTGGCCGGGCGGTGCTCATCGATTGCCACTCCATGCCGAGCAACGCCGCAGACGTCGCCGGGTTGGACGTCGTGCTCGGCGACCGTTACGGGGCAAGCGCCGCCCCCGGCCTCGTCGAGATCCTCGAGACGAGCCTGCGCGCCGCAGGGTATCGGGTTCGCCGCAACAAGCCGTTCGCCGGCGGTTTCATCACCGAGAATTTCGGCGCCCCTTCAAGGGGCGTCGACGCCGTTCAAATCGAGATCGCGCGATCGCTTTATCTCGACGAGCGCAGGCTCGTGAAGACCGAGGCGTGGTCCACGCTGCGCGGCAATCTGTTCAACGCGGTGAAGAGTCTGGCGCGCGAGCTCGGCGGCGATCAAAGCCGTCTGGCGGCCGAGTGACGGACCGGTTCCGTCGCCGCTTCGATTTCGGCCGGCGAACCCGCCCCGCGGAGGCGACATTGCAATGCGGCGACGCGGCGGAGCGCCAACAAAAAAGGAGGCCGCCATGTCGCCATGGCGGCCTTCAGTCTAGGGAGGAAACGCCCAAGGAGGGCATATGCGGCAGGTCATGCCGCACCGCAGCAATATCGGTGGTGAGTCCCCGGCTTGCAAGAGGTTTCTTGGTTGGCTACGTCGGTTCGGGCCGCGCTGGCGCAAAGCGCATGACCCGCCCGAGACCGGGGCTTGTTTTCCGCTCGAGAATAACTCTAATTGAATCAGTCGACTACGTCAGCCGTTCCTCGTTCAGCGATCGCCTAGCCGCACCTGTCGGGGATAGCAGTCATGCCGGAGCGGCATAACTCGCGCAGCTTTTTTGGGGGTTTTGATGACTGCGGTCGACTTCGCGGCGTTCGTCGAGCGCCTCGCCCAGGTTTCCGGCGAGGTGATTCTGCCCTTTTTTCGCAGCGCGATCGGGGCGGAAGACAAGTCCCGGGGAGGCCTCTTTGATCCCGTCACGGAGGCCGACCGCGCGGCCGAGGCTGCGATGCGGCGGCTCATCGGGCAGACTTTTCCTGCTCACGGCGTCATCGGGGAGGAGTATGGCCTCGACCGGCCGGATGCGGAATTCGTCTGGGTGCTTGATCCGATCGACGGGACGAAGAGCTTCATTTCCGGCATGCCGACCTGGGGCACGCTGATCGGGCTCATGCATAGCGGTCGCCCTGTCTATGGCATGATGGCGCAACCGTTCACCCGCGAGCGCTTCTATGGCGACGGCAGACGGGCGAGGCTGCGCACTCTTGCGACGGCGCGGGGCGATGCGCCTCCTTCCGAATGGACGACGCGGACCCTTCACACGCGCGCCTGCGCCTCTTTGAGCGAGGCGACGCTGGCGACGACGAGCCCGCTGCTTATTCGCGACGACGCCGATCGTGATGCGTACCGGCGCGTCGAGAGCAGGGTCCGTCTCACTCGCTATGGCGGCGATTGCTACGCCTATTGTGCGCTCGCTGCGGGGTTCGTCGATGTTGTGATCGAGACCAATCTCAAACCGCACGACATTGTCGCCCTGACGCCGATCATCGAGGGCGCGGGAGGCGTCATCACGACCTGGGACGGGGATGATGCAGCCAGAGGCGGGCGCATTTTGGCCGCCGGAGACCGGCGCGTTTATGACGAGGCGAGCCATCTGCTTCTGAGCTAAGCGGAGCCGTCGGCGAAGAGGTCGAATGCGCCGGGCGTCGGCGCGCGCCCGCGCCGCGGCGCAACGAGGCAGGCCAAAGCGCCGGCGACAAAAGCGACCGCCGCAGCCATGAGCGCTGCCTCGAACAGGTCGGCCGCGCCGGGCAGCCGCGTCATCGGCGCCGTCCGGACAACGGCGGCGACGCCGGCGAGAGCACAGAGCATGCCGAAGCTTGCCGACAACGGTCCGACGCGCGGGATGAGCGCCAGAGCGACGAGGGGCGTCGTCACCGTCAGCGACAAGGCCATGGCGACGATCAATGAAGCTCGCGCGTCGATAAGGCCTTTGCTGTCGCACGCGGCGCAGCCGACGACGACCAGGAGCTGGGCCGCGCGCATTCGCGCCAGACGCACGCTGGCCAGCGTCGGAAAAGGCTTCGGCGGATCCGCGAGCGCGACGCCGAAGGCCCGCGAAGAGCCGTGAACGCCCAAACGCGCCAAGGCCATCGCCGCGGCTAGCGTCGCGGCGCCGGTCAGCGAGGCGGCGACCGGGTTCAAGTCGCCCGCCGCAAGGTCAATCGGAAAAGCCGGGAGCGCAGCGCCCGTCAGCCCGGCCAGCGCCAAGCCCAGGACCACCGCGACGAAGCCAGCCCTGACCGCTGCTCTCGCGTCCCTGCTGGCGACCGCCGCGGGTTCGAACGCGAAGAAACCGGCAAGGGCAACCACAGTCGCGATCAACTTCGGCGCTGAGAGAGCGAAGGACGCCGGGACAAGCGCGGCATGCCAATCTGGAGGCGACACGCCGAGGCGCGAGCCCGATGCGAATCCGAGGAGTGTGATCATCGCGATCGCTCCGCCGCTCGTGGCTGCGGTTGAAATCACGCCGGTCAATCCGCCGGGAGCAACGCTGAGAATGAGAACCGATGCGACAATCGCCTCGGCCCACGCGCGACTTGTCGTGATGAGCGCCTGCGTCGCCAGAACCGCGATCTCAAAGCCGGCCAGCGCGGTCAGCGCCGCAGTCGCCCAGATCACGATTCCGGAGACGAGGCGTATTGGCGAGCCCGAAAAGCGGGTCGCGATCACGTCGGCGAGCGACGTTGCGCCGAAGCGACGCAGCATGGGCCCGAAAACCGTCGCTCCAAGCGCCATGCCGATGAGGACGCCGAGCAGCGGCGGGTCGGAGAGGGAGGCGAAATCCGGATAGAGACAAAGCCCGACTCCCGCAGCGCCGGCGACCCCGCTGAGGCCGCCGTAGAACGGCGAGATCCGGCGACTCGCCGCGATGAACGACCCAAGATCGGCGTTGCGCGCTCCGAGCCCGAAGACCGTGACGCCGATGAGCGCGAGAACCGGTCCGATCGCCCTGACAAGTCCCGCCGGCGCGCCGATCCGGTCAAGCGCCATGATCGCCGCAACGCCAAGAGCGAAAGCGGTAGCGGCGAAGATCGCCAATCCGTCGATCCGGCTGGAGCGGCTTTCCAAAGACATCGCAGATTTCGAAGGCAGGAGGAACGCTGGGCTCTTACCGAGTTTTCCGCTCCCGAGCCACCGTGGCGGCGACGCCTGAAGCCGCATGACCCCGAATCAGTCTCGCCGCCGCCTATTTGGTCTTGGCTTTCTTGCGTTTCGCGTTGGCGGGGTGTGCTTGCGCGTAGCTATGCGGGCCGCACCATCCCGGAAGATAATCGGCGTCCGGGGTTTTCGACAGCGTGAGCGCCTTCGCCACCGCAGCGCTGAAATCGGCCTTGATCGCCTTCGCCTTGATGCGCGGGCGGAGAAAATCGGCCCAGAGGAATTCCGAGAACGGCGTCGAATCCTTTCCGAATCCGCCGATGCTGCGCAATTCGCCGGCGAGCGAGCGATAGGGATCGTCCTCCATCGTCTTGACCGTCCGCGGCAGATCAGAAAAGGGGCGCCGCCTTCCCTTGCCGTCGTACGGGTGGGTCCAACCGTGGAAGTCCATCATGTTCCAGAAATGGTCGGCGTTCAGCCGGCTGAGGTCGGCGACCACGGTCACAAACACGCTCTCGACGCCCTCCTCATAGAGCGCGCGCGCGAGATGGTGGTGGTCGATAAGGTAGTGAGCCCCCCCGAGACCGAGGATCGTCGGCACCATGTGCGATCCGAGAAACTTGCTCAGATCCTGCGCGGTCTTCTGCCTCCAGGCGTCGCGCTTTTGATGGACTTCGTTCATGCCGAGCGTGATCTGGGTCGGCCGAAGGCTCAAGATCGGCGTGGCTTTAAGAACAGGTTCGCGAAGGCTCATAGCAACACCGGAGGTTCCCGTAGCGGTTACTTGTCGCAAAACTGTCTTATCTAAACGCCGAGGTCAACAGACGAGCGCGAGAATGCTGTGGAACCGGCCGGCGCCGATGCGCTGTTCCGTCATTTGACCCTCTAGTGAAATCGTGTTTTGTCGCGGCGAAAATCGCGATCCCGAACATCCGACGAGAATGTCAGCCCATGCGTCCCGAACGCTACAACGTGCGCGAGTCTGAAGCCAAGTGGCGAAAGGCCTGGGCGGACGCGCAAATCTTCACCGCCCGCAACGACGATCCGCGGCCGAAATATTATGTCCTGGAGATGTTCCCCTATCCGTCGGGGCGCATCCACGTGGGCCACGTTCGCAACTACGTCATGGGCGACGTAGTGGCGCGCTATCGACGCGCGCGGGGGTTCAACGTGCTCCATCCGATGGGATGGGACGCTTTCGGCCTGCCGGCTGAAAACGCCGCCGCGCAAAACAAGACCCATCCGGCGAAATGGACTTACGCCAACATCGACACGATGCGCGCGCAACTCCAGTCGATGGGCCTGTCGCTCGACTGGTCGCGCGAAATCGCCACCTGCGACCCGCGCTACTACAAGCACCAGCAGAGGCTGTTTCTCGACTTCCTCGCCGCCGGACTCGTCACGCGCAAGAAGTCGAAGGTGAACTGGGATCCGGTCGATCACACCGTGCTCGCCAATGAGCAGGTGATCGACGGCCGCGGCTGGAGATCCGGCGCCGTCGTCGAGCAGCGCGAGCTGACGCAATGGTTCCTCAAGATCACGGATTTCTCCGACGATCTTCTGGCCAGCCTCGATCGTCTCGACCGCTGGCCGGAAAAAGTCCGGCTCATGCAGCGAAACTGGATCGGGCGTTCGGAGGGCCTGATGATCCGCTTCGTCATCGATCCGAAGACGCTCGTCCGGCTCGCGGGCGAGCCGGACGTGAACGAACTCGAAATCTATACGACCCGGCCGGACACGCTGTTCGGGGCGAAGTTCATGGCGATTGCGCCTGACCATCCGCTCGCCGTCGCCGCCGCGCGGCACGACCCGGCGCTCGCCGCATTCATCGACGACTGCCGCAGGGTCGGGACGTCGGTCGCGGCGATCGAGACCGCGGAGAAAAAGGGCTACGACACCGGCTTGCGCGCCTTGCATCCGTTCGATCCCGAATGGCGCCTGCCGGTCTATGTCGCCAATTTCATCTTGATGGACTATGGCACGGGCGCGATCTTCGGCTGCCCCGCGCACGATCAGCGCGATCTCGACTTCGTCAACGCCTACGGGCTCGGCGTAACCGCGGTCGTCTGCCCGCCTGGCGCCGACCCCGCGACTTTCATAGTGGACACGGTCGCCTACGACGGCGAGGGCGTGATGATCAATTCCCGCTTCCTCGACGGCATGACCATCGAAGAGGCGAAGGAGGAAGTCGCCCGCCGGCTCGAGGCGGTGTCGATCGGGGACCGTCCGCAGGCCAGGCGGCAGGTCAATTACAAGCTGCGCGACTGGGGGATTTCGCGGCAGCGCTACTGGGGCTGCCCGATCCCGGTCATCCATTGCGAGAGCTGTGGCGTCGTGCCGGTCCCCGCGAGCGACCTGCCGGTCAAACTGCCCGACGACGTGACGTTCGATCAACCGGGAAATCCGCTAGATCGCCATCCGACCTGGAAACATGTCGCCTGTCCGCAGTGCGGCGGGCCGGGACGGCGCGAAACCGACACGATGGACACGTTTGTCGATTCGTCCTGGTACTTCGCCCGGTTCACCGACCCAACGAATGAATCGGCGCCGTTTGATCGGGCGGTCGCCGACCACTGGCTGGCCGTCGATCAGTACATCGGCGGAATCGAGCACGCGATCCTGCATCTGCTCTATTCGCGCTTCTTCACCCGCGCGATGCGAAAATGCGGCCAACTGGATCTCGACGAGCCTTTTGCCGGACTGTTCACGCAGGGGATGGTCGTGCACGAGACCTATCGCGATGCGAGCGGACAGTGGATCGCGCCGGCCGAAGTCCGCGTCGAGGCGGACGCCGAAGGCCGGCGCGCATTCCTCATTACGGACGGCGAACCGGTCGAGATCGGACCGACCGAGAAGATGTCGAAGTCGAAACGCAACACCGTCGATCCGGACGATATCATCGCGACCTACGGCGCCGACACGGCCCGGTGGTTCATGCTCTCCGATTCGCCGCCTGAACGCGATGTGATCTGGACCGAGGCCGGCGTTCAGGGCGCCTTTAAGCAGACGCAGCGCCTTTGGCGCCTTATCTGCGAAATCGAGCGCGTCGTCGGTCCGGTCCGTCCCGTGGCGCCGAGGGCGTTCGGCGACGAAGCCAGGCGCGTCCGGCGGATCGCCCACGCCGCCCTTGCCAAGATCGAGGACGAGATCGAGCGGCTGCGATTCAACGTCTGCATCGCCACGATCTACGAATTCGCCAATGCGCTCGGCGCCGAAATCGGAGCGATCGACGCCGCGCCGGTCGCCGACGATCTGCGCTATGCCTTCGCCGGGGCCGGCGACATCCTCGTCCATTGCTTTGCGCCGATGATGCCGCATCTCGCCGAGGAATGCTGGGAAGCGCTCGGTCACACGTCGTTCGTGGCCCAGAGTCCCTGGCCGGTCGTGGACCGCAGCCTCATCATCTCACCCGAGGTGACCTATGTCGCGCAGGTCAACGGCAAGAAGCGCGGCGAGCTGACCATAAGCCGAGACGCCGGCGCCATAGAGATCGAGCGCGCCGCGCTCGCTCTCGACGGCGTCATGCGGGCGATGGATAATAGGCCTCCGCGTAAGGTGATCATCGTGCCCAACAGGATCGTCAATGTCGTGGTCTAAAGTCTTGGCCGGCGCTGCGGCGCTCACGCTCGCCGGCGGTCTCTCGGGTTGCTTTCAACCGCTCTACAGCGAAGCGGCGCATCCGGGTCTCGTTGATGATTTGCACGCAATCGACGTTGCGCCGATCGACAAGCGGATCGGTCACTATCTTGCGGAGGACCTGATCGCGGACCTCAACGGCACGGGGCAGACGGCTTCGCCGCCGAAATATCGTTTGACGGTAACCGTCTCGACCGGCACCCAGACCCCGACGGTCAACTCCGAAATTAACGTCGCCTCTTCCGCGACAGTGACCGGGGAGGCGACCTATACGCTGACCAAGGTCGAGGGGGGCGCAGAGGTCCTGAAGGGCAACGCGATGGCCGCGGCGGCCTACGACCGCAGCACCCAGCAATATGCCGACATGCGGGCGGCGCGCGACGCCGAGATCCGCCTTGCTCGCGCGCTTTCGTCGGAGATCTCGTTGCGCCTCGCCTCGGCGCTCGCGGCGAAAAGCTCCTAGGCCCTTGTCGCGCCTCCGTCCGGCGCTCTAGCTTGCGGCGATGGTTCTTTATGCCCTTCAGCGATTGGCGGTTCTCGCCGCGACGCTCGTCGCGGCGTCGCTGATCGTGTTCGCCGTCATGAACATTCTGCCCGGCAACGCGGCGCAGACGATGCTCGGATCGACGGCGACGCCGGAGGCGGTGGCGGCATTGGCGCACAAGCTCGGCCTCGACCAGCCCGCGCCCGTCCGTTACGCGCACTGGATCGGCGGCGCGCTCCGCGGCGATTTCGGCCTCTCCTATGCGTACGGCTCGCCGATCGGACCGCTCATCGCCTCGAGTCTAACGGTCAGCGCGCCCCTGGCGATCATGGCGATGGCCCTCGCTGCCGCCATCGCGCTATCGGCCGGCGTCTACGCCGCCGACCGGCGCGGCAGGACCGGCGACGCGATCGTGATGGGCGCCAGTCAGCTCGGGCTGGCGGTGCCCAACTTCTGGCTGGCGATCCTGCTGGTCATCGTCTTCGCCGTGAGTCTCAGGCTCGCGCCTGCCGGCGGGTTCCCCGGATGGGGTGAGCCGATGCGGGCGCTCGGCGCGCTCATTCTTCCGGCGTTGGCGCTCGGCGTCGTACAGGCGGCCGTCCTCACGCGCGTGACGCGCTCGGCGGTGCTGGAGGCCTTGAACGAGGATTTCATGCGCACCGCGCGCGCCAAGGGCGTTTCCCGGCGCTCGGCGCTCTGGCGACATGCGTTGCCGAACGCGCTCGTCCCCATTCTGACCATCATGGGCCTGCAGTTCGCCAATCTGATCGCGGGCGCGATCGTCGTCGAGAACGTGTTCGTTCTGCCCGGACTCGGCCGCCTGATGCTGCAATCGATTTCCAACCGCGACACCCTGGTCGTCGAAAACGGCGTGATGCTGACGGCGATCCTCGTGATCGCGCTGAACTTCGTTGTCGATCTCGCCTGTGCAGCGATCGACCCGCGGCTGCGGGGCCCGGCGGCATGAGCGCACGAGGCTCGTCCCAGTCGCGCGTCAGTTTCAGCCTCTGGGCGGGGGCGATTCTGTCGTTGATGCTTCTGCTCGCGGCTGGGGTCTCTTTCGTCTGGACGCCTTATCCGCCCGCCGCAATCGACATTCCCCACAAACTCGCTTCGCCGTCGCTGGCGCATTGGTTCGGAACGGACAACCTCGGGCGCGACGTCGCGTCGCAACTCCTGGCGGGCTCGCGCATTTCGATCCTCGTCGGCCTCGTCGCGGTCGGCATCGGGCTCATGTTCGGAATTGCGCTCGGCCTTGTCGCCTCGTTCTCCGGAGGCTGGATCGAAGACGCCGTCATGAGGCTCAGCGACTTCGTCTTCGCCTTCCCAGCGCTGTTGTCGGCGATCATGCTGACCTCGACCTATGGCCCCGGCGTCATCAACGCGATCGTCGCGATCGGCGTCTTCTACGTGCCGATCATCGCCAAGGTTACGCGCGCGACCGCCAACGGAGTGCTCGCTCGCGAATACGCGCTCGCCGCGCGCGCAGCCGGACGCGGGCCGCTGTCAATCGCCTTCGACCATGTGCTGCCGAATATTGCGCCGGCGCTGATCGTTCAGGCGACCATCCAGTTCGCCGGCGCGATCCTGTCCGAGGCGGCGCTCTCCTATCTGGGCCTCGGAGCGCAGCCGCCGCAGGCTTCCTGGGGCCGGATGCTCGCGGAGGCGCAGAACGTTCTCTACAACGCGCCCTCGCTCGCGATTTATCCCGGCGGCGCGATCGCGCTCAGCGTGCTCGGCCTCAATTTGCTCGGCGACGGACTGCGCGACGCGCTTGACCCGAAGCTGAAGGCGCGAAGCTAAAGATGCTGCTCGAGGTCTCCAACCTCGCCATCGATCTCGCGGGCCCCGCCGGCGCTCAGCGGATCGTCAGCGGGGGAACGTTCGCGCTTGACGAGGGCGAAAGCCTCGGCGTCGTGGGGGAATCCGGCTCGGGCAAGACGATGACGGCGCTCGCCCTGATGGGCCTGACCCCGGAAAACGCGCACGTCTCCGGCTCGATCCGCTTCGAGGGACGAGAGCTTGTCGGCCTCCGGGAGGAGGCGATGCTCGCTTTGCGCGGCGACCGGATCGCGATGATCTTCCAGGAGCCGATGACGGCCCTCAATCCGCTGCATCGCGTGGGCGCGCAGGTTGCCGAACCCCTGGTCCTGCACCGCGGAATGACGAAAGAGGCCGCATTCAATCGCGCGGTCCAACTGCTCGACCATGTGCGTCTCGCCGATCCCGAACGCGCCGCGCGGGCCTATCCGTTCGCGCTTTCGGGCGGCGAGCGGCAGCGTGCGATGATCGCGATGGCGATCGGCTGCTCGCCGCACCTCGTCATCGCCGACGAGCCGACGACGGCGCTCGATGTGACCGTGCAGGCCCGCATTCTGGCGCTGATCGACGGGCTCCGGGCGGAATCGGGCATGGCGCTCATGCTGGTGAGCCATGATCTAGCGGTCGTCGCGGGCCACTGCGACCGGGTCATCGTCATGTACGCCGGCGTGATCATGGAAAGCGGCCCGGTCGAGGCCGTTCTTAAGGAGCCGAAGAACCCCTACACGCGCGCCCTTCTCGAGGCTCGTCCGCAGCCGGGCGCGTCGCGGGGGCGGCGGCTGAAGACCATCCCCGGCTCGCCGCCCATCCATCACGAAATCGGCGCCGGCTGCCCATTCGCCGGCCGTTGCGAGCTCACGATCGACATCTGCCGCAACACCCCTCCGCCGGAGGTCCGCTTCGGCGCCGACCGCCTTTCGCGCTGCCACCGCGCGCGGGAGATGGGGCGGAGCGCATGAGCGAGCCGCCGCTCCTCGAAGTCGTCGATCTCGTCAAGACTTACCGTCTGCCGCGAACGAGCCCTTTCACGCCGCATGGCCGCCGTCCCGCACTAGCCGGGGTCAGCGTCAGCATTGTCGCCGGACGTTCGTTCGGGATCGTCGGCGAATCCGGGTCCGGAAAATCGACGCTGGCCCGCATTGCGCTCGCGCTCGACAGGCCCGACTCCGGAGTTGTGAGGCTCGAGGGCCGTTCGCTGTTCGACCTCCCACATCGCGAATTGCGCGCGCTACGCGCCCACATGCAGATGATCTTTCAAGACCCTTATGGCTCGCTCGACCCACGCCAGCGCGTCGAGAAGATCGTCGCCGAACCGCTCGCAGCGCTGGGCGGGGCAGGGAGTGCGGAACGGAACGCGCGCGTCGCCGCCTCGCTCGAGGCTGTCGGCTTGCGCGCCTCCGACGCGTCGAAATACCCGCATGAGTTCTCCGGCGGCCAGCGCCAGCGCATTGCCATTGCGCGCGCGCTGATCACCAGGCCGAAGCTGGTCGTCGCCGACGAGCCGGTGTCGGCGCTCGACGTCTCGGTGCAGGCTCAGGCGCTGAACCTGATGAGCGATCTCCAACAGCAAGCGGGCGTGACTTTTCTCCTGATCAGCCATGATCTGGCTGTGGTCGCGCATATCTGCGACACGACGGCGGTCATGTATCGGGGGCGCATCGTCGAGATCGGCCCGACGGAGGAGCTGTTCGGAGCGCCCGCCCATCCCTATACCCGCGAGCTTGTCGATGCGACGCCACGATTCGATCGGCCGACGCACGTCGCGCCGGCGGCCGAAGGGCGAAATGGCCTTGAAACGCAGGGTTGCCCCTATGCGGCGCGATGCGCCTTCGCCCAGCCGCGCTGTCTTGGAGAGGCGCCTGATCTCAAGGACTTGGCGGGGCGGGCGCGGCGCGCGGCGTGCTGGTTTCCGCTGGCTTAGGTCAGCACCACTGACTGATCTCAGGTCGTTTTTTGCTTGCGCCGCCCTTGCGTGGCGCTTGGCGCGTCCCAATCTGAATTTGTGCTCGGGCGACCGCCGCCGAAGGCGTTGCGGCCTCGATGCTATGGAGGTCCGTAATGGGCACGGCGGATAATGCGATGGGCGGTTCGTACGGCGCGCGGGAATTCGGCCCGAGCGAGTGGGCGAACGCCCGCTGGCGGCGGCGCGGCGGCTCGCGTTGGGCCGCGTTCGAAATCATCGCCATGATTCTCGGGTTCATCGTGTTCTGGCCGATCGGTCTTGCGATTCTCGGCTATAAGTTCTGGCAGAGCCGGAACGGCGGGCCTGATCTGCAGACTCTGGCGAGCAACAAGTGGCAGGATGCGCGCACCATGATGTCGTCGAATTCGTCTTGGAGTTCCTCGTGGGGCTGCGGCGGGGCGATGAGAAGCGCGAGCCGCTTCTATGCGTCGCCGACCGGCAATGCGGCCTTCGACGAGTGGCGGACAGCTGAACTCGCCCGCCTCGACGAAGAGCGCCGCAAGCTCGACGACGCGCAGCGCGAATTCGCCGAATATGTCGACGCGATCCGCCGCGCCAAGGACCGCGAAGAGTTCGAACGCTTCATGGCGGAGCGCCGCGCGCGCCCTGCCAGCGGCGGCGCGACAGACACGCACTGAGCTTTTCCGACTGACGATCAAATCCCTTCTCCCCGCAAGGGGAGGAGGGATTTTGCGCGCTTGACGGTAACGTCTATCAGAATGGTATGATTAGGCGCTTCCCCTCTCCGCCCCGGAGCCTTCCATGCGCCGCGCATCTCTGCTGATTTCCGCCAGCCTTGCCCTGATTCTGTCCACGGGCTTCGCCTTCGCCAAGGACAGCGTCACCATCGGCATGGTTCTCGAGCCGCCGGGGCTCGATCCGACAAGCGCGCCGGCTGCCGCGATCGGCGAAGTGACGCATTACAACATTTTCGAGGGCCTCACGAAGATCGAGGAGGACTTCTCGGTGACGCCGCTGCTCGCCGAGAAATGGACCTTCTCGCCCGATCTCAAGACGCTGACCTTCACGCTGAAGCCGAACGTCAAGTTCCAGGACGGCGAGCCGTTTTCCTCGAAAGACGTCAAGTTTTCGTTCGAACGCTTCGCGGCGAAGGATTCGACCAATAAGGACAAGGGCTTCTTCGCCTCCATCCAGTCGATCGACACGCCCGACCCGATGACGGTCGTGCTCAATTTCAAGGACCCGAGCTTCGAGGCGCTCTATCACCTCGGCGCGGAAACGGCGGTGATCATCGACGAGAAGAGCGCGGCGTCCGAAGCGACCGCCCCGGTCGGCACCGGCCCGTACAAGCTTTCCTCCTGGACGAAGGGCGCCTCGATCGCGCTCGACAAGTGGGACGGCTATCGCGAGTCGGCGAAGATCCCGCTCGCGCATGCGACCTTCCGCTTCATCTCCGATCCGTCCGCCGCGGTTGCGGCCATGCTCGCAGGCGACGTCGACGCCTTTCCGCGTTTCGCCAACGTTCAGGCGCTCGGCCAGTTCCGCAGCGATCCGCGCTTTCAGGTTCTGGTCGGCGGCACCGAGGGTAAGACGATCCTCGCGATGAACAACAAGAAGCCGCCGCTCGATAATCTCAAGGTGCGGCAGGCGATCGCCTATGCGATCGATCGCAAGGCGATTATCGACGGGGCGATGGACGGGCTCGGGTCGCCGATCGGCAGCCATCTGACGCCGAACGATCCGGGCTATGTCGACCTCACCGGCATGTATCCGCACGATCCGGCGAAGGCGAAAGCGCTGCTCAAGGAGGCGGGCGTGACGACGCCGCTCGACCTCAGCCTGATCCTGCCGCCGCCGCCCTATGCGCGTCAGGGCGGCCAGATCATTGCGGCCGAGCTGGCGGACGTCGGCGTTAACGCGAAGATCCAGGAGGTCGAGTGGGCGCAGTGGCTCTCGGGCGTCTACAAGGACAAGAACTACGACCTCACCATCATCAGCCACGTCGAGCCGCTCGATATCGGCATCTACGCTAATCCAAATTATTACTTCCAGTACGACAGCCAGGCGTTTCGTGACATCTACGCCAAGGTGACGACGGCGCCGAACCTCGACGCCTACAAGGCCGCGCTAGGCGAAGCGCAGAAGAAGCTCGCCGAGGACTGCGGGAACGCTTTCCTCTTCCAGTTGCCGAACGTGACGGTGGCGGACGCAAAGCTGCAGGGCCTGTGGAAGAACGCGCCGATCTTCGTCAACGATCTCTCTGCGATGTCCTGGAAATGAGAGGATCGTCGGCGCGTGAGGGGAAGGGCTGATGCAGCCCTTCCGCCTGTCGGCGCACGAACTCATCGGCGCCTACCGATCGCGCAAGCTTTCGCCGGTCGAGGCAATGGCGTCGGTGATCGCGCGGGTCGAGGCGTTCGAGCCGCATATCGCGGCGACCTATCTCTATCGACCGGAGCGCGCGCTCGCGGAGGCCCGCGCCTCGGAGGCGCGCTGGCTCAAGGGCGAGCCTGCCGGTCCGCTCGACGGCGTCCCGGCGACGGTCAAGGACAATATCGCCACCCGAGGCGATCCGAAGCCGCTTGGCGCCGCGGCGAGCGACATGACGCCGGAGCCCGACGACGCGCCGCCGGCGGCGCGTCTGCGTGAGGCGGGCGCGATTCTCTTCTCCAAGACCACCATGCCCGACTACGGCATGCTGTCCTCCGGCCTCTCGAGCTATCATGCGCTTGCGCGCAACCCCTGGAAGCTCGACCGCAATCCGGGCGGTTCGTCGGCCGGCGGGGGCGCGGCGGCGGCGGCGCTCTACGGGCCGCTCCATGTCGGCACCGACATCGGCGGGTCGATCCGTCTGCCGGCCGGCTGGTGCGGCATTTTCGGCCTGAAGCCCAGCGCCGGCCGCGTGCCGATCGACCCGCCCTATATCGGCCGCGCCGCCGGCCCGATGACGCGCGACGCCCCGGACGCGGCGCTGATGATGGCGACGCTTTCGCTGCCCGACTTGCGCGACTATTCGAGCCTCAAATACGAACAGCTGGACTGGGCTACGAGGCCCGCGGACCTCAAGGGCCTGCGCATTGGCCTTATGCTCGAGGCGGGCTGCGGCGCCCCGGCTTCGACGCAGGTGCGCGCGGCAATCGAGCGCGCGGCGCGCGACTTCGAGATGGCCGGCGCGCATGTCGAGCCGCTCGCGTCCTTCCTGACCCAGGACATGCTCGACGGCCTCGACCATTTCTGGCGCACCCGCTTGCTCGACGAGATCAGCGCGCTTGCGCCCGAGAAGCGCGCGGCGATCCTGCCCTTCATCCGGGAATGGGCGGAATCGGCGGAAGGGTTCTCGGGACGCCATGTGTTTCGCGGCTTCAGCCAGATCCCGGAGATCCGCAAAGCCGCGATCGCCGCGACGCACCGGTTCGATTTTGTGCTCTCGCCCACCGCGCCGATGACGGCCTTCCCGGCGGAATGGGCCTCGCCCAGCCGCGATCCTTTGAACCCGTTCCCGCATATCGGCTTTACCGTCGCCTTCAACATGTCCGAGCAGCCGGCGGCTTCGGTTCCATGCGGTTTCGACGACGAGGGCCTACCGATCGGCCTCCAGATCGTCGCCCGGCGCTTCGACGACGTCGGCCTGCTGGCCGTGGCGCGATCCTACGAGGCGATCCGATCGGCGGAAATGAGGGCGTGGCCGGAGCCGCCCGAGACGCCGCCTCCAACGCAACCGCTGTTTGTCGTGTAGGGTTGGCCCCCGGAGCGAGCCTCGGCTGCCCTCGGGGAACCGCCGGGTCCGTTCTCAATGCGCGTCGTATCCCTGCACGTCGACGGAGCGACAGTCGCAGGGCGGGCCGAACAGAGGATTGGGGTGACACTTCGGGTTGCGGCGACATGCAATGCGGGGCGTCCGGGCGGCGCCGCTGCTGAGCGACTCGATGCCCTTGTGCAGGAAGGAGAGACGCTCGGCAAGATCGTCCGTGCTCTGGGCGGTTTCGCGCAGGATTGCGGCGCAAAGGGCGACGATCCGTTGTAATTGCGCAGTCGAGATCGCCGCCGCGCCTGCCTCTCCCTCTGCGGTCGTCAGTGAGTTCAGCTGTTGAAAGTGATGCCGCCCCATGTGTTCGCTCCGTAAGCTACTGGATGGCGCTCAGTAAGCGGCCGTAGCGTCGGCCTGGCAATAAACAAATATGTAGAGGCGATTCGCGCCTGGCGCACGCTCGGGTTGAGATTTCGTAAAGATTTCGGTGAGAGGAGCCGCGCCTGGCGCCCGCCCCGCGCCGATCGCCGGAGGCGGCTCAGCCCTCCAGTTCTCCGATGTGCTTTTGCGAATAAAGCTGCACGCCGAGCTGATCGATCAATGTGAGCTGCGCCTCGAGAAAATCGATGTGCTTCTCCTCGTCCGTGATCAACTCCTCGAACAGGTTCTGGGAGACGCGGTCATTGGCGGTCAGGCAATATTGTGCCGCTTCGCGGTAGAGCGTGTGGGCGCTCATTTCAGCCGCCAGATCGCAGTCGATGATTTCCTTGACGCTCTTGCCGATCCGCAACTGATCGAGTGACTGCATGTTCGGCTGACCGTCGAGGAAGAGAACGCGGGCGACCAGCTTGTCCGCGTGCCGCATTTCTTCGATCGATTCCTCGCGCCAGGTCTTGGCGAAGTCCTTGTAGCCCCAGTTGTCGAGAATGCGGTAGTGCAGCCAATACTGATTGACGGCAGCCAGTTCATGACGGAGCGCTTTGTTGAGATAATCAATGACCTGTTGATCGCCGCGCATGAGGAGGCCTCCGAGGCTGCGCCGAACCGCCGCGCCGCCTGCCCGGGCGAAACGCTAGCATGGCGCCGGATGCGCCGCACGCCGCTGAGGCCAATTTGTGAAGTTCTTGCGTCAGCGGCGGATCTCGCAGCGTACGCTGCCGCTCACGCGCACCGCGTCGCGGGTGCGCGTCGCTGATAGCTGCCCCTACGCCACTTCCTTCGCCTCGGGCTCCGCGTTCACCGCTTCGAGCGGCGATTCCTTCGCGTGCGCTGCCCCGACCGCAGGCGCGACCTCGGTCATCACGTTGGTGAGATCGTCCGGCTTCGCTGTCGCGCTCTCCTTAAGCGGATCCTGCGTCGGGGCGGGCAGGGCGAGGCCGGGGAGGCCGAGGACGGCATTGAACCGCTGGACCATCTGGATGGTCTTCGGCTCCATTTCCTCGACTGAGCCGGCGATGAACTCGACGACCTGCATCGCCTCCCGCCGCTCCTCCATCTCCGGCAAAAGGTCCGCCAGGGTCTTGACGGCGAGATCCGGCTCGAACTCGACGATAATCGACTGCTCGCGGATGAGCGCGGCGCGGCGCTCGGCTCCGAGCGAGGCGAAGGGCTCGTCGTGGCCGAGCACCCTGGCCGAGCGTTCGAGCCGGTCGCGCCGCACAGTCCCGCGCGACTCCGCCACCAGGATCAGCATGCGGATGACGGCTTCCTCGAAGCCGCCGCGGTCGATGTTAAGCAAGATCTGCTGAACTTCCGGCAGGAAGCGCAGAGCCTTCGGGTCCTTGCGGGTGCGTTCGAAGGCGAAGGGCTCGCCGAGGCGCAGCATCGCAGGCGACCCGTAGATGCTCAGGAACGTTTCTTCATAGATGGCGTCGCGCCAGTCGCGAATGGCGTCGAGCGCGTTGATGACGCTGGTCGCCCAAAGCCTCTCCATGAAGAGGAACGGGTTGTTCTCGTCGACGGGCCTGCGCTCCTCGAGCGCCTTCGCCGCCTGGTCACGGACGCCCTTCATGAGCGGATTGGCGTCGCCGAACATGGCCCGCGAGACGCGGCCCGGGTGCGTCTTGCGCAGGAGATCGACGACCTGGGGCGTGACCATCGCCTGCACGAGCGGACGCACGCCGATCTCGTAAAGCTCGGTGCTGAGTTCCGAGAAGCGTTCGACCGCGGCGAAATCGCGCTCGTCCGAGCGGTCGTTTTCATCGATGGCGCGAATGTCGGCGAGCTTGCGCTCGTGGAAGCTGACGTGGAAATGCGCGTCGACTCCTTCGCCGATCTGCTCGTCGATCGTCATCTCGTAGAGGCCTGGCGACAAGGCCTCGATCGTCTTCATGGTCGAGGTGACCTCGGTGTGCTCCTTCTTGGCGATCGAGGAGGAGACGAAAATGCCGAGATGCCCCACCTTGTCGTGCACCATATAGATGATGCGCTGGCCGCGGATCTTGATCTCCTGTTCATCGGCGTAGGTGTCGACGATCCAGTTGAGCGCCTGCTGGGGCGGGGTGATGTTGTCGCCCCAGGAGGCGAAGACGATGATCGGCGAGCGGATCGTCTTGATGTCGAGCGGCCGGCCGTGCTCGATGCGCGCCTCGCCGCGCGCGAGCTTGTTGCCAATGAACAGCTGCTCGACGATCCAGTGGATCTCGGCCTCGTTCATGAAGTGGAAGCCGCCCCACCATTTCTCGAATTCGAGGAAACTCTTGCGCGACCGCTCAGGCGCGGCGAAGAGATCGTAATATTTGCCGAAGAAGTTGCGGCCGGGGTTGAGCTGCTCGAAATTCGACACGAGATTTGGACCGTCGAATTCGCCTCCGCCGAGATCGGACATGAGCAGCGCGGGCAGCGCGCCGCCGAGCAGACCGCCGTTATAGCGCATCGGATTTTCGCCGAGCCGGCCCGACCAGTAGGCGAGCGGCGAGCCGTTGAGGACCAGCGGCCCGGAGATCTCGGGATTGGCCGCGGCCATGATCGTGATCGCCCAGCCGCCCTGACAATTGCCGACAATGATGGGCTTGGGCGCGTCCGGGTGGCGGCGGCGAATCTCAGCGACGAACTCCGCCTCCGTCCGCATCACGTCGGCGAGCGTCTGGCCGGGCTCGGGGTGGGGCCGGAAGACGACGAAGTAGACCGGGTGGCCGTCGCGCAGCGCCACGCCCACCTGGCTGTCGGTTTTGGAGCCGCCAATTCCCGCGCCGTGGCCGGCGCGCGGATCGACGATCATATAGGGGCGCTTCCAGTCCATGACCTCGACGCCGGCGGGCGGAAGGATCTTGAGCAAGACTTTGTTGCTCGGACGCGGCAGCGTCTTCCCGTCGAGAACGACTTCGTGATCGTAGATGAGCACCGGCGGGGTGCCGGCGGCTTCGTGCGCAGCGTCCTGATCCGCCCGCTCCCGCAGCACGTCGAGCGTCAGAGCGAAGCACTGGCCCGCATCTGTCGCGTAGCTTTGCGCGTCCTCGGCGAGCTTGCCGTCCTTCTGCGATTGCGCGAAGCGACGTTGCGCTTCGGCGACCTCAGTCCAGAACGCCTGAATCCGCTCGCCGTGGTCGCGCGCCGCCCGTTCGGCGCGGCGGCTGAACGCGAACAACATCTGCTCGAACTGGCGGCCCAACGCCGCGCCGTCCTCGGCGGCGAGCTGGGGGGCGTTCGCCACGCTGAATGTCGATGTCATGAGGGATCCTCTTGGGTTACGCCGAGAGCGGCGTGGCGTCGGGCTCGGCGACCCCAGCGGTCGCGACCGTGTGCTCGGCGATCATCCGCTCTTCGTCCGTTGGGATGACGAAGACGATCGTGGGCGAGGATTTCGCGCTGATGATCTGGGCGCTGGCGCGGTTCGCCTCGATGTCGATATGGATTCCCATCCATTCCATGCCGGAGAGGACCGCTTCGCGCACTTTCCAGGCGTGTTCGCCGATGCCGCCGGTGAAGACGATGGCCTCCGCGCCGTCGACGACAGCGGCGAGGCCCCCGAGCTCGCGCCGCACCCGGGCGACGAAATAGGCGATGGCGTCGCGCGCCGCCGGACTGTCGGAGGCCTCGAGCTCGCGCATGTCCTGGGAAATTCCTGACATCCCCTTGAGGCCCGACTCTTTGTAGAGGAGATCGGTGATCTCATCCGCGCTCATCTTCTTCTCGGCCATCAGATAGAGCAGCACGCCGGGGTCGAGCTGGCCGCAGCGGGTGCCCATCGGCAGCCCGTCGAGCGCAGTGAAGCCCATGGTCGAGGCCATCGAGCGTCCGTTCTTCACCGCGCACATCGAGGCGCCGTTGCCGAGATGGGCGATGATCATGTCGTCGCGCGCGATCTGCGGCGCGATGCTCCTCATCTTTCGGGTGATGTATTCGTAGGAGAGGCCGTGAAAGCCGTAGCGTCGCACGCCCTCGTCGTAATAGGAGCGCGGCAGCGCGAAGGTGTCCGACACGAACGGATGGCTGCGATGGAACGCGGTGTCGAAGCAGGCGACCTGCGGCGTCGATGGAAAGGCCTTCATCGCCGCTTCTATCCCGGCGATGTTATGGGGCTGGTGGAGTGGCGCGAGCGGGATGAGCTTCCTCAGTTTCGCCAACGCCTCGCCGTTGATGAGCATCGGTTCAACGAAGTCGGGCCCGCCGTGCACGACGCGATGGCCGACCGCCGCGACCGAACTGTCGTGGCCCTTCGCGCGGAGCCCGCCGAGAATGGCGCCCATCGCCGCCTGATGGTCCATGCGGCCGAGCGAGCGCTCGAAGCGTAGCTCGGTTGTCTCGCCCGCGGCTGATGAGATCGACCCCTTCGGCGTCGCGCCGATCCCCTCGATCTGCCCCGAGGCGAGAAGGCTGATCGAGCCGCCGTCGGCGACGCCGAAGGCGGCGAATTTGATTGAGGACGAGCCGGCGTTGAGGGTCAGGACTACCTTGTTCAAATGACTCACTCCGCGGCTTTGGCGACCGCCGGTTCGGACCCGAAGGCGCGGCGCTCGCGCCGATAGTACTGGTAGAGCTGAGCAAGGGCGCATGAGGCGAGCCGCGCACGATCATTGTCGGCGCGGCTCGTCAACATGACCGGCGCCTTGGCCCCAAGCACCAGCCCCGCCGCTTCCGCCCGCGCGACGAACGTAAGCTCTTTCGCCAGCATGTTGCCGGCCTCGAGATTTGGCACGATCAACACGTTGGCGCGGCCAGCCACGAGCGAGGCAATGCCCTTGGTGCGCGCGGCCTCCATGTCGATCGCATTGTCCATCGCGAGCGGACCGTCGACTTCTGCGCCGCGAATCTGGCCACGCTCGGCCATTTTCGACAGCACTGCGGCGTCGAGCGTCGAGGGGATCGCCGGATTGATTGTCTCGACCGCCGAAAGGATGCCGACGCGCGGCTTGTCGAGGCCGCAGGCGCGGGCAAGATCGACCGCGTTCTGCACGATGTCGACCTTGGTCATGAGGTCGGGCGCGATGTTGATCACCGCATCCGAAATATAAAGTATTTCGTCGAGCGACGGGACATCGAGCGCGAAGACATGGCTGACGCGCACGTGGGTGCGAAGGCCGCCATCCTTCTTGATCACTTCGGCGAGCAACGCGTCGGAATGGATCGCCCCCTTCATGATCGCTTCGGCCTTGCCCTCGAGAACCATCGCGACCGCCCGCGCAGCCGCCGCGTGCGGATCGGAGATGGCGACGAGCGTGAAGGCCGAAATGTCCGCCTCGAGTTCTTTCGCCGCCGCGTGAATGCGGCCGGGGTCGCCGATGAGGATCGGCTCGATGAGGCGGCTCTTCACCGAAAGCATCACGCCGCCGAGCGAATTGCGGTCCTCCGGGCAGACAACGGCGGTCTTGAGCGGCGGCAATTGCGCCGCCAGCGTCACGAGCTTGGCGAAATGATCCGTAGTGTCGACGATGAGCGCCGGCAGATCGCGCGCCTCGGTGATCTGGCTTGCGACCGGCGCATCGATCTCGGCCGTTCCCTCGCACACTACGTTGCCGTACACGTCTTCGATCTTCGTATCGAACACCGCGATCGGCTCCTCACGCTTCTCGCGGCAGGTGACCGTCACTTTGACCTTATCGCCGACGTGCACGCGGCGCAGAAAGTGCAGGTCCTGCGCGCGATAGAGCGTTCCCGGGCCCGGAAGCACATTGCCGAGCACGGCGGAGACGAGCGAGCCGACCCACATTGACGGCGCGACCGGCGGGCTCTTTTCCGGGCTGCCGTCGGCGGAGGGCAGCATCAGCGGATTGACGTTACCGGAGACGTGGGCGAACAGGAAGAGATCCTGCACGGAGCAGGTCCGATCCAGGCTTGCTGTGTCGCCGACCTTCAGTTCCGCCCAGGTCTTGTTCCGGATCGCAGGTCTTGCGCTCATGTCCGCCTCTTTATTTAGTCCTATCCGGTGCGCCCAAGCGGCGCGCGCCTCTGGCCGCTGAGCGCGGGCGCAGTCGTCTGCAGCGCAAGATCGCGCGGCCGACGCCATGCCCGACTCGCGACTACCCGATAACTGAATCTTTCGCCGGGCGATGGTATTGTGCATCGCACAATCTACCGTCATCCGGTGACGGTTCGGTGAAGTTCGGCGCGACGAATGGACGCGCCTCGCGCCAGCGAACTGCGTCTTCCGATGGGCCCGAACTTTGGGGTCGAAAACCGGTCATGATTCTGTCATGGGTCTCCTGTCTTAGCTGGAGCCCCTAAATCGGGCGCCCGAGGCCGAGCCCGAACCGTCCAGGTCAAGGTTTTCCATGAACTTCTTCCAGCGGTTCACGTTTCTTTTCTCCGCGCCGATGTTCGACGCCGACGATCTCGAGGGCCTCAGGGTCAACCAGATCATTGCGGCCATTGAGCGGATGGGCTTTCAGGTGATCAAGGCGCGCCGGCTCGAGGACGCGGAGATCGCGGTCCAGACCGACGCCGCTATCGGCCTCCTGGTCGTCGACTGGGGCAAGAAGGGGATCGAGGGCAAGGCCGCCTCGCTCATCAACCTGATGCGCAAACGCGGCCTCGACATGCCGATCGTCATCCTCGTCCGGCGCAAGCGCTTCGAGGACATTCCCGTCGAAGTGCTCGACTTCATCGACGGCTACGTGTTCCTGGCCGAGGAGACGCCCGAATTCATCGCCAAGAACCTCGTGTCGCGCCTCAAGCAATATGCCGAGACGCTGAAGACGCCGTTCTTCGGCGCGCTCGTCGACTATGCGGAGGAGGGCAACCAGCTCTGGACCTGCCCCGGCCATAACGGCGGCATCTTCTATAGCCGCAGCCCCATCGGCCGAATCTTCATGGAGCATCTGGGCGAGGCGATTTTTCGCGACGACCTCGACAATTCGATCCTGGAGCTCGGCGACCTCCTGACCCACGAAGGGCCGGCGTTGCAGGCGCAAAAGGAAGCCGCAGTCATATTCGGGGCCGAAAAGACCTATTTCGTTCTTAACGGCACGTCGTCCTCCAACAAGATCGTGCTCACCAACCTCGTCGCCGAAGGCGACCTCGTCCTCTTCGACCGCAACAATCACAAGGCCGCCCATCAGGGCGCGCTCCTGATGGGCGGCGGGATTCCGATCTATCTATCGGCCGACCGCAACGCCTATGGCCTCATCGGCCCGATCCGCCCGGAGGATTTGGATGAAAAGGCGATCCGCGAGCGCATCCGGACGAATCCCCTGATCGAAGACAAGGACGCCTGGAAGCGCGAGCGTCCGTTCCGCGTTGCGGTGATCGAGCAATGCACCTACGACGGCACGATCTACGACGCCGAACGCATTGTCGAGCGGATCGGGCATCTCTGCGACTACCTGATGTTCGACGAGGCCTGGGCGGGCTTCATGAAGTTTCATCCGCTCTATGAGCGGCGCTTCGCCATGGGCCTGACCGGCCTCAACGAGAACTCGCCGGGCGTCGTTGCGACCCAGTCGACCCACAAGCAGCTCGCTAGCTTCTCGCAGGCCTCGCAGATCCATATGCGCGACCGGCACATCAAGGGGCAGCGGCGACGGGTCGAGCACCGACGCTTCAATGAGGGCTTCATGCAGTACGCGTCGACCTCGCCCTTCTATCCGCTGTTCGCCTCGCTCGACGTCGGCGCGCAGATGATGAAGGGCCGCTCGGGCGAAGTGCTGTGGGACGACACGATCCGGCTTGGCATCGAATTGCGCAAGAAATTGCGCGCGGTCCGGCGGGAGTTCGAGGAGAAGGAGCGCGACCCCGCGCGGCGCTGGTTCTTCGATCCCTTCGTCCCCGATCGCGTGTCGATCCGCGACGCCGCGCAGGAGGGCGCCGCCCACGATGTGCCCTGGGAAACCGTGTCGACGGATCTTCTCGCCCGCGACCCCCGCTATTGGACGCTCGCGCCGGGTCAGGCCTGGCACGGCTTCGCCTCGGTCGAAGACGCCTTTGCCATCACCGATCCGGCCAAGCTCACCTTGCTGACGCCCGGCTTCGACCGCACGACGGGAGGCTACGAAGCGCATGGAATCCCGGCGCCGGTGGTCGTCCAGTATCTGCGCGAGAACCGCGTCGTCGCCGAGAAGAACGACCTCAATTCGATGCTGTTTCTGTTGACCCCGGGGGTCGAGTCGAGCAAGGCCGGCACGCTGGTCTCGGCGCTCGTCGCCTTCAAGCGGCTGCATGATGACAATGTCCCGCTCGAAGACGCCATGCCGGAATTCGTCGCCAAACGCCCCACGCGCTATCGCGGCCGGCGGCTCAAGGACCTTTGCGCCGAGATGCACGCTTTCTTCCGCCATCACGATGTGAGCGGACTGCAAAAGGCGCAATTCGCCATGAAGCATATTCCCGACATGGCGATGACGCCGCGCGAGGCGTCATGCCATCTCGTGCGCAATTCCGTCGACTATGTGCCGCTCGACAAGCTCGAGGGACGGATCGCAACGACCCTTTTTGTCGTTTATCCGCCGGGCATCGCGACAATCGTTCCTGGCGAGCGGCTTGACGAGCGCGCGCGGCCGATGATCGACTATCTGAAGATGTTCGAGAAAAGCTCCAACGTTTTCCCCGGCTTTGAAGCGGAAATCCAGGGGCTCTATCGCGAAACCGACGAATCCGGCGCCATTCGGTTCTATACCTATGTCGTCAGGGAGTGATTTTGCGCGTAAGGTGCCGATGGGCGCGACGCATCGGCTGCTTCATGTGTTGACTCATTGTCGTGCTCTTGGATGAGTCACTTTTTACAATAGTGTTTTTGCAAACCGGGGCTCTAGGGTACCAGGTGATCATAATACTAAAGAGTCAGAGGGGACTACTCTGGAAAACTTAAATAATTTATTGGAGACTTTGATAATTGCCGCTGTTTTGTTTTTTATTGTGGTCAATTGGAACTTCTTTTCTAGTTGGGTTAATTCAATTCAACATGGAGAAGTACTTGGGGTGAAATTTGATAGGAAGGTTAGTGAAGCGGCATCGAGCCTTATTGACAATAAAGGTAAGTTAGATGGTAATCCAGATTTCTTACGGGACGTCGTTTCCGCAGTAAATGTCATGTATCCTGCGTTGCAAGGAGCAAAGATCCTTTGGGTAGACAATAATTTTGGAAATAATTACTATGAAAGACATTTAGTAGAATCGATGGGAATTCACGTACAGGTCGCTTGGTCTGAGGATGAGGTTATCAAATACTTAGACGGCACCAGGGATACTCCAGATCTTGTAATTTCGAACGTTTCTAACGCAAGAGTCCACCGCCATCTGACGCTATGTCCTGCAATGTTCTCGGATTTTCCAATCCCAGAAGAAAAAGCCAAATACGCGGGAAACATTTGGGACTACAATCGATCGATACAAGACGACCCTCCTTTCGGGCTTGCGATTGCGGAGCTAATAGCCTCTAAGAGGAAAGAATATTCAAATCGGCAGCAGCCAAGGATTATTTTTTACAGTGCGAGTACGGCGGACATCATGAAAGGTTCATGTGCCCTAGCAACTACAAATCAGTATGATGTATTGTTACAGGCGATAGTCGCTGCTATAGGAACGTTTCGGTCTGGTCAATTGGTTGGGTTCAGCTTGACTCGCGCAGGGTTGACATCGCCGCCGTCTTCTGAAGACAAAGAGAAATAGAGTGACCCACGCACTTCAATAGCGCCGATGTGACTGCGGTTGTCGGCCCGCCACGCGACGCCGCGCGTCCATTGCGCAAAGCCTCGTTCTGCTACTCCAATAAAGCTAGCTTCCATTTTCTGTGCATTGAGACCGCCTGTGGAGCATTGGGTCCTCCTCGAATCGGCCCTGCGAGCCGCACTGCGATTACCTCGATTGCAAGGTGACTTTTGCGGTGGGACGACAGGATGCGCTCGGCCGGGTGGGGAGTTGCTGCGGGAGTGATTTGGCGTAAAAGGCATCGATGGGCGCGACGGAACAAGCTGCGGCGGGCGCGGCAGAGCAAGCTCGGGAGGCTCCGCGAATTTTCGTGCGCAATTCGCGCGACGTCGATGTTCCCGCGATGCTCGCAATTTATCTGCATCACATTCGCCGCGGCGTCGACCCGGGCATCGAGGAGAACGAGTTCGAGACGCCCGACGCCGAGGACCTCAAGCGCCGGCGGAAGTCGATGCAGCGGCGCAAAATGCCGCATATCCTCGCCGATGATGGGGGCGTGGTCGTCGGCTACGCCTATGCGGTGCCGTTCCGCAAGCGCCCGGCCTACCGGTACTGCGTCAAGCATTCGATCTACGTGCACAACGATCATCTGCGTCGCGGCATCGGCCGCCTCTTGATGAGCGCGCTGATCGACAGCTGCGCGGCGGCCGGATTCCGGCAGATGATCGGCTATATCGACGCGGCCAACCGCGCTTCGCTCGCGCTCCACGAAGCGTTCGGCTTCGGCCAGGTCGGTTATCTGCCTTCGGTCGGCTACAAATTCGGCCACTGGACGGACACTGTGATGGTCCAGCGTTCGCTCGGTCCCGGCGCGACGGAGCCGCCCCAGACCTGACGGCCGCCTCTTACGGCGTCGCCGCGGCGGACGTGGTTAGAAACGCCGCCAGATCCGCGGCTCTGGCCGCGCTTCGCGCCTTGACGGTCGCGTCCCGCCCTCGCGTTTCGACTTCCTGCGAGGGCAGGTCGTCGGGGTCGAGGCCCGCCCGAGAATAGACTTCCTCGGACATCAGCACTTCGCAGCCGAGCGGCTTGGTCAGATCCTGCAGGCGGGCCGCGACGTTGACCGGATCGCCGATCACGGTGAACTGCGCATGGCGCTCATGTCCGATGTCGCCCGCGATGATCAGGCCGGCATGGATGCCGATGCCGAAGCGGATGGGGTCGTGCAGGCCGTGCGCCAGGGCCAGGTTCAGGCCTTCGACATTGGCGGCGATCGCCGCGCATGCAGCGACCGCCTGCCGGCATGCGACCCCCGGCGGCTCCTTGAGGCCGAACAACGCCAGGAGCCCGTCGCCCAGGACCTGGTTGGGCTCGCCTCCGGACGCGATGACGGCTTTGCTCACCGCGTTGAGGAACTGGTTGATGATGAACACCGTGTCGTAGGGCAGGCGGCCTTCGGCGAGCTTGCTCGATCCGCGCATGTCGACGAACATGATGACGACGTAGCGCTCATCCCCGCTGCGCGACGGGCCGCCCCGATGGACGTCGCCGATGGCGGCGTGCGGTGGAAGCAGGGGCACGAAGGCGATGTCGCGCGTCGGGCGCAATTGGCAGGCGAGCCGCACGTTCGCCCCGGCGCCGATCCGTTCCAGAACCGCCTGCTCGGCCGCGCTGATCGCCGGCAGCAGGCTGGAGTCGCCCAGGACGCGGATCCGGCAGGTGGAGCAGCGGCCCCGTCCGCCGCAGACATGTGCATGCGGAATGTTGTTGCGCAGGCTCGCTTCGAGCACGCTCAAGCCCCGAGGAACGCGGATCGTGCGATCGGGATAGGTCAATCGGATCGAGCCGACGCGTCGCTCGCGCCAACTGCGCAGGCCTCGCGCAAGCATTGTCAAGGCGAGCGTCGCGGCCAAAACGGCGAGCGTCTCGCCGCGCCAGTGGACCAGAAGGGCGTTCTCGTCCGCGGTTCCGACGTGCGCCGGCGTCAAGTGCTGGGCCTGCCAGGCCGGGTCGGTCGCCGATTGCAGCGTTTGCCTGCCGCCCTGGAAATAGCCGAGCAGCGCCAGCGCCGGCAGAAGCACGGCGACCGACAGCAGCAGGTTCCTCACGCGCGGATAAAAGGGCTTCAGAGCCAGCCAGAAGTGAACGCCGATCGAGCCGTGAATCCAGACGATGAGCAGAAGCACGGTCTGCAGCGCCCCGGCGGGCGGCGATCCGACCCAGAATTTGAACAGTTCTTGGGCATAGCCTTTGTCTATGCCGAAGACGCTGAACGAGATGCGCGAGCCGATGAGATGGTCGGCGAGAAGGAACGGGATCAGGAGCCCGAGGACGAGCTGCGTCGCCTCGAGCCGCGTCCAGCGGAATTGGCGACGCTCATAGAGAGCCCAGAAGCCAAGTCCCATATGGATCAGGAGGGCGCCGTAGAGAAGGATCGTGCCGGGCGGCGACCGCCACAGCAGCTTCTGGAACGCGAGCCCCTTTTCCATCGCATCGATGGAAATGTTGCCGAGCGCATGGTTGGCGAAGTGCAGCGTCACATAGGTGAAGAGCACAAGCCCGCTTGCGAGCCGCACCCTGCGAACGCTGACCGATCGCGCGCGTCGCGACGGCTTCGGCGTAGGCCGAATCTCTTTAACCTGCGGCGCCGCGTCCCGCCGAATCATGTCGAGCTGAACCTCCGCTCAATGCGCCACATTAGGATGATTCTGGAATGATGCGATCGGCGTCGCCCGCAACATTCCATTGCGACGGGGGTTTCTGGCCCGTGGGCGCGGCGGTGGCAAGGCGCCATCAATGACCTCAGTGTTTCATAGGCTTATCGCAAAGCTGCGCGTCGAGGGAACGGTCCGTTTGGCCTGAGCCGACCCTTCATGGGCCTTCGCGACGACGCGCCGCGCCATCGTTCAGCCGCCGTTCAGCCGAGCCGGCGCGTATGTCCGCTCGCGCGGAGGGCCCGGGCTCGCGGGGGCGATCTCACGACGGTGCACGAGGCTCGATGCGCGGCCGTTGCTCGCGCCCGCGGGCGGTGCGGTCAGATTCGTTAACCATAGGCCCCTTTTCCCATGCTGACCTCGGCGCTCACTCTGCGCGAGCCAACGCTCGA
>Ga0209040_10000502_pt1 | contig 30210 bp, 29 predicted proteins | sample BogFormECP12_OM3_FD_188240 | JGI IMG/M metagenome (GOLD analysis project Ga0209040, IMG submission 188240) | Bog forest soil microbial communities from Calvert Island, British Columbia, Canada - ECP12_OM3 (SPAdes) (version 2) | ecosystem: Environmental > Aquatic > Freshwater > Wetlands > Bog ... | reverse complement strand
GAGCCTTCATGAGTCCATGTTCACGCTCGATAAAGCGGTCCACCACCTGATCCATGGTCGTCGGCTGAGGCAGGGCCGAGGGCGTAGGCGCCGGAGCGGCACCGGCAGTCGCCCCTTGCGAGCCAGCGGACGGTGCGGAGGTCTGCACCGACGGAGCGGGAGCAGCGTTCGGCTGGGCCGAGCTTTGATTGTCTGCAGTCTGCTGCGCTGCTGCGCTCACCGAGACCAGCAGTGCGGCAGTAAACATCCATTTCGAAGTGCGCATGACTTTCTCTCCAAATTCTTACAACCAGTTTCTTCAACCCAAGTTTCTGTGGCCGACATCCCTGATTCGACTAGCAGATTCAGGGCCGCTAAACCGACCTTATGGACGAACCCTTCCGTCTAACCAAACTCTTAGTACGCCATCTGAAACAGCACGTGCACGACGGCCGTGGAATCCACAGGCTGTCCCATGCGCAGCGCCGGTTTGAACCGCATTTTGTTGGCGGCGGCGATGGCTGCTTCATCCAGGCCGTGACCCAACCCGCGAACCACGCGATTTACATGCAGCGTGCCGTTGGCTCCGAAACTTACTTCCAGTAAAACTTCACCTTCCAGCTTCAGGCTGCGGGCCTCGTCGGTATAAACCGGCTGGGGCTTGTAGGTGATCTCCACCGGGACGGTGGTCGGCCCGGAGTCGGCTTGCGCGAGCTTCGGTCCGCCGTGCACCACCTGCTCGGCGCCGAATCCGCCGGTCGAGACTCCACCGCTGCGACCATCGCCCTTACTACCGGTCGCGATGCCGTTACCGAAATCGGCGCTGGCGACGGTGCCTTTGATTCCTTTCGCGCCGCCCGATCCATTGCCTTGTCCCGGACCTGCCGGCATGTCAAAGGATCCAGCCTGCGCGGCATAAAGCTTGGCACCCTGCTTGCCCGTGCCTTTCAAACCGTTGGGATCGCCAAAGCCTCCGGTCTGCACTTTCTCCACAGCAGCATTCACGGTTGGCGCCACCGAGCTTCCGGAAAAATCTCCGGTGTGCAGAAGTTGTGGACGAGCTCCGCCTGCGGTCATCTTGATCTGGGGAGCAGCGAACTGGTTGATCACGACCTTGGGAGCTTCCACGGGCTCAGGTGCGGGTGCGCGATGAACTTGCGGTGGAACGACCAGCTTGGGTTGCTCGAAGACCGGCGCAGGGGGAAGCAACTTCACCTTCAAGGGCTTCACCTTGACCACCGGTGCGGGCTCCGGCTTCATTGCGGGTAGAGGGATCAATTCCGTGACACGGTATGCCTTGAGCTGCAACCGATCTGGGAATATCAGTCCAAGATTCACCAGAAGAAAGGTGACCAGAACCACGAAGCCGTAGCTGGTTGCCAAGGCGCGTCTGTCGATCTTGCGCTCCGGCAAAATCCCGAGCTGAAAACCACGTTGAGGCATAGCCATGTATTGACTCCAAGGGGATCCGGGCCGAGGGGGCGGACCGGGATTGGAGTCTTCACACTACGGGAGAAAGGACAGTGGGTAAACGTGTCCACGGCTCTTGACCTAAGGTAACCGGCGAAGCACTCTTATGGGAATTAGGCCCAAAACGGGGCCAGGGACGCGGCTTAGGAGGGCATCCGCGCTTGACGTCGCCGGCGAAACCAGGAGAAAACCGGTACGCCAGCCAGGATCACAAGGAGTCCATACCCCGAATTCGGCCAGTTTTCCCGGAAGGTGTAAAAGAGAAGGACGGCGGCAATAGTAATGAATAACGCCGGAACAAACGGATAGCCCAACACACGATAGGGGCGCGCGGCTTGTGGATCGCGCCAGCGAAAGATAAAAATCGTGCTGCCTGCGATCATGTAAAAGAGCCATTCGGCAAAAATAGCGAGAGAAAAGAGCTGGCGAAAATTTCCTCCCAGCAGCAGCAAGATAATCGACAAGATTGCCTGCACGATGATCGCGGCTGAAGGCGTGTGAAAGCGAGGGTGGACTTCGGCAAGAGCGCGGAAGAAATATCCGTCCCGCGCCATGGCGAAGGGGACGCGGGCTCCGCTCATGACTGTGCCGTTTAAAGTTACCAGCATCGAAATGGCCATGCCCGCCGAGACAATCGCTGCGCCCATGTGTCCCATCACGAGAGCGACTGCGTCGGAGGCGGGCCGCGGCGAGGCTGCAATCACATTCGCCGGCAGCACATATTGCACGCCCGCGTTTACCAGGACATAGAGCAGGCCAACCGTCGCGACACCGGCAATCAAGGCGATAGGAATGTTGCGCTCCGGCTGCTTCACCTCGCCCGCGACCATGTTCAGGTCATTCCATCCGTCGTAGGCCCATAGAGCCGCAACCAGAGCGGCCATGAAGCCGGCGATGCCGCCCTTCGCGCCGGCAAACGTTCCGGCAAAATTGCTCCAGCCGCGTCCGGTGGCAGTCCCCGCACCACTGAAACACACCACTACGATGCCGAGAATAATTGCTACTTTCAGCACCGTGAATACCAGCTGAAATTCTCCGGCCTTTTTCACGCCCAGGTAGTTCAGCCCGGAAATAAGGATCGCTGCCGAGATCGCGATCAGCTGTCCCCAGGTGACGGCGAAAAAGTGAGAGGAAATGATTAAGAAGATATTGTTGGAGAAAAACGAAAAGATGGGAAACGTGCCCAGGACGCGGACCAGTCCGGTGGCGATCGTAGCGACCGAGGCCGGTTTCGCGATGACGAACCATGTCCAACCATAAAGAAAACCGCCGAGAGGGCCGTAAGCGTCGCGGACATAAACATATTCGCCGCCGGCTTGCGGCTTCATGGCTCCGAGTTCGGCATAGGTAAGCGCGCCAAAAAACGACAACAGCCCGCCCACGAGCCATGCCAGATAAACCAATTTCGCCGAGCCGACGGCCTGCATCATTTCGGCGGGAACCAGAAAGATTCCACTGCCGATGATGGTCCCCACGACGATCGCCGAGGCGTGGCTTACACCCAGATCACGAGAAAGCCCGGGACGGGTTGCAACTTGCTGTGTCAGGTCCGTCATGATCGAAGGGTGCAAGTATACGCGAGGGCCGACAGAGACTCTCTACGCCGGTTCAGGCAAAAGCAGACTGGAAACATAGCCCACAGCGAATGTCATCATCGTGCCGATCATGACCCACCATGTCCACGGAACGTGCGTCCCTTGCCACAGATATAACTCGATGGCGAATCCGAAGAGCATGCCTATCATCGCGCCGCGCTGATTCGCCTTTCGGGTTAACACGCCGAGCAGGAAGACTCCCAGCAGAGCGCCATAGGCAACGGACGCGATCTGCAACCCGACTTCGACTACACGCCCCACTTTATGTAGTGAGAGCACCGCAATGGCGAACAGGAGTAGAGCCCATAGGAAGGTCGAAAGACGGGAGAGGCGCATCCGCGTACGCTCGTCGGTCTGGGGACGGAAGCGGACATAGAAATCCATGATGGAAGTGGAAGACAAGGCGTTCAAAGCCGCACTCAGATTCGACATGGCTGCCGCGAGGATCGCCGCGATGAGCAGACCGGAGATTCCGTGCGGCAGGCGGCTCACGATAAAGGTTGGGTAGATACGGTCGGGCTTTCCGAAACTCGCCGAGGGCACTCGGTAGTAAGCCCAGAGCATGACGCCTACCGTCAGGAACAATGCAAACTGAAACAAAATTGCGATGCCGCTGGAAACGAGCGCTGTCACCGACTGCCGCTCGCTGCGCGCGGCCAGCAAACGCTGCACGATGAGTTGATCAGTGCCGTGGCTGGCGACGGTGAAAAACGTGCCGCCGATGACACCGGCCCAGAAGGTGTAAGGAATCCACAAACTCGGAGTGAAGTCGAACAATTGCAACTTCCCGGCGCTCGCGGCGGCGGCATGAATGGCAGTCCATCCCCCGGGAACAAGATGCAGGATCGTCCACAATCCGACCAGCGTTCCGCCGACGTAAATCACGGTTTGCACCACGTCGGTCCAGATTACGGCCGCCAGCCCACCCTCGAACGTATAGATAAGCGTCAATATAGTAATGATGGCGATCGAGGCCACTTCGCCCGTACCGAGCGCGATGGCGACTACGATGGAGACGGCATAGACGCGCACTCCTTCGGCGGCCGTCCGCGTGAGCAGGAAGAGTCCGGCCGTCAGCGAGCGTAACCCGCGACCGAAGCGGCGTTCAATCAATTCATAAGCGGTGTAAAGGTCGCCGCGAAAATAATGCGGGAGCAAAACGAAGCTGATCACGATCCGCCCAAGCACATAACCCATCACCACCTGCAGGAAAGTGAAGTTGGTGTCGTAGGCGAGGCCGGGGATGCTGATGATGGTGAGGGTGCTGGTTTCTGCGGCGACGATCGAGAGCGAGATGGCCCACCACGGGATATCGCGTCCGGCCAGAAAATAATCGCGCAGGGAACGATGCCGCTTGCGGAAACGGAGTCCAAATAACGTGATGCCGACCAAGTAAACCGCGATGATCGCCAGATCGAGTTTATCGAGACCCATGCGTTCTGCCGCTATCACTTCCTGGTCTGCGCTTTGCCGGAAGCTCTTCTCAAATGAGTCATTATGGCTGCAGTTCAGCTTTCCCGCGAGTGAGAGTCTATGAACCTCCATTTTTGAAGTGCTGGTAACCCGGAACTGCTGTGATAGAAATAACCCGTGGCTTATTACTTAGGCGTAGATGGCGGCGGCAGCAAGACGAAGTGCGCGTTAGGCGATGAATCTTCGATTCTTGCAACCGCCGTGACCGGTCCCAGTAATATCACTCGCGTGGGGGAAGTGCGTGCTCGCGAATCGTTGCATGCTGCGATACGCGCGGTGTGTGGCGCCGCGAAAATCCATCCGGAGCAACTTCAGCGTTCCTGTGTTGGAGCTGCTGGGGCCGGACGGGAGGAAATCGCCAGCGTCGTTCGCAAGATTGTTGCCGAAGTCGTTCCGGGCGAGATCGAAGTTGTGGGCGATATGCAGATTGCGCTGCAAGCCGCTCTGGGCGAGGGACCGGGCGTCGTCGTGATAGCGGGAACGGGGTCGATTGCGTTTGGCCGTGATGCGAGCGGGAGGACAGCCCGTGCTGGAGGTTGGGGCTTCGCGATTTCCGACGAGGGTTCGGCGCACTGGATCGGACACGCCGCAGTGGCTGCCGTGCTGCGCGCCGCCGATGAGTCAAGAGAGGCTCGAGAGACCGCGGAGGTTCGCCCACTTTTCCGCGAGATGAAGTCCATCTGGAAGGTGGAATTTCTCGAACAGCTGGCGCGCACCGCTAACGCGACTCCAGACTTTGCTGCGCTGTTTCCTGCAGTCCTGGCGGCGAGTTGCGAAGGGGACGAACTTGCGCAAACAATCCTGGGACGAGCGGCGGCGGAACTGGCGTACCTTGCCGGCATTTTAGTTCGGCGGCTTTTTTCGAAGCAGCACGGGGCTGTCCCGATGGCCATCGCGGGCGGTGTCTTTCGTCATTCGGCGATGATTCGCGAGCTTTTCTACAATCAGATTCGTACGGCGCATTCTCACGTGGTCTTGAATTCTGAAGTGGTCGAACCGGTTCACGGCGCCCTGGAAATGGCGCGTCGCTCCACTTCTTAAGCGCCGCGCTCAATCATGAATCACGAAGGAACCCAAGAGGAGCTTGTGCAACAGCCGCCTGTTGCTGAGCCGCGTCCGATCCTGCAGCCCCCACTGACCGAAGATGAGCTGCTGGCACAACTTGAGCGACGTGACCTGCCTCCAGAGACGATAGAGGAATTGAGCCAGAACTCAGCCGCAATGAAATCGCGAAAAGTGTGTGTGGCCCTGGCCGCGCACCCGCGCGCGCCGCGACATCTTGCGCTGCGACTGATTCGTCAGTTCTACACTTTCGATCTGATGCGATTCACGCTACAGCCGGCAGTCGCAGCCGGTCTAAGACACGTGGCCGAGGAGCAGCTCATTGCGCGCCTGCCTTCCGTCACGCTGGGAGAGCGCCTGGCGTTAGCCCGCCGCGGATCACAGGCGGTTGCCGCCGCGCTGTTGCTCGACAAAGAGTTGCCGGTCATGCGGACTGCGGTTGAAAACTCACGGCTGACGGAAGCCGCTGTCATCAAAGACCTGATGCGACCGAACTCTCCAGCGGCTTTTGTCGAGCTGGTTTGCCACCACCCCAAGTGGTCGGTGCGACGCGAGATTCGCATGGCCTTGCTGCGCAGCCAGCACACGCCGCTTGGGCGTGCGCTCGAGTTTGCCAGCACGCTTCCACCGCCGCTTCTGCGGGATATCCTGCACACTTCACGATTACCGGAGAAGATCAAGGTGTATCTGCGCAACAATCTGAAGGAGAGAAAATAGGATTCAGTCTGCAGGCACAGCTATCGCCCGCCGCCGATCTGAAGAATGGCGCCGGTTGTATAAGAAGCCGCCGGGGAGAGCAGCCACAACACGCCCTCGGCTACTTCGAGCGGTGTGCCCGCCCTTTCCATCGGAATGGTTGACGCCAATCGCTCCAGCCGGTCTGGAGCACCGTTGGCTGCATGCAGTCCAGTTTCGATTAGACCGGGAGCTACCGCGTTCACCCGAATTCCCTCGGTTGCCACCTCCCGCGCCAACCCAATCGTGAAGCTATCGATTGCACCCTTCGATGCCGCGTAGTGAACCCACTCTCCACCGGAACCAGTGTGGGCCGCGCGCGAAGATATATTCACGATCGGGCCGCCGGTGCCGCCGTGCTTGGTTGACATGCGGCGGATAGCTTCGCGGGCGCAAAGGAACGCTCCCGTCACGTTGACCGCCATGACCCGCGCCAGGGCGGTTGCGCTCACTGAGTCCACTCGAGCAAATCCTCCGGTAATGGCAGCGTTATTGACTAAAGCCTTAATTGGTCCCAGTTCGCGCTCGGCCGTTTCGAAGAGCCGAACAATGTCTTCTTCACGGCCAACGTCGGCTTCAATCGCGCAAGCACGTCCGCCAGCAGATATGATCTGTTCCGACACCGCGCGTGCTTCGGCCCCACCAGTCGCGAAATTAACCGCAACGGAAAATCCACGCGCACCTGCCAGCGTGGCAATTGCTGCACCGATGCCGCGACTGGCCCCGGTCACAATCAGGGTGCCGTTTTCTTCTGTGCGAGCCATAGATTTTGTGGAGCAAAACCCTACCGCGCTGTCGGTTCCGGTTTCGTGTGCATCAACTCCACCACGGCCTGGTACAGCCGCTGGCGAGTCTCGTGACGCTCATAGGCCCGCGTAATGTAGCGCACGCGTATCTCCACGCCGGAGCCTGTCGGCCGAACATTGATTGCCGGCTCCGCGGAGAAAGACTGCACTCGGTAGCGCGTGGTAGCACTGCGCCACTCTTCCTCGGCTTTGCGTGCATTGTTCTCGGTATCCTTGGCCACTAATTGTTGCAATTGTTCGACGACGGCATAAGGGTCCTGATCCGCAGGAATGGTGAGCTGCAATTCGTCCCACATCCACTGACCCGATGTGGAGAAATTAAAGAAATGATCTTCGATCGCAAAACTGTTTACGAACGAGACGCGCCGTCCCGTCGGATGCCCGGAGTCGGTCCAGTTGCCGGTCTCGAGCAAAACCGTCTTTAGCAGGCCGATTTCGACCACTTCGCCCGCCACACCGTTGATCTCCACCCAGTCACCCACGCGGATGCCGTTGCGTCCCATTAGAACGAACCAGCCGAAAAAGGCGACGATGAAGTCCTTCATCGCCACGGTTAATCCGGCGCCGGCCAGGCCGAGAATTGTGGTGGTTTCACTGGGCATGCCAAAAATTATGAATAGGATTGCGATCGCGCCGGCGGCTTGAGCGGCAAACTTGACCACCGCACGCAGCGTACCGATGCGTTTATTTTCCGCCGTCATGCCGGTAAAAAGATGGTCGATCAGCCGGTCCGCGACATAGACCGCAAGCAGCACAAGAAGAATCCAGAGAGCGGACTCAAGTATGTTGTGCAGCGCAGCCCGTTGCCGGGTTTCGACGAAACCGATCCAGCTCTTGTAAATGTCGTTGAGTTCCTGCTCGTCTTGCAGGCGTTTGCCGATGTCGGCCAGGCTTCGTTGGTCATCTGTGTAGCGCCGCAGCGACTCCAGAGCGGCCTCTGCCCCGGCTTTTGATTCTTCCCGGCTCGTCTCCTTGCCACTTTTCGCAAAGCCGGAGGCCTGCTGCTTGGCCGTCTCGCGATGCTCCTTGTCCTGGTCGACTTGTTTCTCGTCCTGGCTGTGCCGCAAAGCTAAACGCTGCAGTTTGGCCTCGGTTTCCTGCAGTGCATCTTCGAGTTGGGCCCGCTTCGTGCGCAATGCCCGCCAGGCGCGGAACACGGCCAGCAAGGTGCGCGCCTGGTAGTTCTGTTCCGCGGTATTCGCGGCTGCTGCCAGCGTGGCTTCGTTGTGCCCGCCGGCTTCGTGCTCCTGTTGCAGTTGACGAATCTTCGCCTGTGGATCGCCTCCGGCGCGCTCCAGATCCTCGGCACCATCCTCGAGTTCGTCTTGATCGAGATCCAATTGCGCCCTGGCGACGTCCAACTGATCCTGCAGATTGTCTTTCTTCGCATCGGGTGCTGCGGCCAGCTTGCGCGTGAGCTGCGTAATGGTCTCCTGGTCCGCCTTCACTGCCGTGTCGGCTTTGGCTTTGCGCGCCGCCACTTCTTTAGCCTCCGCCGTCAGCTTCGGGGGATTCAGGGCGGCGGTGCGCAGTGCGTCGGCAAACGCCAAGTCGACTTCATGGTCGCCGACTTTTTCCGCTTCGTGCGCCAACCGCAACTCGTCTGGCGTCGCGGCCAGGGCAGCCATGCGACGAGCTGTTTGTAGCGGGTGTTGATCGACGAGCGGACGCACATTAGCAGGCTGGGTCCGCGCCAGCAGCTTCTTACCGGCCGGGGTTGCGGCCGATTCGTCTACTTCGGACTGCGGGCGTAACGCCCGCGTCAACACCATCCCCGCAATGGCCGCGGCCACCAGCAGAAGCAGGGCGATCGCGGTGATCCAATGGCGAAGTTTCATGGCAATCGGAAATCGGAAACTGCAAACGCTGAGTCAACAATCACTCGGAAGTGGCTAGTCTAGCAAAGTCGGGACAGAATCGGCGGACACACAGGGACACAGTCGAAGTCCACGTGTAAACTGTCCGGTCGTTCATGGAGGCTGCATGAAATCCCTTGTGCTGGTTCTTGTGTTTACGCTAGTCGTCGTATTCGTCGTAATTCCCAACACTCACTCGTTCGCTTCGGCATCGGAGAAGCCCACCGCCGAGACGCTGCGCCAGATGGAGGGCGAATTCATGAAAGCCGCGGCCGAACACGGTTCCGCCGGATATATGTCTTACTATGCCGACGACGCGGTCGAAGTGCCCAATGGAGCGGCGATCATCTCGGGGAAGATAAACATTGCCAAGACGATGGGATTTCTAGACGACAAGAACAATCACCTGAGTTGGACTCCGGTTGGCGCCGATATCTCAGCGTCCGGCGATCTCGGGTACACCTACGGTACTTACGAATTCCGTTCAGTGGGTAAAGATGGCAAGCCTGCGGTTGAGAACGGCAAGTACACTAGCATCTGGAAGAAGCAGGGGGATGGAAGCTGGAAGGTGGCGCTCGACATGGGGAACGCGAGCGCAGCTCAGTAAGAGCTCTGCGGCGGGCGCGAGCGAACACCGGGAACAAAAGCCGACTATTTCCGAAAATGATTGCTGATCGCTTCGGCCTGGCTGCGGGTCACGACAGCAGAGAGAGCGGCAGCGTCTGCCTGTTTCACAGCCTGCAAACTGCCGAAGTGTTCGAGAAGGCGTCGGGTTGTGCTCTCTCCGACACCGGGAATCTCGCGCAGTTCGGTGGAGCGGTCGCGCATCTGGCGGCGTTTGCGGTGGAAGGTCACGGCAAAGCGGTGAGCTTCGTCACGAATGAGTTGAATCAGGTGCAGCACGGGCGAATGGTGATCGAGAACGACAGGATCTTTTTCCTGGCCGTAGATGTAGAGAACCTCTTCGCGCTTGGCGATGGCTGCGAGCGGCTGGTTGATGATCTCGAGTGCCTCCAGGGCTTCGGCGGCCGCGTGTAGCTGGCCGAGGCCGCCGTCGATCAGGACCAGGCTTGGCATCTGTTTCTCTTCCTGCTGCAGGCGTTTGTAGCGGCGTGTGACCACTTCGCGCATGGAAGCGAAATCATCGACGCCCTCTACCGTGCGGATGATGAATTTTCGATAATCTGATTTCTTCATCTTACCGTCTTCCCAAACCACCATGGAAGCGACAGTCTCCGCGCCTTGAATGTGTGAGATGTCGAAGCACTCGATGCGCTTTGGCAACTCGGGAAGACTGAGAACATCCTGCAGTTCCTCCTCGATCGCTTTGGCGTTGGGCTTGAGCACGCGGAAACGCTGATCGTAGGACTGCTTGGCATTCGTGCCGGCAAGGTCGATGAGGGCACGCTTATCGCCGCGCTGTGGGACCAGGATGTGAACGCGCGCGGCGCGGGGATCGGTTCCAGCGACCTGCTCGGAGAGCAAGTCTTCGAGCGTCGCACGATCTTCGAAATCGACCGGCACATAGAGATTGCGCGGGACATAGGGTTGACCGATGTAGAGCTGCTTGAGGAGGGCAGAGAAAAACTCTCCGGGATGGAAGGGATCTGCAGCGGGCGAAGTGGCCGCATCTCGCTCAGCTGGATCGCGGAGGTCGGCTGTCTCCGCATGTTCAATGGAGGGCTCTGCGGCCGGTGGGATCTCGAACTCCGGTAAGTCTTCCCAGAAAAATTCTCTGCGATCGACGACGCGACCGCCGCGCATGTGAAATAGATTTACTGCGAGCATGCCGTTTTCATAGTGATAGCCGAAGACGTCGGCGTCGTCGCCTTCGGCGGCGGCAATGCGCTGGCGTTCCTGTAATTGCTCGACGGTGGAAATCAGATCGCGGTAGCGGGCGGCGCGTTCGTACTCCTCCGCAGCGGCGGCCTGCTCCATGCGCTCGTGCAACGACTTGCTCAGATCCGTGGGACGGCCTTCCAGGAAAAGCTTCACGTCGCGAACGGCTTCCTGATATGCCTCGGGCGTGGTCAGGTCCTTCACGCAGGGACCCAGGCAACGCTTGATATAGTACTGCAGGCACGGACGCGGGTGAAACCGCGTAAGGTCGACCTTGCACGAGGGAATCAGAAAGTTGCGGTGGATCAGATCGACGATACGGTACGCCAGATTGGCAGGGAAGTACGGGCCGTAGTAAGCGCTTCCGTCCTTACGCAGGCGGCGAGTGACGTAGACGCGGGGCCAGCGCTCGCCGAGCGTGAGCTTCACGTAAGGATAAGTTTTGTCGTCGCGCAGCAGGATGTTGAAACGCGGCTTGCGCTGCTTGATGAGATTGTTTTCGAGCGCCAGTGCTTCCTTGTTATTGGCGACGACGATGTAATCGACGTCGACCGCTTCGCGCACCAGCGTGCCAGTTTTCGAATCTTCCCAGCGGCCTTCGTGGAAGTAGCTGGCCACGCGGCTGCGCAGGTTTTTCGCCTTCCCCACATAGATGACTTCGCCTTCGGCGTTCTTGTAGAGATACACACCGGGTTCGCTGGGGATGGTGCGAATTTTCTGGAGAAGATCCATGTGCAGGATGTTTCCATTTTACGGTCTTGCGAGTGGGTTTGCCTGCGGGCTGCTTGCCAAGTGGCAATAGCGGAGGACGTTCCAAACCGTATAAAATTTCCCTAGCCTATGTGGGGATTGCGTTGCCCGGGTGCTCCGTGGTTAATAGCTGGACTCGATGCTGTGGCCGCAAATGATTGAAAAAAGATATACTTACATCAGGCGATGCCGATACGGGAAACTGGCATCTGCCGTGCAAAAGTAGAGTTGGGATTTGCAAGGTAGGACTTGTTCCCAGGGCCTGTAGCACAGCATATGCGCGCGGGAGAAACCCCAGACGCGCCGAGACAACTCATCAAGGAGCTCCCCAATATGAACCGCACTTCGTTGACGATTTTACTCGCAGCCAGTATGGCAGCCACCATCGGCTGTACCAGCAAGAACTATGTAAAGCAACAGACGACGCCATTGATCAACAAGACCAATGAGCTTGATGACATGACGGCGAAGAATAGCAAGGACATCAAGGACGTTGATGCCCGGGCGCAAGCCGGCATCCAGGCCGTGAACGCGAAGACGGCGGAAGTGGACCAGAAGGCGCAGGCCGCCGGCCAGAACGCCGTCGCGGCGCAGCAGATGGCGGATGCCGCGAATGGCCGCGTGGGTGTCTTGACCAACACCGTGGCGAACCTCGATAACTATCGTCCTGTGGCCGAAACCTCCGTCAAGTTCGGGTTTAACAAGGACGCTTTGACGCCGGAAGCAAAGAACGCGCTGGATCAGATGGCGGGAAGCATTTCGAGCACCAAGGGTTACATCATTACGCTGGAAGGAAGCACGGACTCCGTGGGATCGGCCGAGTACAACTATGATTTGAGCCAGCGGCGGGCGAATTCCGTGATTCAGTATCTGGCCTCGAAATACAACGTGCCCGCGCACAAGATTTATGTGATCGGGCTGGGCAAAGACAAGCCGGTGGAGTCGAACAAAACAAGACAAGGCCGCGCCGATAATCGCCGCGTGGACGTACGCCTGATGACCAACACCGTGGGCGATACGAACCAGCCGGCGACGACGCCAGCGACGACGGGACAAAATAATCCATCGTCGATGTAAATCGATTTCCTCCTCCCCGGAGGACTTTGCCAACCAGGCCGCTCGCTCCTCCCCCTGAGCGGCCTGTTTTTTTGTCTTCGCGCGACTGGCGTAAAATAGCGAATATGGCTTCGCGGTTATTCGGATTTGCGATTTTAGGGTTAGCGGTAGCGGCGTGGGCGCAGCAAGGAAGTTCTCCCGACCCGAACGCATCGAAAGCGCCTAAGTCGGAGCAATCAGATTCTCGTCTTGCGCCTCCGCGTTCGGATCGGGTTGAGGCGAGTGATCTGGGCTCGGCAACTGGGCAAAGCTCAAGCAAGGACACGGAGACAGATTTGAGCCCACCGGAAGACGATGCCAAGGCCCACCCGCAGAGTTCAACGGCAGTGGCTGAAGCTGAGGCCGGCGTATTGAGCGGCAACGGCGTCACCGAGTTCCACACCTGGGACCCGCACAAGGCGGCAAAGGACATTGAAGTAGGGGATTTTTACTTCAAGCGCAAGAATTACCGAGCCGCGGAAGAGCGCTACCGGGACGCGTTGCGTTTTAAGGAAAACGATGCCGTAGCGACGCTTCGCCTGGCGGTGAGTTTGGAAAAGCTGGGCATCCTGGACGATGCCCGCCTCGAATACGAAAGCTATTTGAAAATTCTTCCCCACGGACCGGAAGCCGAGCAGGCGCAGAAAGCACTTGACCGGCTGAAGGCGCAGACGGTCGGAAAGTAGTTCGGCCGGGTCGAGGCTGATCGCGGTTCAAAGTGGAATTATAGATCGGCACGCACTCTGCGAAACCGCGCCTCTGACGCTAGCTTTTGTTTCTTACGTCGTGGGATCGCAGATTTCGTGCTCCCGTCATCCTCGACTTCAGCCACCTTACTTCTTGCTTCCTCTCCCAGAATCAGATTGGCGGGCCACTTAGGACCGGAACGAGTTCTGCCTTTGGAGCGAGCAGCTTCTGCAACGACAACTTCCACGGCGTCGAGACAGGCGTGGAACATTTGTGTACGCAACGCGCCGGTCGCTTCCCCCCGGATTAACAGCATTGCGGTGCCGTGCATCAGCGACCAGATTGAGAGCATGAGGCGGGTGTGCTGGCGCGCAGTTCCTCCCAGGCGTTGGGTCAAGTGCTCGCGCATCAGATTGAAGGAGGGCCATGGCTCGTGCAAGGACGGAGGCTCGGCGAATCTGTCATAGAGCACTTCGTAGGCGTGACGATGCTGGAGGGCAAATTCGAGATAGTCCTGGCACGCCTGGGCCAGGGTGCGAGAGCGGCGGAGACTGGCGAAGAGTTCATTGCGCGTCTGGATGCGCAACGCGCGAAGAATATCGTCGCGATCGCGATAGCGCTCGTAAACCGTGGGAGTGGTAGTGCCGGCGACCTTCGCGACGGCGCGCATAGTGAGGGCTTTTTCTCCACCCCGGGCGCGCAGCCGGCTGGCGGCTTCCAGGATGCGTTGTTCAAGTGCAGGATCAGCTTGTCTGGGCAACGGCTCGACTCCGGAGTGTATAGGATCAATGCAGGGGCCCAAAATAATTTGAACAATGTTCAAGTAACAATGTACAATAAATTCACACTAGCAAGTGGTTGATCCCGCAGGCTGCGTCCTGCCGGAGCCCGAAGGTCTTCTGTTGCAGCCTTCCCCCGTACGTGAGTGGCTCCGGCAGGACAGCGCCGATCATCGAGATTGCAAACCGAGGAGTATAGATGTTAAACGATGAACTCAGAAAACAGGCGGGTATCGCCCGCCTGGCATCCGACTTGCGTTCGGCGAAAATTGAGTTGTTGAGCGCGCAATGTGCCACCGATCGACTCCGCCTCCAGTATTCGGTAGCGGAGATTGTATCCTTCGGAGAACGCCAGGCCTTGAAAGGCGCAATCGCCTCCGCCGGCGCGCTGTGCCGCTTCTTTTCCTCGCTCGAGGACCAACTGAAGCAAACCGAGCAGCAGGAGTAGGGCCTTACCCTGTGTTGTGATTTTCCTTCCGAAACCATCTCCAAGAAAAGAACCCAAGTCTATTTCTCCACCCGAATGAACTCCCCGCTGGAGGCATTGACTGCGACCGTCAGCTTGGCGGCATCGCGACTCGGTCCGTAGACAACGTGCCAAGTGAGTTCATTGGTGTTGTGATTCCAGTCGCAGACATAGAGCACGAGCGTGGAGGGATCTTTTTCGAGAATCTTATCCCCACCGTGTTTCTGCGCCACGTCAAAGGCCTGATCGGAATCGACCTTAAGGAAGGCGACGTCAAAGATCTGTGTCGACGCATTGCTTGGGTTGTATACGTCTTCGTTTCCGGGCGAGACTCCGCGCGAGGGAGCGTCAGGCGCGTTGCTACCCGACCATATAAACGGCTTGACTCCACGTTGGGTAGCCGAAGCGAAGCTGGCACGCCAGACCGCCGACTTGCCATTGTGGCCATCTCCGTCGGCGGTGGGCACCGACTCGATGCGGAACGGTTTTACATCGGCGGCATAGTTGCGGGCGGCGATGAAGACCTTCTGAAAAGCGGCGCGTCCGGTGAGCAACTCGGGCCCCTTGGGCTCGGGCTTGGTTCCGGGCGGCTTGGTGTTGGACTCGCAAGCGACGAACAGCGCGAGAACTGAGAGAAGGATTGCGGAGAAAATCGTCGGTACAACCGCGCGTGGAGGGTGCATTCCCGGCACTGTGTCTGCTCCGGCGCCGGTCTTCGGCAGGGCGAAATCCCGCATCTTCATGACGGCCTTCCTGTTATAACTGGGATGATTTGTGGTCGCGAAATATTTTACCTGAAGCTCACAGAAACGAGAGTTGGCTGTATGGATACCTTGCTCGAAGAGTTGCGACAAGCCTTGGATTCAGCGATAGGGGGGATGACGAACGAGCAGATGGGATGGCATCCGGCGGGTAAATGGTCCGCGGCCGAAGTGCTCGAACACCTGTATCTGACTTACACCGGGACGGTGAAGGGATTCGAACGAGTACTCGAAGCGGATAAGCCAATGGCTGGGCGAGCGTCGATGAAGCAACGCTGGCGGAGCTTGGTTGTGTTCAGTTTCGACTATCTGCCGCAAGGTCGAAAAGCGCCGAAGCAGAGCGTGCCGCGGGGCTTGCCGGCTGAGAAGGTGAGAGCGGAGTACAGGCTGAAACTGGAAGCGATGGACGAGATCATCGCGCGGTGCGAGGTCCGCTTTGGACGCGGGAGATTGCTTGACCATCCAATTCTAGGTCCCTTGACGGCGGCGCAGTGGAGAAGATTTCATTGGATTCATGGACGGCATCATGTGAAGCAGATTGAAAGATTGCGCGAGCAAGCGGAGGACGAAGGAACATCGCACTGAGTTGGGAACTTATGCAAATGAAAACGCCGGCCATTGGCCAGCGTTTTCGCATGTTTTGAACGATTCAAAATGGTCGTGCTTACTCGCGCATGGCCGCGGGAACACCGGCTTTTCGAGCTTGTTCCTGCATGTCGTCGAGCTTCTGTTTGGCGTCTTCGACAGCTTTTTGTTTGTCGGCGATCTTCTGCTTGAAGTCGGCATCCTCTTTATCCCATTGACTGGAGTTGCGTAATCGGTTGCCGACGTCGGCGTACATGGCTGCCGCGCGTAGCTGGTATTCCTTTTGCAGGACGTCGAGTTCGCGCGAGGCGAGGTCGATTGCACTTTTTTGTGTGGCTAGCTTGTCCTGCCAGGATTTCCACTCGGCTTCCTTCTTCGACTGGTCGTCTTCGGGCTTGGTTGCGGGAGCGGAGTTTTTTGGATCGGAATTCGTAGCGGTGCTGTCGCCGGCATTGGCGGCGACGGGAGCGCCGACAACAGACAGCTTGTCCTCGGTTGGAAGATTGTCGTTGTCAAAGACTTTCGGCTTGGCTTTAACGGCCGGATCCTTATGGATCTTGCGAGCATAGTCTCCAAGCGAGGACTGATCGGCCGCCTGGGTTGTCGTCTGCGTGGTCTGCGCCAGAGCCGTAGAACCGGCCATTATCGTGAACAACGCGAATACGAATCCAACATAGGTGATGCGCTTCATAGCTTCCATCCTTTGACTGCGAGCATAGGCAGATCCGTTCGTGCAAAATCTGCTGGTTGATCTGTTCGTTCAGCTTTCATTTCGCTCGCCCCACTGCACTGGCACGAGCGTCCATACTTGGGGCATTCCGTTTTTCCGCCAAAAATCCTCCAATGCGACGGTCCAGACTGGCAGCCTCGCTGGCGATATCGGCGGCCAACTGCGAGGCGAGATCCGGATCGCGATTCCGTGCCAACTGTTGAGCGTAGCCTGCGATAGTGGTCAGAGAGGTTCGTAGCTGCAGCGCCATTTCGGCAGAAATTTCACCTTGCAATTGTTGCTCGTGGCGAATGTGCTCGAATTCGCTGCGATCGCTGATCAAACACGCCGCTCCGAGCAGACTGCCATCGACAGCGGGAACGGCGGAAACCGTAACCGCGACACGAATCTTTTGTCCGGCAGGAGTGGAATAATCCGCCTCCAGTTGACGATGCTTGCTGCCCTCGCGCAGAACCGCATTTACTTCCTCGACGAGTTGCGTCGGCACGTCCTCCAAACCATCGGAATGCACCGCTGGCGATTCGGCAGAACGCACCGTTGCGTCGCGAAAAATATCAGTGGCACTCATCCCCGAGAGGGAACGGAAGCCCAGAATGTCCTTAGCTGCGGGATTGGCTTGCTTCACTAAACCGTTGAGGCCGAACACCAGCACACCGCAGGGCAGATTGGAGAGTACGGTCTGGCTGAAGTTTTCGCTGGTGCGAGCGCGACGCTGCTCGGAGAGCGTCTGCACTTGTAATTCGTGCTTCTGCTGTTTCAGTTGCTGGATCACCGTGTTGTAAAGATGAACCGGCAGAGCTTCCAGAGTGGGAGGGGCGACGGAGTCGAGATCGGCCTCGGCGGCGATATCGCTGCGCAAGCGGCGCATCAGCCAGATCAGGAATGCGAACGCGCATCCCGCGACAATTAAAACGAGGAGGGCACGCAGCAGCACCGGATTGGCAAGCAGCCTTACCACCAAAGCCTCCCGTACCAGTGCAAGAATTGGTTGCCAACAAAAAGTGCGAGCAGTGCCATGCTGCCGAGGAAGACGCCGAAAGGTATCTGGTAATGGCGGTAAACCATCTGCGCAGATTGCCAGCTCCGGCGGCGCGCGGCCTGCAGGTTGGGCAACCGTCGCGTGAAACGGTGAGTGCGTTTGATCCACACCATCAGCACCGTGGTTAAACCAAACAGAGAGCCCGCCAGCGATGCAGCAAAGATCGTCAAGATGGTGAGCTTGATACCGAGAAACGCCCCCACCATTCCCATCAGCTTGACGTCGCCGAAACCCATGCCCTCGGTTCCGCGCCAGCGCAAATACGCTGCGCCCGCGCCGTAGATGAAGGACGCACCCAAAGCCGCGCCGAGTAGAGAATCTAGCAATGAGAGCAGCCGGATTGAGACGTCTGCGCTGAAGGGCAAGTTCACCAAACCCGGCAGAAACTGCGAAGCCACGTCGTTTACGGGAACCAGCAAGCTAAAAATGATGCCGAGAGCAAGACCGGGCAATGTCAGTTTGTCTGGCAACAGCTTGGTTTCAGCGTCGGTGAAAATGAGGCCGAGTATCAGAAATCCAAAAACACAGAATTTCAGCGTAGCGAGTGTGAGACCGAAATAGGCGTAGCAACCCAGGAACAAAGCGCCGGTGAGTAGCTCAATAAACAAATAGCGTGGAGAAATGCCGGTCTTGCACTGCCGGCATCGGCCGCGAAGGATCAGCCAACTGATGACGGGCATGTTGTCATAGAACGCAATCAGGTGCTTGCAGCGGGGGCATCTGGAACGCGGCATGACCACGGACAAACCCCGCGGCAGCCGATAGATACACACGTTCAGAAAGCTGCCGAATGACAGCCCGATGAAAAGAATCGACGATGCGTAAAAAGGGTCCACTGAGTTGGTGGCGTTCTACAAAAGCGCGTCCAAAGCATTTCAAACGCACATCTTCCAAAGAACGCGGACAATGCCGAATCTTGAGTGGATTATAAGGCGAAAGGTCAGGTACGACTAAGGTACTGAAGTCACTGTCCGAAAGGCCGATAGGGAACCGAATCGAAGGCCATCAAGGGAAAGCAATCCTCAGCAGATCGCCTTCCAGTGCTGGGGATGAGGGCTCATGAGCCGGGAGGTGTCCGTCCCAGGAATTCCAGTTGCGGGGCACTAATCGAGTTTGGGGTACCCGGTGGTCCTGCCAGGCTTCGTTCGTTTGCTCGCGCACGAACAAAGAAAAAGCAGCAGCATTGAGGAGGCTTTCCTTCGATAAAGCACTCCATTCGAACAGAGTGGCCTGGAGTTTTTCGGTGATGGACTCGGAAGGGTCGAGACAGAGAATCCAGTCGTAACGCGCGCGATTGAGGTAGTGTTCAGTCCTTTCGCTGGCCTCTGCCCGCAGAATCCGAGCACCGTATGCGCGGGCAACACGCAGCGTGGAATCGGTCGAGTGATGGTCGATGATCAGGAGTTCGGCGCAGGGAAGAAGCGTTTCCAGCGCCCTGCCCAGGCGCAGAGCATCATTCGTGGTGTGCAGCAATGCCGTGATCGGGGGCATGGGAACGGAACGTTGCTTCGAAGAGTGTACGACGAGGGGGACAAGTGCGGCGAATCGGGGGACCCGCCGAGAGACAGTGTGGGCAAAAGCGGAGGCACGAAACTCGGCTCCGCACCTCATTCGGCCGTTACCGCTCCATGGTTTGCAGGATAGAGTGAGCGTCCAAACATAATTCCGGTTTCCACTTCGACGGGCTGTCCGTTTCGGATGTACCGCTTGAACTTCCATTGCCTCAGAGCATCGGTAACGGCTTTTGCTTGATCGGGAAATGCGCTGAGAAAATGAATGTGCTTCACCTTACCTTCTTTGTCGATGATGATTCGCACGGGGACGGCATTGAACTTGTGCTCGGCGAATGTCGGGTCGACCCGCGAGATCACGTTTTCGTCGTTCGCGTAATCCTTGAGGCACGTTGGAAAGGTGCTACCGCCCATCCCCGCAGTGGGACTGGCTTCCACGGGCAACCTCATCTTGTTCAGATCCGTAATCAAGCTCTCCAGCAGTTTCGTGTCACGACTGGTGAGTACGATTTGCACAGCGTGGCAACGGATCTCGGTGGCCAGAACATACCAATGCAGCTCCGCGATCGGGGACCAATAGGCAAAGAAGGTAAAAGGGTGGCCGGCGACCGTGGTCAACGTTGGAGGTATTTCTACTTTGTAATCAGCTTGCAAATGATCCCTCGAGTAGTTGACCAGTTCGAGCGCGTTGCTCGCAGGCAGTGGCGTGAAGAACATATCCTGCGCCGTGATCAAGATCGTCCCTCGATCTGCTCGCTTGTATGTTTCCGTGGGACTGATCTGCGCCAGCACATAGCGCCCCGTATCCGACGGCGGCGGGCCTTATATTTCTCGGCCCAATCCGCGGGCAGAGGATAAGTCATCCCAAAATACTCGTCGCTGAATACATTGTTGAGCACGCTTCCGCCTTCCGGCAGGGGTGTCGCCGAATCACTCGCGCTCGACGATGCCCCTTTGACGAGAATGACTCCCAGCGGTACCTTTGTCGCGGATTGGATGACATCAGAAAAGTCGCCGCCGTTCTTGGGAGGATTTTGCGGTTTGGCATTCTGACTCCAGGAAGGCAAGCACAAGGCGATCACGACTAGAGAGAACAAGATTGGAAGGCGCATAGGTATCCTTTGAACTCAAAGCAATCGTTGGCGATGAAACAGCCAAGTAGTAGATCGTTTCCTAGCCTGTACTGCTCGATAAACACTGGCGAGACACTTGCGTGTCCCGCCAGAAGTTGAGCTGAGGAATTACAGCGAGCGCAGGAAGTCCAGAATTTCCTGCTGCTGCGTGGGGCTAAGGTTAAAGAATTGTTCTTCCACAAAACTGGCTTCACTCCCATGGCTCGCATGGTCCCGGATGGCAGTGATCAGGTTCGTGGTGCGGCCATCATGCAGGAGAAATATGCGCTGCCCCAGACCCCACAAGGGAGCAGTGCGGAACTGGTCGCCGCCCGCCGTGCCCTGCGAGACATTGTCCGCCAAGCCAGTACCCATGTTATGGATCTCAATATCTGAAAAGGCATTCACCGGCTGCTGGCTTAACGATAAGGTAAAGTTCGACGCCTGCGTCATGCCTGGCGTCGGATTGTGGCAGGTTGCGCAGCCGATGGAGCTGAACAGGGAACTGCCAGCGGAGATCGCGCTGGCCGAGACTGTCGTTCCATTGAGCACAACCCCACCGGTTGGTGGCGGCGCGAGGAATCGCATGAAGTTCGCGAACGCCGACACATCATCGAGAATGGCTGGGCCTGCCGATCCGGGGTTGGATGTATCTTCCGGATAGCCGGCGCCGCTCAGGTTCAGGCAGGTCGATACCAAGCCGGTCTCGCCAGTGCCTCCCGCTCCATCTTCGCCGGGAAGTGGACGATCCTGGGGAAAGAGCAAATTGCTGATCCCCATCTCGACGTTGTAGGCCTCGCCGGCAAAAATGTGCAGCGACTTGTTCTGCGCCTTCCAACCGAAGCGGCTGATAGTGCCGTCGTTGCCGTTGTGATTGAAGGTGCCGGAAATTCCCAGGTTGTTGTTGAGATTGACCAACTGATTTTTCAACAGCGTTGAGTCATCAAGGTTTTCGATCAGCCCCGCGCCAAATACCGGCGTAGGAATGCGGAAAATAATGTTGTTCTCCGCGACCGCAGTGGCAAAGCTCGGTTGCGGCAGCGCAGTGCTGTTGTTGCAGGTGCCGGCGTCCGAGCGGCCAGTGACGGTGAACAAGGTTTCCACCGCCCCATTGGGCGCGTTGGTATTTACAGATCCGTTGCTGTTAAAGAAGAACGGGAACCGCGCTTCCAGAGTCGGGCCATTGGCAGTAATAAAAGACGGCGTGGTGTTGCCGGGCGCAACGCCGTTGCTGGTGAACAAAAATTGAGGGTTGGTGGCAGCACCGGTCCCGCCGATAGCAGGCTGCGCGTGACATGAACTGCACTGATTGGAGTTAAATCGCGGTCCCAGGCCGACGTTGGCGGAGTTGGAAACCGTCTCCACTTCCTGAAAGCGCGTTTGGCCGTCAGTGAAAAAGGCGAGAATGCCGGAGGGGTTGTTCGCTAACACGGACGAAAGCGCCGCTCCCGTGCCGCGGTTTCCACTCTGAACTCCGGGGTCGGTCTGAGCAAATGCGATCCCGGCGAGGAACAATACTGCCAAACCTAAACTGGACTCAACTTTCGCTCGATTGATCACGGCTCCTCCTTAGTTAAGGTCCTTTCTGCTGTGTTTACTTTGGGAATAGCCGGGAACCGATATCCCGGGTAGGGGTTGAAGGCGCTGATGGCCTTGGCTTCGCCGCCAAGAGGGAAGAATTGTTTGAGCGGAACGTGCCTTCTGCTTTCCCGCGGGCGAGACAGAACCCCTACGCAGGAAGGGAGCGGCAACAGATTAGCGATCTCGGACAGTGAAGGTGCAGGTATGTCCGAAACCAGTTGTTGCGCTTTGTAGCCTAATTCGGTATCGCCGCAACAAAAAAAGTTGGATGTTACGGAGTCAGAACAGATTGAAAGCGGAAAAGAATGTGATCACGAGAGTTTTGTTATGGATAAGACATGCGTCTCTCTGTGCCACTTGCGTCGGCGTAAAAACGAAAATTGATTGTTGATGTTCGGAATACCGAAACTGGCCGAAAGAAATTGACTGACTCTAAATGAGTTGTACAAGGTTGGAGCAAGTGACGAAGCCACGCGATAGGCGCATGGTTGGATGCGGCCGGGCGAGACGCCAGCTGCCGGCTTCTAGCGGATGAACTTGTAGTCGACGATAGAGGCAGCCAAAAGGCCCGCGTCAACGTCCTCTTTTTGAACCTTTGCTTCCTGATCCTTGGAGCGGATTACGCGGCCCTGACAAAGAACATTGCGGTTCTTCTGGCCGGAGATTTCCTCGGGCATTTCAAACACCATCTCGATCAGGGCGTTTACAGGGAGCTGCTGAGGCCCGTGGAACAACAGCCCGGTCTGGCTGAGATTTTCGATGGTGCCTTCGTACCAGGTGCTGGTGTTATTGACCCGGTAGCGCAGGGCCACGTCAAGCTTGAGGCGGCGGGCGCGCGGCGTCCAGGACGGTCGTTTTTCGCGGGTATGGCTGCGCCGTATACCGGTTTCGGGTTTTGCGTGCTCCACGCGCTCCGTGCGGCGCATCGTGCTCCAGTCATATTTGTACTCGGCGGCACACAAAAGGCAAACCTGGTAGTAATCCCCGTCAGAGCCACGCCGGGGCCAAGAGAACTCGTGGGAGCAACGCCCAAGCATAAGAACATCCATAATTTTCTGCGGCATGATGGTTACTTGCGGACCGGACTTCGGACCAAAGGGAGCACCGAAGGCAGTTTCATCATCTCCCGAACTTGCGTTCTTGGGTAGGTTACCTTCGTGCCGGGGCCAGTGTGCGCGAGACGTTTCAATAACTTACGAGAGGTTCGGCGTGGGTGTTAACAGAACCAGGGAAGGAAGAAAGCCGAGGGAAGTGGAGAAGCAGAAATCCTGTACTCAAGGATGCCTTAAACTACATTCGCCAGACAGAGCTTTTGGCTCTGGCTGGCGAGTGCATTTGATACGGTTGTGATTCCAGCGATCCTTCGAACAGGGGGAGAACTACTCGCCCGTTCCAGTACCGCAGGTGCAGATACCCTTGCCGCTGCCGACGGACAGAATGGCGCCGCACTGACGGGCCAGTCTGGTCTGTTCGGTGGCGCTCAGGAAGGAAACCTGAGAAGCGGTCTCGGTTTCTGCGAAGTTGCTGTTCTGAATGTGGGTAGCCCAGCCTTGGATTTCGCCATTCGTTTCGAGGGCGATATGGTTGGGAACCGGGCAAGCGCCCGCGGTGGGGGCTGCGGCAACGACCTTAATCACGCCCGTCGACAGAACCACACCTGTCAGAGGATTCGCGGTAAGGTCGCTGTTGATCGACAGAGTGCGGAGTCCGTCTGGAGTTTCCAGGCAGCTGCAGCATTCCGAGAGCTCTTCATTGGAATCAAAAACATAGATATCCGCGCACAGGTTTCCACCTGCGGCGCCATCGTTGTCCAGTCTCAGGGTGCCATCCGGAGCTCCCCCAGTGTTGGCGTTAGAGAAGTAATCCACCCGATACGGACTGGTGGCTGCCGTCTGCGCCTGAGCCATCCCGGCAAATACAACTAGCGCCAGGATCAAAGTACAGAGTACTGCTAACTTTCGTGTCATGTCGTTTCCTCCTTCGAGATAGCGCCGTCCTTAGGGGGAGGTCATAGGACCGTGAAAGTGGCGCCATTGCACTTTAGCCGCATGTGCGACTTTTACAAGTCCCCACATGCACTAACCCAATATCGCTAACCCTGGGGGTCGGGTAAGCGAGAAAGAGCAGAGTTACGTTGAGCAGCGCCGAGAGCGGCTCGGGCTGGGTTAAGATCCGGTATTGGTTCCGCAGCTGCAGATGCCCTTTCCGCTGCCGACACCCCGGATCGCGCCGCACTGCATTGCAAGTTTCTTTTCCTCATTGCTGCTAAAGGAAGAAACTTGGGAAGCGGTCTCCGTGAGCGCATTGGTACTGCTCTGTATGTGCGTGGCCCACGCCTGAATCTCGCCATCCGGCACGAGCAAAATCGTGCTGGGAGGCGGGCATTTACCGTTCGTCGGCGCTGCGGCTACTATCTTGATTACTCCCGTGCTTAGAACCACGCCGGTTAACGGGTTCGCGGTGAGATCGCTATCCACCGATAAAGTCCGCAAACCGTCCGGAGTCTCCAGGCAACTGCAGCATTCCGACATCTCTTCATTGGAGTCAAATATAAAGATATCTGCACACAGGTTTGCGCCTGCGGCAGCACCATCGTTATCAAGTCTCAGAGTGGCATCGGGTGCTCCACTCGTATTTGCGTTACTGAAGTATTCGACTCTGTACGGGCTCTGCCCATGGGCCATCCCTACTAGTCCAAGCAGCGCCAGCATCACAGCAGCTACCCCTAACTTTCGTGTCATGGCAGTTCCTCTTTAGAAATGCAGATCGTCAAACTTTAGTCCCATGACTGACTTCCGCAAGTCCCCAGTTGAACTAACCCAATCTCGCTAAGCCTTACCCGTTCAATGGAGCTTTACTTGGTGGATGTTCAAGAAATAGCTGTCCGATTCGGGGTCGTATAGGAGGCGCCAAACCAGTTTGCGACTCGTCGATTCCATGGCGCGAAAAAGGTAGGAGCGTGCGGTAAGCTCCTTTCCGCCGATGGTGATATGGGTGCGATCCAAGCCTAGCGGGTGAATGCCCAGGCTAATTTTCAGATGGCTTTTATCGGCGATGCTTTGGCAGATCAAATCGACGGTATCCGAGAAAGTTCTGTCTTGAGCTGCAATCGTCAGGGGCGCATCGAGCAACACCTGTTGTTGAGCCATCTTGCCCTGGCTATCGTGCGCCGCTGTTCCGACTATGTCGAAGACCGGCTCCTGCCTGTCCTTGTCTTTTCGCACCTCGAATCGCCCGGGATTGTCAGATCGATTGTAGGCATCGACGAGCAATTGAAGTGTTTTTTGTTCATCGGGCACTGCATTCGGAGCGGGGCCAGCAGCGAACTCCGCCACGAAATTCCCACCGCTTGGCACTCGGTGTTGGTCGTCGGGATGGGAAGATTTATCCTGGGTGCCTTTGGGCTCCATCACGTCCAACTTGGAGATGTACTGTGGATCTTCGTAATTGACACGCCATCCATACTTTTGTTGCAGCGCATCCAGGGTCTGGGCGAGCGGACGAGAGTCATTGGCAACGAGCCGAATTTTCCCCCCTGATTCGGAAATTGTGGCTTGTTTGGAATACGATCCTTGCGCTTGCACCGTTTCGGCGGCGTAGCAGAACAAAGAGAATATGCTGATAAGAAATCGGAGATAAAATACGCGCTTTCCAGCCATCGTGTCCCCGTCCAAAGCGGAAAATCTGAAGTCCACTTTTTTAAAGATGTAATTTTGTCAGGCGAATTGTAGCAAACTGACCTGAGCTCCATCGCAGGTTGCTTGCAATGACCCACCCGGTTGGCTCGGTCGAATGGAGTAGTTCCTTCGAGCGATGCCATAAGCGCTGGCGAGGGCGTATAAGGCATAGACACGCAGGCCAAGAGCAGGTGAGGTGGTTATGGATGGGGCGGACGTACACGATGGGGACGAAGCTTGGATCGCAAAATACAGAGAAGCGCTGAAGGTTACTCCAGTTCAGACGTCGAGTTTCAAAAAGCTCCGCGCGGTCCTGAAGGACGGCTATAGCTTCGTCTTTTCGCGCTTTCGAAAGATTTTGGAAAGTTGGACTCGATCGCGGCGGTCGCAGTTAAGTGCCGCGCCGGCGACGACGACCATTGTGCAGCCGCGCTCTTCCCGCTCAAAGAAGGCTGAAACTGCGCCGATCAATCAGCCGGCACTTAAGAAACGAAAGCAAACGACCGGTCGGTTGAAACCAACCGCAGCAACCGAGAATCGCCGTGCGCAGCGACCGGCCTGACCTTACAATCGACTTGCTAAGACGAAAGCCCGAGGTGGGCGTACTCCAGAGGAACGGCATCGTTTGCTGTAGTCCATTCGCAGTAGTTCGATCGGCTTAATTCCTTTGCAACCCCCGAAAGAAGTAACTTTAATGAACTATTCAACTTGACAAGCCCGGCTTTTGTGCGACAATACACGCGCCTTCTTCTACGCCCTCCGGAAGAAGTGCAAGATGACTTTCCTACCCCCAGGAAAGTGTTTACCTGATTTGACCCGCGGAAGTTAATGACTTTGCGCAGCTGCGAGAAAGGCAATAGAAACTTCGTTGCCTCGCCGCTGGCTCTGTCAAGGCAATAACGTTGGAGGTCCCCCCGGACCTCGTGGCCAAGTCAATTCATCTGAGACGTCAGGCAATTCGTAGTGCCACGTCTCCGAAAGTGGGGAAATTTTGGTGAATACAGCTCCGGCCCGTCCCGGTCTGATCGTAGTTGACGCATCGTTGAGCGTGGTCGCTTCTAACTCGGAGGCGCTTCAAATCCTCGCATTTCCAGACCGGCCCGAAAGCATTAATCATCCGGACCTCTGGCTGGCGAATAAGGTCCGTATGGACCTGGTGGGTAAGCAGTCTTCTTCCCGAGTCGTCGGCGAATTTCATTCGGCACGGCGAACCTATCTTTGCCGTTCTTTTCCCGTCGACATCAAAGGAAATCGGAAGGCAGGCAATCACAAGAACGGTTCCAGTCCGTCGGATGGACTGCTCATCGTGATGCTCGAACGGAAGGGGAGTGAGGTGGTTATGGTCGCAGAAGTAGCGGAACGCTTTGGTCTCACCACCCGGGAACAGGAAACAGTACAGTTTCTGCTGGAGGGCTACACCAGCAAAGAGATTGCCCAACGAATGAAAATCAGTCCCAACACCGTAAAAGCCTTTATCCGGCTGGTCATGGTCAAAATGGGGGTATCCACGCGCTCCGGAATTATCGGCAAGATAGCCGGCTCGCGGACCGGGCTTGAATCCAACGCGGCGCGAGGTTTGTCGCGGGGTTAGTAATATCGGATTAGTGCGGTCGGAGAATTGTGGATGTACCGATTTCTTGTAGAGTACGGGATGCGCCATTTGAACCGAGCAAAGCCCTCTCCCCGGCTTGGCGGCGTATCTGAAGCAAACCATAGCAGGTCGAAACGCAGCTCTCGTGGTCTGCACGCTGTACTTCGGCGCTCTTTCCACTAAATCTAGCCTACGAAAGACTGGGGGGAAATTCATGTCGTCGTTGTCAGGAAATCTTCTAAACTTTGGATTGGGCATCGCGCTCGTGGTGTCTAGCGTCGGCAGGATTGCCGCACAAGAAGACTCAAGCGTGGTGGCGGAGGTTGGCGGGGTCAAGGTGACGATGGCTGATCTCGAACGGGAAGAGTCCGCCAAACTGCTGTCGGCGCACTACCAGTACTATCAAGCAGAGACCAGGGCGCTGAACGATCTTATTGACAAGAAACTGCTCGAGCAGAAGGCTAAGAGCGAGAACATCACGCTGGATCAGCTGATCGACCGGGATATTAAATCGCAGGTGAAAGATCCTACCGAAGATCAGATGAAGGTCTACTACGAGGGGCTGGAGACCGATCAGCCCTACGACGCGGTTCGCGGAAAGATCCTGGAAAAGATCCGTCAACTGCGCACCGAGAAAGTTCGCGCGGCCTACGTGACCGCATTGCGCGTCCAAACCACCGTATCGATAAGTCTCGCTCCACCCCGAGCCAATGTGGACCTGCAGAACTCCGAAGTGCTGGGTCCGCCGAACGCGCGGGTGACCATGGTTGAATTTGCGGACTACGAATGTCCGTATTGCCAGAAGGTGGCCACCGACGTGAAAAAGCTGCAGGCCGACTTGGGTGATCGAGTCGCGTTCACGTACAAGGATTTCCCCATTCACGCGCGCTCAGAAAAGGCAGCGGAAGCAGCGCGCTGTGCGGGCAAACAGGGAAAATTCTGGGAGCTCCACGATGAGCTATATCACAGCAAAGAGTTGGATGTTGATCAGCTGAAGGCGCAAGCCCGCACGTTAAAGCTGGATCCGGTCGAGTTTGATAAGTGCCTGGATTCAGGCGAGGAAGCCGCTGCCGTGGACAAAGATCACAAAGAGGGAGCGCGCCTGGGGATCAGTGGTACACCGAGCTTCTTCATCAACGGACATTTCCTCAGCGGTGCGTTGGACTATGCCTCGTTGCGACAGGTCGTTGAACAGCAATTGGCGGTGCAAAGTCAGACCGCGACCAACGGCGGTAGTAAGTAAGTTGTAAGAAGCCCTCTCCCGAATTGGGGTCCGAACTCGCATTCGGGCCCTTTTTCTCTAGCGCGTGCTGGACTTTTCCCTCTGGTCGCGCGGCTTTATGGAAAGGTTTAGCCCAAATGGGTTATTGCGTAAGGTGAGCAAGCCGAGATAAGCTTTTTGCCGCTTCAGGCCCGGCAGTTCCCCCAGCGGCCTGGAAACCGACCTCCCCTTAGTTCCCCCTTATTGCACCCGTTTTCTATTTCGCCGTAGCGTCGGCGTCCGCAGTACGGCAATTGCACCCGCCTCGGCACCACGCATGAAAGGAAATGGTTGCTCAACGCTCAGGAGCTAATGCACTTGGCTCCGCAAACAAGCTCCAGAAAAGAATGTTGTCGAGGGAGGGTTATGTTAAGACGAGCGCTTTCGGGACTGGTGATGTACACGGTGTTCGGAGTTCTGGCCGCTCATGCCGGACAATTTCTGGAGGCGCCTCAGTATCCGGTCGGAGCCAATCCGCAAGCCGTGGCCTACGGGGATTTCAGGCATAAGGACAATAGCGGCAATCTTGACGTCGTGGTCGCAAATTCTGGGAATCCGGGCGGCAACTCGATCAGCGTGCTTCTGGGAAACGGAGACGGCACGTTTCAGGCTCAAACGGTTTACGCAACCGACACCGCCCCTGAGGGAATTGCCGTCGGGGATTTTAATGGTGACGGCTACCCAGATATCGCCGTAACGAATTCCGGCAGCAACACGGTTAGCATTTTCTTGAACAAAGGCGATGGCACGGGTACGTTCTTGCCCAAAATCGATACCGCTACGGGGCGCCAGCCGCAAGGAGTAGCCGTTGGCTACTTTAATGGAGATAACAATCTCGACCTCGCGGTCACTAACGCCGTGGACGGTACAGTGGGAGTGTTTCTAGGAAAAGGTAACGGAACTTTCAGTGCGCAGGTGACCTACACCACGGGGTTCAATCCGTGGTCGATCGCCGTGGGGTGTGTCCATGCCAAATTTGCCGGCTGCAGCGTCATGGACCTGGTTGTGGCAAACAAGAACAATAACAACGTGATTAGCGTTCTGCTGGGAAACGGTGACGGGACGTTCAAGAGTCAACTCCAATCCACAACAGGAAACACCCCTGTTTCGGTAGCCCTGGCGGATTTCAACGGCGACGGCTATCTGGACGTCGCAGTCGCCGACCAAGCAGGGAACGCGGTTAGCGTCATGCTCGGGACGGGAACTGGGTCTTTCCCGACGCACGTGGAATATCCTACTGCGGCGTTTCCGACTTCGGTGGCCGTAGGAGATTTCAATCACGATGGAAACACGGACTTGGCTGTATCCGCTGGCAATGGAAACACTGTCAGCGTGCTATGGGGGAAAGGCGACGGAACGTTCGCAGGACAGGTGAATGCAGGGACGGGAGACATTCCCTACTCCGTAGTCTCAGCAAATTTTGCTGGCCACAATGACGGTACGACCGATCTGGTGACAGCAAATTCGGGTGGCAATTCCGTGAGCGCGATCGTGAGCAATGGAAATGAAACCTTTCAGACACGCACAGACTTCGATGCCGGAACGACTCCGCGAGCGGTTGCCACGGGCGACTTCAACTCAGACGGCTTTCCAGACTTAGTGGTGACGAATAGCAACTGCGCAAATTTCCCCAGTTGCGGCCCGAGCACAATCTCAATCCTCCTGGGTGATGGCGACGGCACCTTTCAGGGGCCGACCAGTTACTCCACCGGAACCGACACCTACCCTTATTTTGTGGTCGTAGGAGATTTCAACGGCGACAAGGTAGCG
>Ga0209040_10000500_pt1 | contig 30247 bp, 24 predicted proteins | sample BogFormECP12_OM3_FD_188240 | JGI IMG/M metagenome (GOLD analysis project Ga0209040, IMG submission 188240) | Bog forest soil microbial communities from Calvert Island, British Columbia, Canada - ECP12_OM3 (SPAdes) (version 2) | ecosystem: Environmental > Aquatic > Freshwater > Wetlands > Bog ... | reverse complement strand
TCCATCGGCAATTCCTTCAGCACTTCCTTGCAGAACCCGTTGACGATCAGGTTCACCGCGTCCTCTTCCGACAGCCCACGCTGGCGGCAATAGAACAACTGGTCGTCGGCGATCTTCGAGGTGGTCGCCTCGTGCTCCACCTTCGCCGTCGGATTGCGGCTTTCGATGTACGGCACGGTGTGCGCGCCGCACTGGTCGCCGATCAGCAGGCTGTCGCACTGCGTGTGGTTGCGCGCCCCGGACGCCTGCGGCAGCACACGCACCAAGCCCCGATAGGTGTTGTTCGACCGCCCCGCGCTAATGCCCTTCGAGACGATCGTGCTCTTCGTCCGCTTGCCGATGTGGACCATCTTGGTGCCGGTATCAGCCTGCTGGCGGTTGTTGGTCACCGCCACCGAGTAGAACTCGCCCACGCTGTCGTCGCCTTGCAGCACGCAGGACGGATATTTCCAGGTGATCGCCGAACCGGTCTCCACCTGGGTCCAGGAGATCTTGCTGCGCGCTCCGCGGCAGGCGCCGCGCTTGGTGACGAAGTTGTAGATGCCGCCACGACCTTCCGCATCGCCCGGATACCAGTTCTGCACCGTCGAGTACTTGATCTGCGCGTCGTCGTGCGCGACCAGCTCCACCACGGCGGCGTGCAACTGGTTCTCGTCGCGCATCGGCGCGGTGCAGCCTTCCAGATAGCTCACGTAAGCACCGGCGTCGGCGATGATCAGCGTGCGTTCGAACTGGCCGGTGCTGCGCGCATTGATGCGGAAATAGGTGGACAGCTCCATCGGGCAGCGCACGCCCTTCGGCACGTAGACGAAGCTGCCGTCGGTGAACACCGCGGAATTCAGCGCCGCGAAGAAGTTATCGGACACCGGCACGACCGTGCCGAGGTATTGCTGCACCAGCTCCGGGTAATCGCGCACCGCCTCGGAGATCGGGCAGAAGATCACGCCTGCCTTCTGCAGCGTCGCGCGGAACGTGGTCGCGACCGAGACGCTATCGAACACCGCGTCCACCGCGACCTGGCTACCGCCTTCGACGGATGCCGGATCGACGCCGGCCAGGATCGCCCGCTCTTTCAGCGGGATGCCGAGCTTCTCGTAAGTACGCAGCAGCTCCGGATCGACTTCGTCCAGGCTCCTCGGCCCAGGCTTCTTCTTGGGCGCCGCATAGTAATGCAGGTCCTGATAGTCGATCGGCGCATGCTCGACGCGGGCCCAATGCGGCTCAGTCATCTGCTGCCAGGCGGCGAACGCCTTCAGCCGCCACTCCAGGAGCCAAGCAGGTTCCTCCTTGCGCGCCGAGATCAGCCGGATGGTGGCCTCGTTCAGCCCCTTGGGCGCGAGGTCCATCTCGATGTCGGTCTCGAAGCCCCACTTGTAGCCGGACTGGGTGACGGACTGGACAGTATCGAGCGTTTGGGTCGCGGCAGACATCAAATCGTCCTATTCGGCGGCAGGGAGCGAGGCCGTTGCCGGGATGCGAAACGCGCGCGGGATGGCGGCTTCCTGCATGTCGGCCAGCGTGATGGTGGTCAGCGCCTGCTGGATCGCCTCGTTCACCGGGTCCCAGCGGCCGCGCATTGGGCACATGCCCTGGGATTCGCATTCCACGGCAGAGCCCTCCACGCAGGCGGTCAGCGAGATCGGCCCGTCCACCGCGGCGATCACGTCGGCCACCGGAATGGCGGCGAGCGGCCGCAGCAGCCGGTAGCCGCCACGGGCGCCCCGCTGCGACGCGACCAGCCCGCCGGCGGCCAGTGTTTTCAGGACCTTGGCGACCGTCGGTTCCGGGATGCCGGTGGTCGTGGCGATTCCGGGGGAAGTCTGCACCCCCTTCTCCTGCGACAGGCGGACCAGCACCACAACCGCGTAGTCGGTCAGTTTCGACAGCCTGAGCATGGTCTGCAAAACCCCTTGAACCTCTGGCGATCAGTTTATATCGGACCAGCTTAGTCCTGATTGACCCGAGATGGAGTATCCGAACGTAACCGTCAAGGGGTTCGTCCACATCGCCATAAGGCGCGGAGCTGACGTCTTGCGATCAAAGAATGGGGCATCAATGCACGCGAGGCTGCGGACGACCCTGACGCTCGATGACGATCTCGCGGGGCTGTTGCAGCAGCGCACCAAGGAACTCGGAATTCCCTTCAAGGAGGCCGTCAATCGAACGATCTGCGCCGGCCCTGGGCGAGGCCGCCGTGACCTGGCACGATCCGGCGCCGAGGACTCGAGCGACTTGGGACCGCTGGCAACCTCACCTTGCCCTGGCCGTCCTGGCCATGGAGCGCGGCTTTATTCCGTATTCGACCGACTCAGATTTCGCTCGATTTAACGGTCTGCGTTGGGTGAATCCCTGTGGCGAGGCCAGATGAGCGTCAGCAAGATGCAGTGTGGGGTAGTTTTGGCAGGCATATTCGACAGACTTGCCACCATGGCTACTCGCCAGTAGTTCAGGCGCAGCAGCACAGGAGGACATGATGGCGGGCATGATGGAAGGCAAGGTCGTGGTGGTGACCGGCTCGGGTGGCGGCATCGGCCGCGAGATCGCGCTGGCGATGGCCGCGGCCGGCGCCAAGGTCATCGTCGCCGACATCGGCGCCTCACTGTCCGGCGAGGGCGGCTCGGCCACCCCGGCCCAGCAGACCAAGCAGTTGATCGAGCAGAAGGGTGGATCGGCCGAGATCTGCACCGAGTCCGTCGCCGAATGGAGCTCGGCGCGGAAGATCATCCAGGCGGCACTGGATCACTACGGCCGGATCGACGGCGTGGTGAACAACGCCGGCATCCTGCGTGACGTGATCTTCCACCGGATGTCGCCGGAGGAGTGGCTGGCGGTGATCGGGGTGCACCTGAACGGCAGCTTCTTCGTCTCCCGCGCCGCGGCCGAGCACTACCGCAAGCAGGAGAGCGGCACGTTCGTGCACATCTCCTCCACCTCCGGTCTGATCGGCAATTTCGGCCAGGCGAACTACTCGGCCGCCAAGCTTGGCATCACCGCGTTGTCGAAGTCGATCGCACTGGACATGAAGCGCTACAATGTGCGCTCCAACTGCATCGCGCCGTTTGCCTGGAGCCGGATGACGCAGTCGATCCCGGCCACCACGCCGGAGCAGCAGGCGCGACTGGCGAAGATCCAGGCGATGACGCCTGACAAGAACGCGCCGATGGCGGTGTTCCTGTCGTCCGACGCGGCGAAGGACGTGACCGGGCAGGTGTTCGGCACGCGGATGAACGAGATCATCCTGTTCAGTTCGCCCCGGCCGATCCGCATCGTCCATCGCGCCGACGGCTGGACGCCGGAGAGCATCGCTCAACATGCTGCTCCGGCTCTGCGGGCGGCGTATATGCCGCTCGATCGCTCGGGCGAGGTGTTCGACTGGGATCCGCTCTGAGCGACACCGTCTACGACGCATTCCGGGAGGCTGCGCGCAAGGGCCGAACATGAAAGGTTACGGTGACGTCGTGGTCTGTGCGCCGGTTACCGTACCGTACGAGCGTCGCTCGAACCGAGGCGCCGCCTGGTGGCTGGGCAGCGCACTGCGCAAATTGCTTGAAGTGAGCGGACTGGCGAAGCAGCAGGTGGATGGGCTGTGCCTGTCCAGCTTCACGCTGGCACCGGACGGCCCCGCGCCGTTCGTGCAATACGTGGGATTGTCGCCGCGCTTCCTGGAATTCCTGCCGACCGGCGGCGCCTGCGGCGTCATGGCGCTGCGCCGTGCCGCTCGTGCGGTGCAATGCGGCGATGCCGATGTGGTCGCCTGCATCGCCGGCGATACCAACGGCCCCGACAGCTTCCACGATCTGGTCGCACAGTTCAGCAGCTTCTCGCGTGATTGCGTCTGGCCCTATGGCGCCGGCGGCCCGAATGCAAGCTTTGCGCTGCTCACCGACCACGCCATGCGCCGCACCGGCGCGACGCGCGCGGACTTCGGCAAGCTGTGCGTTGCGCAGCGGCGATGGGCACAACGCAATCCGCTCGCCTTGCTGCGCGGCGAGCTGACGCTGGAGGCGTATCTCGCAGCCCGCCCAATTGCCTCGCCGCTGCACCTGTTCGATTGCGTGATGCCATGTGCCGGTGCCGATGGCTTCCTGGTGATGTGCCGTGAGCGCGCCGAGACCCTTGGGCTGCCCTGCGTGCGAATTCTGGCAACGATCGAACGGCACAACGCGTTTCCGGACGATCCAATCCAGTGGCGTGGCGGCTGGGCAATGGACGCCGATGAACTGTGGCGGCAGGCGGCGATCGGGCCGGATGCGATCGACGTGGTGCAGACCTATGACGACTATCCGGTGATCTCGATGCTGCAATTCGAGGACCTTGGGTTCTGCGCCAAGGATGCAGGCGCCGACTTCATCCGGCGCAACGACTTCGGCCCCGGCGGCAACCTGCCGCACAACACCGGCGGCGGGCAACTTTCCGGCGGCCAGGCCGGCGCGGCCGGCGGCTTCCTTGGCCTTGTGGAGGCGGTGCGACAGCTCACCGGCCAGGCGGAGGGGCGTGGTGTGGAGGGTGCGCGCCATGCGCTGGTCAGCGGGTTCGGCATGATCAACTACGATCGCGGAATTTGCACCGCCGCCGCAGTGCTGGCGGCATGAGGTACATCTGTCATTGCGAGCGAAGCGAACCAATCTCGGGCCAAGTACGCACTCGGCCCGAGATTGCTTCGTCGCTTCGCTCCTCGCAATGAGAGTGGGGGGGCGGCATGCGGGCAATGGCTGCGTACGCCGCCGCGGACCAACTGGCGCTGCAGCGCTGCGGTTCATGCGGAACGGTGCAGTATCCGCCGCGCGAACTTTGCGTTGTATGTCTGGCCGACACGCTGGAATGGCGCGTGACCGATACCGAGCCCGGCGAAGTGCTGGCGCGCACCGTGCTGCACCACAGCCACGAACCCGCGTTCAATGCGATGCTGCCGTTACGCGTCGGACTGGTCCGCCTCGATGCGGGACCGACCGTAGTCTGTTTCTTGGCTGATGGCTGTTGTGCGGGAACGCACGTCAGCGTCGCTGCACGTCTCGACGGCGAGGGTCGAACGGTCTTGCACGCCGTGTGTGAGGCCTCATGATGTCCGCAAACCCGCTTCGCGCAGCAGCGGCAGCACGGTCGCGATGAAATACGGCAGCTCGTCTCGAAAATTCACGAACGACACGGTGGTGCCAGCAAAGCCGACCTCGCTCATCCGCACCATTTCCTCGGCGATCCTGCGCGGCGTGCCGATCAGCGGATAGGTGCCGGCGCCGCCAACGAACCGCTTGCGGTGCAGGCGATACGCCTCGGGGTCATGCGACGAGGAGAATTTCTCCTTGGCACCCATGTAGAAATCGACGCTCGCGGTGTCCTCCATGCGCACCGCGTAGTGCTCGTAATAGTCTTCGGCCTCCGCCTGCGTCGGACGGCACACGACGTGGCACGTGGTGAACACCCCGACCTCTCGCCCGGCGGCCCTCGCGCGCGCCGCCATGTCGGCGATATGCGGCCGGCCGCCCTCGATATCGACGAAGGTGGTGAACAGGAAATCCGCCGTCTTCGCCGCAAAGTCGCGACCGACCGGCGAGAACGCCGCATTCAGCGTCACCGGCCGTGGCCGCTGCAACGGCGCAGGCTGGCCGGACAGGTTGCTCAGCCGATAGAACCGCCCCTCGTAGTCGAATGGCGAGCCACCCGAGAAGATGCGTTCCACGATCTCCGCCCATTCCAGCCCCTGCGCGTAGCGGTCCTCGATCATCGTTAGGCCGAACAACGCGAACTCCTGCGGACTCCAGCCGCAGACGATGTTGAGCCCGGCCCGCCCGCCTGAGGCATGGTCCACCGTTGCCAGCGCCTTCGCGGCGAACACGGGATGCACCATCGGCACGTGAACGGTGGCGAACAGCGCGATGTGCTGCGTCACGCCGGCGAGCGCCGCGGCAAAGGTCAGGGTCTCAAAACTCCATTCGCGGCTGTTCACCTCGCCACCGAACCCCTTCCAGCGTGCGATCGGCAGAAAGAACTCGATGCCGGCCTGGTCCGCCATCCGCGAGACGTCGACAACCTCGTTCCAGCGCGCCGGCCAGCGCTCGGGCGCGCGCGTCAACGTCAGGCCGCCGTCGGCATTGGCCGAGAAGATCCCCAGCTTGAACCGGTTCGGGCCGTACATCGGATGGACCAAGGACGCCTCCGCGGGCACTATGACGCGGGCAACGTACCGCCCGCGACGTGGAGGGAGCAATGACCGAGACGGGAACCGTGAATGGGGCGGAGGCCCTGCTCGAACTGTTTCGGGCGCAGGGCACCGACTACATCTTCTGCTCGCCGATCGCGGCCTGGGCGCCGTTGTGGGAGGCGCTCGCCAAGCGTAAGGCGACGAGCAACATCGAGACGCCGCAATACCTCAACTGCCGCCACGAAATTCTCGCGGTCGGCCTGGCGGCCGGCTACTACAAGGCAACGGGACGGACCCAGGCGGTGCTGCTACCCACCGGGCTCGGCGTGCTGCATGGCGCAATGGCGCTGCGCTCGGCCTATCACGAACACCTTCCGATGGTGATCGTCTCACCCGACACGCTGACCCACGGCGCCGAACCGGGTCTCGATCCGGGACCAGAATGGCCGACCTTGCTGGTGGATCTCGCCGGCCCGGTGCGCAACAGCGAGACCGTGACCAAATGGGCCAAGGAGGTGAAGACCGGCAGCGATCTGGCCGCCGATGTCCGCCGCGCCTGGTACTTCGCGGAGAGTGTGCCGCGTGGCCCGACGTTGCTCGGCGTGCCGTTCGACATCCTGATGAGCCAGGTGGCGGCGCCGCGCGGCGACAAGACCAAGGCTTCGCCGCTGGTCGCGCCCATCGACAGCCTGCGCGAGGTAGCTGACCTGCTGATGCGCAGCCATGCACCGCTGATCGTCACCGAGCACGCGGCGCGCACGCCGCAGGACCAGGCGGCGCTGGTGGCGATCGCAGAACACGTCGGCGCGCCGGTGTTCGAATACTGGATGCCGTTGTACGTGAACTTCCCGCGTGCGCATCCGCTCTACGCCACCGACCCGATCGAGACGCACCTGAAGGACGCCGACTGCATCCTAGTCATCGGTGCGCACGGTCCATGGCATCCGCAGGAAACGCCGCTGCCGGACGGCTGCACGGTGATCCACATCGAGGAGGATCCGCTGCGGCCGCGCGCGCCATACTGGGGCTTCCGCATCGACTACTGCATCGCTGGCGACATCGGCAGCAACCTGGCGCAGCTTGCCGCGCTGCTGCGGGACCAGCCGCGTTCGGCGGAGGTCACCAGCCGCACCGAACGCTGGCACGCACACAATGCGGCCAGCAATGCGGAGGCCGCGAAGGAGCGCGAGACGGCGCGTTCCGGCGAACGCATCCAAGCCGCGCTGCTGTTCGACACGCTGCACCGGTTGCTGCCAGACCGGTCGGTGATCGTCGATGAGATCATCGCCCAGGTGCCGGCAATGATCCATCACCTGTTCCGCGAGCGCGACTTCAGTCACATCCGCGGCTGGGCGGGAGCGCTCGGCACCGGACTGCCGACGGCACTCGGCGTGAAGCTGGCACGGCCCAAGGATGTGGTCGTGTGCGTGATCGGCGACGGCGCGTTCAACTACAATCCGGTGCCGGCGTGCCTGGGACTGGCACAGCAATACGGCGTCCCGGTGTTGGTCATCATCTGCAACAACCAGGGCTATGTTTCGCAGGAGTGGAATCTCTACAAGTATTTCCCATCGGGTTACGCGTTGCGAGACAACAACAAGTATGGCCGGGTGATCGAGCCGACACCGGATTACGCCGCGATCGCACCGGCGTTCGGCGCGCATGGCGAATGTGTGAACGAACCCGGCCAATTAGAACCGGCGATCCAGCGCGCGCTGGCCGCGCTGCAACAGGGACGCCTTGCGTTACTGGACGTTCGGCTCGAACCCTGAGGCCGGCATGGCCGAAGTTGCGCTGCGGCCTAGGCAGACCACGCTGGCGGAGTGGCGCGCGATCTATCGCGGTGCACAGGTAACGCTCGATCCCGCCTGCTTCGCCGCCGTCGCAGGCGGCGCGCGGGCAGTCGAGGCCATCCTGGCGAGAGGCGAACCGATCTACGGCATCAACACCGCGTTCGGTCGCCTGGCGAACATCCGCATCGAGCCGGCAGACCTCGTGACGCTCCAACGCAACATCGTGCTGTCGCATGCGGCCGGCGTTGGCGAGCCGATGCCGGCGCGGCTGGTGCGGCTGATGCTGGCATTGAAGCTGGCCAGCCTGGCGCAGGGCGCCTCGGGGATGCGGCCGGAAACCGTGCAGTTCCTGGCTGCGATGTTGGCACGCGATCTGCTGCCGGTGGTGCCGACGCAGGGGTCGGTCGGCGCGTCGGGCGATCTGGCACCCCTGGCTCACATCGCGGCGGCGATGATTGGCGTTGGCGAGATCATGCACGCGCGCGAACGTCGGCCCGCCGCCGCAGCACTGGCGCACGCCGAAATGCATCCGATCGTGCTGGGCGCCAAGGAGGGACTGGCGATGCTGAATGGCACGCAATTCTCCACCGCCTATGCACTCGCCGGATTGTTCGAGGCCGAAACGCTGTTGCAGGCCGGCTTGGTCACCGGCGCGTTGTCGACCGACGCCGCGCGTGGCTCCGATACACCGTTCGATCCGCGCATCCACGCGCTGCGCGGCCATCGCGGGCAGATCGACGTCGCCCGCGCCCTGCGTGTGCTGATTGCCGGCAGCGCGATCCGAGCCTCGCATCTCACCGGCGACGATCGCGTGCAGGACCCCTATTGCCTGCGCTGTCAGCCGCAGGTCATGGGGGCCGCGCTAGATATTCTTCGCCATGCGGCTGCGACGTTGCAGATTGAAGCGAATGGCGTATCGGACAATCCACTGATTTGCGGCGATCCGCCGGAAGCGCTGTCGGGCGGCAATTTCCACGGCGAGCCGGTCGCCTTCGCGGCCGACATCATCGCGCTTGCGCTGTGCGAGATCGGTGCCATTGCCGAACGCCGCATCGCCATGCTGATCGACCCGGCGCTGTCGCGACTGCCGGCGTTCCTGACACCGAAACCTGGGTTGAATTCGGGCTTCATGGTGCCACAGGTCACGGCGGCCGCGCTGGTCGCGGAGAACCGCCAGCGCGCGATGCCGGCCAGCGTCGATTCGATCCCGACCTCGGCGAACCAGGAGGATCACGTGTCGATGTCGGCGCACGCGGCGCGCCGGCTGCTGCCGATGGCGGATAATGTCGCCGCGGTGATCGGCATCGAATTGCTGGCCGCGGCGCAGGGCTGCGACTTCCATGCGCCGCTGGGGTCCAGCGCAATGCTGGAACGGGTCCGCTCCACGGTGCGCGCGGAGGTGCCGCATCTGGACGAGGACCGCGAAATAGCGCCAGACATCGCGAAGGCGATCGCACTGGTGCGTTCCGGCCGACTTGCCGACGTGGCAGAGCAGGCCGATTTGCCGGGGGTGACATGACACAGCTCAGCAACGTCCGCACCATCCGCTCGCCGCGCGGCGCCGAGATCACCGCGAAGTCGTGGCTGACCGAAGCGCCGATGCGCATGCTGATGAACAACCTCGATCCTGAGGTGGCGGAGCATCCTGGCGAACTGATCGTCTACGGCGGCATTGGCCGCGCCGCGCGCAACTGGGAGTGCTACGACCGCATCGTCGCCACGCTGCGACGGCTGGAAGCGGACCAGACGCTGCTGGTGCAGTCGGGCAAGCCGGTCGGCGTGTTCCGCACCCACGCGGACGCGCCGCGGGTGCTGATCGCCAATTCGAACCTGGTGCCGCATTGGGCGACCTGGGAGCACTTCAACGAACTCGACCGCAAAGGCCTGATGATGTTCGGCCAGATGACGGCGGGTTCGTGGATCTATATCGGCAGTCAGGGAATCATCCAGGGCACGTATGAGACGTTCGTCGAGATCGGGCGGCGCCACTACGGTGGCAGTCTTGCGGGACGCTGGATTATGACCGCTGGCCTGGGCGGCATGGGTGGCGCGCAGCCGTTGGCCGCGACGATGGCGGGTGCATCGCTGCTCGCGGTCGAATGTCAGCCGAGTAGAATCGAGATGCGGCTGCAGACCGGTTATCTCGACATGCGCGCCGACACGCTGGATGCGGCACTGGCGGCTATCGAACGCTCGGGCCGCGAACGCAGGCCGGTGTCTGTCGGGCTGCTGGGGAACGCGGCCGATGTGTTGCCGGAACTGGTGCGGCGCGGCGTGCGTCCGGACGTGGTGACCGACCAGACATCGGCGCACGATCCGGCCAACGGTTACCTGCCGAAGGGCTGGACCGTTGCCGAATGGGAGCGCCGGCGGGAAACGGTACCGAACGAGGTTGCCGCGGCGGCGCGCGCGTCGATCGCCGAGCATGTGCGGGCCATGCTGGCATTCCACGCGATCGGCGTGCCAACGCTGGACTATGGCAACAACATCCGGCAGATCGCGAAAGATGAAGGTGTGGCTGACGCCTTTGCGTTTCCGGGGTTCGTGCCGGCGTATATCCGGCCGCTGTTCTGCCGCGGCGTCGGGCCATTCCGCTGGGCGGCGCTGTCGGGCGATCCGGAGGACATCTACCGCACCGACGCCAAGGTAAAGGAACTGCTGCCCAACCATGCCCACCTGCATCGCTGGCTCGACATGGCGCGCTCGCGCATCCGCTTCCAGGGATTGCCGGCGCGCATCTGCTGGGTCGGGCTGGCCGATCGGCATCGGCTCGGGCTGGCATTCAACGCGATGGTCGCCAGCGGCGAACTGAAGGCGCCGATCGTCATTGGCCGCGATCACCTCGACGCCGGTTCCGTCGCGTCGCCGAACCGGGAGACGGAGGCGATGCTGGATGGTTCGGACGCGGTGTCCGACTGGCCGATGTTGAATGCGCTGCTGAACTGTGCGTCGGGTGCAACCTGGGTCTCGCTGCACCATGGCGGCGGCGTCGGCATCGGGTATTCGCAGCACGCGGGCATGGTGATCGTGTGCGACGGCACCGAGGCGGCGGCGCGACGGATCGAACGCGTGTTGTGGAACGACCCGGCGAGCGGCGTGATGCGGCACGCCGATGCGGGTTACGATATCGCGCTCGATTGCGCGCGGGAGCATGGGCTGGATCTGCCGGGGATCCTGGGGACGCCCTGAAGCGGCGTCATCGGTGGTGATGGGTTTCGCTTCGCTCAACCCATCCTACGCATTGAGGGCATCGGCACATCGTAGGATGGGTTGAGCGAAGCGAAACCCATCACTTCCATCGTTTCAATGCCGGAAATGTCGCATGCCAGTGAACACCATCGCGACGCCGGCAGCATCCGCCGCGGCAATCACCTCCTGGTCGCGCATTGACCCGCCTGGCTGAATCACTGCTGTTGCACCGGCGGCAATCGCGGCTTCAAGCCCATCTGCAAACGGGAAGAACGCATCCGAGGCAACCACGCTCCCCCGCGTCAGTGGCACATCGAGACCCGCCGCCTTCGCCGCCGCCTCGGCCTTCCATGCGCCGATGCGTGCGCTGTCCACCCGGCTCGGCTGTCCCGCACCGATGCCGACGGTCGCGCCGCCCTTGGCGTAAACGATTGCGTTCGACTTCACGTGCTTGCAGACCCGGAAGGCAAACAGCAGGTCGGCGATTTCCGCTTCTGTCGGCGCGCGTCGCGTTACCACGCGCAGATCCGGTCGCGCGATCCTGCCATTGTCCCGCGTCTGTGCCAGGAATCCGCCCGACAGGCTGCGAAAAGTCAGCCCGGATGCGGACGCATCTGGCATACCCCCGGTCAGCAGCAGCCGCAGATTCCGCTTGCGGGCCAGCAGCTCCTTCACCGCAGCGTCAGCTTCCGGCGCAATGATCACTTCGGTGAGGATCGCCGCGATCTTGTCCGCTGCGGCAACATCGAGCCTGCGGTTTACCGCGACAATGCCTCCGTATGGCGAGACCGGATCGCACAGGAATGCCCTGTCCCACGCCTTGGCCAGTGTCGCCGCGCTGGCCACACCGCAGGGGTTGGCGTGCTTGATGATTGCCACCGTCGGCGCGTCGAACTCGGCCACGCATTCGAATGCCGCATCGGTGTCGTTCAGGTTGTTGTAAGACAGTTCCTTGCCCTGCACCTGTATCGCAGTTGCGACACCTGGCCGATCGCCGGTTACGTAGAACGCCGCCGTCTGGTGCGGGTTCTCGCCATAGCGCAGCATCTGACGCAGCGCGCCGGCAATCGCGAACCGTTGCGGGAAGGCCTCGCCGCGCCACTCGGCAAACCAGGCCGCAATCGCGGCATCGTAGGCGGCCGTCCGAGCGTAGGCTTCACCGGCCAAACGACGACGCAGCGCGAGCGTGGTGCCGCCGTGTCGGGCCACTTCACCCAGTACTGCTTCGTACTGGTCCGGCTCGGTCAGCACGGTGACGAAATCGTGGTTCTTCGCCGCGCCGCGGATCAGCGCCGGACCACCGATGTCTATGTTCTCGATGCCCGGCGCCGTTTCGAACGGATATAGATTGACCGCAACCAGATCGATCGGCGCGATGCCATGCGCGGTCATCTGCGCCACATGTTCGGCGTTGTCGCGCCGGCCGAGGATGCCGCCATGAATCTGCGGTACCAGCGTCTTCACGCGCCCATCGAGTATCTCCGGAAAGCCGGAGTGCTCGGATACCTCCTTCACCGGCACGCCTGCGTCACGCAGCGCCCGCGCCGATCCACCGGTCGAAAGAATCTCCACGCCGCTTGCCACCAACGCCCGTGCGAACGGCACCAGGGCCGCCTTGTCGGAAACCGAAATCAGCGCGCGGCGGATCGGGACGATGTCGGTCATGCGAGCGGGATAGCCCTACAATCCCAATAGGTCCAGCGTGAGTGCGAGCACCTTCGCTTCGTCGTAGTGTTGCATCGCGCGCTCGCGTCCGGCCGCGCCCATCCGCGCGCGCAGCGCTCTGTCAGCCACCAACCGCTGCAACGCTGCGGCGAGCGCCGACGCATCGCCCGGCGATACCAGCAGGCCTGTTACCTCCGGCACCACCTGCTCCGCTGGACCGCGCACATCGGTGGCGACCACCGGCAGGCCGGTCAACATTGCTTCGATCACCGACATCGGCAGGCCCTCGAACCGGCTGGGCAGCACGAAGATGTCCGCCGCTGCCATCAGGTCGGGCACGTCCTCCCGGTAGCCCAGCAGCCAAAGCCGCTCATCCAGGCCGGCGTCCCGCAGCAAAGCCGCCATGTCGGGACCGCGATCGGAGGTCAGCCGTTCGCCCGCGACCCATAGCACCGCATCCGGAACCATCCGCATGGCGACCGCCAGTTCGGGATAGCCCTTGTGCCAGATCAGCCGTGACACCGCGAGCACCACCGCCTGCTCGTCCGGCACGCCGAACGTGGCGCGGACCCGCTGGCGGGCGGCGGGATCGGGCCGGAAGCGCGCCGGGTCGCGGCCGTTGCCGATGGCTGTGGCGCCGCGATGGATGTGCAGCCGCCGGGCATCGCGTGCCTCCGCTTCGCTGACGGTGAGGAAGGTGCCGGTGACGCGAGCCGCCAGCCACTCCATCGCGAACCCGACAACGCTGCGTGGCCACGAGCCCGGAAAATTGAACCAGAACCCGTGCCCGGTATAGGCGATGCGCGGCACCCCCGCCCACCAGGCGGCCATCCGTGCCAGAAAACCGCTGATCGGCATGTGTGCGTGCACCAGGTCCGGCCGTTCGGCACGAAACAGCCGCACCAGGGCGTGAAACGCCCGCCAATGCGCTGCCAACGAAGCGCTGCGCTCCAGCTTCAGGGGCTCGATCCGGAAGCCCTCCGCGCGCGGTATGTCCAGGAATGGACCGTCGGCACAGACGCCGATCACCTCATGCCCGCGGGCCCGCATTGCCCGCATCAACGGCAGCAGAAACTGCCTCAGCGAGAAATCGACGTTGGTGATCTCAACAATCTTCAACCGACCTTGCTGATCGCCCATTTCACCTGCTGCGGGCCGTCTGCATACCCGGTGAGCACCACCTGCTCACTGCGGCGGGGTTCATGGCCGCCGAGGTAGATGCTTTCCTCCAGGCTCATCCGGGCGCCGTCGGCGCGGAGCCGCCATCCGCCACCGGAGCGCAGGCGGAGCAGCACGGCCTCACCGTCCTGCTGCAGACTGACGTTCACGTCCGGATGCAGGTGGAAGCGCAGCGTGAAGGGCTGCGGGGTCGGTGCTTCCACCACATCCTCGCCGCGCACATCCTCGCCGCTCTCCGCCAGGTAAAGGCGTCGTCGATGCACCGCGCCGAACAGCTTCTTCCAGCCGTCATGGCTGGCTTCCAGCCAGTGGGCGCCGTTGGCCTCCTGGCGCTGCGCCTCGACCAACACCGGGCGGCGGCCAAGACCATCGGGCTTCAGTTCGGACGAACTGACATCGGCGATCACCAGGGTGGAATGGGCAGCGGTCGCCCGGGTCGCGTCGCGCCATTCCGCAGTGCCACCGGGAACGGCACCACAGTTCACGATCATGCGGTCGCGCCCGACCGACAGCTCCATGGACAAAGTGCCGGCATGCGCAGATCGGTCCACACCCGGCGGCGGCGGCGCGCCGCAATCGACGATCAGCACGCTGCGGCCAGCCTGCAGCCGCTGAAACCCGCCATCTATCAGCGAATTGGGGCCGCGGCCGGCGCGTCCCGCCTGGGCCAGTGTGATCTCGATCAGGCTGCTGCTCTCTTCCTTGCTGCCGTTGAACAGCGCCAGGCCACCATCACCGTGCCGCATCACCCGAAGCGCCAGCGCCATGCGCTCGATCGCGCTGGTTAGTGCGGGCGGCGGCTGGGTCTGCGCAGCCTGCAGCAGGGTGCGGATTTCGGTGAGGTCCTGTAAGGCGGCAAGCTGCGCGGCGGGGCTGCGTTCGGCATGACAGCCGTCCGGCAACACCTGGCGGGCGATTTCCTGCGGCAGGAAGCGCAAGGCTCGGGCCAGGAACCCAGCATGCTCCGGCAATGCGACGGCCGCGGCGATCAGACCCTTCAACGCGGTGAGCGCTCTTGCGTCCAGCTCTTCGGCGGGAAGTGCTGCCGACAGGCCGCGGGCATCGGAAACCAGCCGGCTCATCAATCTCTGGCGGAACGCATCGTCAGCGGTGGCGGCGAAGAAGTCGTAGTGACCGAGCCAGGCGGTGATCCGCGCGCCGGAGACGTCCGGGCGGCGCGCCGTCGCCTCGCCAGGCGCCGACGCGATCCATTCCGCCACCAGCGCGCGGGCGCGCAGCCGGGCAGCGTCTGTGCCGAGAGCGCGCAGGTCCCGCAGCCAGGTGAAGCCGTGCGCCGAGGCGTCCAGCAGTGCGGAGCCGGAGGCCTCGCCCCAGGCCCCTGGGCGCAGCGCGCGCAGCCCGCCGCCGAACTCCAGTTCGCCCCGCAACAGTCTCGCGCCGCGGCCGGAGTCACCTGGCCAGGGATCGCGCACCGGCAGGGCCGGTGCGTCCGGCACACGGCCCATGCGCAGGCTTGGCAGACGCGCGATCACACGGCGCGCATCGCGCAGCCAGCGCCGTGGGTCGGACGCGCTCATTCAACCGGCCTTTCGCCGCGCAGCGCGGTGATTGCCGCCGCATAATCGGTCTGGCCGAATACGGCGGTGCCGGCAACCAGTGTGTCGGCACCGGCGCCGATCGCACGCGGTGCTGTTTCGGGCGTGATGCCTCCGTCCACCGACAACGCAATCGAGCGGCCCGAGGCATCGATCATCCGGCGCAACGCCGCGATCTTCGGCAATTGCGATGCGAGGAATGCCTGGCCACCGAATCCGGGATTGACCGTCATCACCAGGACGATGTCGGCGAGATCGAGCACCCACGCAATGCTTTCCACCGGCGTCGCGGGATTCAGCACGACACCGGCACGTTTGCCGTGCGACCGAATGAGCTGGAGCGTGCGGTGCAAATGCGGCCCCGCCTCCGGGTGCACCAGGATGTGGTCGGCTCCGGCGTCGGCAAACGCCGCGATGAAGGGATCGACGGGCGCAATCATCAGATGCACGTCGAATGGCAGCGTGGTGTGCGGGCGCAGGCTTTGCAGGATCGGCGGGCCGAAACTGATGTTCGGCACGAAATGACCGTCCATCACGTCGAGATGCAACCAGTCGGCTCCCGCCGCCTCGACCGCGGCCACTTCGTCCCGCAGTCGCGTGAAATCGGCCGCAAGGATGCTTGGAGCGACAATGATTCGGGCGGGCCCCGGTGCAGGCATGACCTGGATGTAGACAGGCGTGTTGGCGGAACACAAGCCTTTGTCACGTCTTGATCAGGCGTGCGGCGAAGAAGCCGTCCATCCCGCCTAGCTCGGCCCACATGCTGGGCAGTGTGCGCAGAAAGCCCTCCCTGGTCAGGGCCTCCGGGAGGGCCGCAACTTCCGCCGGAGTGAACTTGTCATGGCGCAGACCTCCACGTGCCACGGCAGCCTCGATGCGCGGAGCGCCCTCCTCCGGTTGCAGCGAGCATACCGAATAGATCAGCCGGCCACCGTGGCCCAGCATGGCGGCGGCAGCCCGCAGCAGCCGGTCCTGTGCCTCCGCCAGCGCGCGCACGTCGCGTGGCCGCTTGATGCGCGGCACGTCGGGGTGGCGACGGATCGTTCCGGTGGCGCTGCATGGTGCGTCCAGCAGCACGGCATCGAATAGCTGGGCGGGGGTCCATTCTGTGGCATCCGCCTGTACGAGTTCGGCCTGCAAATGCCAATGCCGCAGGTTCTCCTCAAGGCGCGCCAGACGCACGGGGTTACGCTCGACCGCGACCACCACTGCGCCGGCTGCGGCAAGCTGCGCCGTCTTGCCGCCGGGAGCGGCACAGAGATCCGCTACGCGCTCGCCGGGGCGCGCGGCGAGCAGCTTGGCCGGCAACGCGGCCGCGGCGTCCTGCACCCAGAACTCGCCGCGGTCGAAGCCTGGTATCTCGGTGAGGCGGGTTCCTGCGGGGAAGCGCACTGAGCCTGTCGGAAGCCGGATGCCACCGAGAGGCAACGCCTGTGACTTCGGGGTAACGTCGAGCGGTGCCGCGCGCTGATGGGCGACGGCGATCTCGCGTGCCTTGTCCCCCCACGACGCCCAAAGCCAGGCGGGCGTGTCCAACCGCGGCCCGTCCAGATCGAACAGCGCCGTCGGACCGGCCTCGGCCACACGGCGGAGCACGGCATTGATCAACCCGACGAAGGGGGCCAGCCCACGGGCACGCGCCAAAGAGACCGCGGTCGCCACTGCGGCATGGCGCGGTGTTTCCAGCAGCAACAGGCCTGCCGCACCCAGCCGCAGTACATGGCGCACCGGTTCCGGCGGCGCCTTGTGCAGGAACGGCTCCAGCACCGCGTCCAGCGTTCCCATCCGGCGAAGCACCGCGGCCGCCAGCCGATGCCCAGCCGAGCGATCCCGCTGCGCCAGGGCGGGCAACGCATCCAGTGCCTCCTCGAGCGGCCGGCGACGATCCATGACCGCGGTCAGCAGATCGAACGCGGCCTCGCGCGTCGGGTCGGCCATCAGCGCGCGGCGGAACGGCAGGCCAGTTCGCGCCCGTGCAGCCGGCAGCGCGCCAGCACCTGATCGTTCAGCGCATAGACGGTGCCGGTCCAGCCCTGGCTAACCCGATGGAGGACCACGTAGCCGTAATCCGGGATAGCCAGGGCGCGGTGGATCCTGACCCCGTCTATCGCGATCCCCGGATTGACCGGCTGCGAGATCGCGTCGTTGGCATCGCCGCCCTCGCCGACAACGAGCTGCGCCGGACGCGGCGGGCCGAACTCGTAGCTGGTGAAGTCGTGGATGTGTCCTGACAACACCATGTCGAGCCCGGCCGGCACGAGGTCGTGGATCGCGGCCTGCTCGGTGGCGTTCAGCGTCGCGCCTGGCGTCACGCCGGGGCCTTGGGCCAGTGCCCAGATCGGCCGGTGGGTAAGCAGCCATGTGTGCGGCGGCGCATTCGCGAGCAACGTCTCCAATTGCTCGCGATAGACTGTTACCTTGGCCGGATCGGCGGTCGGATCATCGGCGTTGGCGCCATCGAACAGCAACAGGCTCAGACCGCCGATATGCAAGGCGTACGGCGATGTCGTCTCGGTGCACTTGTCCGCATCGGGGTGCGGATCGAGCAGGCGGAACCAGCCATGACCGCCGCGGCTGCACAGTTCGTGATTGCCACGCACCAGCACCCAGGGTGCCGCTGCCAACAAGGGTGCGGCGGGATCGAAAAAGTCCTTCTGCCAAACCGGCCAGTTGTCGCCATAGGGGCTGCCGGAGCATCCCGGCTGGCCGCCAGGGCAGGCGGATTCACGGTAGTGGTAGTCACCGACATGGATCACCAGGTCAGGATGGCGTGCCGCGGCTAGACGGGCCACCACGGCGAACGGCCATTTCACCGGATCGTTGCAGTCCTGTGTGAACGTGCCTTTCAGCCGGCAACCGGTATCACCGATCACCACGATCCGCTTGATGTCGCCCGGCAGCACCGGGACCGGCAGCCCATCCACCGTAATGCCACGCGTCGACGCGGCGGTATGGGCGACGCAGACCTGAACCGGATAGTCACCGTCGGGTTTGCGGCGGATCGTGCTGATCAGCGCGGTGCCGTCGGCGACGACTTTCGGGCAGGCCATGTCCGGCGCCGTGACCGAGCGCACGTCGAGGCCGCCGTCGCTGGCCAGCTCCGCCCACGGGCCGGGCAGGTCCGCGGCGCGCGCTGTCGAGTTGGCGAGCAGCAGTAGAACGACAAGCCAGCGGAGCAGGGGCGACATTCGTTTCCTCTCCTCATTCGCATGATCCAGATGTCATTGCGAGCGAAGCGAAGCAATCCCCATGATTTAGACCGCCAGATGCCGCTGATGCTGGCGTTGGTGATCAGGCTGTGCGGCTTGCCCAAGTCCCCTCCCTGTGCGATGCCGTGATCAGAACCGGAACGTCGTCTGGACGCAAGCGGGAGGATGCGATGCTCGATCAACTACAAGCCCTGAACGCTGCGAAGCTGCTGGCCGAGCTGCCATTGCGGCTGCATCACCATGCCTATGCGGTCAAGGACCAGGAGGTGAACCGGCACTTCATCGAGGACATCCTGGGAATCCCCCTGGTCGCCACATGGTGCGAACGCGTGTTCCGCCCCGAGGTCGGCCGCGAGGTAGACTACTGCCACACCTTCTTCGAGATGGCCGATGGCGGCGCTCTGGCCTTCTTCCAGTTCGCGGACGAAGAGGCGTGGGAGAAGAACCGCGCCATCCTGCAGGCGGTCGGCGGTTCGTGGCACGTTGCGTTCAAGGTGACGCAGCGTGCATTCGACGAACTGATGCAGCGCGTGAACGATGCGGGTGTGCCGGTGCGGAAGATCGATCACGGCTACTGCGTGTCGATGTATCTGAAGACGCCCGACGGACTGCGGCTGGAATTCACCGTGGATGCGTCGGACGCCGAACAGATCGCGGCGATGCGTCGGAAGGACGCGCATTCCGAGCTGGCACGCTGGCTTGCGGGCGATCGGCGCACCAACAACGACGACCGGCCGCACTGATCTGAGGGAGTGGCTGTCATTGCGAGGAGCGCAGCGACGAAGCAATCTCGATCGAGATTGCCGCGTCGCTGCGCTCCTCGCAATGACAATGGGTCCCGGCGGAGCTACATTACCCGATCGCTCAGCCCCGCTGCGTGCTTCACGAACCGCAACGGCGTATCGAAGTCGAAGTTCATGTACACCGCGTTCAGATGCGCGTAGGGCGGTGACTGGGCGAACAGCTCGAACGTCAGCCGATGGCCAGCGTAGTCGGAGTTCAGCAGATCGCGGGCAAATGCCAGCAGGCGCCGACGATCGTCCGCGCTCCACGCCTCGTTCACGGTGTAGAATTTCTCCAGCCAGGGCCTGGTTTCTGGATCGATAAACGCGGCGAAATCAGGTGTGACGCAGATCTGACCGCCGCACAGCTCGCGCGCCAGGTGCATCATCGCCGGCAGCTTCGTGCAGGCATGCACCCGCCCAGTAAACAGCAGCGACTGGTTCGGCATCAGCAACCCCGCGGGGCTCGGTTGCGCGGTGGCGATCGCGGCCGTCAGATGCGCGTTGATCCCCTCACGGTAGCAGACGAGCTCCGCCAGCTTCTCCCGCACCGCCTGCTGCTTGTCCAACCCGGTCTGGCGCGCATTGAACAGCGCCGCGCCGATCAGCATGTCCGCCAGATACAAAATGCGATGCGTGTAGGGGAACGCCGAATAACGGTGCAACGTCGCACGGATGAAGGTTGCCGCGCGCGTGTGCCGATAGAACAGCACATTCTCCCACGGCACCAGCACATCGTCGAACACGATCAGCGTATCCACCTCGTCGAAACGATTCGACAGCGGATAGTCCTCCGCCGGTGCGCGGCCGGCAAACCCGGTGCGGCAGATATGCTTCATGCCGGGCCAGCCCATGTCGGCGATGAAGCCGACGGCGTAGTCCGACAGCTTGTCGTCGCCCCAATTGCCAATCGTCGGCTTGACGAAGGCCTGGTTCGCATAGGCCGCCGCGGTTTCGTACTTGGCGCCGCGCACCACGATGCCGGCATCTGTCTCCTTCACCACATGAAGCAGCATGTCCGGGTCCTGCTCCTGCGGCCGCTTCGAGCGGTCGCCCTTCGGATCGGTGTTCGCCGACACATGGAACGGATCCGCCGCCAACGCCCGCATGATGTGGCGTTCGACATTCGCGCTGAACTGCGGGTCGATCTCGTCCAGCACCGCCTTGCCGTCCCACAGCGACCACAGCTCGCCAATCGTCTCGTCGCCCACACGCACCACGACGCCGCCGACCTCATTGAGCTGCGCATCCACATAGGCGCGCTTGTCGTGCCAGTCCTGCTGCGTCCTCGGCAACTTCAGCGCGAGGTTGCACCGCTCACCGCTTGCATCATCAACGTAGGACATCGCCGCGCTGTGCTGCGCCTCGTGTGCCATATCGTAGAGCCGCGCCCGCAGCGACACGATCGGCCGGAACGCGGGATGCGTTGTGACGTCGGCAACGCGCTCGCCGTTGATCCAGACCTGACGGCCATCGCGCAGGGAGTCGAGATATTGCGCACCGGTTCGAAGCATGGTGTGTCCTCTGTGGCGTGTGGCCAAGGTTGTGCTGTGGCAATTTGCCTGCCGAAACCAGAAGTTGCTAGGCTGACGCATGCCTGAAGCGGAGGCTTGCGCCGTCGCCATTGTGGACGACAGTGCGCTGTCGGCCAACGACAAGCTTGCAGCAGCCCTCAATCGTGCCGATTTCTGGGACATCCTACGACGAGCGCAGGCGGGGCGTCCGCCGGATCAGGTCCGCATCGTCGTGAAGCCTGAGCTGGCAGGATTTGCCGTGGGCTCACCGACGGTGACGGATCCGCGCCTGGTCGAACGCCTGATCGATCTGTTGCATGACCGCGGCTTCAGCAATGTGGCGGTCGTCGGGACCGCGGACAGCAGCGCCCTGTGGGCGGAGAACCGCGATCTCTACGCCTTGAGCGATCTCCTGGGGTATCGCTATGTAACGCCGAAGGGTCGCGGCTACGAGATAGTCGATCTCGCCGGCACGCAGGATGAGGCCGCATTCCCCGTCGACTGTGCCCTGCGCGGCAGCGGCATCGCGCGCCAGTGGCTCGATGCCGACATGCGGATGGTATTCAGCAAGAGCCGCACCGACGAAGCCGCGGGATACGCACTTTGCCTCGATACGCTGATCGGTGTGCTGCCGCTGATCGACAAGGACCTGCACTACCGAAAGCGTCGCCGTGCTGGTGATGTGGTCGCCCCTCTGCTCCGCATGGCGCCTGTGCAGTTCTGCCTGATCGATGCCATTGTCGGCGCGCACGGCGCCGGTGGACGGCGCGCTCCCGTTGCGATAGCAACCCATACCATCATCGCAGCGTCCGATATCGTGCTTGCAGATTACGTCGGCGCGCTGAAGATGGGTCTCGATCCAGAGACATCACCGACATTCGCGCGCATCGTCCGCACGCATCCCTTGCCAAAGCGATATATCGTCGCAGGCCCTCTTGGCTCGTACAGGAACTGGGAGAACGTTCCCGCGATGTCACTGCAGGCAGCGGGGATGCGCAACCGCGCCGAGACACTTGATCGGCTGGTGGAACCGTGGCTCCAGCGCCTTGATCCCGAGCTGTTTCCCCTCAAGCATCCGCTCGATGGACGGCTCAACGCCATGTTGGCGGAATTCTTTGCCGATTCGGGCGACAACGCCACCGGCCAGTGGCTGCTGATGCTGGTGAACACGCTGCTGGCCTGTATCGGCGAGGCGATTGGGTCATATCGGACCCTGTTCGACAAGGACGCACTGCGGCGGCGCGCGGTACCGCTGGGCATCGATCTCGACGCCATACCGGACGGGGCGTTCGCTGCGCTGGTGGAGGAACTGCTTCACCTCGAGCCGGTCGCCGCACGCGCGCCGCTTGTGTCAGACGAGCTCGGCTGGCAATACCTCGATGAGGCCGTGGTGTTCCGCTACATGCGAACCGTGCCGATCGACTACGACCTGTTCGTATGGCATGTCGACATTGCTCGCACTATCCAGTTCATGAACGACTACCTCGGCGGTGTCTTGGTCGCACTGGCGCACGACAGGTCGGGACGGCCGGTGCGCCAGGCGGAACGCAACATTTACCTGCCACAGCCCAATTACCTTGTGCTGTATCAGGGCAAGCCGATCGATGTGAGCAAGCTCGAGGTGGTCGAGTACGGCGCCAATCGCCACCGGTTGTTCTGGAAGACGGTCCTGAGCGAGAACAACTCGGCTACATACGATGATGGCATTGCCACGTTTGAGCGGACCACGGATGGAACGCGCATCACCATCACGGGGCGGCAGCAGTTCACGTTGCCGCCGTTCTGGCAGGTATTCGACCCAAGTTTCGTGCCCGGCCTGAAGGACAGACTGGTGACCCACGCCTATCAGACGTTCTTTGACCGCACCATTGCCAACTTTGAGGCCCTGGTCGAAGGGCGCGACATCCGGATCGGCAGACCGGTGGACGAACCAGCGCCGCTGCCCGCCGAACAAATCATGACATTACTGCATCAAATCGGCGAGATCGCGATGCCGCTGCTGCAGCAGCTCTCTGGCAAGCATGACCCGGTCACGGCCGGTGCAAGTCACCGGATCGACGCCGATGGTTTCGTTCATATTACGCCGGCACAATCCGTTGCATCCGATCCGGAACAGTGGGCTGCGGAGGTTACTCGGTTCATCGATGGTCTCGGTCAGGCGGTGCGGCGTGACCTAACAACGTCTCACCAAGTCGCATGAGGGCACTGGTGACCGGCGCAACCGGCCTGATCGGGGCACAAGTAGTCCGTGCTCTGGTGGCTGCCGGCCATGAAGTGCGATGTCTGGTGCGGCAAACCAGCCGACGCGACGCGCTCGATGGACTCCAGGTGACATGGGTCATTGCCGATCTGTCGCATCCCGATCGGGACCTCGACACCGCATGTTCCGAGTGCGATGTGGTGTTCCACACTGCGGCGCTTTTCGCCTACGGCGCTGTCAGCCCAACGGTCCTGCACGGCATCGCCGTGGCCGGCACCGAAGCAATGTTGCGTGCCTGCGCGCGACACGGTGTTCGGACGGTGGTAGTGACTTCGTCATCCGTGGTGTTCGGCTATCGCGACGATACCGCAAGCATCTGTGAAACCGCAACCCTGGTCAGTGGTGACGGCGAAGCACCCTATGTTGGGGCGAAGATCGCACAGCACCGCCGTTCACTGAAGCTCGGTGAGACCCTGAAGCTGGATGTTCGCTTCGCGTGCCCGACGATGACAATCGGCCCGACGAGCTCGCGCCTGGGACCGAGCAATGGCATGATCGTCGGTTATCTCGCCGATCCTTTCGGTAGCACCTATCCCGGTGGCTGTAACATCGTGTCGGCGCGCGATGTCGCGGACGGCCATCTGCTGATCGCCGAACACGGCAGTGCCGGAGAAAGCTATCTTCTCGGGTCGGAAAACCTCACATGGCGGCAAATCCATGGCATGATCGCCGAATTGGCGGGCGTCGCGCCGCCGCGCGTGGAGCTCAATCATGCATCGGCGTTTCTCGCGGCGACGGTTGAGGAAATTCGTGCGGCCATGGCAGGCATCCCAGCTCTGTCCACCCGAGAGCAGGCCGCCATGGTCGGCCGCCACTACTGGTATTCTCACGCCAAGGCGACCGCGCTGGGCTACTCGCCCGCCCCCGCGCGCAATGCGCTGATCGAGACGATCTCCTGGCTTGCTGCATCGGAACACGTGACGCGCGAAGTCAGGACGCGCATGCACCTGTCAGCCGACATATATCGATACCGTGCCGCCACGACGGAGACACCGCATTGAAGAACTTCCGCAGCGTCGTCGTGCTCAAGCGTCCGCCGCAGGAACTCTCGGCCGTCATGCGGGACCATCTGGTCGAGTTCGCTGGCAGCATCGCCGATATCCAGGAGATCCGCCAGATTGAACGAACCACGGGTGGCGATGGCACGGTGCATATCGTCAACCAATGGCGTGTGCGTCAGCAGATTCCTACCGCGATCCGTTCGATGCTGAAGATCGGCGAGTTGGGCTGGATTGATCGCAACAGTTGGAATGATGCAACCGGCACCTGTTGCTGGACGATCGAGCCGAGTTTCTTCGGCGATTACATCGCCTGCTCCGGACAGACTACGTTCACCGAAGCTATGGCCGGGCGGGGATCCCGTGTCACGTTTGCCGGCGAGCTCGACCTCAAGCCAGGCCTGCTCGGCTCGTTGGGCAGCGTCGAGCCTCTGGTGTCCGGCTTCCTCGAAACGATCGTCACCACGATCATTCCGCGCAATCTGCGTGCCGTAGTGGAGGCGGCGGCGGCATTCGAACTGCCGCGGGTCCGCGGTTAGAGCTTCGCTTCGCTCCTCGCAATGACAGCATGCTGGCGAGTCCGCCAGTCATGTGGACGATGATCTAACCGATCAGCGCACCGTGGTGAAAGCCGAGCCGAGGATCGGCGAGCGGCGACAAAAACGGGAAATAGCTCTGTAGCTCCGGCATCGGAATCCGGATGCGCACCTCGCCGGCCGGATAGTCATAGATCGTGATGCAGTTCAGCCCGCGATTGGCAGTGAACAGCAGCGACTGATCGGCCGAAAGCTGGCACGCATACACTGAATCGAGCAGGCTGAACCGGCTCACCCGCAACGCGCCAAGGAAGTGCCGGCTGTTCGTGGCGAAGTTGCCGCGCGCGAACGCTTCGTAGATCTGCGTCGCGACCTCGCGCGGGCGTGTCAGATGCGCCGCAAGATCTGGCCGTTCGTCGATGATCCGGAACCGCGCGAAGTTGTCGAGCTCGATGGCGATGATCGACTGGCTCCCGCCATTGCAGAAGATCAGCTCGCTGTCGGACAGCGTGATGTCTGAATTGATGTGAGCGGGGATCTCCCGCCCTGCCGCCCAATGACGATGGACACGCTGTTCTCTCGCGTCGATCTCGAAGGCGTACTCCTTGAGATACGCCATGCCCCACTCGTGATAGTCGCGATGGTCCTGCGGTGCGACCCGGAATGACACCGCATAGAAGATATCCTCCTTGGGGTGTACGGCGACATGCCAGCATGTTGCCGGCAGCGGCAGGACAGAGACGCGATCGGTACGGCGATCCCAGATGCCGACATGACGCGCCTCGCCCGCCTCGCCGTCGGCGGGATTGTCCATCGATCCATACACGATGTAGCGCCCGGATGCGGTCCGCTTCATCCCATGCGGCAGCTTGACACCATGCGGCACCAGGCGCCGTGGATTTGCCAGATCGCCCAGGCGGAACGCATAGAAATGCTCGCCAATCGGCGTCACGATCTCATCGTCCGACAGCCAGATGACATGCGTGCTGCCTTGCAGCGAGGTGCGTGCCGTCTCGAACCGCAGCGTCGAGATGCGCTCGATCTCGGTCAGCGTCCGCGCATCATAGAACAGCAGATGCTGGCCGGCATTGCCGAGATAGCCCACCGTGCCGGAAGGATTGACTGACACGGCATGACCCGCGGCGATGCCGTCGAAATACACGATCTTGTAGGCATGCCGGTTGCCGACCGGATCGAACAGCAACAGGCAGACGCCCGCCATGCCCTCCAGGCCGTTGATGCCATTGCCGTCGAGCGCGACATGAAAGGCGTAGGGGTAGCCCTTCACCCCCGCCACGTCGCTTCGCTCCGGCGTGCGCACGGCGCGCGGCGCCCGCTTTCTGACCCGCTTTGCCAATCAGTCGGCCATTCAGTTGGAGCGCGAGCGGGTTGCCGGCGCGGCGCGGCACGTGCTGCACAGCCCCTCTGCCTCGATGGTCGCAGTGCTGATGCTGAAGCCTGCCTCCTTTGCCACTCGCGCCAGGACCGAGGACACGTCATGGTCCTGCATCTCCACCACTCGACCGCACTTGCGGCAGATCAGGAATTGCGCGGCATGTGTGTGACTTTCGCCGTCTGGATCGACGGTACACCCCGCCACACAGCCAACGAAGGCGGAGAGCCGTTCCACCCGATGGATCAGCCCCTGTTCCAGCAGGAAGTCGAGAGTCCGATATACGGTCGGCGGCGCCGCGCCGCGGCGCGTCTGGCGCAGCCGGTCCAGCAGTTCGTAGGCTCCCGTAGGCGATGCCGCGTCAAGGATCATACCGAGTATGTGGCGGCGCAGTTCTGTCAGGTTCGCCCCCCGCTGCTCGCAGATCGCCTCTGCCCGGTTGAGCAGGCCTTCCGTTCGTCGCGAGAATTCAGCCGCCATTCGATCGACCCCTCTCGACGCACGTTAGCATGCCAGCCGATGGTTGCATCCATCATGTTACAGTATTACGTATCCTGCGGCATCACCCCAAGAGGCTGGCCATGATGGTACTGCGCGCGCTGACAGTCATGTTTGCCCTGCTGGCTGGCTCCGCCATGGCCCAGAGTGCCGCCAGCGCGATCAGTATCGTCGCGGCGGAGAACTTTTACGGCGACGTAGCGGAACAACTTGCCGGAGCCAACGCCACGGTCAGCAGCATACTGAGCAACCCGGACCAGGATCCGCATCTGTTCGAAGCGAGCCCGTCAGTTGCCCGCCTCCTGTCGGGCGCCACGATCGTGATTTACAACGGTGCCGATTACGATCCGTGGATGACGAAGCTGCTGTCGGCAACCCGGTCGCCAAGCCGCAAGGTCATCATCGTGGCCGATCTCGTGCACAGGAAGGCGGGCGACAATCCACATCTGTGGTATGATCCGGCGACGATGCCGGCTTATGGCAAGGCGCTGGTTGCGGCGCTATCTGAGCGGGACCCGGCGCACGCCAGCGAGTATGACCAACGGCTGCGCGCTTTCCTCGCTTCGCTGCAACCGCTGGACACGAAGATCGTCGACCTCCGGCAGAAATTCGGTGGCATCCAGGTCACCGCCACCGAGCCCGTGTTCGGCTACATGGCGGCCGCGCTCGGCTTCAAGATGCGCAACGATCGCTTCCAGCTCGCCGTCATGAACAACGCGGAACCGCGCGCATCCGATGTGGCGGCATTCGAGGGCGATCTGCGCAAACACGCCGTCCGGCTGTTGTTCTACAACAGCCAGGCAACCGACGCCGCGGCGCAGCGCCTGGTGCGGATTGCCGAGCAATCGAAGGTTCCAGTGGTCGGCGTCAGCGAAACCGAGCCGCCCGGGAAGAACTACCAGGAATGGATGATGCGTGAGATCGATGCCGTCGCTCAGGCACTGTCCAACGCGCCACCGTGAGCGCCATTGAATTCGCCGGAGTGACGCTGGCGTTCGGCACCAGGACGGTGCTCGCCGATATCGACCTTACGATCCGCGATAACGAGTTCGTCGGCGTGCTCGGCCCCAACGGATCGGGCAAGACCACAATGATGCGGGCGATACTGGGCTTGCTGCCACCACGCCGCGGCGCAATCCGCGTGCTGGGCAAACCCGTGGCGCGCGGCAATCCCGCCATCGGCTACATGCCGCAGATGCGCAGTGCGCTGGATCAGCTTCGCCTCTCCGGTTGGGACTTCGTCGCCAGCGGTGTCAATGGCCACCGCTGGGGCCTACCGCTGCTCGGGTCCGCTGCACGCCGGGAGGTGGCCTGGGCGTTGGAGCGGGTGCAGGCAACCGATCTTGCACGACGGCCACTGGCGGAAACCTCAGGCGGCGAGCGTCAGCGACTGCTGTTGGCACAGGCGTTGCTGGGCCGTCCGCGGCTGCTGCTGCTGGACGAACCGCTGATCAGTCTCGATCCGCATCATCAGCGTTCGGTGGTCGAACTGACCCGTGCGTTGCAGCAGGACCTCGGAATCACCGTGCTGTTCAGCGCGCATGAACTCAATCCGCTGCTCGGTGCGCTGGATCGGGTGCTCTACCTCGGCCACCGCCATGCGGCGCTCGGCACGGTCGAGGAAGTCGTCACCGGCCCGGTGTTGTCACGGCTCTACGGATCGGAGATCGACGTGGTGCGGCTGAATGGCCGGATCTTCGTGATGTCAGGCGGCCACGACGTCGAGCGCGATGCCCACCAACACGACCACGGCGAACACCATGTTCACGTATGACTTCATGCAGAACGCGTTCGCCGCCGCCTTCGCCGTGGCGGTGGTCTGCGGCCTCGTCGGCTTCTTCCTCGTCCTGCGCGCGCAGACATTCGCCGGTCATGCGTTGTCGCATGTCGGCTTCGCCGGCGCCACAGGCGCGGTGCTGATCGGCATATCGCCGCTTTGGGGCCTGATTGTCATGACGCTCGCCGCCGGGATCGGCATGGGACTGCTGGGCGAAAAACTCCACCAGCGCGACGTGGCGATCGGCATCGTGCTGTCGATGTCGCTCGGGCTCGGCCTGCTGTTCCTGAACTTCTTCACCGCCTATGCCACGCAGGCGACCACCCTGCTGTTCGGCAACATCCTCGGGATCGACGCCGCGACGGTCTGGACGCTGCTGCTGCTGGGCATTGCCGCCATCGCCGCACTCGCCGCCATCGCGCGGCCGCTGCTGTTCGCCAGCCTGCAGCCAGAGCTCGCCGAGGCGAAGGGGGTGTCGCTGCGGCTGCTGTCGGTGATGTTCCTGGCCATCGTCGCGCTCGGGGTGGCGGAGTGCGTGCAGATCGTCGGTGTCCTGCTGGTGTTCGCCCTGATGGTCGGGCCGGCAGCCGCGGCGCAGCGCTTCACCACACGGTTCTGGAACGGCATCGCGTTGTCGGTCGCGCTGGCACTCGGCGAAGCGTGGCTCGGGCTGGTGCTGGCATTCTACACCGACTGGCCCACCAGTTTCTGGATCACCGCATTGAGCGGCGGCATCTATCTTGTTGCGGTGCTGGGTGCGACCTTGCCAGCTGGCACACGGGACGCTACTGGTCAGGGCATGTCAGGTTGAATGCCCGGATGATGAAATCCGCGGTTAGGTTCACCGTTACATGGCTAGCGGCATGGTGTCAGATCATCGCGGTTGCCGCGATGCCATTTGGGCCATTGGCGGCCGGTCTCGATCCGCTTGGCAACGTGCCCATCTGCCACGCCGACGCCGATGGCGGGCAGCCACCGCCCGCACCGCCGACACATGGCGGACATGACTGCGTGCTGTGCATGGTCTGCCACTCGCATGGCGGATCGATCGGCCTGCTCTCGCCAACGCCGGCGCTGCCGCGGCAACACGCCGTCGCCGTCGTGCGCTTCAATACCGCTCAGCCCCGCGCACCGCCGCCCACCCCCACAATCGCGGCGCTACCGCGCGGTCCGCCACCCCTGATCTGAGTCTGGCCTGCCCGTCCCCCGGCGCCCGTGCGCGCCGGGGTCACCGACTTCGATCAGGGGAAACGACCGTGTACCAACCAAGGTTTCTGACCGCACTTGGCGGCGCATGTCTGCTACCACTGCACCCCGTAATGGCACACGGTTTCGCCGGCCCGCATATGTTTATCAGCACACTGCTGATCGACGATCCCAACGTGGCCGACGAAGCCAGCCTGCCGACCTTCACCTGGCTACCCCAGCCGAACAATGGCGGACCGTCGCCGGAGCTCTACAACCTGAACTTCGAGTTCGACAAGCGCATCACGGAAAACTTCGGCTTCGCCATCAACGATGGTTATCAGTGGCTGCGGGTGCCGGGTGCCAAGACGGCCAATGGTTGGCAGAACCTCGTCGCCACGCTCAAATACAAGACGTTCGTCAGCGACGAGCATGAGTTCATGCTGTCGGTCGGGGTCTCACGCCAATTTGCACGCACCGGCGCAAACGGCACAAACGGGGCGACGCTTGGCAACAACGACACCAGCTCCACCACGCCGGCGATCTACTGGGGCAAGGGCTTCGGTGATCTGCC
>Ga0209040_10000499_pt1 | contig 30253 bp, 21 predicted proteins | sample BogFormECP12_OM3_FD_188240 | JGI IMG/M metagenome (GOLD analysis project Ga0209040, IMG submission 188240) | Bog forest soil microbial communities from Calvert Island, British Columbia, Canada - ECP12_OM3 (SPAdes) (version 2) | ecosystem: Environmental > Aquatic > Freshwater > Wetlands > Bog ... | reverse complement strand
GCACGCGCCCGCCGGGTCGAGCCGATCGACCCGATCGCCCTCCCCGGGATCGAGTCGGTCGAGCGCCAGGGTGCCCCACCCCGGGTGGGCCTGGCCGAGTCGCCGGCCGTCGGGGGGGGGACCGAGCCGCCCGAGCCGGACCCTCACGGAGCGGACCCTCTCGGAGCGGCCCCGCACGACGCGGCCCCGCCGACCGTCCTCGCCGCCCCGCCGCCGGCCGAGCCGGTCCACGTCCCGGCGCCCGACAGCTATTCGCTCCGGCTGGTGGCCAGCCGCCGGCTCTACGACGCCGGCAGCGCGGTCACCGGCTCGCCCTCGCTGACCCCCCTGGTGGCGGTGGCGACGGTCCGGGCCAACCCCTATGACCTGGACCGGCTCGGTCTGGCCACCGGTGACCGGGTCCGGGTGCGCACCGCACGGGGGGCCCTGGTGCTCCCGGCCGAGGCCGACCCCGGGGTGCCCCGCGGGGTGGTCGCTGTCGACTTCAACGTGCCGGCGGCGGGCGGCGACGGGAGCGGACCGATGAACGCGGTGGCGACGCTGATCGACGCCACCGCGCCGGTCAACGACGTCCGGATGGAAAACCTGTGATCCCGGCGGCGGCACTGGCGACATCGGCCGTCCACCCCCTGGTCGGGGTCGACCCCCTCTACGCCCACGGTGTCGGCTGGTTCGTCTGGGTCGTCGACGTGATCAAGGTGCTGGTCGCCTTCGTCGTGCTGCTGGTGTCGGTGATGCTGATGATCTGGTTCGAGCGCAAACTCATCTCGGACATGCAGAGCCGGATCGGCCCGAACCGGGCCGGGCCTTGGGGGCTCCTCCAGACGTTGGCCGATGGCATCAAGCTCTTCTTCAAAGAGGACCTGTCGCCCGACCGCGCCGACATGGTGGTCTTCAGGCTCGCCCCGTACCTGTCCCTGCTGCCGGCGCTGTTGATCTTCACCGTGGTGCCCGTCGGGGGGGTCATCACCATCAGCGGCCACACGTTCTGGCTCCAGGTGGCCGACCCGCCGATCGGCATCCTGCTGGTGCTGGCCATGTCGGCCGTCGCCGTCTACGGCGTGATGCTGGCCGGGTGGGCGTCGGGATCCAAGTACCCGCTGCTCGGCTCGGTGCGGGCCTCGGCCCAGATGGTCTCCTACGAGGCCGCGCTGGGCATCGTGGTGGTCACCGTGGTCCTGATCACCAGCTCGGCCTACGGCCTGGTGAACGCCCTGTCGACCCGGGCGATCGTCATCTCCCAGTCGCGCAATTTTTGGGACTGGAACCTGATCCGGCTGGGCTTCGTGCCGTTCTTCCTGTTCATGATCGCCGTCACCGCCGAGCTGACCCGGCCCCCGTTCGACCTGACCGAGGCCGAGTCCGAGCTGGTCGGCGGCTTCCACACCGAGTACTCCTCGATCCGCTTCGCCCTCTTCTTCCTTTCCGAGTTCATGAACGTCATCACCATGTCGGCCATCGTGGTGACCCTGTTCTTCGGCGGCCCCGACGGCCCGATCCCGCACTTCATCCCCACCTCGGAGATCTGGATGCCGATCATCTGGTTCCTGGCCAAGGTAATGGTCTTCCTCTTCGTCTACGTGTGGCTCCGGGCCGCCCTGCCCCGCTTCCGCTACGACCAGCTCATGACGCTCGGGTGGAAGTACCTGATCCCGTCCTCGCTGGCCTGGCTGCTGATCGTGGCCGGGTTCCTCGTCGACGGCTGGTGGGGGGTCGGGATCGCCCTGGCCGTCGTGGGCCTGGGCACCGTGCTGATGCGGGCCTTCAAGATCGGCCGGGAGCGCGACGAGGAGTCCCCGGCCCTGCCGCGCCTCGGCGGCCGGGTGACCCCGGCCAGCCTGCACGCCATCCGGGCTGACCAGGTGCCGCCCCCCGGCCTCGCGACGCCCGAAGGGCCCGGCGGGCCGGGATGGGCCGGCTGATGGGCGGCACGGACGAGGAGGAGGACCGGTGAGCTTCCTCGGTGGCTTCAAGCTGACCTTCGAGCACCTGACCCGGCCCCGGGTGACCCGGCAGTACCCCGAGGAGAAGCAGCCCAAGCAACCGCGCCAGCACGGCCGCCACGTCCTCAACCGCTACGAAGACGGGATGGAGAAGTGCATCGGGTGCGAGCTGTGCGCCGGGGTGTGCCCGGCCGACTGCATCTACGTCCGGGGCCTCGACAACCCGCCCGACGACCCGGTCTCGCCCGGTGAGCGCTACGGCTACGTCTACGAGATCAACTACCTGCGCTGCATCCACTGCGACCTGTGCGTGGAGGCCTGCCCGACCGAGGCCATCACCGAATCCAAGCTCTTCGAGTTCTCGTTCACCAACCGGGCCGACGCCATCTACACCAAAGAGGAGCTCCTGGTCGGTGACGACGGCCGACCCAAGCACCTGCCCTGGGAGGACTGGCGCGAGGGCGACGACGACCTCACCTCGGGCTGGATGCGGGCCACCTCGCCCTCGGGCAACGCTGCCTACGAGGGCGTCGTTCAGTGGTCGGGCGAGCTCGGCTACGGGGTGCGGCCGCCCGAGGGGGGCCAGTCCGGCCCGGTCGACGACGCCGCCACCGGCACCAAGGCGGTGCGCGAGGTGCTCGAGGCCCACCTGCTCGACCAGGACATCCCCTTGGAGCACCGGGGCATGAAGGGCAGGGTCTGGCGGGCCCAGCTGTCGGCCGAGCGGCACAAGCAGCTGCTCGAATCGGCCCGGGGGCGCCACAAGGAGGCCAAGGCCCGGCGGGCGGCCGACAAGGCCGAGGCCAAGACGGCCAAGGCCGCCGGCGCCGGGAGCAGTCCCGACGGTGTGGACGCCTGATGCCCGGGCCCCTCCTCGCCGCCGTGCACCCGACGATTCCCGACGTCATCACCTTCGCCGTCAGCGCGGCGATCATCGTGGTGGGGGCGGTCGGCGTGGTGACCTCGCGCAACCCGGTCCACGCCGCCCTCTCCCTCGTCATGACGCTGTTCGGGGTGGCCGTCCTGTTCGTCGAGCAGCGGGCCGACTTCCTGGCCGCCGTGCAGGTGATCGTCTACGCCGGCGCCATCGTCATCCTGTTCCTCTTCGTCATCATGTTCCTCGGCGTCGACCGCCGCGAGAACATCGAGGCCGAGCCGCTCAAGGGCCAGCGTCCCCTCGCCCTGATCCTGATCGCCATCTCCCTTCTCGGCGGTCTGCTCCTGGCCTTCGCCAGCCACCTGACCACCGGGGCCCACGGCGTCGCCTGCCGGGCCGGGGTCTGCCGGGGCTCGAACGTGGCCCAACTGGGGCGCTCGGTCTTCACCACCTACCTGTACGCCTTCGAGGCGACCGCCGCCCTGCTGGTGGTGGCGGTGGTGGGCGCCGTGGTGCTCGCCCGCCGGCCCGCCCGGCCCGCCGAGGGGGCCGGCGACCAGGTGCATACGGCCGACCCGGCCCCGGCGACCCCGGGATCGGCCGGGCCCCCCGGTGACGGCGACGCGGCGTCCACCGGTGGCGACGGCGCCGGGGCCCTCCGGACCCCGGCCGAGCCGGTGACCGCCGGGGGTGCCCCCGGGCCCGAGGTGGGGTCGTGAGCCTGGGCGGCGGGTGGTACCTGGCGCTGGCCGCCGTGCTCTTCGCGATCGGGGCCATCGGCCTGCTGGTCCGGCGCAACGTGCTGGTGATGTTCATGTGCATCGAGTTGATGCTCAACGCGGCCAACCTCACCTTCGTCACGTTCTCGCGCATGCTCGGGGACATCGCCGGGCAGGTGGTCGTGTTCTTCGTGCTGGTCGTGGCGGCGGCCGAGGTGGTCGTGGGCCTCGGCATCGTCGTGGCCATCTTCCGCAGGCGGGACAACACCACCGCCGATGACCTGCACGTGCTGAAGGGCTGAACCGGCCGTGGTCCACGCCGCGTTCCTCATGCCCCTGTTCCCGCTCGTCGGGTTCCTCGTCCTGCTCACCGTGGGGCGCCGGGTGGGCGACCCGGTGGCCGGCTGGATCGGCACCGTCGCCATCGCCGGGGCCTTCGCCGCCGCCTGCGTGACCCTGGCCGGCCTCCTGGACGAGCCGTCGTCGGCCCGGCACTTCACCCAGACGTTCTTCACCTGGATCCCGGTCGGGGGCCTGCAGGTGAAGGTCGCCCTCTACGTCGACCAGCTGTCGATGACCATGTGCATGTTCGTCACCGGCGTGAGCATGCTGATCCACCTGTACTCGATCAGCTACATGAAGTCGGACCGGGACTACTCGAAGTTCTTCGTCTACCTAAACCTCTTCGTGTTCTCCATGCTGGTCCTTGTCCTGGCCAACAACCTCCTGGTGACGTTCGTCGGATGGGAGGGGGTGGGGGTCTGCTCCTACTGGCTGGTGGCCTTCTGGTTCCAGCGGGAGTCGGCGGCCTCGGCCGGCAAGAAGGCCTTCATCTACAACCGGATCGGTGACGTCGGCTTCCTGCTGGCCATGTTCCTGATCTTCAGCAAGATCGGCTCACTCGACTACACCGTCATCTTCGCCAACAAGGCCCTGCTGGCCGGCGGGGCGGCCACCGCCGCCGTCCTGCTCCTCTTCCTGGCGGCGACCGGCAAATCGGCCCAGATCCCCCTGTTCAACTGGCTGCCCGACGCCATGGAGGGCCCGACCCCGGTCTCCGCCCTGATCCACGCCGCCACCATGGTGACCGCCGGCGTCTACCTGCTGTGCCGAATGAGCGCCATCCTCGAGCTGTCCAGCGCCGCCACCTGGACCATCGCCATCGTCGGCGCGGCCACCGCCTTCGTGGCCATGACCATCGCCACCTCCCAAGAGGACATCAAGAAGGTGCTGGCCTTCTCGACCGTCTCGCAGATCGGCTACATGATCCTGGCCGTGGGCTGCGGCGCCTACACGGCGGCGATCTTCTTGATGGTGGCCCACGCCTTCTACAAGGGCCTCCTCTTCCTCGGTGCCGGGTCGGTCATCCACGGGTTGGAGGACGAACAGGACCTCAAGCGCATGGGCGCGCTGCGCAAATGGCTGCCGTGGACCTTCGGCACTTTCATGGTTGGCTGGCTGGCCATCAGCGGCATCCCGCCGTTCTCGGGTTTCTGGTCCAAGGGCGACGTGCTCGACAACGTGTTCGCCAAGAGCCCGGTCCTATGGGTCGTCGGGCTGGTCACCGCCCTCGGCACCGCCTATTACATGACCCGGCTCTTCTACCTGACCTTCTACGGCGAGGCCCGCTGGCAGCAGCCCGCCGCCGACGGCCGGCCGGCCCACCACACCCCCCACGAGTCCCCCTGGATCATGCGCATCCCGCTGATCGTGTTGGCGATCGGGGCGGCCTTCTGGGGCTTCCTCGACCTGCCGGTCCAGGGGGCCGAGTGGTTCAACGATTGGCTCGACCCGGTCTTCGCCGGGAGCCTCTACAACGACCACGAACGGGGGGCCACCGTCGCCGCCCTGTCGGCCACCGACGCCGTGGTCGCGGTGGCCGGCGTCGTCATTGCCTGGATGCTGTGGCGGGTCGGGGCGGAACGACCCGAGCTCGAGCCGCGCTTCTTGCAGCGGGTCTGGTACTGGGACGACGTCTACGACGCGGTCATCGGGCGACCGGGCCAGGCCCTGGCCCGCTTCAGCGCCGTCGTGGTCGAGGGCCGGGTCATCGACGGCGCGGTGAACGGGGTGGGCACCCTGGTCCGCTGGACCGGTTCGGGGGTGCGGCGGCTCCAGACCGGCTACGTGCGCAACTACGCGCTGGGCATCGCCCTGGGGCTCGCCATGTTCCTGGTCTTCATGGTCTCTCGGACGTGGTGGTCGTGAGCCACTCCCCGGGGTTCCCCTACCTGACCGTCCTGGTCCTGCTGCCTGCCGCCGGCGCCCTGGTGGTGGCCCTCATGGCCAACGTGCCCCGCAAGGTCCTCCAGGGGGTGGGGCTGGCCGTCGCACTGGGCACCCTGGGCTTCGCCGTCGCCACCGCCGTGGTCTTCCACACCGGCACCGGGGGCTACCAGCTCACCTCCAGCCACGACTGGGCCCAGGGCCTCGGGATCCGCTGGTTCGTGGGGGTCGACGGCATCTCGCTGTTTCTGGTGCTGCTGGCCGCCGTGCTGTTCCCGATCGTGCTGGTCGGGGCGTCCAGCCGCCAGGACCCGCGGGCCTTCATCGCGTGGATGCTGTTGCTGGAGGCGGCCTGCATCGGCAGCTTCGTCGCGCTGGACCTGATCCTGTTCTTCTTCTTCTTCGAGCTGACCCTGGTGCCGGCCTACTTCATCATCAGCGGCTGGGGCTACGGGCGGCGGGCCTACGCGGCGCTCAAGTTCTTCCTCTACACCTTTTTGGGCTCGGCCTTCCTGCTCGTGGGCATCCTGGCGGTGGCCTTCATCCACCAGCACCAGACCGGGGTGCTCACCTTCTCGCTGCCCGCCCTCGAACACACCCACTTCTCGGGCACGACCGAAGTGCTCCTGTTCTGCGCCTTCACCGCCGCCTTCGCGGTGAAGGCCCCGCTGTTCCCCTTCCACACCTGGTCCCCCGACGCCTACTCGGAGGCCCCGACCGGCGGGTCGATGATCCTGGCCGCCGTGCTGGCCAAGCTCGGGACCTACGGCATCATCCGCTTCGACCTGAACCTCTTCCCCCAGGCGTCGAAGGACCTGGCCCCGCTGCTCCTGACCGTGGCCGTGATCGGCATCCTCTACGGGGCGATCGTCGCCTGCGCCCAGCGGGATATGAAGCGGCTGCTGGCCTACTCGTCGCTGGCCCAGATCGGCTTCATCGCCCTCGGCACCTTCGCCTTCACCACCCAGGGCCTCGCGGGCGGGGTGCTGCTGATGGTCAACCACGGGTTGATCACCGCCGCCCTCTTCCTGCTGGTCGGCTGGATCTACGAGCGGCGCAAGACCTGGCAGGTCTCCGAGCTCAAGGGCCTCCAGACCCCGGCCCCGGTGATGGCGGCCGTGTTCACCGTCGCCATGATGGCATCGATCGGGTTGCCCGGCCTGAACGGCTTCGTGAGCGAGTTCCTGGTGCTGTCGGGGACCTTCCTCACCCATCGGTGGTGGGCGGTGGCCGCCACCCTGGGGGTGGTCTTGGCCGCCCTGTACCTGCTGTGGGCGTACCAGCAGTCCTTCCACGGCACGGTCGACCCGGCCAACGCCAAGACCCGGGACCTGAGCTGGGCCGAGCGCGCCGTGATCGCCCCCCTGATCATCCTGATCGTCTTCCTCGGCATCTACCCCAAGCCGGTGCTGGACCGCATCACCCCGTCGGTCGACCAGCTGATCGCCCGGGTCGAGCTCTCCACCCACGGCCACCAGCCCCTGGTGGCCCGCTACGGGACGCCCGGGGCCCAGGCGGCCGCCCGGGCGGCGGGGAAGGCGCCGTGATGCCGAGCCTGGGCGCCGCCGCGCTGACCTTCCACACGCCCCACGTGCGGTACATGACGATCCTGCCGGTCATCGTGATGCTGGGCGGGGCCGTGGTGATCCTTGCCGCCGCCTCGCTCGTCCGGCGGCCCATGCGGGTGTCGGTGGCCACCGCCGGGACGGTCGTGGTCGCGCTCACCGCCCTGGGTTTCGCCCTCTGGCAGTGGGCCGATGTGCTCGAGCACGGCCCGTCGACCGCAGTCGACCAGGCCGTGGCGCTGGACGGTTTCAGCGCGCTGGTCCAGATGCTCGTCCCCTGCGCCATGGTCCTCACCGCGCTCGTCGCCGACGGGTACCTGCGGCGCGAGGGGATCGACGGGCCCGAGTTCAACGTGCTGGCCCTGATCGCCGCGGCCGGGGCCATGCTGATGGGCCAGGCCAACGACCTGGTGCTGATCTTCCTGGGCCTCGAGATCCTGTCGCTGCCCCTCTACGTCCTGGCGGCGTTCAACCATCGGCGGTTGGCCTCGGGCGAGGCCGCCCTCAAGTACTTCATCCTGGGCGGCTTCTCGTCGGCCATCTTCGTCTACGGCATCGCCCTCACCTACGGGGCCACCGGGTCGACCAACCTCACCCAGATCGCCGACTTCCTGTCCCACAACGTGGTCGTCACCGACGGCCTGCTGCTGGCCGGCCTGGCCTTGCTGCTGGCCGGCTTCTCGTTCAAGATCGCCGCCGTCCCGTTCCACATGTGGACGCCCGACGTCTACCAGGGCGCCCCGTCACCGGTCACCGGTTTCATGGCGGCGGTGGCCAAGATCGGCGGGTTCGCCGCCCTGCTCCGGGTCTTCGTCTCGTCCTTCGGCGTGCTGCGCAGCGACTGGCAGCCGATCGTCTACGCCCTCGCCGTGGTCACCCTGCTCCTGGGGGCGGGCCTGGCCGTCGTCCAGCGCGACATCAAGCGCATGCTCGCCTACTCGTCGATCAACACCGTCGGCTTCATCCTCCTCGGCCTCCAGGCCGGCACCCTGCGCGGGGTCAGCGCGTCGCTCTACTACCTGTTCGCCTACACCTTCATGGTGATCGGCAGCTTCGCCGTGGTCACCATCCTGGGCGGCCGGGCCGACCGGCACCACGACATCGCCGGCTACCGGGGCCTGGCCCGCCGACAGCCCCTGTTGGCCCTCTCCTTCGCCATCCTGCTCCTGGCCCAGGCCGGGGCCCCGTTCACCACCGGGCTGTGGGCCAAGCTGCAGGTCGTGCTGGCCTCGGTCGACGCCAACTCGGTGCCACTGGCCACCATCGCCATGGTCTCGGCCGCCGTGGCCGCCTTCTTCTACCTGCGCGTCGCCGTGCTCATGTACACCCCGCTGCGGGCCCACGGCGCCGAGCCCGGGCTCGAACCCGACGCCGAGGACCCGGTGGTGCTGGGTCCGGGCCCTGCCCCGTCGGCCGGTCCCGAGCCGGCGCCGAGCAAGCCGGCGCTGGGCGAGCCGGCTGCCGGGCCCGACGGCGGGGCCGGCGGTGGCCACCGCCCGTTGTGGGCCGGGACCGAGCAGAACGTGGCGGTGATCACCCGCATCAATGCCGAGCTGCTGATCGACGACGAGCGGTCGACCGAGGCGACGAACGGGGCCCCCGACACGGCGAGCCCGGCCGTTTCGGTCGCCCAGGCGGCCCGCGTCGCCGAGAAGGTGGCCGGTGACGACGAGGTGGTGCCGGTGCCGGGACTGGCGGCGTTGGCCATCGGTCTTTGCGTGGCGGTCACCGTGGTGTTCGGCATCTTCCCGGCCCCGCTGATCGACCTGGCACGCCAGGCCACCCTCCTCTTCCCGCGCTGACGCCATCTCGCATTGACGCCATCTCGCATTGACGCCATCTCGCATTGACGCCATCTCGCATTGACGCCATCTCGCATTGACGCCATCTCGCGCTGACGCCATCTCGCATTGACGCCATCTCGCATTGACGGCGGCCCGGTCGCCGGTCGGGGAGGGCTCAGGCCGGTGGCGACTCCTCGCCCGGGGGCGGGCCCGCCGCACCGCCCGGCGCCGCAGCGCCCGGCGCCGCCTCGCCCACCCCGGGTTCGGCAGGGGGCCGCTTCTTGGTGGCCAGCGCGGCCATCGACTCGGGGACGATCATGGCGGAGTGTCGGTTGCCCGAGGGGGTGAGGAAGCGCCCGATCACCGGCACCTCGCTCAGGGACTCGGCCCGCAAGATCGTGACCACCGTCGGGGCGAACTGCTCGGCCGAGTCGTAGACGATGTAACGGGGCAGCCAGCTCGGCTCGTACTTCGCGTTGAACCGCCAGAGCGACTCGATCTGGAGCACCCCCGACATCCGGCGCAACGCCCACCGCTCGACCCGTTGGGTCAGGCCGTCACCGGTCTCGCCCTCCAGGGTTGAGCGCATGGCGGCGAAGTTGAGACTGAGACCGCGGGCCCCGCGGGCCCGGAGGTGGTCGATCGTCGAGCACAGCGCGAAGTCGAGCAGACCGTTGGGGTGCTCGCCCGGGTCGCGCCGCATCAGGTCGAGTGAGTAGCCGCGGATGGCCTGGGACGGCACGAACTGGCACATGGCCGCCGGTTCGCCGTGGGGCCCGTCGACCACCGTCAGGAGGAGTCCGGTGTCGCGCGGGTCGAACATCCGGCCCAGCATCATCGAGAAGCCGCGCTCGTGCTCCCCCCGGCGGTTGCGGCCCATGAGGTCGACCAGCGGTGCGCCCTCGGCCGGGGACAGGCGGGAGGGGTCGAGGAAGCGGACGGTGTAGCCGTAGCGTTCGACCCGGTTGACCGCCTGGCGTAGGCCCTTCATCTTCCCCCCGCTCAGCGAGAAGCGGGCGAGGTCGACCACGGCCTCGTCACCGATGTAGAGGTGGCGCATCCCCGAGTCGCGGTAGATGGGCAGCCACTCCTCGGCCGCCGCCATCACCGCGACGCCCCACCCGTTGCGGTCGCAGTACCGGCGGAAGGCGTCCCAGACGTGGCCCCGTTCGCTCACCGGGCCGATCGGGTCGGGCGAGACGAGGCACACCCCGCCGTAGACGGCGTAGGCGACCATGGAGTCTCGGTGGAAGAACCACTGCTTGTCGTCTCGCAGGGCGAAGTAGTCGAGCGTCCCGGTTCCGTGGCGCCGGACGATGTCACGGGCCCTGATCTCCGCCGCGTAGCGGGCGGGGACGGCCCGGCCCGAGGAGAGCCGGCGGTCCACCACCGGCCGGGTGAGCAGGTAGAGGGCGACGAGGACCAGGGCCACCCCGACCGCCAGCAGGCTGGGCGAGACCCAGTCGTCGATGTGCTCGGGCAGGGCGATCGTCGACAACCCGACGAGGCGCTCGCCCGACGCGGCGAGGACGAGGGGCCACGAGGGGATCGGGTGGTGGCGCACGTGCCAGGTCACCTCGATGACGATGGTCGCCGTCACCACGGCCAGGACGCCCCCGGCCACCAGGGTCACCAGGGCCGAGCGCAGCGAGCCCTGGTCGGTCGTCGCCCCGAAGCGCCGTTGCTGGACCACCAAGAAGACCAGCACCACGGCGGTGACCAGCAGGCCGGCGAAGCTGGCCCCGTGGGCCAGATGCAGGACGAGGGTGGCGGTGAGGAGTCCCACCGCCACCAGCCAGGACCGCCGCTGGCCCCGCAGCACCCCCCGGGCCAGCATCATCAGCCCGATCCCGGCCAGGGCGACCAGGGCGCCCGCCGCCTGGACCACCCCGAGGGGGAGGACCTGCTCCACCGCGTGCAGGTGGCCGCGCAGCGGGGGGCGCAGCGCCTCCAACAGGTCGACCAGTCCGGTCACGAAGATGGCGAAGCCGGCCAGTCGCCGGACCCGGCGCACCCGCACCCGGTCGGCGGCCACGTCGGGGGCGGGTGGCCAGGTCCCCCCCGTCGGCCACGAGGCGACCAGGGCCGGGTGGAGGTCGGCCGCCGGCTTGTAGCCCTTCACCACCCGGTAGCCGGTGGCCAGGCGCTCGAGGGTGGTGGAGGTCGGCAGGTCGACGTCGGCCAGCAGCAGCCGGACGTGCAGCTCGGCCCCGGTCTCGAGCTCGATCCAACTGGCCTGGCGGTGGTGGAGGAAGACCGGCGGCAGGCCGAGGCGTCCGCGGTGCTCGCGCACCAGCTCGGTGGTGCCGCCCGGGCAGGCGAAGAACCCCGGTCCGAGGTGCGAGAGCTCGGCCCGCAGGCCGCCCCCGGTCACCAGGCCGGTCGCCCCGGCCGCCACCAGGGCCCGGGCCTCGTCCATGGCCTCGACCCCGCCGACCAGCAGCCCGCTGGACGGCGCGCCGGCGCCGGCCGGGGCCTCGTCGCTGCCCTCCCAGAGCCCCGGCAGGTCCCCCCCGCCCTGGGAACGCCAGAACCGGCGCGAGGCGATGGCCACGGCGGCGGCCACCACGAGCTCGAGGACGACGATGATCCCCAGGGTGAAGAACAGCCGGTGGGTCCACGAGGCCGAGTAGACCCGGACCAGGGTGTGGCGGGGCCCCGAGACCCGGCGGACCAGGTGGTAGACGCCGTGGTAGACGAAGGCCAGCCGGACCAGGAGGGCGAGGACCACCACCAGCAGCGGCGGCAGCCAGACGAAGCGGCCCATGCGCCGGTAGAGGGTGCGCGACGTCACGAAGCGGCCGGCCGACTGGGGGTCCTCGAGCCGGTCGATCCCGGCCAGCCACGGCCGGGTGTCCGCCGCGCTCGTGTCGGCCAGGTCGCCGGCAGCCCCGATCGGTGTGCCGGGGCGGACGAACACCCGCCGGGGGCCCGCCGCCGTCTCGAGCTCGAGGGTCACGGCGGGGGCGACCTCCACCCCGATGGCGGCGAGCAGCTTGGCCACCTCGCGGTCCGCCGCCACCTCGGGGTCCCGCCACCCGGGCAGGACCAGGAGCCGGCAGTCGGGGCGCCCGGTGAACTCCTCGATGGCCTTGGTCAACCCCTGGTGGGCCTTGAGGGCGGTGCGCACCTGGGGGGCGTCGAGGCCGTCGCCCCCGCAGGGCACGGCAAACAGGTTGCCGCACACGATGACCAGGCCGGGACCCTCCCAGCGCTCCAGGGTGAGGGCCACGTCGGCGGCCAGCGCCCGGGACGACGGGGTGGCCTCGGGCCGCAGCAGGAGGTCGCCCACCACCATCACCCGACGGCCCAGGGGGATCTCGACGACCGTCGCCTCCACCGGCTCGGGGTGACGACCCGGTACCGGGGTCCCGTCGGGACCACCGTCCCCCGAGCCGGTGGCGGGTGCCCCCGGCGCGAGGGGCGCGTCGTCGACCCCGGCCCCGCCCGGGGCCGTCACGGGCGCCGCCGGTGACCCCACCGGGGCGGCCTCCCCCCGGGTGGTCGACGCGGTCATAGGGCAATGCTGCCATGCCCGGCCGCCACGGCCCCGTTGGCCCGGCCGGGGGTCGGCGGCAACGGCGGGCGCCGGCCGGGGCCGTAGGCTCGGCGCCCGTGAGTCCCCCCTCCCCGCCGGCCGATCGAGTGCCGAATTGGCGCTGGCGGGCCGGCCCGGTCGGGCCGGGCCGGGCCGTCATCTTCGACATCGACGGGGTGCTCTCCGACGCCGCCGGCCGCCAGCACTTCATCGAGCGGGGCCGGCGGGACTGGGCCGCCTTCTTCGAGGCCTGTGGGGACGACCGGGTGATCGAGGAGGTCGCCCGCCTGGTCGAGTTGCTCGACCCCGTCCTCGCGGTGGTGCTGCTGACCGGGCGCCCCCTGCGGGTCCAGCCCCAGACCCTGGCCTGGTTGGACCGCTACGGCCTGCGCTGGGACCTGCTCGTCATGCGCGACCGCGGGGACTACTCGCAGGTCACCGCCTTCAAACGCGGCGTGGTCGAGGACCTGCGGGACTACGGCTTCGACCTGCGCCTGGCCCTCGAGGACGATCCCTCCAACCACGCCATGTTCGTGGCTGAGGGCATCCCCTGCGTCTACATCCACTCCGGCTACTACGACTGAAGCCACTGGTCGCCTGGGACCGAGGGACTACGGCTGCTCGGCACCGACGGGCGCGCCCACCGGTGCCGCGGTCAGCGCGCCCGCCGGAGGCGGATCGCCGGCGCCGCCGATGTCCCCGGCGTCCCGGCGGCGCCACCGGGCCTCGAGGAGCCAGCCCAGCCCGAGGGCGACCGCGGCCAGCACCAGCACCGGCAGGTCGCCGACGCGCTCGTAGACGGTGGCGCCGTCGCGCAGCCCGACCGTGGCCTCGAGGACCTGACGGCGGCCGAGCACGCTGCGGACGAGGACGTCGCCCCGGTGGTCGACCACGGTGGAGTAGCCGGTGGGCGCGGCCTGGACGAGGTCCCGACCCTCCTCGACGGCCTGCAGGCGGTCGGCCGCCACCTCCTGGTCGGGCACCTGGCTGGTGGCGTACGACGAGGTATTGGTCGGGACCACGAGAAGCTCGGCCCCGGCCCGCACCGACGACCGGCCGCGATCGGCGTAGAACACCTCGAAGGAGTCGAGGGCGCCGAGGGGCGCGGCCGGGGTGCGCAGCAGGCCGCTGCCCCGGCCCGGGACCTCGTCGAGGGGGACCGCCTGCAGGCTGGCGAAGTGGGCGAAGAATCCCCGCAGGGGCACGTACTCGCCGAAGGGGACCCGGTGGACCTTCTCGTAGGTGGCCTCCACGTGCCCGTTCGGTCCCCAGGCCACGATCCGGTTGCGGAAGGCGCTGGTCGAGACGGTCTCGGTGACGCCGGCCACCAGGGTGGCCCGCAGCCGGCGGGCCACCCCCGCCATGGTGGCCGCGTCGGGCGAGCCGGCCAGCGGACCCGGGAGCGAGATCACGTCCTCGGGCCACACCACCAGGTCGAGGCGACCGGGGGGAGCGGCCACCAGGTCGGAGCTGGCCGACAGCTGAGCCGCGAACACGCTGGCCGGGTCCACCTGCTCCTTGGAGAAGCCGCGCCGCCCGCCGCCCTGGACGGCGGCGACGTGGAGGGCCCGGACCGCTGCGCCCCCGTCGGGGGCGGCGGCAGCCAAGGCGCCGAGCGCCGCCAGGGCCACGAGGGCGCCGAGGCCGGTCGCGACGGCGCCGGTCACGACGGCGCCGGTCACGACGGCGCCGGCCCGGGGCGCCACCCACCGGCCCCTCCGGCCGGCGGGGGCCCGCTCTGCTCGCCCGACGGCCAGCACCAGCTCGCCGATCCCGCCGCCGGCCAGGTACACCGCCGCGGTGAGGAGCACGGGCCCGCCCAGCCGGGCCAGGCCGAGAAGCGGGCCGCCGGCCTGGCCCAAGAAGACCCCACCGACGGGGAGGCCGCCGAAGGGGAAGCCCATGCGGACCGCCTCGAGGAGGGTAAAGGCCCCGACGAAGGCCCCGAGCCGGCCGCGATGGGGGGGCACCGCCAGCGCGGCCACGGCCATCGAGAGGGCCTCGACGGCCATGAGGGCCAGCGCCCCGTACCAGTTGAACTTCTCGAAGGCGACGAGCCCGGGCACGAAGCAGCCGAGCCCGGCCAGCCAGCCGGCCAGCAGACGGGCCCTGGCCCCGAGGCCGGCGAGGCGCCAATAGACCAGCGCGGCGCCGGCGAAGGCGAGGGGCCACCAGCCCCAGGGCGGGAGCGAGAGGGCGAGGCAGGCACCGGCGGCCAAGGAGGGGAGCGCGACCCCGCCCCGGCGGGGGTTCATGTCGGCGGACCAGCCGTGTCGGGCGCGACGGCAAGCGACTCGAGGACGGCCCGGGCGGCCGCCCGGCCGCTGGCCACGCAGGCCGGGATCCCCACCCCCCGGTAGGCGGCGCCGGCGACGGCGAGGGCCGGGAGCCGCTTGACCGCCGCCTCGATCCCGGCCACCCGCAGCAGGTGGTGCACCCGGTACTGGGGGAAGGAGGACGGCCATCGGGTGACCATGGACCGGGTCGGCGCCCCTTTGAGGCCGACGAGCGTCTCCAGCTCTCCGGCGACCCGGGCCGCCAGCTCGTCGTCGGGCATCGACTCGAAGCGGGTGTCGCCGAACCGTCCGACCGAGGCCCGCACCAGCAGCTCGCCGGCCCCGGCCAGGTACGGCCACTTGCTGGAGAGGTAGGAGCAGGCGGTGACCAACAAGGGGTCGCCCAACCCCGGGGGGCTGGGCGTCTTGTGCGGGACGAGGAGGCCGGTGCCGGTCAGCGCTGCGGCCGCCGCGTCCTCGGGGTACGACAACGTGACAATGCCCACCGACGCGTAGTCGATGCCGCCGAGCAGGGTCGCCGCGTCGGTGTCGTGGGGCCCGAGCAGCCGGGCCGCCGCCCCCGCCGGCAGGGCGAGCACGACGGCGTCGGCGCTCAGGGGTCCCGCTGCGGTGTGCAGCACCCACGGTGCCGGCCCGTCGGCCCGGTCGAGCACCTCGACCGGGCCGTCGGCCCGGTCGAGCACCTCGACCGGGCTGACGGTGCGGATGGTGACGCCGCGCGCCACCAGTGCCGCCTCGAGGCGGTCGACCAGGCTCGAGAGGCCGCCCCGCAGGGCCCAGAACATCGGGGGCTCGGCCCCGCCCGGCCGGGTCCCCTCGTCCCCCTCGTCATCGGTGTTCCCCCCGTCGTCGGTGGCATCGGCGGGGGCCGGCCCGGCGCTTCGACCGGGGGTGCCGGGCGTCCGGCCCGCCGCCCGGCGGAGCGACTTCATGAAGCTTGCTCGGCGCTGGGCGACGGCCAGCAGGAGCGGGAACACGGCGGCGGTGCTCATGTCGGCGACGCCGCCGGCGTTGATGCCGCCGATCAGCGGGTCGACCAACATGTCGACCACCGACCGGCCGAGCTTGTGGGCGATGAGCGGGCCGACGGCCCGGTCGCCGATGGGCCCCCGCACGTCGGGGCGGGGGAACACCACGTCGACCAGGACCCGCAGGTCGGCCCGCACCGAGAGGACGCCCGAGCGGGCCAAGGGCCAGAACCGGGTCGGCACTCCCATGACCAGCCCGTCGGGGAGGGTCCGCCGGCGTCCCCGGGCCCACACCTGCGCCCCGGCGGCGGCGATCGGGGCCATCTCGGGCCCGAGGCCCAGCTCGGCGCAGAGCTCGACCGCTTCGGGACGGCGCCCGAGGAAGGCGTCGGGCCCCACGTCGACCTGCACGTCGCCGATGGTGACGGTCCGCAGCTTCCCGCCGAGCCGGCCCGCCGCCTCGAGCACCACGACCTCGGGGCTGTCGGGCCCCGGTCCGGCGCTGCCGCCGGTCAGCTGCCACGCCGCGGCCAATCCGGCGATGCCACCGCCGACCACCGCCACCGTCGGGCGGGGGCGCGCCGGGGGCCGGGGAGGGGTACGGGGCACCGCTCAGCGCCTGCCGGCGGCCGAGCGCACGGTGGTGGCCAGGATGTCGAGGAACCCGGGGTCGTCGTCGAGCGAGGCGGTCCGGGCGAAGGACAGGCCGGCTGACTCGGCCACGCCGCGGGCCTCGACGTCGAGGTCGTAGAGGACCTCGAGGTGGTCGGCCACGAACCCGAGGGGGCAGACGACCACCGCCGTGCGGCCCTCGGCCGGCAGGCCCCGGATCACCGCCAAGATGTCCGGGCCGATCCACGGCTCCGGGGTCCGACCGGCGCTCTGCCAGGCCACCCGCCAGGCGAAGTCGTCGAGGCCGACCGACCGGGCGACCATCGCCGCCGACTCGGCCACCTGGTCGGGGTAGCGGTCCCCCTCGGCCACCACCCGCTCGGGCAGCGAGTGGGCCGTGAAGAGCACCGCCGGTCGGGCGTCCGCCGGCAGGCGCCCGAGGGCGTCGCGCAGGCGCCCCGCCTGGAGCTCGGCGAAGCCGGGGGCGTCGTACCACTGGGGGACGGGGGTGAAGGGCGGGGCACCGGGCACGGCGGCCAGCGCCGCCGCGGCGCGCCCGAGGTACTCGCCCGAGCCCATCGACGACGAGTGGGGGGTGAGCACCAGGCCGACCACCCTTCGGGCACCGGAGCCGACGAAGGAGGCGGCCGCCTCCTCGATCAGCGGATCGGCGTGCTTGGCGCCGTAGCGCACGTCGTAGGTCCCGGGCTCGAACGCCTCCAGCCGGGCCGCCAACCCCTCGACCTGGGCCCGGGTGCGTGCGGTGAGCGGGGAGACCCCGCCGATCGCGTCGTAGCGCCGACGCAGGTCCCCCAGCTGCCCGGGCGTCGGCGGCCGGCCCCGCCGGATGCGGGTGTAGAAGGCCTCGATCCCGTCGGGCGTGTCGGGGGTCCCGTGGGCCATCACCAGCACCCCGACATGCTCGCGCTCCGCCGGCGCCCGGCTCACGGCGCCACCCCGGCCCGGCCCTCGGCGTGGACCAGGTCGACCAGGGCCGAGAGCACCCCCGGGTCGGTCTCGGGGAGCACGCCGTGACCCAGGTTGAAGATGTGCCCGGGCGCGCTGCCGGCCTGGCGGAGCACCTCGCGGGCCTCGGGCGCCACGACGTCCCAGGGGGCGAGGCAGATGGCCGGGTCGAGGTTGCCCTGCACCGCGATGTCGGGGCCCACCCGGCGGCGGGCCTCGTCGATGGGCACCCGCCAGTCCACCCCGATCACCCCGGCCCCTGCCCCGGCCATCGAGCCGAGCAGCTCGCCCGTGCCCACCCCGAAGAGCACGGCCGGGACGCCGAGGTCGGCCACCCGGGCCAGGACCCGGCGGGTGGACGGCAGCACGAAGCGCTCGTACTCGGACACCGACAGCCAGCCGGCCCAGCTGTCGAAGAGCTGCACCGCCGCGGCACCGGCTTCGATCTGGGCCCGCAGGAAGGCGCCGGACATGTCGGCGAGCCGTTCCATGAGCGACGCCCAGAGGTCGGGTTCGGCGTGCATGAGGGTCTTCACCTTGCCGAACGTGCGCGACGGCCCCCCCTCGATCAGGTAGCTGGCCACCGTGAAGGGCGCCCCGGCGAACCCGATCAACGGCACCGCCGGGTCGAGCTCGGCCACGACCAGCTTGATCGCCGCCAGCACGTAGGGCACGTCCTCTTCGGGCTCGAGCGGGCGCAGCCGCCGGAGGTCATCGGCCGAACGGAAGGGCTCGGCCACGACCGGGCCCCGTCCGGGCTCGACGTCGATGCCGAAGCCGACCGCATGGACCGGGACCACGATGTCGCTGAACAGCACCGCCGCGTCGACCCCGTAGCGGCGAACCGGCTGCATCGTGAGCTCGGCCGCCAGCTCGGGCTCGGCGATGGCCGCCAGGATGCTCCCGGAACCCCGGGCCCTGCGGTACTCGGGGAGGGACCGGCCGGCCTGGCGCATGAACCACACCGGGACGTGCGCCACCGGCCGGCGCCGGCAGGCTTGCAGGAACGGCGCCGGGCCGTCCGGGCCGCTCAAGTCACGGGCTCGATGGTCACGGCGGTGCCGTCGGCGCAGATCTCGCCCAGGACCCGGGTGACCCGGTCGCCGGGGACGTCGTCCATAGTCGAGATCAGCATCCGTCCTCCTCCGGGCCAGGGTCCAGACCGGCGGGGAACCCGTTCCCCTCCCGGCCCAGATCATCGCAGGCCGGATCCGGGGGGACCACCCGCCACGGCCCGGACGCGGCCCCCGGCGGAGCTAATAGAATCGATCGTTCGCCCGGAGTGGACGGGAGAAGAAGGGACCAGGTGGCACCGGATCCGGATCTAGCGGAGGAGCAGCGCTTCCTCGACCGGGCCCATGACGGGCTCGAGGCGATGCGGGGCGAGGCGGCCCGCATGCTCGAGTCGGTGCTCGACCTCGGTCGCGGCGGCACCTTCCAGTCCCGGACCGAGCGCGACATCGTGGTCCGCACCAGCCTGGCCCGGCTCTCCCAGCTCGACATCGGCGACCAGGCGCTGTGCTTCGGCAGGATCGACCGGCTCCCCGACGGGCCGGACCAGGCCGGGGAGAGCTTCCACATCGGCCGACTCGCCGTGTCCGGCGAGGACCACGAGCCCCTCGTGGTCGACTGGCGGGCCCCGGTCGCCGAGCCCTTCTACCGGGCCACCGGCCTGGACCCCCAGGGCCTGGCCCGGCGCCGGCACCTGGCGGTCCGGCGCCGCACGGTCGTCGGCCTCGAGGACGAGTACTTCGCCCGGCCCGGGGCGAACGGGATGCCGGTCGGTCCGAGTGGGGGCGGGCCGGCCGCCGCCGAGGACGGGTCGGGAGCGGGGCTGCTCGACGACGGGGTGGTCCTGGGTGGTCCGGGGGCCCTGCTGGCGGCCCTGGGCCAGGCCCGGACCGGCCAGATGGGCGACATCGTGGCGACCATCCAGCGCGAGCAGGACGAGATCATCCGCTCGCCCCTGGCCGGCGTCCTCCTGGTGCAGGGCGGCCCCGGCACCGGCAAGACCGCAGTCGCCCTCCACCGGGCGGCCTACCTCCTCTACACCCACCGGTTCCCCTTGGAGCGCCAGGGGGTGCTGGTGGTGGGCCCCAACCCCCTGTTCCTCCGCTACATCGAACAGGTGCTGCCCTCGCTCGGGGAGACCGGGGTCACCCTGTCGACCGTCTCGGGCCTGGTCCCCGAGGTGCGGGCGCGGGCCGCCGAGCCCTCCGCCGTCGCCCGGCTCAAGGGGGAGGCCCGGATGGCCCGGGTCGTCGCCCGAGCCGTGCGGACCCGCCAGCGCCCGCTCCGCCAGGACGTGGCCATCGCCTTCGGCGCCACCACCCTGCGGTTGACGGTGGCCGACTCGGCCGAGATCGTGTCGCTGGCCCGCCGCCGGCCGGGGACCCACAACTCGCGGCGGCGCTTCGTCGAGCAGCAGGTGGTGCGCCGGCTGGTCGAGCAGTACGAGCGCTTCCAGCGTGGCTTCACCGGTGCCGGCGACGGCGCCGCCGGCTGGGCCGACCTCGAAGAGGAGGACGCCGGTGTCCCGGGCCCCGAGGGCGACGACCAGGGCCTCGACCTGGCCGAGCTCGGCCGCCAGCTCCGCCGCCACCCGGCGTTGGCCGAGGCCCTGCACCGGATCTGGCCGCGCCTGGCCCCCCACGAGCTGCTGCACGACCTGTTCGGCGCCCGTCCGCTGATCGCCGCCGCCGGGAGGGGACTCCTCAGCCCCTCCGAGCAGGCACTGCTCTTGCGCCCCCGCAGCGCCTCACTCGACGAGGTGGCCTGGACGCCCGCCGACGCCGCCCTCGTCGACGAGGCCCGGACGGTCCTCGGGCCGCGCCGCGGCCGGCCGGCCCGTGCCCGCACCGACGGGCGCGAGCGCACCGAACGGGCCCGGGAAGAGGCCGGGTTCTGGCCGCCGGGACTCGATCCCAACCCGATGCCCGCCTCAAACGGCAACCACGCCGGTGTCGACGACGAGGCGGTCCGCTCCTACGGCCACATCGTGGTCGACGAGGTGCAGGACCTCTCGCCGATGCAGTTGCGGATGCTGGCCCGCAGGTCCCTCTCGGGCTCGATGACCGTGGTCGGGGACATCGCCCAGGCGACCGGGCCCTGGGCCGCCCGGGACTGGGACGAGGTGGCCTCCCACCTGACCCCGAAGCGTGCGCCCCGGCTGGTCGAGTTGACGGTCAGCTACCGCACCCCGGCCGAGGTGGTCGAGGTGGCGGCCCGGGTCCTGGCGGCGGCGGCGCCCGGGGTGACCCCCCCGCGGCCGGTCCGCCGGTCGGGGAGCCCCCCGACCCTCACCCACGCCCCGCCGGGGTCGCTCAGCGCCCGGGCGGCCGACGTCGCCGCGGCCGAGCTGGAGGCGGTCGGATCGGGCCGGGTGGCCGTCCTGGCCCCCTCGGCCCTGCTGGCCGAGCTCGAGCGGGCCATCGCCGGGCGAGGGCTCGAGGCGGTGGACCCCCGCGATCCCGCCGGGGCCGGCCTCGGCGCCCAGCTGGTGCTCCTGCCGGCCGACGTGGCCAACGGGCTCGAGTTCGACTCGGTCGTCGTGGTCGAGCCCGCCCTTATCACCGCCGACGACGGGTCGCCCTCCCCGGGGGCCGAGGGCCCGCCCGTGCCGAGCACCCGGGGGCTCCGCACCCTCTACGTCGCGCTGACCAGGCCCACCAGGCGCCTGGCCGTGGTCCACTCGCTGCCGCTCCCGGTCGACCTGTTCAACCCGTGATCCGGGGGGTCCCGGACGTCCGGGACGTGGCCGCCCGGTCCGGCTCGACGGCCCCCGCTCGGCCCCCGACGCCCGAGCGGTTCTCGTGCCTGACGCCGTCACCAGCATGTTGGCGCCCCAGGGGCGCCGTCGAGTAGGAAATACGCCGTGAGCCAGGCCATTTCGGTGGATCAGCCGGCCCGGGCCCCCCGGGTCCAACACGACCGGCCGCCGATGTTGGCCATCGGCATCATGATCTGGCTGGGCTCGGAGTTGATGTTCTTCAGCGGCCTGTTCGCCGCCTTCTTTACCATCCGGGCCAACGACCACCCCTGGCCCCCGACCGGCACCCACCTCGACGTGGTCCAGGCCGGGATCTTCACCGCCGTCCTGGTCTCGTCCAGCTTCACCATGCAGCACGCCGTGTGGCAGGAGGAGCGCTACGACCGGCGTTCGGCCCGGATCTGGGTCGGGGCCACGATCTTCCTGGGTGCGGCCTTCCTGGGCAACCAGTTCTACGAGTGGATCACCCAGACCACCCGCTGGGACACCAACGCCTACGGCTCGCTCTTCTACATCATGAGCGGCCTCCACGGCCTCCACGTCTTCATCGGTCTGGTGGCCATGGTCTTCCTGCTTGGTCGAATGAAGGGTCCGTCGGGCGACCCAGGCGAGCTGTCGGTGTTCCAGGGCGTCAGTTACTACTGGCACTTCGTCGACGTCGTCTGGATCGGCCTCTACAGCTGCCTCTTCCTCCTCAAGTAGCACCGTGCTGGATCGCCTCCTCAAGACCCGGTTCATCATCCCCGCTGCCCTGATGGCCACCGTCGGCCTCGGCGGGGTGCTGTCGTTCGCGGTTGGCGCCGGCGCCCAGAACGGTTCGGTCGGGCAGGAGCCCTCCGTGCCCTCGCAGCGCTACACCCCGGGCGCCTTCAAGCCCCGGCCCTACACCGCCCCGGTGACCTGTCGAGGCTCGGCCGCCGCCATCAGCTACCCGGGCCCCGCCGGCAACGGCTCGCCCGATGGGGTGCCCCAGATCTGCGTCAACGGCAAGGTCGCCGCCTACGGCACCCGGAGCACGATCGTCTACAAGGCCCCGTCGTCGGTCTTCGTCACGCCGGGCGAGGCCGTGTTCCAGACGTACTGCGCCAGCTGCCACGGGGACCAGGCCCAGGGCAGCACCGCCGCCCCGAACATCGCCGGGGTGGGCCCAGCCGCCGTCGACTTCTGGGTCAGCACGGGACGGATGCCCGCCGCCACCCCCCTCCAGGTCCAGGCCCAGCAGAAGCCGCCCAAGCTGAACCCTCTCCAGACCCACCAGGTGGCGGCCTACGTGAACTCGCTCTACCCCCGTGCCCCCTACATCCCGACGGTCAACGTCAAGGGGGCCGACCTGACCGACGGGGCCGGCCTCTTCGCCCTCAACTGCGCGGCCTGCCACACCATCACCGGCGCCGGTGACGAACTGGCCTACGGGACCAACGCCCCCACCCTGCACGGGGTCGACGCCACCCAGGTGGCCGAGGCCATCCGCACCGGCCCGGGCAACATGCCCTGGTTCACCGGGAACCTGTCCGACGCACAGGTGCGCGACATCGTGGCCTACGTGACCACCAACATCCAGCACCCCGCCAATCCCGGTGGCGCCGGTCTGGGCGGCGTCGGACCGGTGGCCGAGGGCTTCGTGGCCCTGCTCTTCGGGGTCGGGATCTTCATGCTGATCTGCTTCTGGATCGGGGACCGGGCGGAGTCATGAGCCGGCCGGCCGCAACTCGGGGAGGGGATCGGTGAGCGAGACCGTGACGCCGCCCGCCCCTGCCGGCGACGGTGCCGAAACGCCCGACGAGCACCGCACCCGGGTGCCGATGCCGGTGGCCCGCTTCGACGACCCCCACCTCCAGGACGCGGCGCGCCACCCCAAGCGGGTGGAGAACATCATCGCCGTCTTCTTCGTTCTCGGCATCATCGGCGTGGCTGCCTTCGGGGCGGCCTACTGGGTCAACGCCAAGCCGCTGACCCTGGCCGTCACCTTCGGGGTCGGGCTGTTCTGCATCGGATTCGGGCTGACCGCCTGGGGCAAGTACCTCATGCCCCAGGGCCCCTTCGTCGAGGACCGCCACCTGCTGCGCTCGAACGACGAGGAGCGGGCCGCCATGTCGGCCGCCCTGGTCCAGCGGACCGACGTCGTGGTCAAGCGGCGCAAAGTGCTGGGCGGCCTGCTGGTGGCCGGCCTGGGGATCTTCGGCATCGTGGCCCTCTTCCCGCTCCTGCGCTCGCTCGGGCCGGTCCCGGGCAACTCGTACGACTTCACCAACTGGCGGCGCAACAGCCTGCTGGTGGACTCCAACGGCCGCCCGATCCACGTCGACGACCTCCGGCCCGGCGGGATCGTCACCGTCTTCCCCGCCGACCACCAGGACTCCGACGAGGGTCAGTCCTACGACCAGACGGTCCTGATCCGGGTCCAGCTGACGCCGCTCCCCACGGTGTCCGAGGGGGGCGAGATGCCGAACGGCCGGGAGACCTGGACCCCGGCCGGCTACGTCGCCTACTCGAAGATGTGCACCCACCTCGGGTGCCCGGTCGGGCTCTACGAGCAGCTCCTCGAGCTCCTGGTCTGCCCCTGCCACCAGTCCATGTTCGACGTGCGCAACGGGGCGGTCCCCCAGTTCGGCCCGGCCCCCCGGCCGCTGCCACAGCTGCCGCTGAAGGTGGACGCCAACGGCTACCTCCGAGCCCAGTCGGGCTACAACCAGGCGGTGGGCCCGGGCTTCTGGGAGCGGACCAACCAGGGCAACGGCACGGCGTGATGGTGACCAACGGCAAGCCGCGCACCAAACGCGAGGCCAAGGCGGCGCTCGGTCCCTACGGGCGCGTCGGCCAGATGGTGGAGGAGCTGGACGACCGCCTAGGCGTGGCCAAGGGCGGCCGGACCTTCTTGGACAAGATCTTCCCGGACCACTGGTCCTTCATGCTCGGTGAGATCGCCCTGTACTCCTTCGTCGTCCTGATCGCCACCGGGATCTTCCTGTCCCTCTACTACGTGCCGTCCCAGGCGACCGTCGTCTACCACGCCGGCGCCAACGGCTACCGGCCGCTCAACGGCCTGCGGGTGTCAGAGGCCTACGCCTCGTCGGTCGACCTCTCCTTCTCGGTGCGGGCCGGCCTGCTCATGCGCCAGATGCATCACTGGGCGGCCGACGTGTTCGTCGCCTCGATCGTCGTCCACATGGCCCGCATCTTCTTCACTGGCGCCTTCCGCAAGCCCCGCGAGCTCAACTGGATCATCGGGATCGTGATGCTGATCCTGGCCATCCTCAACGGCTTCATCGGCTACTCGCTGCCCGACGACCTCATCTCGGGCACCGGGATCCGGATCGGCTATTCGATCGTGCTCTCGATCCCGTTCGTGGGCAGCTACCTGGCCTCGTTCCTGTGGGGACCCGGGCCCTTCCCCGGCCACATCATCATCGAGCGCTTCTACCTCATCCACGTGCTGATCATCCCGGTGGCCATCGCCGGCCTGCTGGGGGCCCACCTCGGGCTGCTGGTGCGCCAGAAGCACACCCAGTTCCCGGGCCGGGGCCGGACCGAGCACAACGTCATTGGCTCGCCCATGTTCCCCACCTTCATGGCCAAGACCACCGGGTTCCTGCTCATGGTGTCGGGCGGCCTGGCCCTCCTCGGCGGTCTGGCCCAGATCAACCCGATCTGGCAGTTCGGCCCCTACCAGGCCGACAAGATCTCCTACGCCGTCCAACCCGACTGGTACATGGGGTGGCTGGACGGGGCGCTTCGCATCATGCCCAGCTGGGAGTGGACCGGGTGGGGCCACACGCTTCCCTGGGAGGTCTTCTTCCCGGCCGTGCTCTTCCCCGGCCTCGTCTTCAACATCTGCTTCATCTGGCCGTGGATGGAACGACAGGTCACCCGGGACGGCGAGATGCACAACCTGCTCGACCGGCCCCGGGACCGGCCCAAGCGCACCGCCGCCGGGGCGGCGATGCTGGCTCTCCTCTTCGTCCTGTTCGGTGCCAGCGCGACCGACGTCCTGGCCAATTTCTTCCACGTCTCGCTCAACGAGGTGCTCTGGTTCTTCCGGATCTCGGTGATCGTGGTCCCGATCATCATCGCCTTCGCCACCTGGCAGATCTGCCGGGAGATGCAGGGCGTCCGCGGCCTGGGCCAGCGCAAGCGGGCCCTGGTGGTTACCCGGACGGCCGCCGGCGAGTACCAGGCGACCCCCTCCGAGCCCCGTCCCGGCGACGAGGTGGAAGAGCTCGAGCCCGAGCCGGTCCCCGTCGAGATCGACCTCGAGCCCGAGTCGGTCGGCGCCGGTGCCACGTCGGGGGACGGGGGCGACGGCACCGGGGTTCGCCGGGTCACCCGCTGAGGGCGGGCGGCCCCGGCTGGGTCCCAGGTCAACCGGTGTTCCCGGGCATCGACCCACCCGATGCTCGCCTCCCGCCCGGGGTTATGCCATTCCCACCTCCCGGTCCTCGGCTGATCGGTAGCGGGCGAAGGCAAACCGACGACGGTCGGTGCCGGGCCGACGATCCACTTTGGCAGCGACCGTGTCCAGTCCCCGACCACCGCGCCGGCCCCGGTGGCTCAACTGTGCCACGCTGGCGTCAACGATCCCACCGTGGGGGCATGCGACGTGGCAACGAGGAAGCTATTTGGCAATCAGCAGACGAGATTGCATGGCCCCGGACCGTTCGGTGCCGACGGAGGTGGTGCTGACACGTTCGTGGAGGAGGAGTCCAATGCCCACGTCGCGACACCCGGGTTCAAGTAGTACGGCGGGGTCACGAGCTGCAGACGGCTGTCCCAGTCGTAGTCCTTGGTGTACCCCGATGTGCCGATGATGCCGACGGCTCCACGCCAGTCCTGGTCGAGGGAGCCGTAGATCGTGAGGGTGCCGAGCAAGGGGCCGAGCCCCCAGTCACCGCCGCCGGAGTCGATCTCCCCTTCGTTGTTGACGGTGAAGGAATGCACCAGGGCCAGGATCGCCGCGTCGATGACGAGGTTGTTGTTGGATCCCGGGGAACCTCCGGAGGTGCCGCCAGGGGTGCAGAGCGCCGCCGCCGGGGTCCCGACGACGCCGGACGCCCCGGTGGTGCAGTTCGGCTCCGGCGTCGAGTTGGCGTTGGCGGCCGTGCAGGTGGTCACGGGGCTCATGCCGCCGGAGGTCCGACAGTCGTTGCCGTTGTTGCCGGTGTTGTTCTCCACCGGGTGGTTCACCTCGACGTAGTTGTTGGCGATCAGCCCGAGGGCGTCGTTGGTGCCGCCCGAGTTGTACTGGCACGGCCCGCTCTGCGGAGCCGCGAAGTTGAAGCCGCCTCCGCAGTCGGTGTATTCGATGTTCCCGGTGACCACGACGTTGTTGTCGGTGGCGATGGTGAGTTGGCCCTGCACCCCGCCGGCCGAGTTCGGCAGGGCAGGTGTTCCCGCGTGCTCACCACCCGGGTTGTCGCTGACGAACGCGTCCCCCTCGCAGTCGGGCGACCCCGTTGCCCCGTAGTAGTTGGTGTACGTCCCGTCGTAGTTCAGCTGGGCGTTGGGGCCGTAGGTTCCCCCCGTCCAGTTGTCGTACGGGTTGGCACCGTTGCCGCTCGCGCAGTTCGAGTACGACGAGCTCGCCGTCTGGACGTAGATGACCCCGTTGCCGTTGGCACCGTTGGGGACGTTGACGGTGGCGGGGTTGGAGGGAAGACACTGGGACGTCGTCGTCGGTGCGCCGACCGAGTCCGGACTCCAGACCGTCATCTGGTCGCCGGAGTCGAAGGTGATGGTGGTCGGCCCCGAGTAGATGCAGCCGCCGAGTTTGGCCCACGCCTCGAGTGCGCTGTCGGCCTGGGGAAGCGTGCCCTGCGGGGCGCCGAAGGAGCTGGCCGCGGCGTCGGCCGGGGTTTGGGTGACGCCGGCCGCGGCGGCTGTCGTGTGGCAGTCTCCTGGTCCCGCTTCGCCGGTGCAGAAGAGGTAGTGCGGGTCAGCCGTCGTCACCGGTCCGAGCGTGGGCCCGCCCGTCACGTAGATCGAGTCGTTGGAGAAGATGGGGCCGTACAGCTTGTCGTTGGGGCCGAAGTAGACGGCCGCACAGGGGTGGCTGCCGCCCACGACCGGCCCGTTGTAGCCGTTGTCGTAGTTCCAGGTGCAGTCCGAGTCGGGGCTGCCGGTCAGGTAGGGGTCGGTCGCCTCGTAGTTGCTCCACCACACTCGGGACAGGAATCCATTCTCCGGCTCGAAGTTCGCGCTCGAGGTCTGGTAGACGATGCGGTTGCCGAAGCCCGCGGCGCCCCAGATCGGGACCTTCACGTACAGGAGGGGGAGGGTGTTCGGATTCGGGGGCGCCGTGCAGAGCACGTTGAAGCAGGGGACGGGGTTGCCCCAGGCGTACCACTCGGGCACCTGCCCGGAGCCCGCGGTCCCCAGGACCTGCTGCCAGGTGTTGTACTCATTCGGGTTGCATTGCGCGCCGTTCGGGCCTGGTGGTGGTGAGGCCGAACTGCAGTTGATCAGGTTCGAGTCGGTGTTCACGTCGGAGAGAAAGGTGTTGATTCCGGCCTCCAGGGCCCGGTAGGCGTAGTGCTGGACGACGTCATTCTGCACGAGGGGGTCGTGCTCGAGGACGTTGGTCGCCAGGATACCGGCGGTGCTGACCAGGATGATCGTCAGGCCGAGCACGAGCCCCAATCCGGCCTGCCCCGCCTCGCGCATCTGCCGCCGCCGAGTTTTCGAGTCTTTGCGCATCGTTCTCACCTCATCCCGCCGTTGGGTCGTACGCCTGAGACGTCGGAGAGAGTTCGTAGATTACGGTCTGGTCGTCGGCCTGGCTGCTCCGGGTCGGATCGGAATTCACCTTGAGGTCCACCCCGATGCTCTGGATCTGCGACGCCGGGCAGTTGGACGGGGTGCAGTTGGCGAACGTGAGCCCGGGGTTGGAGACCGGGCACCCCGCTGAGCATCCGGTGGACAGGTTGTAGGTGAAGACTGGAAAGCCGAGCGAGGTGTTGACGACGTTTTGCACCGTGATGAGGTTCTGCTGGACGGCGGGATAGTAGCAAAGGTTGGGGTCCGTCAGGCTGCGGGGGCACGGCGTGGGATTCCCCGTCGGATAGGAGATGGTGGCAGTGAACGTCGTGCCCACCAGCTGGGCGACGACCCTCGCTGGACCGCTCGGGTTGCCGACGTTCGTGAAGAACGTGACCTGGGTCGAGTTGATGCCGGTCAGGGGGGCCGCGGTGATCAGTCCGTAGGGCGAGCCCTGCTGGTACACGCCGAACGCCGGCACCGGTGGGCTGCTCGTGGTCAGCGTGGGGGCAGGTGAGACCACCGAGCGGATCAGCTTCTGGAAGTTGGTGGAGACGGGCAGCAGCTGATTCTCATTGTGGTAGGTGTCGTTCACATAGGTGTTGGTGTTGGTGAGGGTGACCAGGATGGGAGCGGTCATCGCAAACAGGATCGTGAGCAACAGCATCGCGATGCCGAGCTCATACAGGGTGTAGCCCGCTTCTGAGAGCCGCCGCCGGGAGCGGGCAGCGGCCGCCCGGGCGAGGAGGCGGCGAGGACGGAACCGACGCATCACGGACCCACCACCACGACGGCCGCGGGCATTGGCTGCACCGTCTGGGACCCTCCAGGATTCAAGATACTCGTGCTTGAGTTCACCTGAATCGTCCCGACTGTGGCGGTGCCATGTGAGTCGGTGACCTTGATGGTGTAGGTCTCGTACATGAGGTCAATCCGGGTGAGGCCGTCGGGACCCGTCGACGGGAGTGCGTAGCCAGGCGCCCCGTTACATGCGATGCCGTTGGGCAGCGTGGGGTCGTTCACCGTCGCCGTGACATGGGCCCCGGCGATCGGCTGGCCGCTCGAGTTGACCACCTGGATGGGGAGCAGGCCGAGCGGGAGACTCACGGTGGGTGCCGTAGCGGCGGGGGTCCCGGGCACCGTGGTCGCCTGCGCGGCGGCATTGAGGATTTCCTGCGAGCAGTTCCCGGCACCAATCGAATAGCCGCTGGCGAAGGGGAACAGCGGCCCGATCGACCCGCTGGGGGTGGGACAAGTCCCCGCCGCGCACGCCACGAAGTAGGTGTTGGTCTGGCTGTTGGAGACGGCGATCGGGAGGTTCGCTGCGAACAGCCCGGGGGAGCTGGGCGGGGAGTTCGCCCAGTTCGTCGCCAGGGGCGGACCGATCACGGTGGCGTCGTTCATGAGGACGCTGCCGGTCTGGCTGGCCCCCGGCACCTCACAGGTCGGCGGGCTGGCACCGAAGCAGGCGAGTCCCGTGTAATAGACGGGGCCCGCGTTGGACGGCACGTTGCCGGGGACGAGGTTCTGCGACGAGGTCGTGACGTTGGCCGTCATGATGACGCCGGCGGACGAGTTCCCGGCGCCGGTCGACCCGGTCGCCACACACACCGAGGCCGCGCCCGGGCAGGTGATCTGGTCCACGACGTTGACACCGCCGGGCAGGGTGTCGACGCTCCACAACTGGCCCCCTGTCGGCAAGACCGGTCCGGCGATGATGCCGTTGCCGGTCGAGGTCGAATCGATGGCCAGGCACGCCGTTGTCCCGCCGTTGCCCGAGCAGGTGATCTGGTTGAGGGAGGTGACGCCGCCGGGCAGGGTGTCGGGGTTCCAGGGCAGGCCCGCCGTCGCCGACGCTTGTCCGGCGATCAGCGTCGGAACGCCGCCCGCGGTGCCGATGGCCAGGCACGCCGTCGTGCCCGAACAGGTGATCTGGGTGAGCGAGGTCGGTGAGTTGGTGAGGTTATCGAGGCCCCAGGACTGCGCGGCGCCGGACTGGGTGCCCGCCAGGATCACGGCCGTGCTCGCACCGGCCGAACCGATGGCCAGACAGGCCGTCCCGCCAGAGGGGCAACTCACTCGGGTCAACGAGGTGATGCCACCGGGCAACGTGTCGGACACCCAGGTCCAGGTCCCCGCGGTCAGGGTACCGCCCAGGATCACCGCACCCGAGATGCCCGAACCGATCGCCAGACACGTCGTCGGCCCCGGACAGGTGATCTGGGTGAGCGAGGTGGGC
>Ga0209040_10000498_pt1 | contig 30318 bp, 26 predicted proteins | sample BogFormECP12_OM3_FD_188240 | JGI IMG/M metagenome (GOLD analysis project Ga0209040, IMG submission 188240) | Bog forest soil microbial communities from Calvert Island, British Columbia, Canada - ECP12_OM3 (SPAdes) (version 2) | ecosystem: Environmental > Aquatic > Freshwater > Wetlands > Bog ... | reverse complement strand
CCAGTCTGAGTGCGTTTCCTAGACAGCTCGCACTTCACTCGGAGGTCTTCGTCATGTCACCACGCCACGCCGTCACCAACGTCCGTGGTCATTACCGCTAGCTAGCTCCCGCCGGGGCTTCTTCCAGGTTCTGCAGCCGCACCTGACCGCGGGCCAGCACCCGATCGTCGGAGTCGGCGACGGTGACGAGCCACAGTTGCTGGCGGCGGCCGCGGTGCACCGGCGTCGCGGTGCCGTATACCGTGCCGCTGCCGATCGCACGCAGAAAGTCGGTGTTGTTGTTGACACCGACGACGGCGCCGCCGCCGCCGTTCGCGTTCAGCCAGGTGTAGGCGGCCACGCTGGCCATGCTCTCGATCATCGAGCAGTAGACACCGCCGTGCACGATCCCCATCGGCTGCAGCAGCTTGGGCTGGACCTCGAGATGTGCCCGCGCGCCGTCCGGGGTGAGTTCGGTGAATACCAGCCCGATCTCGTTGTTGAACGGCGCCTCGAAACCCGGCGGGACGGCTGAGTCTGGCAATGGCTGCACGACTTGTGTCTACACCATCCGCCGGCCGATCCGCCGCATCCTGGGCTTGACCCTAAATACAGGCGGGCCCCGTGCACCAGGCACGGGGCTCGCCGATCGAGTAGACCGGGGGTCACTGCAGCCCTCAGGACGCCGTCACGGTCATCTATCGCTCGATGCAAGCAGCATAGGCAAGGCTGTCCTAATTTCGCAAGGGGTCCGCGTTTGCGGGCGGGGCGCTGACGGGCCGCGCACCGGCAGGCCGAAGCCCACCAGCGCGTCGAGCACCGCCTGACCGCGACGCATCGCGGTCAGCTCGTCGGTGCCGGCCAACTGCGGCACCTGGGTCGCGCCCGCTACCACCATCGAGCCGACGATGTGCCACATCGTCGCTACCGACATCGCGCCGCCGCTGACCGCATGCAGTTTGGCGAACAACGGTTCCAGGGTGCAGTGACAGCGGTGTGCGACCCAGGTGGTCAACGCTGCCTCACTCGGCAGCCGGACCACCCCGTCGCGGAGGCAATCGCCGTCGTCGTCCGCGACGTAGGGGTCGTCGGGCAGCACACGCACCGTCGGGTCAACCACTCCGGCCCAGTCGATGACGCCATCGGAGTCGACATGCACCCACAGGTTCTCCAGGCCGGTGTCCCATGCCCGTGCCTCCAGCACCACCAGCGCGACGACCCGCCCGATCACGGTATGGACCAATGTCGCCGCCAACTGCCGCGCGGCGCTGCGACGGTCCATGTCCAAAGCGGCCGCGTCGAACATCGCGCGCACGCGATCGGTGCGCAGCGCCGACTCCAATGGCCACCACCGACGTACGGACACATCGGCCAGCACCGCGACACCGTAGACCCGTGGGCATTGCGGATACAGCTCGCGAAGCCGTCGGCTGGACTCGTGGAGCGGCAGCATGCGGTCAATCGCCATGGCCGCGATGAGCGGGTCGTCGATCAGAATCGTTACGGGTACCTCCTTTTATGAGGTAAGCCTAACCATAGAATGGAGCGGAACACTGTGAGGACCCTCACACCGGCGGGACCGGCGCCGCGGGACTTACTACCGCATCAGACCGTTACTCGTCATAGGCGTTACGACCGTCGGTAGTAAGCCGGAGTACGCTGGTCTAATTGCATAGGAGATGGAACGAATATGCCTAAGCTGACGCGTCTGGGGGATCTCGAACGTGCAGTAATGGACCATTTGTGGTCCGCTCCCCAACCTCAAACCGTCCGTCAGGTGCACGAAGCACTGTCCCAGCGACGCGATCTCGCCTATACGACGGTGATGACCGTGCTGCAACGGCTGGCCAAAAAGAACTTGGTCTCGCAAATCCGCGACGACCGCGCGCATCGGTACGTACCTGTGCACGGCCGCGACGAGCTGGTCGCCGGCCTGATGGTCGACGCGCTGGATCAGGCCGCAGACTCCGGAAGCCGGCAGGCGGCCCTGGTGCATTTTGTCGAACGGGTTGGTGCTGACGAGGCCGAGGCGCTTCGGCGGGCACTCGATGAACTGGAGTCCAGTCATCGCAACGTGCCGTCGGCTGGCGCTCTACCCGAGGACTGAGGGAGACTGGCACCGTGTCCGGGCTGGCCTTCACCGTCCTTGCGGTGCTGCTGGTCGGCCCGGTCCCGGCCCTGCTGGCGCGAGCGAAGTGGCCGTTGCGTGCCCCGCGCGCAGCAATGGTGCTCTGGCAGGCCGTCGCCGTGGCCGCGGTGCTCTCAGCGTTCAGCGCCGGGATAGCGATCGCCAGCCGGCTGTTTGTCCCCGGCCAGGACGGGCGGCCAACCGCCACCCCTGTTGCTGACATCGGCCGACTCGGCTGGCCGCTGTGGACCCTGGATGTCGCGGTTTTCGCGCTCACGGTGCTGATCGGTGCCCGGCTGGCCATGGCCGTGATCCGGGTGGCCATCGTCACGCGCCGGCGGCGGGCCCATCACCGCATGCTCGTCGACCTGCTCGGTGTGGCGCCCGATGCGGTCTCCGCGACGCAGGCCTGCGCCCGGGGGTGTGACCTGCGCGTCCTGGAAGTAGCGCAGCCACTGGCCTACTGTCTGCCCGGCGTCCGCAGCCGAGTGGTGGTCAGCGAGGGCACGCTGGACTCTCTCACCGAGACCGAGATTGCCGCGATCCTGGGCCACGAGCGTGCCCATCTGCGCGCCCGTCACGATCTCGTCCTTGAGGCGTTCACCGCTGCACACGCCGCATTTCCCCGGTTCGTCCGCAGCGCAAGCGCTTTGGACGCGGTGCAGCTGCTGGTCGAACTGCTGGCCGACGATGCCGCAGTCCGCGTGGCCGGCCGCGCTCCCCTGGCCCGCGCCCTGGTGACCTGTGCGTCGGGTCGGACGCCCTTGGGTGCGTTGGGGGCCGGTGGTGCCCACACGCTGCTGCGGGTGCGCCGGCTTTCCGGCAGTGGCAACAGCCTGATGTTGTCGACGGCCGCCTACCTTGCCGCGGCGGCGATACTGGTGGTGCCGACCGTCGCGCTGGCCATCCCGTGGCTTACTGAACTGCAACGGTTGTTCACCGCCGCCTAACCTGGGGCTGCGGCAACCCCGGTGCATTGGCGATACTTTGGATACCCAAAGTCACGACCCTGAGAGGCGAATACATGAGCTCGTCGGAATCGAACAGTACTGCCGGCACTGCGCAAATCGGAGTCACTGGCTTGGCTGTGATGGGGTCGAACCTCGCCCGCAATTTCGCCCACCACGGCTACACTGTGGCGTTGCACAACCGGTCCGTCGCGAAGACCGATGCACTACTCAAAGAGCACGGTGACGAGGGCAAGTTCGTCCGGTCGGAGACCATCGAAGAATTCCTCGAAGCGCTGGAGAAGCCGCGTCGGGTGCTGATCATGGTCAAGGCCGGTGATCCGACCGACGCGGTCATCGAGCAGCTTGCCGACGCCATGGAGCAAGGCGACATCATCATCGACGGCGGCAACGCGCTCAACACCGACACCATCCGCCGTGAGAAGGCAATGCGCGAGCGTGGTCTGCACTTCGTCGGCGCCGGCATCTCCGGCGGCGAGGAGGGTGCGCTGAACGGACCGTCGATCATGCCGGGCGGCCCCGCCGAGTCGTACAAATCGTTGGGCCCGCTGCTCGAGGAGATCTCCGCGCACGTCGACGGCGTGCCGTGCTGCACCCACATCGGTCCCGACGGATCCGGACACTTCGTCAAGATGGTGCACAACGGCATCGAGTACTCCGACATGCAGCTGATCGGCGAGGCCTATCAGCTGCTGCGCGACGGGCTCGGCAAGACCGCCGACGAGATCGCCGACGTGTTCGCCGAGTGGAACAAGGGCGACCTGGACAGCTACCTGATCGAGATCACCGCGGAGGTGCTGCGGCAAAAAGACGCCAAGACCGGCAAGCCGCTGGTCGACGTCATCCTCGACGAAGCCGAGCAAAAGGGCACCGGCCGTTGGACGGTGAAGTCGGCGCTGGATCTCGGGGTGCCGGTGACGGGTATCGCCGAGGCGGTGTTCGCCCGCGCGCTGTCGGGATCGGTGACCCAGCGTAAGGCCACGACCGGCCTGGCGTCCGGTCACCTGGGCGAAAAGCCAAGCGATGCAAAGCAATTCATCGAAGATGTCCGTCAGGCTCTCTACGCGTCGAAGATCATCGCCTACGCCCAGGGCTTCAACCAGATCCAGGCCGGCAGCGTCGAGTACAACTGGGGCATTACGCCCGGCGACCTGGCCACCATCTGGCGGGGTGGCTGCATCATCCGGGCGAAATTCCTCAACCGCATCAAGGAGGCGTTCGACGACGACCCCGACTTGCCGACCCTGATCGTCGCGCCGTATTTCCGCAGCGCAATCGAGGCCGCCATCGACAGCTGGCGTCGCGTCGTGGTGGCCGCCACCCAACTAGGCATCCCGATGCCGGGCTTCTCCTCGGCACTGTCCTACTACGACGCGCTGCGTACCGAGCGGCTACCGGCCGCGCTGACTCAGGGCCTGCGGGACTTTTTCGGCGCGCACACCTACGGGCGCATCGACGAGGACCCGAGCAAGAAGTTCCACACATTATGGAGTGGGGATCGCGCTGAAGTGCCGGCCTAGCAGGGCCACATAAGGGGTACACCGACACCGATGAGGTTTCTGGACGGGCACCGTCCCGCATACGACCTGACCTACGACGACGTGTTCATCGTGCCGAACCGTTCGGACGTGGCGTCACGTTTCGACGTCGATTTGGCCACCCACGACGGCTCCGGGACCACCATCCCGGTGGTGGTGGCCAACATGACCGCCGTCGCGGGGCGGCGGATGGCCGAGACAGTGGCCCGCCGCGGCGGACTTGTGGTGTTGCCGCAAGATCTACCGATCACCGCGGTGCAGCGCACGGTGGACTTCGTCAAAAGCCGTGACCTGATTGTCGATACCCCGGTGATACTGGCGCCCGACGATTCGGTGTCAGATGCGCTCGCGCTGATTCACAAGCGCGCACATGGCGCCGCGGTGGTGGCCTTTGAGGGCCGTCCGATCGGGCTGATCACCGAATCGTGCTGCGACGGTGTGGACCGTTTCGCGCGAGTGCGGGACATCGCGATCACCGACTTCGTCAACGCCCCGGTGGGCACCGACCCGCGAGAGGTATTCGACCTACTCGAGCAGGCCCCCGTCGACGTCGCGGTGCTGACCGGCCCGGACGGCACGCTGGCCGGCGTGCTGACCCGCACCGGGGCGATCCGCGCGGGTATCTACACCCCGGCCACCGACTCCGCGGGCCGGCTGCGCATCGGCGCCGCGGTCGGCATCAACGGTGGCGTGGCCGCCAAAGCGCAGGCGTTGACCGAGGCCGGCGTCGACCTGGTTGTCGTTGACACCGCGCATGGTCACCAGGTGAAGGCGCTGGATGCGATCAAGTCGATTTCGTCGCTGGACCTGGGTGTGCCGCTGGCCGCAGGCAACGTGGTGTCGGCGGAAGGCACCCGCGACCTGATCGGCGCCGGAGCGTCCATCGTCAAGGTCGGTGTGGGCCCGGGCGCGATGTGCACCACCCGGATGATGACCGGTATCGGCCGGCCCCAGTTCTCCGCCGTACTCGAATGCGCCTCGGCGGCAAGGCAACTCGGCGCACATGTGTGGGCCGACGGCGGGGTCCGCCACCCGCGGGACGTGGCATTGGCGTTGGCGGCCGGCGCGTCCAACGTCATGATTGGATCGTGGTTCGCCGGCACCTACGAATCCCCCGGCGACATGATGCGTGACCGCGAGGACCAGCCGTACAAAGAGAGTTACGGGATGGCGTCCAAACGCGCCGTGGTTGCCCGCACCGGAGCCGACAGCGCCTTCGATCGTGCCCGCAAAGCGTTGTTCGAGGAAGGCATCTCGACCTCGCGGATGGGCTTGGACCCGAACCGCGGCGGTGTCGAGGACCTGATCGACCACATCACGTCCGGCGTGCGCAGCACGTGCACCTATATCGGTGCTTCGACGCTCGCCGAGCTGCATCAGCGCGCGGTGGTCGGCGTGCAATCCGCAGCGGGCTTCGCTGAAGGCCATCCGCTGCCGTTCGGCTGGTAGCTGCAGACCGGTTGGGGACGTGTGGTCGCTCCAGCCAGGGCCAGCGCCGGTTACGCCTTCGTTACCATAGGAACCTCACGTAGTCATTGGATAACTCGAGGGAAAGGGTCTCCGTGCCGCAGGCACCCGGCGAGGCCGGTGGCTTCCGGGCCGAGCGGTCATCGCGGCGCGCACGGTCGCACCCGCATCAGCGGCGGCGTCGATGAACCTCGTCGTCACCCTGCTCAGCCTGCTGGCGATCGTGCTGCTCACTGCGGGCAACGCGCTGTTCACCGCCGCCGAGTTCTCATTGACCACCCTCGAGCGCAGCACTGTCGAGGCCAACGCGCGTGTTGGTGGTCGTCGTGACCGCTACGTGCGCCGCGCCCACCACACGCTGTCTTTCCAGCTGTCCGGCGCGCAGCTTGGCATCTCGATCACCACGCTGGTCACCGGATATCTCACCGAGCCGTTGGTGGCGGAGCTGCCGCACCCGGCCATGGATGCGCTCGGCGTGCCCGACCGGGTCGCCGACGCCGTTATCGCGTCCGTTGCCTTGGTGGTCGTCACATCGCTGTCCATGGTTTTCGGCGAACTGGTGCCCAAGAATCTCGCCGTGGCCCGGCCATTGCCGACCGCCCGGGTCGTCGCCGGCCCGCAGCTGCTGTTCTCCTTCGTGATGACCTTCGCGATCCGGCTGACAAACGGTGCGGCGAACCGAATCCTGCGCAAGCTAGGCATCGAGCCTGCGCAGGAGCTGCGGTCGGCCCGCTCACCCCAGGAACTGGTTTCGCTGGTACGCACGTCTGCTCGCAGCGGCTCGCTGGACCCCGCCACCGCGGCGTTACTACGTCGATCACTGCAGTTCGGCACGCTCACCGCCGAGGAGCTGATGACGCCACGGTCGAAAATCGTTGCGCTGCAAACGGATAACACGATCGCGGACCTGGTCGCAACAGCCACCGACAGCGGCTTCTCCCGGTTCCCGATCGTCGATGGGGACCTTGACGAGACCGTCGGCATCGTGCACGTCAAACAAGTCTTCGAAGTGCCGCCTGCCGAGCGGGAGCACACGCTGGTGACCGCCGTCGCGCAGCCGGTCGCGGTGGTGCCCTCCACGCTGGACGGCGACGCGCTAATGGGAGAGATCCGCGCCAACGGCCTGCAGACCGCCATGGTCGTCGACGAGTACGGCGGTACCGCGGGCATGGTGACCGTCGAGGATTTGATCGAAGAGATCGTCGGCGATGTCCGCGACGAACACGACGACGCCACACCGGATGTGATCGCATCCGGCAACGGTTGGCGGGTATCAGGTCTATTGCGCATCGACGAGGTGGCGACCGCCACCGGTTATCACGCGCCGGAGGGTGAATACGAGACGATCGGCGGGTTGGTGCTCCAACAGCTCGGCCGCATCCCGGTGAGCGGGGACACGGTGCAGCTGAGCGGATATGAACCCGACGGCATACCGGAAAGCTCGGCCTGCTGGCAGGCCGAGGTGATCCGGATGGATGGCCGCCGTATCGACCTGCTCGAGCTGACCCAACTGGATGGTCGCGGTGAGTCCAGCACGGGGCGGGTTCCCTGATGGGCGACCTGCTGGGAGTACTGGCGACCATTCTGTTGGTGGCCACCAACGCGTTTTTCGTGGCAGCGGAATTCTCGCTGATCTCGGCGCGTCGAGACCGGCTGGAAGCCTTGGCCGAGCAGGGCCGATCAAGCGCGGTCACCGTGATTCGGGCGGGAGAACAGCTGCCGCTGATGTTCGCGGGGGCTCAGCTGGGTATCACGGTGTCGTCGATCCTGCTCGGCCGGCTCGGTGAGCCCGCGGTCGCCGACCTGCTGAGACGGCCGTTCGATTTCGTCGGCGTCTCACCGGCACTGCTGAACACCGTGTCATTCGCGATTGCACTGGCGATTGTGGTGACGCTGCATCTGCTGCTCGGCGAGATGGTCCCGAAGAACATCGCCATGGCCGGTCCGGAAAGGACGGCGATGCTGCTGATCCCGGCCTACCTGATGTATGTGCGGACTGTCCGGCCGATCATCGGGTTCTACAACCGCTGCACCAACGCCACCCTGCGGGTGCTGCGGGTGCGGCCCCGCGACGAGCTCGACGTCACAGTCTCCACCGTCGAGCTCAGCGAGATGATCGCCGAATCGGTGTCGGAGGGTCTGCTCGATCCCGAGGAGCACACCAGACTCACTCGGGCATTGCAGATTCGGAACCGGATGGTCGCCGACGTGGCCGTGCCGGTTACCGACATCCGTGCGGTACCGGTGGCCGCCCCGGGCTCCGGGCCGACGGTCGAAGCGGTGGAAAAGGCGCTGGCCGCAACCGGCTACTCCAGATTCCCGGTCGTCGACGCCGACCGCCGGTTCATCGGATACCTGCACATCAAAGACGTGCTGCCGCTTGGTGATAACCCCCACGCCGTGGTCGACCTGGCGCGGGTCCGGCCGCTGCCGCAAATTCCCGAATCGCTGTCGGTTCCCGAGGCGCTGTCGCGGATGCGTCGCAGCAAGAGCCATCTGGCGCTGGTCACCGGCCAGGACGGGACAGTTGTCGCGATGGTGGCGCTGGAAGATCTGGTCCGGGATTTGGTCGGCGTCGTACGCGATGGGATGCAGCGTGCCTGAGGCCGCCCGGCGACGATGCGGGCCGGAATGGCCCGAGGTGGGGGCACCTCCCGCTGGCGGGGGCGAGCCGGGCAATCGAGCCCCAGCCTGCATCCGGCTGGAGCCTGAGCAGTGGATGGCGCGCGCCGACGAGTACGCCGAACGCGCCGAGGCGTTCGTCGCCCCGCACCTCAAGCGTGCCCGGGCCGGCGAGCCACATCCGGTGTGGGACTTCCTGTTCAGCTACTACAGCCTGCGGCCGGGGCAGCTGCGCTGCTGGCACCCGGGCTACGGGGTGCTGCTCGCAGGCGACGAAGCGATCCGTCGCTACCATGCCCGCCGCGGTTACACCGCTGATGAAGCCGGTGTAACGGTCAGCCAGACCTATCTGCGCAGCCGGCTGGACACCATCTGCTTTGTGGCCCGCTTGTTGCGGGCGACCGCGCGGCGCCCGGCTCGGCTGAACTGCTTCGGGCTGCACGAATGGGCGATGGTGTACCGCGACGGCGCCGTTCGCCACGAGCGTGTCCCGCTGCGGTTGGGCGCCGCCGGCACCGACGCCGTTATCGAGAGCGAGGTTGCCGGGCCGCTGCGGTGCAGCCACTTCGACGCGTTCCGCTTCTTCAGCACCGACGCGGCGCCACGAAACGCCGGCTCGCCCAGCCGCGCCACCCAACAGGACTGGGAGCAGCCCGGTTGCCTGCACGCCAACATGGACCTGTACAAATGGTCGTACAAGTTGAGCCCGCTGATCGAATCCGAGGTACTGCTCGACTGCCTGGACCTGACGGCGGCGGCACGTGAAGTCGACATGCGAGCAAGCCCGTACGACCTGCGGGGCTACGGGTACACACCGATCGCCGTTGAGCAGGCTGCCGGCCGCGCCGAGTACGTGCGTTGCCAGAAGGCCATCGCGTCACGTGCGGCGCAGCTACGGGCAGCGCTGCTCGCCCGGTGTGACCTGCTACTGCAGCGCGCCGGGGCGGGTAGTCGGGCTACTGGCCGGTAGGCTGGACGCAACTTTGTTCAGGTCAAAGCGGAGGAGAATGATGACAGACCGCGTGCCGGTTGGGAACCTGCGCGTCGCTCGGGTGCTGTATGACTTCATCAACACCGAGGCTTTGCCCGGCACCGACATCGACCCCGACAGCTTTTGGGCGGGCGTCGACAAGGTCATCACCGACCTGCAGCCACAAAACCAGGATCTGCTGGCGCGCCGTGACCAGTTGCAGGCGCAGATCGACAAGTGGCACCGGCATCACGTCATCGAGCCGATAGACCCCGAGACGTACCGCCAGTTCCTTACCGAGATCGGCTATCTGTTACCGGAACCCGCCGATTTCACCATTACCACAGCGGGTGTCGACGACGAGATCACCAAGACCGCCGGCCCCCAGCTGGTGGTGCCGGTGCTCAACGCGCGGTTCGCCCTGAACGCCGCCAACGCCCGCTGGGGTTCCCTCTACGACGCTCTGTACGGCACGGACGTCATTCCGGAAAGCGACGGTGCCGAGAAGGGCCACGGCTACAACAAGGTCCGCGGCGACAAGGTGATCGCCTATGCGCGCAAGTTCCTCGACGATGCGGTACCGCTGTCGTCCGGCTCGTGGGCCGACGCCACCGGTTTCACCGTCAAGGACGGCCGACTGCTGGTCAGCCTGGAAGGTGACGAACTGTCCCGCGGGCTGGCCAACCCCGGCCAGTTCGTCGGCTACACCGGAGAGCTCGGCTCCCCCGACTGGTCTGTGCTGTTGGTCAACCACGGCCTGCACATCGAGATCCTGATCGACCCCGAGTCGCCGATCGGCAAGACCGACGCTGCCGGGATCAAGGACGTGATTCTGGAATCTGCCATCACTACGATCATGGACTTCGAGGACTCGGTGGCCGCCGTGGATGCCGACGACAAGGTGCTCGGCTACCGCAACTGGCTCGGGCTGAACAAGGGTGACCTGGTCGAGGATGTCAGCAAAGACGGCAAGACGTTCACCCGGGTGCTCAACCAGGACCGCACCTACAAAACACCCGACGGCGGCGAGCTGACCCTGCCCGGTCGCAGCCTGTTGTTCGTCCGCAACGTTGGCCATTTGATGACCAACGACGCCATCCTGGTGGACGGAGGCGACGGCGAGGAAAAAGAGGTGTTCGAAGGCATCATGGATGCCCTGTTCACCGGCGTTACCGCGATTCACGGGCTGAAAACCGGTGAAGCGAATGGTCCCTTGGCGAATAGCCGCACAGGTTCCATCTACATCGTCAAACCCAAGATGCACGGACCCGACGAGGTCGCGTTCACCTGCGAGCTGTTCAGCCGGGTCGAAGACGTTCTCGGCCTGCCGCAGGGCACCTTGAAGGTCGGCATCATGGACGAGGAACGCCGCACCACTGTCAACCTCAAGGCGTGCATCAAAGCCGCCGCCGACCGGGTGGTGTTCATCAACACCGGCTTCCTAGACCGCACCGGCGACGAGATCCACACCTCGATGGAGGCCGGCCCAATGATCCGCAAGGGTGCGATGAAGAGCACCACGTGGATCAAGGCCTACGAGGACGCCAACGTCGACACCGGTCTGGCCGCCGGCTTCAAGGGCAAGGCACAGATCGGCAAGGGTATGTGGGCGATGACCGAACTGATGGCCGACATGGTCGAACAGAAGATCGGCCAGCCCAAGGCGGGCGCCACCACCGCCTGGGTGCCCTCGCCGACTGCGGCCACCCTGCACGCGATGCACTACCACTACGTGGACGTGGCCGCGGTACAGGCCGAGCTCGAGGGCAAGAAGCGGACCACCATCGACGAGCTGCTGACCATTCCGTTGGCCAAGGAACTCGCTTGGGCTCCCGAGGAGATCCGCGAGGAGGTCGACAACAACTGCCAGTCCATCCTGGGCTACGTCGTCCGCTGGATCGACGCGGGCGTCGGCTGCTCGAAGGTGCCCGACATCCACGACGTGGCTTTGATGGAAGACCGTGCCACCCTACGGATCTCGAGCCAGTTGCTGGCCAACTGGCTGCGCCACGGGGTGATCACCGAAGAGGATGTGCGGGCCAGCCTGGAGCGGATGGCTCCGATGGTGGACCAGCAGAACGCCGGCGACTCGGCATACCTGCCGATGGCGCCCAACTTCGACGACAGCATCGCCTTCCTCGCTGCCCAGGAGTTGATCCTGAATGGAACCCAGCAGCCCAACGGCTACACCGAGCCGATCCTGCATCGGCGCCGTCGTGAATTTAAGGCTCGCGCGAGTGATTGATGTCGGCTCGGGGCGCATTGACAATCCCAATGACTAGACGCTGTCGGGGGCACGCCCCCAAAGGGAGGTACCCCCACCCGCTTGCGGGGGAGTACTTCTGGCGCGCGGGAGAGCATCGGCATGGGTAGGCACAGAGCTCCGGATCCGGACGAGCCCACCAGCGGCGAACCGTCGGACGACTATTCCGAGCCGCACGATTTCAGCGACATTGGTGGCTATCGGGAGTCCATAGACTTCGCGTCCGCGCCACCCCCGGACACCGGTGGCATCCTCGGTCCGCGCTATCCCGATCACCCAACTGGCGACTATCCGGACGAGTTTCCAAGCGATCCAGGCTATTTCGACTACACCGATCCCTCCGATCGCGACGAGCACCGCGAGGAGGATCGGCGCACCGCCGATGTTGACACGCCGGATGACTTCCCGGACTTCCCGCGACGCGGGCCGGAGCCGCCCGCCCCACCGCCACCGCCGCCGTCCGGCGGCCATCGGGGCCTCAGCGACTGGCGAGGTGGTCACCGCAGCGACGGCGGGCGACGCGGCGTCAGCATCGGTGTGATCGCGGCGTTGGTCGCGGTCGTCGTGGTGGTGGCTGGGGTGATCGTGTGGCGATTCTTCGGCGACGCGTTGTCCAATCGCTCGCATAAGGCCGCCGCGTGCACGGGCAGCAAGGAGGCGGTGGCCGTCATTGCCGATCCGTCGATCGCCGAGCATGTGCAGCAGTTCGCGGAACGCTACAACGGGTCGGCTGGGCCGATCGGCGACCACTGCGTCGAGGTCGGTGTCAAATCCGCGGGCTCCGACGCCGTCGTCGATGGCTTCATCGGAAACTGGCCGGCAGAACTCGGCCAACGACCCGCGCTGTGGATCCCGGCCAGTTCTGTGTCGGCGGCGCGGCTGACCGCCGCCGCGGGCAAGGGAACCATCACCGAAAGCCGCTCGCTGGTCAGCTCGCCGGTGGTGCTCGCGGTGCGGCCCGAACTTCAACATGAGCTCGGCGCCCAGAAATGGGCGACGCTGCCCGACCTGCAGACCAAACCCGACGCGTTGGCCGGGTTGAAGCTGCCGAACTGGGGACCGCTACGGCTGGCGCTACCGCTCGGCGGCAACAGCGACGCCGCGTATCTGGCCGCCGAGGCAGTGGCGGCGGGCTCCGCGCCCCCCGGCGCACCGCCGACCGATGGCAGCGGCGCGGTGCACACACTGATGGCCGGTCAACCCAAGCTGGCCGACAACTCGTTGGCCGAGGCGATGAATGCGCTGCTGCGGCCCGGTGACCCGGCGACCGCGCCGGTGCACGCCGTGGTCACTACCGAACAGCAGGTCTTCCAGCGGGGCGAATCGTTGCCCGATGCCGCCAGCGCCCTGAGTACCTGGCTGCCACCGGGGCCAGCGGCGATCGCTGACTATCCGACTGTTCAGCTCAGCGGGTCGTGGCTGTCGCAGGATCAAGTGACAGCGGCGAACGCGTTCGCCCGGTTCATGCAGAAATCCGACCAACTCTCCGAACTGGCCAAAGCCGGTTTCCGGGTTGCCGGGGTCAAGCCGCCCAGCAGCGACGTCACCAGCTTCGCGGCGCTACCGTCAACGCTGTCGGTGGGTGACGACGCGATGCGCGCCACGCTGGCAAACACCGTGACCACACCGTCGAGCGGACCGGCGGCGATCATCATGCTCGAGCAGTCGATGACCACCGGCGAAGGCGGCAAGACCCGGCTGGGCAATGTCGTTGCTGCGCTGGACGACCGGATCAAGGCGCTGCCGCCCAACTCGGTGATCGGGCTCTGGACGTTCGACGGCAAAGAAGGCCGAACGGAGGTGTCGGCCGGCCCGCTGGCCGATCCCGTCGACGGTCAACCCCGGTCGGCCGCGCTGACGGCCGCACTGGACAAGCAGCACGCGTCGTCCGATGGCGCAGTGTCTTTCACCACACTGCGGATCATCTATAAGGCCGCAGTGACCAATTACCAGCCCGGGCAATCGAATTCGGTGTTGGTGATTACGGCCGGACCACACACCGACCAGAGCCTGAGTAGCGGGGGCCTGCAGGATTTCATCAAGGACAGCTTCGACCCAGCCAAGCCGGTGGCGGTCAACGTGATCGACTTCGGTTCTGATTCCGACCGGGCGACCTGGGAAGCCGTCGCAAAATTGTCCGGTGGTAGCTACCAGAACCTGGCCACGTCGGCATCTCCCGAGCTGGCCACCGCGGTGACTAATTTCTTGAGCTGACCGGCTATTCGGTGAGCAGCCGCAACGCGGCCTCGGTATAGGCGTCCGGGTCTTCGATCTGGGGGTAGTGGCCCAACCCGGGAAGCTCGACGACGGGAGCGTCGGGACGTAATTCCCGTAACCCAGCCAGCACGTTGGTGGAGGCCACCGGATCTTGCAGGCCCCAGACGAATCCGAGCGGCTTGGGCCAATCGCGCACCGCGCCGTGCCAGCGGCGGGCATATCGCACGCGCTCGTCCAGTTAGACAGACAGCCGATGCGGGATTCGATGACCGCCGTTGTGGGTGACCAGCGCCCACTGGGCGGCCGCTTCCTCGGCAGACAGCGGACGCGCGGTGGTGAAGGGCCGGCCGACATCCTGAACGGCCTCCTCAACGGCGAGGACAACGTCAGCCTGCGGGACGGCATCATCACTATCCCGGCCTTCAACGGCCTCCTCGCCCCCGAGTCGTCGATGACCGTGTACATCAACCTGAGCGACCCGGTGAATGCCCTGGGGCTGGTTTGTGGAACCTCCTCGGCCTTGGCGACCTCAACGAATCCCTGACGACTGCGTTGACCAGCGCTGGCCTGCTTACCGGGATCCTTGACACCCCCACCGTCATAGCCGCGTTGAACAATATTTCCCTAGGCACACTGCTGGGCAGTGACACCGACATCACCACCGTGTTGAACAACGACGCCCCGAACTTGGGTCAGCTGCTCACCGACCTTGGCATCTCCAACGACCCGTTGAACCTGGCCAGCCTGGGCGACCTAACCAACCTGACATTGAGCGACCTGCTCGGCGATCTCGGCGTGGGCGATCTAGCCAGCATCAGCGTGGACCCGTTCGGCGGCCTGATCACCGAGCTGGTGGACACCGTGCCGCAACAGATCCTCGCCGCGTTATAGGTCAGGCTGGGTCACACATAGGCCTCTGCCGGCGGGCAAGAGCACACCAGGTTGCGGTCGCCGTAGGCGCCATCGATGCGGCGCACCGGCGGCCACACCTTGGGCCGGAACGCCTTGCCGAGCGGATAAGCGGCGACTTCGCGGGTGTACGGGTGCTCCCACTTGTCCACCACCAGGCACTCGGCGGTATGTGGCGCGCCGCGCAGTGGGTTGTCGTCGACCGGCCACTCCCCCGCTCCGACCCGGTCGATCTCGGCGCGGATGGCGATCATGGCCTCGCAGAACGCGTCGATCTCGGCCAGGCTTTCGCTCTCGGTGGGCTCTACCATGAGCGTGCCGGCTACCGGGAAGCTCATGGTCGGAGCGTGGAAGCCGTAGTCCGCCAAGCGTTTTGCGACGTCGTCGACGGTCACGCCAGTCGACTTGGTGATCGGCCGCAGATCCAGGATGCACTCGTGGGCGACCATGCCGTTCTCGCCGGTGTAGAGCACCGGGTAGTACTCATCGAGCCGGCGGGCGATGTAGTTGGCCGACACGATCGCCGTCAACGACGCGGCCCGCAAGCCGTCCGCGCCCATCATCCTGATGTACGCCCAGGTGATAGGAAGGATCGATGCCGACCCGTACGGCGCCGACGACACCGGCGGACCCTGCGGCAGGTCGGCGGCCAGCGGATGCCCGGGCAGGAACGGCGCCAGATGTGAGCGCGCCACCACCGGCCCGACGCCCGGGCCGCCGCCACCGTGTGGGATGCAGAACGTCTTGTGCAGATTCAGGTGGCTGACGTCGCCGCCGAACTGCCCTGGCCGGGCCAGCCCGACCAGCGCGTTGAGGTTGGCGCCGTCGATGTACACCTCGCCGCCGGCGTCGTGCACGGCGGCGCAGATCTCGGCGATGTCCTGCTCGTACACGCCGTGGGTGGACGGATAGGTGATCATCAGCGTCGACAACCGGTCGGCGTGCTCGCTGACCTTGGCGCGCAGGTCGTCGAGGTCGACGTCGCCGTTGTCGCGGCAGGCCACCACGACCACCCGCATGCCGGCCAACGCGGCGGAGGCGGCGTTGGTGCCGTGCGCGCTGGACGGGATCAGGCAGATGTCGCGCTGCGGTTCGCCTCGGCTGGCGTGGTAGGCGTGAATCGCCAGCAGGCCCGCGTACTCGCCCTGCGAACCGGCGTTGGGTTGCAGCGAGACCGCGTCGTAACCGGTCATCTGCACCAGCCAGGTCTCCAGATCGCCGATTAGGCGCAGCAGACCTGGGGTGTCGGATGCCGGAGCGAATGGGTGCTGATGCGCGAACTCCGGCCAGGTGATCGATTCCATCTCGGCGGCGGCGTTGAGCTTCATCGTGCACGAGCCGAGCGGAATCATGCTGCGGTCCAAGGCAAGATCCTTGTCGGCCAGCGCGCGCAGGTACCGCATCATCGACGTCTCGGTGCGATACCGGGTGAACGCCGGATGGGTCAGGAACTCCGACGTCCGGGTCGCGATATCGGTGGAGGCCGGCTCGGTCGCCGAAACGGCGAAGGCGTCCACGACCGCCGCCACGTGGTCATCGGTGGTGGCTTCGTCGCAGGCCACTGACACGTGGTCGTCGTCGACGCGCCACACGTTGATGTTGTTGGCCTTGGCCGCGGCGATCACCTCGTCGGCGCGGCCGGGCACCCGGGCCAGCACCGTGTCGAAGTACTTGTCGTGCACCAACGCGTCACCGAGTGCGGCGGCGATGGTCTCGGCATGGGCGTGCACCCGCCGGGCGATGCCGGCCAGCCCGTCGGCGCCGTGATAGCTGGCGTACATCGCGGCCATCACCGCCAACAGCACTTGGGCGGTGCAGATGTTGCTGGTCGCCTTGTCGCGACGGATGTGCTGTTCGCGGGTCTGCAGCGCCAACCGGTATGCGGGTGAGCCATCTGCGTCGATGGAAACACCGACCAGTCGGCCGGGCAGTTGACGGGCGTGCTTGGTGTGCACCACCAGGTATCCGGCGTGTGGACCGCCGAATCCCATTGGCACACCGAAGCGTTGGGTGTTGCCGAACGCCACGTCGGCGCCGATCTCTCCCGGCGGGGTGAGCAACGTCAGCGCCAACAGGTCCGCGCCGATGGCCACCAACGCACCGCGGTCGTGCGCCTCCGACACCAGCGCAGACCAGTCGGTGATCCGGCCGCTGGCGCCGGGCAGCTGCGCGATGACGCCGAAGAACTCGCCTCCGTCCGGCAGATCCGGAAGACCACAGCGCAGGTCGGCCGTGACAATCTCGATGCCCAGCGGCTCGGCGCGGGTGGCCAGCACCGCGGCGGTCTGGGCGAAGACGTCGACGTCTACGGCCAGCCGGGTGGCGCCGCCCTTGACCGCGCGGTGCATCAGCGTCATCGCCTCGGCGGCCGCGGTGCCCTCGTCGAGCATCGACGCGTTGGCCACTTCCAGACCGGTCAGGTCGGCCACCATGGTCTGGAAGTTCAGCAGCGCTTCCAGCCGGCCCTGGCTGATCTCCGGCTGGTATGGCGTGTAGGCGGTGTACCAGGCCGGGTTCTCCATGATGTTGCGCAGCAACACCGGCGGCGTGAGCGTGTTGTAGTAACCCTGCCCGATCATCGACACCCCGACCGTGTTGGCGTCGGCCAGTGCCCGCAGCTCGGCCAGTGCCTGGGCCTCACTGGCCGGCGGGGGCAGCTGATCCAGGCCGGGCGCGGCGCCGGTGTCGGTGACCTTGTCGAGAATCCCGGCGGGTACCGCGCGACGCGCCAATTCTTCCAGCGAGTCGACACCGATGACCTCGAGCATGGCCGCGACGGCATCGCTGTCCGGGCCGATGTGCCGGTCGGCGAAAAGCGGGTTGGTGTAGTCGGACACTCGGGGACTCCTGACGTGAGGCGGAACCGCACCTGTTGCTTTGCCCGGCTGCTCCTCAGACGCTTCGCGGTCTGCATCGTCGCCGGGCTGTGTTGTGCGTTCCTCTCCCTCTGTCGTCTACCCGAACCGGGCGCCTGAGAGATTCGACATCCGCGGCGGCGTGATGTCTTTCCCCATGGGCGGGCGACCCAAATGCCGGGCCACCGCTTTCCAGAGGCATCGGGGTCTGGCGCGGTCCGGGTGCCTGAGAGGTTGACGGAGAGGTGTTGCTCCTTCGGCGTCCGTGGCTGGCAGCCACGGAACTCTCCCGCGCAAGGGCGATGCAGTGCCGATTTTACCTACTCGTCGCCGCGCGCACAGCGGTCGGCGTCGAGCGAGGTGAACGGCCCAGGTCAGCCGATCTTGCGGTCGCGGTGCTTCCGGCGGGAGGCCAGCTCGTCCTCCGGGGCGGCAATCGACTCGCCGTCGTCGGCGCGTTCGCCGGGGAAGTCCGCAATAGCGCCGGTCAACTCGCGCATCGCTCCGGAGACGGCGATGCCGAAGACACCCTGCCCGCCCTGCAGCAGGTCGACGACCTCTTCGGCCGAGGTGCACTCATAGACCGTGGTGCCGTCGGAGAACAGCGTGATGTTGGCCAGGTCCTGCACACCGCGCTGGCGCAGATGGTCGACAGCGACCCGGATGTTGTGCAACGAAATGCCGGTGTCCAGCAACCGCTTCACGATCTTGAGAACGAGGATGTCCTTGAACGAATACAGCCGTTGGCTGCCTGACCCCGCGGCGCTGCGAATCGACGGCACTACCAGCGACGTGCGCGCCCAATAGTCCAACTGGCGGTAAGTGATGCCGGCGATTTGGCACGCACTCGGGCCCCGATAGCCGACCAATTCGTCGGGCACCGAGTCGTCGGGGAACAAGCCGGCTTGCACGGGTTCGCTCGGCGCGCGGACGGCCTGATCGGGGCGGGTTGCTGCGGTGTCGTCGATCGCGGTGACGGACTCGAGGTCCAATTGGTCGTGACGTGGTTGGTCTCCCACGGTGCTTCCTCTCGCCGATCACGCTCGTTACGGGCTGTCGGTAGCCGCGATTGCTCAGCCGAGTGCTTGTGAGCATACGCTTTTCGACACGCTGTGGTGTTCGTAGAACTAATCACATCGAGATCAAAGTATGGCCGCCTTCACGGTGACTCGCAGCCATCCGACGGGCGTGTCGAGGTCGAGCTCGCAGATGAGACGCATCCGTGATGTTGCCGCCCCCGGCGCCGGTGCGACACAACACGCGTCGACCAGGTTGCTGACGTGCTGAATTACCCGCCTCGTCACGCGCCGTCGCGGCGCGCATCGTCACCGCGTTAGGTGGCTTTGAAGTCGTCGGGCGAAACGCTGTCCAAAAACTCTTTGAACTTCTCCACCTCGTCTTCTCGGACGGCGGTGGAGGGCTCCTCGTCGCTCTCGTCGGGAATCAGTAGGCCCGCCTCCGCGAGAACCGCCTCCTCGACGTAGATCGGCACGCCGACCCGCAAAGCGATGGCAACCGAGTCCGACGGCCGCGCCGAGACGGTGATGTTGCGGTCGAAGATCAGATCGGCGTAGAAGGTGCCTTCTTGCAAGTCGACAATCCGCACTTCTTTCAGCGAATGGCCAAGCGCGGCAATGAGATCCCGGATCAGGTCGTGCGTCAACGGGCGCGGCGGCTCGACTCCCTGCTGCTCAAGCGCGATCGCCGCGGCCTCGGATTGGCCGATCCAGATCGGCAGGTACCGGTCACCGTTGGCCTCGCGCAGCAACAGGACCGGCTGGTTCTGCGGCTGCTCGACGCGAATGCCGACAACGCGAACTTCACCCATCTGTGTCTGCCCTCCGCACGTGCTGCCCTGTCCGTTTCAGACCTGGCCCGACGTCGCGGTGGGAAGACCAAGCCGCCGAACACAAGCTGTCGAACGAAGTCTAGTCCTTCAGCGGTGCAGAACGTCGCGCACTGCCGACTTGATCAACGACGTGTGCAATGTGATTGCCAGCGCGGCGACTTCCCGCGCCAGGTCGTCGGCGCGGTCACGGGCGCCGGTCTTGCCCGCCTTGACAAGCGGACCGGCGATTTGCGCGATCAGGTCGGACTGCCGGTCAGCCGCCGAGCGGAATGCCCTCAGGTGACGTGGTTCGACCCCATACTCGGCGAGCGCCCGGGCGCACTCCAGGATCACCACCGCATGCTCGTCGAAGAAACTCCCCGGTCCGGTGGTGATCACCCCCGCCTTGAGCAGCGCCGCCAACAGCTCGGGATCCACCCCCGAGCGCTCGAGCAGATCTTCGCGGCTCAGCCGGATGCGGGTGGGCGCCACCGCCGCCGGATCCGACCCCGATTGACCCGGCTCCGGACTCCCGACGGACACCAATCGCGGTACCCCATAAGGCGATCCGGCGAGCGGCAACTCGCCATCGGGCTGGGCGTCTAGCTGCGCTTTGATCACCTTCAGCGGTAGGTACTGGTCCCGCTGAGCCGTCAGGATGAAGCGCAGTCGTGCGCAGTCATAGGCGGTGAATCGGCGATAGCCCGATGCCGCCCGCTGCGGCGTGACGAGACCCTCGGCCTCCAAGAACCGAATCTTGGAGATCGTCACGTCCGGAAAGTCTGGCCGTAGCAGGTCGAGGACCGCTCCGATCGACATCCCGGCCAGCGCGGGGGTCTCCGGCGCGGTCACTAGCTTCCGGGCCCTCCGTTGTCGTCACCGGCCTTGGGACCGGTCAAGAACACCAGGCGAAATTTTCCGATCTGAACCTCGTCGCCGTTTGCCAGGACAGCCGAATCGACGGGCTCCCGGTTGACGTATGTGCCGTTGAGGCTGCCGACGTCCACGACTTGGAACTCGTCGGTTTCCAACCGGAATTCCGCGTGCCGCCTGCTGACCGTGACGTCGTCGAGGAAGATATCGCTGTCGGGATGCCGGCCGGCCGAGGTGGTCGGCTGGTCGAGCAGGAAGCGAGAGCCCGCGTTCGGTCCCCGTTTGACGACCAGCAACGCCGAACCGAGCGGAAGTCCCTCGACGCCTGAGACGGCGGTCTCCGTGCCCGATTGGGCGGGAGCGTCCAGTTCGTTGAGGAAGTCGGCGCGGAAGACCGATGTCGTCTCCGCGGTGACTTCGTCAGGGGTCTGGTCGTTGTCCTTCTCCGTCACCCGCTGCTCCTCACTGGCCGCTGCTGCCTTGTCTGGTTGGGCCCGCTCGACCGGTTTCCCACCCACCTTGACCGTCGATGTGTCGACCGTACCGCGCACGGGACCCCAATGTGCCGTCCCCCGCCGGATCGGCGCGTGCATCTCCCCGGGCGCGGCGCGTCGGCGGCGCAGGGAACGATAACAAGGGTCATTCGGCCAGGGTGGCGCGGTAGGCCTCGGCGTCCAGCAGCGCCGCGAAGTCCTGCTCGAAGGACCCACCGTCGACTTCGAGGTCGATCAGCCAGCCGGCGCCGTAGGGATCGGAATTGACCAGCTGCGAGTTGCCATCCAGATCGCCATTGACGGCAACGACTTTCGCCGAAACGGGTGCGAACAAGTCCGACACCGACTTGGTCGACTCCACCTCGCCGAAGGACTCCCCCGCGGTCACCTCGGTACCCACGTCGGGCAGCTGCACAAACACCACGTCGCCAAGCGCCGACTGCGCGAAGTCCGTGATCCCTACCCGAACGGTGTTGTCTCCGGTACGGCGAATCCACTCGTGTTCGGCGGTGTAGTGCAAATCAGGCGGAATTTCGCTCACGGTGTTCCTGTCTTCGTCGGTTACTCACTTGACTGGCTGAGCGTATTGGCGCGGTTTTGGTTGTCGCAAGACGGTGATGTCCACTTTGTCGCCCTGTTGGACCGACATGGTGCCACCGACACGTTTGACGCTGTCCACCGCGCCGCCCGGAATGTTCATCGCCGCCGCGAGCGTTGGTGGATCACCAATGGCCAGAACCGAATACGGTGGCATGAGGGTTTTGCCGTCGACGGTCAGGGTGCCGGGAGCTCCGACGATCCAGGTGTCGACACCGGCTCGCACCGCTTGGTGGCCGTCGCCGATCTGGATCGCCTCGGCCCCGGCCGCCCGTAATTCGTTGATCACGTCGAGCATCGCCTCGGGTGCCACACCTGGTCCGGGGTCCTCGATTCGCACTGTGACGCCCGGACCGGTGGCCCCGACGGTGCCGATCAGGATCGACAGCGCGGCGAGCCGGGCCTGGGCATTCTGGATGGCGGTCTGGTCGCTGCTGCCTGATGCCTGCAGCGCAGACAACGTGCGCTGTAACTCCGCGACTTCTGTGCTCAGCGTCGCCTCACGTTGACGCAGTGAGTCCAACAGCACCAGCAGGTCCGCCGGACGGGCGGTATCCAACGAGTCACCGGAACTGTTCTGGTGGACTTGGGTGGCGATGGCGACTCCCAGCAGCAGGCACAGCAAGACCGCCAGCGTGCCGAAGACCGCCAGGCCGCGCCGCAGCATGCCGAGAAATCCACGTGGGCGCAGCTCACCTATCTCGGGGTGTGGCTGGTGCGGCTGCAGTTCATGCCGGCCGTGCTGGGCGGGGTCGGCGGGGCCATGTTCCTGCTGCTCCGGCTGTACCGCGGTCTCGTCGGCTTTGGACTCGGACTCGTTGTCCTGCGGCGCGCCTTCAGAATTGGGGTCGCTCATGTCGGTCTCATGCCCGTTAAGCCCCGAATAGCCGGCGCCGCAGCGCCGCGGCGTTACCGAAGATGCGGATGCCGAGCACGACGATGATCGCCGTCGACAATTGTGTGCCAACGCCCAACTGGTCGCCGACATAGACGATCAGGGCGGCCACCAAGACATTGAACACGAACGACACCACGAAAACCTTCGGGTCGAAAATCCGCTCCAGATAGGCTCGCAGCCCGCCGAACACCGCGTCGAGCGCCGCGACCACCGCGATCGGCAAGTACGGCTGGATGACCTCCGGCACGCTGGGATGAAACACCAAGCCCAGCACGATCCCGACGACCAGCGCCGCAATACCGATCATCGGTGCTCCGCTCTCCTCACCGGCAGTTTCGACGCTGCGCGTCGTGCCATTGGAAATTTCACCACTAGGACCCGATCTTTTTGGCGAACTTGACATCTCGGACCGCCCCGGCGGGCAGGGTGAGGCCGTCGCGGGCGCTGACGCCGACGCCGACGCCGTAAGACGTCTCCAAGAGGCGCAACCGGCGCAGGCCGGGGCTGCCGTCGAAAACATCCTGCATGGAATGCGGGGGTCCGACGGCTAGGACCGTGTAAGGGCTGCTGATCGGATTATTGTCAACCAATATCGCGCCGCCCGCCTGCCTGATGGTCACGTTAGGCCCGATCCGCACGCCGCCGACAGAGATCGCTTCAGCGCCGCTGGCCCACAACGAATTGACCACCAGCTGCAGGTCCCGGTCGAGGATGATCTGCCGACTGCCGGCTACCCGCTGCTTGGACACGTCGGAAAGATTCGGGGCCAGGCCGGGGTCGGTCACCGTCACGCTCAGACCCGGGCCGGTGACCGGGGTGCTCGCGGCGGCCAGGCTGAGCCGGTCGAGGTTGGCCAGCAGCCGCTGGCCCTCGGCGTCCTCGGCCAACGCCCGCCGCTGAACGTCATCACGTTGCGCCGTCAGCGCATTCCGGCGTGCCGTTAAGTCGCTGGTGGCCGCCTCCTCTGAACGCACGCTGCTCGCCAGGACTCGTTGGGCCGCGCTGACCCCCGGCGCGACCAGCCGAGCCTGGGCAACGGCGGCGGCGAACACCGTGGCCACCAGCAACGCCGCCAACGCTTGCCAGACCCAGTTCCCAACACGGGCCCGACCGGTCGGCGGCTCGGCGGCGTGGTCGCGTTTGGCTGCCGCGGCGGCGTAACCGGGATCCAGGTGCTCGGAGAGCAGCGCACGCAGCAACGACGGCACCGGGATGAACTGTGGTCGCCCCGCTTCGTGGGCGCTGAGGCCCGCGTACGGATCGTAGCCGCCGAGCGCCTGGTCAGCCATCGACATCTGCCCTACTCGCCAGCGGCTTTCCGCGGCCGGCCCGCACCGGGGGCAGCCGGCGCATCACCAACACCACCTGCACCGCGTACAACACGAACGACCACAGGTAGAAGTACGTGCCCCAGATCAGAAAAGCCCAGCCGCAGGCCAACACGACCCGACTCCACAACGCGTCCCACTGGCCCAGCAGGATCAGCGGAAACGCGGACATCAGGGCAAAAGTCGCGGCTTTGCCGATGTAAAGCACCGGCAGTGCGGTAAACCCGCGGGTGCGCAGCAGCGGCAACTCCGCGGCCAGTAGCACATCCCGTGCCAACAACACGGCGATGATCCACCACGGGATGATGCCGCGCAGCCCCAACGCGATCGGAACGGTCACCATGTAGAGCCGGTCGACCGCCGGATCAAGCAACGCCCCCAGTTTCGAGGACTGGTTCAGCAGTCGGGCGATCTTCCCATCGGCCCAGTCCGATGCGCCGCTGAACATCAAGACTGCCACCGCCCAGGCGTTGGCATGGGCAACCAGCAGCAGGTACACGAAGACCGGGATCAGCACCAGACGGATCCCGCTCAGCACATTGGGCACCGTGAGGAGCCGGTTGTCTGCGGGCCCCTGGCTCATGAGCGCCGCTCCTCCTCATCGCTGCGCTTTGCATCGTCGCCGGCGCGGTTCATGACGCGTGACCTTATCGGAAGGTGGCCGGCAGCCTCAGCGGAAGATGCCGGGCAGGCTCAGCGCGGAAAGCGAGTCGTCGGCCAGCGGGTTGTCGTGCACCATGTACGTCCAGGTTGACGTCGGGCGGGCCAGCTTGGACAGGTCGACACCGGGTTCGTCTTCGATCGTCGGAGAGGTTTCGAACGTCTGCTGGGCCGCTTCGATCGCGTCGGCGGCCAGTGACGCGAACGCGTCCACGGCCATCCGGTGAAATTCGTCCAGCGGGTTCTGCCGACCGAGGGCGCGCAGGTGGATGCTTTCCCGGATATCGGCCAGGTACGCCAGGTGGTCGGCCCAGCCGCGGTCGAGGTGATACAGCATGATCAGTCGGCAGATCGTCTCCAGGCGGTCCTCCGCCAGGTCCTCGGAGAGCTCCTCGTACCGCTCGGGCGCCAGCTCGGCCAGCTCCTCGCGGGCGGCGGCGGTACTCAGCAGCGTGTTGCGCCGCTCGACGATGATGGCGCGCTGCTGAGCAATCAGCTGGTTGTAGCGCCAGGTGTTCGCGTGCACGTCGAGCAGCCGGCCCTCGGCGACCCGCTGGGCGTGCTCCAGCAATCCGGCCACCTTGTTGCTGACGATGCGGCCGTCCTCGTCGGTCTGCATCGGCAGCTTGTTGGGTTCGAGGTTTGCGGCGGCAACATCGTCTTCCCAGCTGGAGAAGAACACCGATGACCCCGGATCGCCCTGGCGGCCGGCGCGCCCGCGCAGCTGGTTGTCCAGCCGCTCGGTGTTGTGCCGGCCGGTCCCGATGACGTGCAACCCACCCAGCTCGACCACCTTCTCGTGATCGGCCTCGTCGGAGCCGCCGAGCCGGATGTCGGTGCCGCGGCCGGCCATCTGGGTCGACACGGTGACCGCTCCGAGCTTGCCCGCCTCGGCGATCACCCCGGCCTCTTCGGCGTCGTTCTTGGCGTTGAGCACCACCGCGGGAACACCGCGACGCTGCAGCCGCTCGTGCAGCTCTTCGGATTCGGCCACGTCGTGGGTGCCGACCAGCACCGGCTGTCCGGTTTCGTGCTTCTCGATGATGTGGGCAATGATCGCGTCGTTTTTCGCCGCAGCGGTGATGTAGACCCGGTCGGTCTCGTCCTCGCGAATGTTCGGCGTGTTCGGCGGTATCGGTGAGACGCCGAGCTTGTAGAACTGCCGCAGCTGCTCGCCGGCGGCCAGCGCGGTGCCGGTCATGCCGCAGACCGTCGGATACCGGTTGATCAGCGCCTGCACCGTGATGGTGTCCAGCACCTCGCCGGTTTCGGTGGTTTCGATGCCTTCCTTGGCCTCGACGGCTGCCTGCAGACCGTCCGGCCAGCGTTGCAGCTGGGCGATGCGGCCGCGGGAGGCGTTGATCAGGTGCACGGCGTCGTCGCGCACGATGTAGTGCACGTCGCGGTGCAGCAGGACGTGCGCGTGCAGTGCGACGTTGACCTCGGTGAGCGTGGTGCCGACATGCTCTTCGGAGTACAAATCGATTCCGCCGAGCTGCTTTTCGACTTTGTGCGCCCCGTCCTCGGTCAGGTGGACGTTGCGGCTGTCGGAGTCGGTGTCGTAATCCTCGCCGGCATGCAGCTCACCGACCAGCCGAATGATCTCCAACCGCGGCGTCTCCCGATGGGTGGTTCCGGCCAGCACCAGCGGGACCAACGCCTCGTCGACCAGCACCGAGTCGGCCTCGTCGATCAGGGCCACGTCCGGGTTCGGCGACACCAGGTCGGCGACATCGGTGACCAGCTGATCGCGCAGCACGTCGAAGCCGATCTCGTTGACCGAGCCGTAGGTGACGTTGCATTTGTAGGCCTCACGACGTTCGTCGGCCGTCGACTCGGCGGTGACCCAGCCGACGGTCAGGCCCAGCGCCTCCAGCAGCGGACCCATCCACTCGGCGTCACGGCGGGCCAGGTAGTCGTTGATGGTGACGACGTGAACGTGCCGGCCGCCCAACGCGTACCCAGCGGCGGCGATCGCTCCGGCCAGGGTTTTGCCCTCGCCGGTTGCCATTTCGATCACGTCGCCGGCCAGCATCCGCAGCGCGCCGAGCAGCTGCACATCGAACGGCCGTAGCCCGGTGGAGCGTTCGGCCGCCTCCCGCGCGATGGCAAGGAACTGTGGGATGTCGTCGGATTCGGCGAGGTCGCTGAGGTCGAGCAGGCCGGCGGCTTTGCGTAATTGCTCGTCGTCGAGGTCGGCGGCTTTCTCGTCGTACTCTCCAGATGCGCTGGCCTGGGCCAGCGAACGGCTTTGATTCTGCTCCGCGCTGGCGCCGAGCAGCCGCCAGAATCGGCTACTCAGGCGGCCCGACGGAGCGTTGGTGGTCTTCGGCACAGATCAACGGTACGTCAGGCGCGTCACGCCAGATTGGAGCGGCGTGGATAGGCGACGGCGGGGTCGGTGAGCACGTTGACGACGGCGGGCAGGCCGCTGCCGAGGGCGCGTATCAACGCTGGCCGAAGCTCACCGGGTGTCGACACCAGCTCGCCGTGCCCGCCGAGGGCACGGACCACCTCGTCGTAACGGGTCTCCGGGCGCAGTTCGGCCACCACGGAATAGCCGTACAAGGCTTCCATGGGGTGTTTCTCCAGGGCCCAGATCCCGTTGTTGCCGATCACCGACACCACCGGCACGTTGTGCCGGACCAGCGTGTCCCATTCCATGCCGCTGAATCCGAAGGCGCCGTCGCCTTGCAGCAAGACGACCTGACGGTCGGGCCGGGCCAGTTTGGCGGCCAGCGCATAGCCGGGACCCGAACCGAGGCAACCGAATGGGCCGCTGTCGAGCCACGCGCCCGGCACGTAGCTGTCGATGACCCGGCCCGCATAGGAGCCGAAATCGCCGGCGTCGACAACGATGATCGCGTCGCGTTCCAGCAGCGGCGCCAGTTCGGCGTAGACCCGCATCGGATGCAGCGGGCTGCGGTCGTCGGCCAGGTCGGCATGTTCGCGGTCTCGCGCCGTCGTCTCGGCCGCCCGCAAATCGGCGACCCAGTCGTCGTGGCCGGCTCCGCCGGCGTGGGTCGTTTCGCCCAGCGCGGCCAGGGTCGCCGACAGGTCACCGTAGAGACCGGCGGCGATCGGCCGTGGATGGTCACGGTCGGGTTGGGCGCGATCGGCCGCGATCAGCTGGGTTTCTGGTCCGAACACCCCGCCGAAACCCAACCGGAAATCCATCGGCACGCCTACGACGATCGCAACGTCGGCCTCCGCCAACGCTTTTGAGCGTGCCCGTGAGAAGGCCAGCGGGTGGTCTGCGGGCACGGTGCCGCGGGCCATGCCGTTCATCAGCACCGGTATGCGTCGCTGCTCGGCCAGCCGCAGCAGCGCCGCTTCTGCGTGACCCCACCACACGTTGGTGCCCGCCATGATCACCGGACGCCGCGCGGCGGCCAGCAGACCGGCCGCCCGCTCGAGTGTGTCGCCGTCGGCCGGGGCTGGTGCCGGCAAGTCGGTCAGCGCGCCGGGGCTTCCGACGTCGGCGGCGACGGAAAAGACGTGGTCCATCGGGAAGTCGATGAACGCAACACCCGACGGCGCGCCGACCGTGGCCCGCAGCGCCTCGTCGACGAGCCCGCCGACGGCCTCGGCCGACGGCGCGGTGGCAGCGAATCGGGTCAGCGGCGCCACGAATGGAACATGGTCGATCTCCTGCAGCGATCCCATCCCCCAGCGCAGCGCCGGCGCCCGACCACCGAGAACCAGCAGTGGTGAGGAGTTCTGCTGCGCGGCGGCCATCGCGCTCATCCCGTTGGTCACCCCCGGACCGGCGGTCAGCGCGGCGACGCCCGGCTGCCGCGTCACCTTCGACCAGCCTTCGGCCGCGAAGGCGGCGGTCTGCTCGTGGCGGGTGTCGATCAACCGGATGCCTTCGCTGCGGCACCCGTCGTAGATGGAGAACAAATGACCGCCGGACAGCGTGAAGATGGTGTCGATCCCGCTCGCCTTCAGCCGACGCGCGACCAGGCGGCCCGCGTGGAAGGTGTCGCCGGCCGCGCCGTTGGTGCTCATCCCGGCAGCCTATCGGCAAGCCTCCGGTAGCTTCCCCGGCAAGCTTTCCGATAGGGCGTCATGCGGGATGCCTCAGACCGCGAGGAGACTTCGTGAATGTTCTGCAGCCGTTCACACCATCCATCGATTGGGGGCACGCGGTGCCCGACTCGTTGTGGTGGATCGCCAGGGCATGGGTGATCAGCGCCGTTTGCGTCGTCGTTGTCTTGGTGGTGCTGAGGTTCACCACCACGTGGGGGCGCCAATACTGGCGGATCACCGGCGACTACTTCACTGGTCGGCGGTCAGTCGGGGTGTGGCTGATGCTGGGTGTGCTGCTGCTGTCGGTCGTAACGGTCGTGCGGCTGACCGTCTTGTTCAGCTATTTCAGCAAGGACCTGTACAACGCGCTGGAAACGGCGTTTACGGGCTCCGGTGCGCAGAACGACATTGTCAAACAGTCAGGCGTGCACGGCTTTTGGGCATCGCTGTGGATCTTCTGCATTCTCGCCGCCATCTTCATCGCCGTGGCCATGCTCGACCTCTACCTGATGCAGCGCTTCATCATCGCGTGGCGGGTTTGGCTCACCGAGCACCTCACCGCTGACTGGCTGACCGGACATGCCTACTACCGGGCCCGGTTCATCGACGAGACAATCGACAACCCTGACCAGCGCATCCAGCAGGACATTGACGTGTTCACCGCCGGTGCGGGCTCCACCCCGAATGTGCCGACCATTGGCACCAGCCAAACCCTGCTGTTCGGCGCTGTGCATGCGGTGGCCTCGGTGATCTCGTTCGGCGCAATCTTGTGGCACCTATCCGGCGGGCTGACCGTCCCGATGCTCCATGTTGAAATTCCGCGCGCGATGTTCTGGATCGTCATCGTCTTCGTGCTGATGGCGACGATGGTCACTTTCTGGATCGGACATCCCCTGATCAAGCTGAGCTTTGCCAACGAGAAGCTCAACGCTGCCTTTCGATATGCGTTGGTGCGCTTGCGTGACGCCGCAGAAGCAGTCGGGTTCTACCACGGTGAGGCAGCCGAAGAATCGCGATTGCGGCAGCGCTTCACGCCGATCATCGACAACTACCGCCGCTATGTCAGCCGGACCATCGGTTACACCGGCTGGAACGTGTCGGTGACCCAGACGATGGTGCCGCTGCCGTGGATCATTCAGGCGCCGCGACTGTTCGCCGGGAAGATCGGCTTAGGCAGCGTCGTACAAACAGCGACCGCATTCGGCACCATCCAGGACTCGCTCTCCTTTTTCCGCAACAACTACAACCAATTTGCCGCTTTTCGCGCATCGATAATCCGGTTACACGGCTTGGTCGACGCCAATGCCCGCGGCCGGGAACTACCTGAGGTGACGGTGGAGCCGAGCGACAGCGGATCGGTTGAAATCGCTGCCGTCGAGGTGCGCGCGCCGAGCGGCGAGCAGTTGATCGACCCGCTCGAGGTGCGGCTCGGCCGCGGCGACGCGCTGGTAGTGACCGGGCGATCGGGGGCTGGCAAGACCACTCTGCTGCGCAGTCTGGCGCAACTATGGCCGTACGCGTCCGGCACCCTGCGCCGGCCGGAAGGCGAGAACGCCACGATGTTCTTGTCGCAGTTGCCGTATGTGCCGCTCGGTGACCTGCGTGGCGTGGTCTGCTACCCGAGTTCGCCGGCCGCAATTTCCGATCACGAGGTGCGCGACGCGTTGACCAAGGTGGCGCTCGCCCCGCTGG
>Ga0209040_10000495_pt1 | contig 30395 bp, 21 predicted proteins | sample BogFormECP12_OM3_FD_188240 | JGI IMG/M metagenome (GOLD analysis project Ga0209040, IMG submission 188240) | Bog forest soil microbial communities from Calvert Island, British Columbia, Canada - ECP12_OM3 (SPAdes) (version 2) | ecosystem: Environmental > Aquatic > Freshwater > Wetlands > Bog ... | reverse complement strand
GCAGCGTGCTGCCGGCGGCCAAAGGCTTCACTTCTACGTTCATTCAGGAGCGCTCCAGTTCCTCTGCCAGTTCGGGCAGTGCCTTGAACAGATCAGCCACCAGGCCATAGTCGGCGACCTGGAAGATGGGCGCTTCCTCGTCCTTGTTGATCGCCACGATCACCTTGCTGTCCTTCATGCCGGCCAGGTGCTGGATGGCACCCGAGATCCCGACAGCAATGTAAAGTTCCGGGGCGACGATCTTTCCGGTCTGCCCGACCTGGTACTCGTTGGGCACGAAGCCGGCATCCACCGCGGCGCGGGAGGCCCCGACCGCAGCACCGAGCTTATCAGCAATCGGATCCAAAAGCTTGAAATTATCGCCGGCCTGCATGCCGCGACCGCCGGAGATCACCACTCGCGCGGCGGTGAGTTCGGGGCGCTCGGTCTTCGACAGCTCGGCCGAGATGAAGTGCGACACCGACGGAAGGTCAGGGACGTTCACCGCCTCGATCGGCGCGGTGCCGCCTTCCGCCGCCACCGGATCGAAGCTCGCGGCCCGCACGGTGATCACCTTCTTGGCGTCGGCCGACTTCACCATCGCCATGCCGTTGCCGGCGTAAATCGGCCGGATGAACGTGTCGGCGTCGATTACCTCGGCGATGTCGCTAATCGGCTGCGCGTCGAGCAGTGCCGCGACGCGCGGCATGATATTCTTGCCAACCGCCGTGGTGGCGGCCAGCAGGTGATCGTAGTTCGGTGCCAGCGCCACCAGCAGAGCGGCGGTCGGCTCGGCCAGCAGGTGATCAAGCGCCGGCGAATCCGCGGTCAGCACCTTCGCCACACCCGGCAGCTTCGCGGCAGCCTGCGCCGCGGCGTCGACGCCGCTGCCGGCCACCAGCGCATGCACTTCGCCCAGCTTGGCCGCGGCGGCGACGGCGCTGCGCGACGGCTGCTTGATGCCGTTGGCATCGAATTCAAGCAGAACCAGTGCCGTCATCGGTCAGATCACCTTCGCTTCGGTGCGCAGCTTCGCCACCAGCTCGGCCACCGATCCGACCTTCACGCCCGCCTTCCGCTTCGGCGGCTCGGCCACCTTCAGAGTGGTCAGCCGCGGCGTCGGATCGACACCGAGATCGGCCGGCTTCACGTTGTCGATCGGCTTCTTGCGCGCCTTCATGATGTTGGGCAGCGAGGCGTAGCGCGGCTCGTTCAGCCGCAAATCCGTGGTGACGATCGCCGGCAGGGTCAACGCCACTGTCTCCAAGCCGCCGTCCACCTCGCGCGTGACCGTGAGGGCGTCGCCCTCGATGACCACTTTGGAGGCGAAGGTGCCCTGCGGCCAGCCCAGAAGGGCGGCCAGCATCGGGCCGGTGGCGCTCATGTCGTCGTCGATCGCCTGCTTGCCCAGGATGATCAGCCCCGGCTGCTCCTTGTCGGCGATTGCCTTCAGCAGCTTGGCCACCGCGAGCGGTTGCAGCTCGACATCGGTCTCCACCAGGATGCCGCGATCGGCGCCCATGGCGAGCGCGGTGCGGATCGTCTCCGAGCACTGCGGCACGCCCATCGAGACGGCGACGATCTCGGTGGCGATGCCCTTCTCCTTGAGCCGCACCGCCTCCTCGACCCCGATCTCGTCGAACGGGTTCATCGACATCTTCACGCCGGCAGTCTCGACGCCGGAACCGTCCGCTTTGACGCGGACCTTCACGTTGTAGTCGACCACCCGCTTGACCGGGACCAGGATCTTCATGAGATGGACCGTGCCGCTTCCAGGAATGTTGCGCGCGGGCAAGGCGGATAACCCGCCTGTTCGCACCTGCAATAGAACCGGCGGACCATATGCAGGGGCAGGAGGGCTGTCAAACGTCCGGTCAGGAACGGAGCAGGGTCATCAACAGCGCGAACAGCAGCAGCGCCGCGCCCTGGAGGATCACGCGCCAGCGCATCAGCTGGTTGGAGCGCGCCGGGTTGCCGCCGCCCCGCACCAGGCCGAACAGCCCGGCGAACAGGACGCCAAGAGTGGCGAACATCAGCAGGGCGACCAGCACGGCGAGGAAGGTTTTCACGCGGGTGATATAGGGCACATGCACAGCCTCCCCAACCCTGGCGGCCCCTGGGCCGTACCGCTGCCATCTTGTTGACCCAACTCGCCCACTGAAGTCCGGAGCCATGACGGTGCTGCGCCTGCTGATCCTCGCCGGCCTCCTCGCCCTCGCGCCCGGTCTTCGTGCCGGCGCTCAGGTCAACCCGGATGACGCCCGCCGCACGCTCGACGTGCTGCAGGACCCGCAGAAGCGCGACCAGCTTATCAACACCCTCCAGACCATCGCCCGGTCGCAGCAGCCGCCCACCCCGGCTCCTGCTGCCGGCGCGATCGTCCCGGACAGTCTCGGTGCCGAAGTGCTTATGGGCGCCTCCGGCTTCCTTAATCGTCTCTCCAGCCAGGCGATCGCCACCTTCGGCGCGATCCGCAGCGTGCCGTTGCTCTGGGTATGGCTGAAGGCGATGGCGACGGAACCCTGGGCGCGCGGTATCCTGCTGGACACGGCTTGGCGCCTGTTGCTGGTGCTGGCGATCGGTCTCGCGGCCGAGTGGGCCGTGCGACGCGTCGTGCAGCGCCCGATCCTGGCGCTGGTCCGCCAGGCGCCCAATGGCGGCGCGCAACCCGAGGAAGACGCCGAAGCGCGCGCCGAGAGCGGTGAAACCGAGCCGCCCCACCGCCGTCGGACCGCTGCACTGATCCTTCTGCGTCGCGTGCCGCTGGTGCTCGGCCGCTTTGTCCTCGAACTGCTGCCGGTGCTGGCATTCCTGGCCGTCTGCCATCTGATCGCGGCAACCGCACTCGGTGGCGTGGACCCGCCGCGGCTGGTCCTGCTTGCGGTCATCGACGCCTACGCGGTCTGCGCCGCGATCCTTTGCATCGGGCGGGTCATATTCTCGCCCAGCCAGCCGCACCTGCGCCTGCTGACAGTTCCGGACGATGTGGCTGCCTACGCCATGCGCTGGATCAGGCGTTTCGCGGTGGTGAGCGTGTTCGGCTACGCCATCGCCGAGGCCGGATTGCTGCTCGGCTTGTCCGATACCGCGCACGAGGCGCTGCTCAAGGTAGTCGGCCTCGTCGATCACATCTTCCTCGGCATCATCGTCCTGCAGCAGCGCCGGACGGTGCGGCGGGCGCTGCGTGCGCCAGAGGGCGCAACCGGTCCTGTCGCCGCGCTGCGCAATTGGCTGGCCCGCATTTGGCATTGGCTGGCGCTGCTGCTGCTGGCAACGCTCTGGCTCACCTGGGCGGTGGAGGTGCAGCACGGCTATGCCCGGATGCTGCGCTACTTCGGCGGCGTGATAGGCGTGATCGTTCTGGCGCGGCTTGCCGAGATCGTCGTCCTTGGCACGCTCGATCGCGCGATGGCGCCGCGGGCCGATGCGGTGCCAAGTCATCCGGGAATCGAGGCGCGTCTCGCGCTCTATCACCCCGTGCTGACCAGCGTTGCCCGCGCGTTGATCTTCGTCGCCGCCGCGATTGCCCTGCTGCAGCTCTGGGGACTCGGCACGTTCGACTGGCTGGTGGCCACCGACCTTGGCCACCGTGTGCTGTCCAGCCTGCTCGACCTCGCGGTGACCGTGCTGCTGGCCGTGGCGGTGTGGGAAGCGGTCAATGCGGCGATCGAACAGCATCTCGCCCGCCTGACGCGCGAGGCGCAGGCGGCGCGGTCGGCAAGGCTGCGCACTTTGCTGCCGCTGCTGCGCACCACGCTGTCGGTCGTCATCGTGGTCGTCGCCGGCATGATGGTGCTGTCCGAGATCGGCGTGAACATCGGCCCGCTGCTGGCCGGCGCCGGCATCATTGGTGTGGCGATCGGCTTCGGTTCGCAGACACTGGTGCGAGACCTGATCACCGGCATCTTCCTGCTGCTGGAGAACGCGATGCAGGTTGGCGACACCGTCACCGTGTCGGGACTCTCCGGCACGGTGGAGAACCTGTCGGTCCGCACCATCCGGCTGCGCGCCGCCGACGGCTCGGTCCACATCATCCCGTTCAGCTCGGTGACCACGGTGACCAACGTAAACCGCGGGCTGGGCAACGCGTCGGTGACGGTCAGCGTTGCTGCCCACGAGGACACCGACCGGGTGTGCGACGTGCTGAGCGAGATCGTGGCCGGCATGCGGGAGGATGCGGATTTCTCGGCCCGGATGCTGAGCGATCTGCAACTCTGGGGCGTGGACAAGCTGGACGGTGCATCGGCGACGATCGCCGGCCAAGTGGTCTGCACCGATTCCGGGCGTTGGAGCGTGCAGCGCGAGTTCAACCGGCGGATGAAGCGGCGGTTCGCGGAGCTGGGGATCCAGCTCTACAACCCGATGGAGCAGATGGTCGCGGTGCGGCAGATCACCGACGAAGCAAAGTCATGAACCGGCTCGCCACCACGATTGCGGATGAGGGGTTCGCCTTCGTGCGCGGAGCGGAGATGCGCGCGCTGTTCGGCCCGATGGCGGACTGGCCGGCGTTCGCGGCGAGCTGGGACGATCTCGGCCTCGACACCTACATGGCGGATGGCGGCCGCTACCGGAAGCGCCGCCACGCCGCGTTCGGCGCGCACGCCGGCGAGCCGATCCACCGCAAGCCGCATCAGCCGCATTACCAGAGCCGCGACTACAACCCGCTGAACGGCGGCATTGCGCGCTGGTTCGATCCGGTCCTGGCGGAGATCGCCAGTGGGCCGAGCCTGACGGCGATCCTGACGACATGCCGCACGCTGTTCGAGCGTCTGGCACCGACACGCGACTGGCACATCGAGGTGCACCAGTTCCGTATCGAGGCGCGCAGCGGAGCGGCAGGCCAGCCGACGCCGGAGGGGATGCATCGCGACGGCGTTGATTACGTGCTGGTGCTTCTGATCGGGCGCCGCAATATTCAGAGCGGCGTCACGTCGATCCGCGGCATGGATGGGCGCGATTTCGGCAGCTTGACGCTGACCGAGCCGTGCGATGCGGCATGGGTGGACGACCATCGGGTCATGCACGGCGTGACGCCCGTCGAGCCGATCGATCCGGCGGAGCCGGGGTTCCGCGACGTGCTGGTGGTGACGTTCCAGCGCGAGAATTGAGCAGCAATCGCACGACCTGGCGCCGTGGCGTCAAGCGGCTCGTGATACAAGGGCTTCGGCGTGCAGCGGGTAATGGGTGGTGCAGCCTATGTGCAGTTCGACGTCCATGGGACCGTCCATGCCGTCGAACAATGCCGGGGGTATCAGGCCGCGGCCAGTTGTCCAACGGAACGCGTTGGCCGCTTCGAACGCATGGAATCCCTCGACCAGCGCGGCATCCGATGCTTCGACCAGACGCATGACAGCGCCGCGCCAGAAGACAAGCCGCCGGACGGCAAACCCCCAGCTCACGCGGGTCGCGCGCTACGCCTAGCTCCTGTGGCACGCCGGAACGCGATGTAATGTACAAGCTGACCGGGCGGCTCGGCAGATGGCACACGAAGACGCCATTCCTCAGTTTCTTGCCATCCACACGCCTTCCATCCATGACCAGATGCAGATCTGGGTCGTCGGTGGTCGGCACGCCCGGTCGCGGTCCTGCTCTGTCCAGCACCCAACGCCAAATCGCATCGACAACGGGTCCGCCGGTCAGCACGGGCGCAAATGGCAGCTGCGGGGACAAATCCCAGCCGCTATTGGCGTTCTGAAACAGCCAGCGGTTGCCGTCGTCGCGGTAGCTTTCGGCCGGAGCGCCGTTGGCCAGCAATATGTCGTGGCTGGCCAGTTCGATGTGGTATAGCTCCATCTCCTGAGCGAAGTCGTCCCACACGATCGAGCGGTGGTTCACCAGGAACTCGACCGGAATCAGCACGCCGTCGATGAACAGGCAGTGACCTTTCGTTACCCGCAGGTCGCGGTGCGGTACGTTATCAGCCAGTGCACCCTTTCGAACCATGACAGGTGTTGCCGCGTTGCGCCGGCCGCGCGTGGCCAAGACATGGCCGATGCCGATCCAAAGGATTGAGCGCGCTTCGCCAGTGTGCGTTAGCACGACATCGCTGACCTTCAGATGCTCGACCGGCATGTTGCCTTTCGGTGTGGTGATCAGCGTTCCCGAGCAGAAGCATAGAGCTTCAGCGAAGGCGCTTACGGCATTGACCAGACCGGCACCCTCTGTCTGGGTCAGATTAACGCCGAGAGGAGCCGAAAGGCCGATAGAGGCATCAGGAAAGGGGGTAGCTGAGGCTTTGAGCAGCAGATCCACCACGGCTGGCGCGCTTTTAAGCAGCGTATTCCCCTGCATCATCAATGCAGCGACAGCAGCTACCGCGGGAGCTGCCGCAGAGGTTCCGAAGAACGGATCAAGGAAGCCTTCGCCTGGCATGCCGCCGTCAAGTCCGAACGTCGTCGGGCCACCATCCGGGCCGGTAATGTCCGGCTTGGTCGTATTGGCTCCGATAGAAGAGAACGGCTCCGTCTGCGAAGTGATATAGCCCCCAACTGTAGAGGCCGCACTTGGTGTCGCCAGGATGTTCGTGGCGGCGACAGTCAGCGCGTACGGATCGTTGGAGTGGCCGTAGATTGGAATGCCTGTAAGCCGATCATTTCCGGCAGCCGTGACGTAAGTTACCCCATCGTTGAAAGCTGCATCGATCGCTTGGTCAATAACCCCGCCAGGTGCTTCCAGATTAGTTCCGAGCCCCAAGTCGTCAACGATGATGTTGCAGTGTACGGCGACCAGGCTCGCTATGGCGCTGGCCATCTCTGCTGGGGACTGCGACCCGGCTGCAAAATCAATAGCCGCGCCCGGCGCGATGTCGTGGACGATTTGAGCCATGGCGCGGCCCTCATCGGTGCGCGAACTGTCAGCCCCATCTGGCCCTACGATTATAATCGCAGACGAGGGCGGTAGTGCACCAGCCAAGACATCGGCAAACTCGCCGCCCAGCGCATTAAAGCTGTCCGAGACGATACCGATAGTCACACCAGATCCAAGGATGCCTAGCTGCCATACGGTTGGCGCGTCGACCGCCAGTGCAATAGGATTGCCCTGTGCTAGGGTGAGCGCGGTATCTGTGCCGCCTTTGCCGCTCTTGGTAACCTGGAAGTAGTCGCCGGCTAAACTGAGGCTGCTCGCCGAACCTTCAATCGGAATATTGGGCAGCATGAGGGCGTTTCCACCATCCACTGTTAGCCGTGGATGCGTATCTGGGCCCTCCCGGACCTCGAGCGTTTGGACTCCCCCAAAATCGCCGATCGTAGCGTCGATTACAGCGTTACCGCTTGCGGTCCCTGTGTTCTTAAGAATGATTTGGTCATCAATGCTCAGACCAGTTATCGTGCCCGCGAAACCGGAGGCATCATCCAGGACCAGCGTATGCTGACCGGATCCTGCGAAGGAAATCGTGGTCCCTTGCGCGACCGATCCGCCTACCTCGAGTGTCGCGCCTGCGTCGACCTTGTACTGTCCAGCTCCGCTCAGATTGCCATTGATAACCAACGTGCCGTTGGAAATGACCTCAGCAATTCCACTGTTATCGACTGTAAGTGAGTAGGAAGGGACAGTCGTATTTCCTATCGTCACGGCGTCCGTGACCGCTGAATCGATAGTTCCTCGTGCCAGCAGGAGGCCACCAGCATCTATCTGCAATGTATCAGGAGCCGCACCGGAACTTCCGCCAATCTCCACAGCTCCGCCGCTATCAATTCTAAGGAGTCCCTTGCCACCCGATTGGCCCATGGTTATTTGTGTCGCGTCGGCGCTACCGCCGTTTTCGATCGTGACGCTACCAGCACCATTGTTCCCGACGGCGAGAGCACCTTGGCTTTCCCATAACGAACCCGTGCCATCGACGAGTATCGTTCCATCGCTGCCCGATACTTGCCCGAGAATATCATCGGCTCCGTTGCTGGTGACCGTTCCGGCATTTTCTACTGTAATCGTCCCGTCGCCTCCGGCGTCGGCACCCAGTATTAGGCCGAAACCAGCTGATCCGGAGGCGATCAGCGATCCTTGGTTGATCGTTATGTCCGCTCCACTCGCGTCCCCAACAACAATTCCTTCGCTGTTCCACGTCGAACCGGGATCGCTGATCGAGACTGACGCCTTGCTGCCAGTGAACAGAGCAAGCCCGCTGACACCGCTGGTGACGGTACCTCCAGAGGCAATCGTCAAAATGCCTGTTCCACCATTCTCGCCGACAATGATCCCTTGGCTAGCGTCAAAACTGCCGTCGTTGGTTACGGCGACGGTCCCCGTCCCGGATCCCCATCCAATAGGGATCTGACTCGTTTCCGTCCAAAGTGAACCGGCCCCGTCAACCGTGACTGTGCCGTTACCCAGAACCCCTATGCGATCGAAGGTGCCAGTCGAACTGAGAGTTCCGCCGGCGGTGATCGCCACCTTACCCGAGCCTTGGTAACCTACATCGAGGCCGCTTTTCGCGTCCCACAGCGAGCCGGCCCCATCTACGGTGACCTTGCCAGAAGCATCAGACCATTTGCCAACAGTGGCGCTGGCGGTTCCGCCAGTCTCTATGCTGCCCCCGGCACTTATGTTGAGCGTCGCAGTTCCGTCCAGGCCAACAGTCAGCGCCCCGGAGGTCGACCAGGACGAGCCTTCACCGGTCACCGTTGCGGTGCCCTGATCCCCCGACTGGTCACCGATAACTTCAGACTGACCGGCAGTGTCCAGCGTCCCTCCATCTTCAATGGTGAGGACGCCTGAGCTGTTGCCGCCGACCGTTACGCCGAGATCATTCTGCACCGACGAGCCGGCACCGACGGTGAGAGAGCCTGATCCATAGCCGTAGCCAACCTGAAGGACCGAGGTGTTGTGCCAGGCGCCTGACACCGAGACAGCATTTTCTATATTCGTGGATGTGACGACATCCGTGAAACCCGAGATAGAGATCGGTGCATAGATCGATACCTGATCGGCGGTCCCACTGCCGAACACGGAGCCCGTCGCGTAAAACACTGCTGTGTCAGTGGGACCAGGCGGACTAGAGGCAGGAACGAATTCCGTGATGAAGCTGACGGGATCGAACATCACAGTGATCTCGACCAGCCAAGACGAGGCAAGACCAAAGTCGCCCGCGCCACCGCGCCAGTAATACGTTGTCACCGGCAGCCCTCCCTGAACCGTCACGTCGAGCTTCGCTCTTGCCCAACTGCAACGGTCAGGATGTCACACAGGTGGACCGTTCTGCAAGCGCGCCTCTAATCAGCGGCAGGTCCGGGAGGGGATCCCATCCGGCGCTGCGGAACGATCCGCCGCGAGGACGTCTGATGGCTCGCCGCTGCTCCCGGTCAGCGCTCGTCGTCGCGGTGCATCATCAGCATCAGTGCCCGGCGCAGCCGCAAAATGCCACCGCGCGTCTGGCCCTGATCGCACATCCGCTGCCCTTCGCTCGATAGGAAGGTGACCTCCTGCGGCGGGGGCGATCCGGCGACGCGCACCATCTCGCTCACGCGGTCCAGCAGGTGCAGGCAGTATTGCGGCGTGTCGCTGGTCACCTGTTGCGGCGGCGACTGGCTCACCACCGGCACGGCGCCGAGCCACACCGTCGCCGCCCCGAGGCTGAGTGTCCGCACGATCGGTCCCATGCCGGCCACAATGGTCCCAGCGGCCTCACACCGCCGTGGTGATGGCATGACAACGACGTTAGCCATTGTGGGCCGATTCCTCATACCCGGGCAGCGACAGGATTGCGACCAGCCCCGGCGCCGCGTCAGCCAGACGCAGGCTGCCGCCATGCAGTTGCGCAACCGCCTGCACCAGCGCCAGCCCAAGTCCGGCGCCAGGGGTGTTGCGCGCGCTCTCGCCGCGGAAGAACCGTTCGGCGGCCCGTGCCCGGTCGGAGTCCGGAATTCCGGGACCCTGATCGGCCACCGCGATCTCCACGCCCGCGGCTGTCAGCGCACCTGACAGCGTTACCGCGCCGCCCGGCGGTGAGAACTTCACCGCGTTGTCGACCAGATTGGCCACCGCCTGCTGGATCAGCTCGCGGTCGCCAAAGGCGGGCAGCCGATCCGGCGCCTGAACCGACAGCGCGATGCCCTTCTCCTCCGCCACCGCCCCATAAAGGTCTGCCACATCGGCGAGCAGCGGCGCCACATCCAGTGTCGCGAACGCCGCCCGCCGCGAGCCGGCCTCGATCTCGGCGATCCGCAGCAGCGCCTGGAACACCGCCACGATACCGTCGAGGTCGGCGGTCGCCCGCTCGATCGCGGCACGCAGCTCGCCGGCCGTGGCGGCATGAAGCGTCGCGTCCTCCAATCTGGCACGCGCGCGGGTGATCGGTGTGCGCAGGTCGTGCGCGATCGCATTGGAGACCTCGCGAACGCCCTCCATCAGCCGTGCCATGCGGTCCAGCATGTCGTTGATCGTGTCGGCGAGCTGGTCGAACTCATCGCCGCGGCCGGACAGCTTCACCCGCTGGGTGAAGTCGCCGCCGGCAATCGCCGCGGCAGTGGCCGAGACGTTGGCAAGCGCGCGGCGGAACAGGCTGCGCACCACCAGGGCGCCGGCCGAGGCCATCGCCAGGACGACGAGGATCGCCCACAACAGTGCGTCGGTCAGCAGCGCGCGCAACTGCGCGCGCACCTGCACGTCCCGACCGATCAGCAGGCGGAAGCCGCCCGGCAGGTCGAAGCTCTGCACCACCGCCAGCGAGCGCATGCCGGCGCGCTCGATCGGCAGCTCGTACCAGGCACCGTTCTGCGCCGCCCCTTGCGGCCAATGCTCCAGGTTGCCGGCGATCCGCCGCCCGTTAGGATCGACCAGCAGGTAGATCGCATCGTCGTCGACATTCTGCGTCAGCCGATCCTCGATGGTGACCACCAGCGCGGGCAGGCCCCCGGTGGCAAAGCGTTCAGACAGGCTTTGCGCGTCGGCCTGGATCGCAGCTGTGGTCTGCCGGTCAAGCAGACCGGCTGTTGACCACCACAGGAACATGGCCAGCGCCGCCGCACTGACCGCAAGCAACAGCGCGTACACAGCGGCGAAACGGAAGCCAGCCGAACGGAGCAGGCGGTGAGTGCGCCGCGGAATGTGGCTCTCCCCCTCCCCGCGCGGGAGGGGGTTGGGGGGAGGGGGCCGTGCGCGCTCCGTAGCCCTCTCCCCCCAACCCTCTCCCGCGAGGGGAGGGGGAGAGATCTCATCCGCCATCGTCAGGTGGCTTCGGCACGCAACATGTAGCCGGCGTTGCGGACGGTGTGGATCAGTGGCGTCGGAAACGGCTTGTCCACCTTCTGGCGCAGCCGCGACACATGCACATCGATCACGTTGGTCTGCGGGTCGAAGTGGTAGTCCCACACGCCTTCCAGCAGCATGGTGCGCGTGACCACCTGGCCGGCGTGGCGCATCAGGTATTCGAGCAGCCGGAACTCCCGTGGCTGCAGGTCGACCTTCTGCCCGGCGCGCTTCACTTGGCGCGACAGCAGATCGAGCTCCAGGTCCGCAACCACCAGCTTGGTCACCGGCCCTTCGCCCTTGCCGCGCCGCGTCAGCGCCTCGACGCGGGCCAGCAGTTCGGCAAACGCGAACGGCTTGGTCAGGTAGTCGTCGCCGCCGGCCTTCAGCCCCCGCACCCGCTCATCGACATCGGCGAGCGCCGACAGAATCAGCACCGGCACCGTGTTCTTCTGCGCCCGCAGCGTCTCCAGCAGCCTGATGCCGTCGATGCCGCCGGGCAGCATGCGGTCGAGGATGACCGCGTCGAACGCCTCGCTCGCCGCCATGAACAGGCCGTCGCGGCCGTTGTCGGCGAGCTCCACCACATGGCCTGCCTCCTTCAGTCCACGTACGACGAAGGCGCCCACGTCCTTGTCGTCTTCCACCACCAGGATACGCATTGCCTTGCTCCTCAGCCGGGCCCTTCGGCGGGACGCCGGCCTACCGTGACCGACACATCGATGTCATGCCCCTGCCGGCGGATCGACAGGTTGACGCTGCTGCCTGGCGACACCGCGGCGACCGCACGGATCAGCCCGCGCGAGCTTTCGATGTGCTCGCCGTTGATCGCAATGATCATATCGCCCTGACGGATTCCGGCGCGCGCCGCGGGGCTGGTGCGCTCCACGCCGGCGACGGTCACACCGTTCTTCGAATCCTCCACCGACACGCCAAGCCAGCCGCGTTCGATATGGCCGCTGCCGCGCAACTCGTTGACGATCGGCATCACCAGTTCGCTCGGCGTGGCGAAGCCGATGCCGACCGAGCCACCGGATGGTGAGACGATGGCGGTGCTGATCGCGATCACCTGGCCGTCCATGTTGAAGATCGGCCCGCCGGAATTGCCCGGATTGATCGGCGCGTCGAGCTGCAGGAAGTTGTCGAACGGACCGGCACCCAGGTCGCGGCCGCGCGCCGAAATGATACCGGCGGTGACCGAACCGCCGAGACCGAACGGATTGCCGGCGGCCAGCACCCAGTCCCCCACCTCGACCACGCGCGAGTCACCGAACGCTACGGCCGGCAACGGGCCCGAGGCCTGCACCTTGATGAGGGCCACGTCGGTCAGGTCGTCGGAGCCGATGACGTCCGCCGGCAATCGCGTGCCGTCGGTGAGCACGACCACGATCTTGTCGGCGTGGCCGACCACGTGGTTATTGGTCACGATCAGCCCGGATGGGTCGATGATGAAGCCCGACCCGGCGCCCATGGTCTGTTCACGGCGATTGCCGAAGCGGCGACGGAACTCACGGCCTAGCGGCGTGTCGCGCAGTTCCGGTGGCAGCTCGCCCAGGACTTCACCGCCCGAGACGGTCTCGGTCACCGCAATGTTCACCACCGCCGGCAGCACACGCTTGACCAGGGGTGCGAAGCTGTCGGGCGTCGAGCGGGCGACGGCGCTGCCGGGTGCACCTGTGCAAGCGGTGACGCAGAGCGCCAGCAGGAGCACCGCCAGCCGTGGCCTTCTTCCGATCAACGGTCGTCGCCATAGGGTCATCGCGTTGGATTCTCTGCCGCGGGAATGCGTCAGCAGCAGATGGCACGCAGCGACGGCGGCAACAAGAATCCCCACCTCAGACTTTGCTCGCTGCGCTGCCCGCCGGGTCCTCCGGCCAGGCATGTTTCGGGTAGCGTCCCCGCATATCGCGCCGCACATCAGCCCAACCGCCCTGCCAGAAGCCGGCGAGGTCGGCGGTGATCGCGACCGGCCGCCCCGCCGGTGACAGCAGCGCAAGCCGCAACGGCACCCGGCCCTCGGCCAGATGCGGCGTCATCGTCAGTCCGTAAAATGCCTGCGCTCGCGCAGACGCAACCGGCACCGGCTGGGTGTAGTCGATCACGGCACGCACGCCGGGCAGCGCGAGATGCGCCGGCAACGCCGCATTCATCCGTCGGGCGAAGTCCCGAGGCAGCAGGCCATGCAAGATCGCGAGCAGGTCGAGTCGGGCCAGTTCGGCGAACCGCGACATACCGGAAAGCCGCGGTGCGAGCCATTCCAGGACACCATCGGTCAGCGCCGCGTCGGCCAGATCCGGCCAACCTGCATCCGGTTCGAGCCGCCGCATCAGCGCGACCCGCGCCTGAAACTGCCGTGCCGCCTCGGTCCAGGGCAGCGGCCGCAATTCCTCCGCCGCCACCGCGCGGGCGAGCGCCGTCGCGACCTCGGCGGGATCCGCCGGCTCGGTGCGGTCGGTGAGGATCAGCGCGCCGAGGCGTCGTCGGCGCCGCGCCAGCACCATACCGGAGACCGGATCGAAGCTGGTCTCCACCTGCTCGGTGATGCGTCCGGCCGGAAGCGTGTCGGGATCGAGCGGTGCCGCCAGCCGGATGCGCGCCGCCGCCTTCATCTCCAGCGCCGCAACCGCCAAAAGCGGCGCGTTGGCGAGCGGATCGGCGCGCGGCAGCCGTGCCCCGCCGCCGCCAGCCAACCGGAAGCTCCCGGGTTCGCCACGCCGTTGCGCAATGCGGTCAGGGAAGGCGACAGCGAGCAGCCGGCCGGCGTCGCCATCGGCGAGCGCGTCGGCGCGCAGGCGCATCCGGCGGCGATACTGGCCCGCTACCCTGCGGATGCGCGACAGGGCGCCGCGGTCCGCCGCCGGATCGCCATCGGCGATCGCCGTCAGTCGCAGTGCGATGTCCGCCGGTGCGTCCGGACTACGCAGCGGATCACGTTCCTCCAGTAGTGCGGCGAGGTCCGCCGCAAGCGCCGCTTCACCCGGCGTCCCGGCAGCCAGCATCATCGCTGCCAGCCGCGGGTGCGCACCGATCGCCGCCATCCGCCGGCCGATATCGGTGATGCGCCCTTCGGCGTCGAGCGCACCAAGCGCCGCCAGCAGCGCCGTCGCCGCGGCCAGCGCGCCGGGCGGCGGGAGGTCGAGCAACGGCAGATCGGAAGGTGCCGAGCCCCAGGCGGCGCAGTCCAGCGCCAGCCCCGCCAGGTCCGCCTCCAGGATTTCGGGCCGGTCGTGCGCGGCCAAGCCGCGATGCAGCGCCGTCGACCACAGACGGATGGCCAACCCCGGTGCCTCACGCCCCGCCCGGCCTGCCCGTTGCTCGGCTGCCGCACGCGAAATGCGCAGGGTCGTCAGCCGCGCCAGGCCGGTGGACGCATCGAGCCGTGGCGCCCGCCGCCAGCCGCCATCCACCACGATGCGCACGCCTGGCACGGTGAGCGACGTCTCGGCGATCGATGTTGCCAGTACCACCCGCCGCCCCTCGGCCGGCCGCAACGCGCGATCCTGCTCCGCTGCCGGCAAGTCGCCGTGCAGCGGGAGTAACAGTGCGCCGCAGCCTTCGAGCGCCACCTCGGTGCGGCGGATCTCGGCCATGCCGGGCAGGAAAGCGAGAATGTCTCCGTCATGCGCCGCCAGCGCCGCACGCACCGTTCGGGCCGTTGCGTCCGGCAGATCGCGCGGGCTGGGGACGTCGCGCGCGACATGGCTGACCTGGACCGGGAACATGCGACCGGTACTCTCAATCACCGCCGCGTCCAGCAGTCCGGCGAGACGGGCACCATCCGCCGTCGCCGACATGGCGATCAGGCGCAGTTCCGGCCGCAGCACACGTTGCAGGTCGCGGCACAGCGCCAGCGCCAGGTCGGTCTCCAGCGACCGCTCGTGCACTTCGTCCAGGATCACGGCAACGACGCCATCGAGCACCGGATCGGAGTGCAGCCGACGGATCAGCAGGCCATCGGTGACGACCTCGATGCGGGTCGCTGGCGAAACGGCGGCATCCAGCCTGGTGCGATAGCCGACCGTGCCGCCGACCTCGTCTCCCAGCAGCGAGGCCATGCGGGCGGCGGCGGCGCGGGTGGCGAGCCGGCGCGGCTCCAGCACAAGGATGCTGCCGTCGCCGCGCCATGGCGCGTCGAGCAGGGCGAGCGGCACCAGCGTCGTCTTGCCGGCGCCCGGCGGCGCCACCAGCACCGCGTTGCGCCCGGCCGCCAGGGCGGACAGCAGCGACGGGATGACATCAGTGACAGGCGATGAGGGAAGCATGCTGGCGATCCGATGGATTCTGCGCCATATGCGCACGAAATCTGGAAATCGGGGAACTCATGCGGTTCGCGCCGAAGGCATTGCTGTTCATGCTGTTTGCCTGCTGGGGCATCCCTGCCGGTGCGCTGGAGAGCGTTCCGGTTGCCAGTGCGTACGCCACCGCGTCATTGGTCTCCGAGGTCGATGCGATCGGGCCGAGCGGCCGGTTCCGCATCGGCCTGCGGCTGCGGTTGGCCCCCGGTTGGCATACGTATTGGCTGAATCCCGGCGATGCCGGGGTGGCGCCGGAGCTGTCGCTCGACCTGCCGCGCGGCGCAACAGCCGGCCCGATCGCCTGGCCAGTGCCGCAGCGCGTGGCCGAAGGGCCGCTGATGACCTACGCATACACCGGCGACGTGCTGCTGCCGGTTACCGTCACGGCCGCGCCGGAGGGCAGCGCCAACATCAAGGCACACGCGAATTGGCTGGTATGCCGCGAGATCTGTGTGCCTGAGGAGGGCGATTTCCAATTGGACCTGCCCGCCGGTGCCGCCACCCAATCGGCGCAGGCGCCGCTGTTCGCCGCGTTTGACCGGCAGATGCCGCGGCCCTCGCCCTGGCACGCGGTAGCAAGCCGCGACGGGACGCTTTGGGTGCAGGGACCCGAGCTGACTCCGGCGACGGTAGTGGATGCCTGGTTCATTCCCGATTCGCAGGGGACAATCCGTGATAGCGCCGCGCAGCCGCTGACGGTCTGGCAGGGCGGCTTCACGCTCGCGCTGCGGCCGGGCAAGGCGTTCCGGCCCCAGGAGGGGCTGTCGGGCATCCTGTCGATCCGTGACCGCAGCGGACTGGAGACCGACGTCGAGCTGCGTGCCGCTGCCGGCACGGTACCGCCGCAGCCGCCGACAATGCGGCTGGAACGCATGCTGGGGCTGGCGTTTTTGGGCGGGCTGATCCTCAACCTGATGCCCTGCGTGTTTCCGGTGCTGGCACTGAAGGTGGTCGGACTCGCGGGCGCGGCACACGGCAAGGCACGCTGGCAGGCCATCGCCTACACCGCCGGCGTGCTGGCGGCGTTCGTGACCCTGGGAGCCGCGTTGCTGGCGGCGCGGGCGGCCGGCACCGCGGCTGGCTGGGGGTTTCAGTTCCAGTCCCCGGTGTTCGTCGCCGCGATGGCGTGGCTGCTGTTCGCGGTCGGACTGAACCTTTCGGGGGTTTATGGGATCGGCACCGGCCTGACCCACGCCGGCCACGGCCTCGCCGCGCGCCCCGGGTACCTCGGCAGCTTCTTCACCGGATTGCTCACCGTGGTAGTGGCGACGCCATGCACCGCGCCGTTCATGGGCGTCGCCATCGCCGCTGGCCTTGCCGCGCCGCCGACGGTGACGATGCTGGTGTTTATCGCCATGGGCCTTGGTCTCGCGGCGCCCTTCGCCGTACTGGCGGCCGTGCCGGCGCTGTGGCGAGCGGCACCGAGGCCGGGGCGCTGGATGGAGATACTGCGTCAGGCGCTGGCCTTCCCGATGTATGGCGCAAGCGCCTGGCTGGTGTGGGTGGTCAGCCAGGAGGCGGGTTCATCCGGTGTGCTGGGTACCGCGGCCGGCCTAGTGCTGCTGGGCTTCGCGGGCTGGGTGCTGGGGATCACGCAGGGCGGCGAGGACCGCGGCCGCCGCGTCGGGCAGGCGGCCGCGGTGGCCGCCGTACTGGCCGCGCTGGCGGTATTGAGCGGAATCGCGACGACGCCAGGCGTGGCATCTGGCGTGGCGGAGTCAGGCGTGGAGCCGTTCAGTGCCACGCGTCTTGCGACGCTGCGGGCTGAGGGCCGGCCGGTGTTCGTCAACATGACTGCCGCGTGGTGCGTGACCTGCCTGGTGAACGAGCGGGTGGCGATCAGGAGCGAGGCCGTGCGCCGTGCGTTTGCCGACCACCATGTGACGTATCTCAAGGGCGACTGGACGCGGCAGGATCCGCAGATCACCGACTATCTGCGTGAGAACGGCCGCGATGGCGTGCCGCTGTATGTGTACTATCCGCCACATGGCCAGCCCGCGGTACTGCCGCAAATCCTCACCGAGAACACGCTGCTGAGCGAGCTCGATCGCGGCTGAACCCCATCGCCGCCTACCCAGCCACCAGTTTCCGCACGATTGCCACCGCGGGCGGCGTCGACCAGTCGGCTGACCCTTCCAGCCGCGCGCGTTCGCGTCCCTGCTTGTCGATGATCACGCTCGTCGGGATGCCGCGGGCATGCCAGGCGTGCGCCGCTGCGCCCTTCGGATCGAGCAGCACCGGCAGCCCGGTGATGTTGTGCTCCTGGTAGAACGCCTCCACCGCGCGCACGCCGCCGCGATCGGAGGACAGCGGCAGTACGGCGATGTCGTCCGGCGCCAGCGCCTTCGACAGCACAGCGAGCGACGGCATCTCCTCGACGCAGGGCACGCACCACGTCGCCCACAGGTTGATCACCATGCCGTGGCCAATGAAGTCCCTCAGATGATGCTCGCTGCCATCGGCTGCGAGGAAGGCGATGTCGGGCGCAGGCACCGGCGGATCGGTCGGCACCAGCTCGGTGGCAAGATCATGTGGTTCCGCGACAAGCGGTTTGCGCGCGACCAGACCGCTCGCTAGGGTCCCGCCCGCCGTGAGCAAATGCCGGCGGGTGATCAACACCATGACGGACTCCCTGCCTTGAGCGAGACGCCGGACCAACGCAACGAGGCCGCCAACCCGCAATGGGGCGGGCGCTTCGCCGCGGGCCCGTCGGTGGTAATGCAGGAGATCAACGCCTCGATCGGCTTCGACCAGAAGCTGTGGCGGCAGGACATAAGGGGCTCGCTGGCGCACGCCGCGATGCTGGCGAAGGTGGGGGTCATCGCGGCACAAGATGAGCAGGCCATCCGTGCGGGTCTAGCTGCGATCGCGCACGAGATCGAGACCGGCTGCTTCCCGTTCGACGCGGCGCTGGAAGACATCCACATGAACATCGAGGCCCGGCTCACCGAACGCATCGGCGAGGCCGGCCGCCGGCTGCACACCGCACGCAGCCGCAACGACCAGGTGGCGACGGATTTCCGCCTCTGGGTGCGCGACGCGATCGACGGGCTGACGGCGCAGCTCACCGACGCGATGCGCGCAATGGCCGAACGCGCCGCGGCGCATGCTGCCGATCCGATGCCGGGCTTCACCCACTTGCAGACCGCACAGCCAGTCACGTTCGGCCACCACCTGCTGGCCTATGTCGAAATGCTGGACCGCGATCGGGGGCGGCTCGCCGACTGCCGACGGCGGCTGAACGAATGCCCGCTGGGCAGCGCGGCGCTGGCCGGCACGTCGTTCCCGATCGACCGCGCGATGACCGCCGAGGCGCTGGGGTTCGACCGGCCCACCGCCAACTCGCTCGACGCGGTGTCGGACCGCGATTTCGCGTTGGAGTTCCTGGCGGCGGCGGCGATCTCGGCGATGCATCTGTCGCGCTTCGCGGAGGAGATCGTGATCTGGTGCTCAGCGCCCTGGCGCTTCATCCGGCTGTCGGACGCGTTCACCACCGGCAGCTCGATCATGCCGCAGAAGCGCAACCCCGATGCCGCTGAACTGGTGCGGGCCAAGACCGGGCGGATCACCGGCGCGCTGGTGGCGCTGCTGACAGTGATGAAGGGCCTACCGCTCGCCTACGCCAAGGACATGCAGGAGGACAAGGAGCCGGTGTTCGACGCCGCCGAGGCCTGGGCGCTGTCGCTGGCGGCGATTGCCGGCATGGTGCGCGACATGACGCCGGACGTGGCGCGGATGCGGGAGCTCGCCGGATCGGGGTTTGCCACCGCGACCGATCTGGCGGACTGGTTGGTGCGGGTGCTGAAGCTGCCGTTCCGGGACGCGCATCACATCACTGGACGGCTGGTGGCGGTGGCCGAGGCGAAGGGTGTCGATCTCGCCGGCTTGACGCTCGCCGAGATGCAGGCGGAGGAGCCTCGCATTACCGCGGCTGTGTTCTCGGTGCTGACGGTCGAGGCATCGGTTGCGTCACGCACCAGTTACGGCGGGACGGCACCGGCGAATGTCGCTCGCGAGGCGGCGCGCTGGCGAAAGGCCCTGTTGTGAAGATCGCGCTGCTGTTCGTGCTGATGCTTGCACTCGTGGCATGCGGCAAGAAGGGGGCGCCATCGCCGCCCGGCCCGCCCGATCAGATCACCTGGCCGCGGACGTATCCGACGTACTGATCGCGTGCCGGTCAGTTGCACCCAGGCTGGCATATCCGACCTCAGGCCTCCGCGGAGTCCAGCCAGCCCGAGCATGGGGAATTCGGCGTCACCATACGCCCAACACGTGGCCGAACAGGCCGATATATACCGCCGAGAGCAAACCGAACGCAGGCCAAACGATACTCGACTCAATCCGCAGACGCCGTGCCCACTTGGCTTGGCCTGCGGTCATGTTTTGCGCAGTGTTTCCCAGGGGTGCGGGTCGTCGGATGGCAGACATTGCGGACAGCACGAGCTGGCGCGGCGGCAGCCGTCTTGGCCGAAAGCACGCGCGGAGAACGACGCAGGTTCTTCCTTGGGCGTGAGAGAATGATAGCAAGGACTTGTAAGCGCTTCGTTAGCGACGGTTGCATCTGTCATGCATGATGGCGCCCGGGAGGTGATGGTCGTCCTGGGTGGGCTCCGGCGATCCGGACATTCACCCGATCGCCCTCCATCACTCCGCGATCCGCGGTGGGTCTTGAGGCTCAGCAATGTATGGTCGGTGCCTGCGACCTCGTGTACCCTGCGTGCAGAATGGCCACCCTCTCCATGCCAGACACGCACGAACCGACCATCGCCGAACTGATCGCGGCGCGGCCGCATCTCGCCATGCACGCAATGGACGGGCTGGTGATGGACGATGTGCCGCTCAACGCCATTGCGGATGACCTCGGCACGCCGGTCTGGGTCTATTCGGCGTCTTGCATGCGCCGGCGTTATCGCTTGCTCGCCGGAGCGTTGGCGGAGGCCGGACTGGACGCGCACATCCACTACGCGATGAAGGCGAACGACCGGCTTGCCGTGCTGCGCCTGTTCGCGGCCGAGGGGGCTGGCGCCGATATCGTCAGCGAGGGCGAGCTTCGCCGCGCGCGCGAGGCCGGCATCCCGGCCGATCGCATCGTGTTCTCCGGCGTCGGCAAGAGCGAACGCGAGCTGCGGCTCGCGCTCGCCGAGGAAATCGCGCAGATCAACGTGGAAAGCGCCGAGGAGCTGGCGATGCTGTCGGCGATCGCCACCGCGATCGGCCGGACAGCGCGCGTCGTCCTGCGTGTCAATCCGGATGTCGATGCCGGCACGCACGCCAAGATCACCACCGGCCGCGCGCAGGACAAGTTCGGAATCCCATATTCCGATGTCGTGCCGCTCTATCGCCGCGCCGGCGAAATGCCGGGCATCCAACCAATCGGACTGGCAACGCACATCGGCAGTCAGATCCTGTCGCTCGCGCCTTATCGCGCGGCTTACGCACGGCTGGGTGACCTGGTGCGCGCGCTGCGCGCCGAAGGCCTGCCGGTCAGTGTCATCGACTGTGGCGGCGGGCTCGGCATTCCGTATCGCGACGAACCGGCACCGCTGCCCGCCGCGTTCGCCGGCGCGATCCGCGGCGCGCTGCACAACCTCGGTGTGCGCGTGCTGGTAGAGCCAGGCCGCTGGCTGGTCGGACCCGCGGGCGTTCTGCTGGCGTCCGTGATCCTGGCAAAGCAGACGCAGGGCAGCCGCTTCGTCGTGCTCGACACCGCGATGAACGACCTGATCCGTCCCGCCATGTACGATGCCTGGCACGGCATCGTGCCGGTCTCCGCGGTCGATGCCGTGGCAAACGTCGCGCCGGCCGACGTGGTGGGGCCGGTCTGCGAAGCCGGCGATACCTTTGCGCGCAATCGCATGCTGCCACCACTGGCAGCGGGCGCCCGGGTGGCGATCCTGGACGCCGGCGCCTATGGTTCGGTGATGAGTTCTGCCTACAATGCGCGCCCGGTAGCGGCCGAGGTGATGGTGGACGGCAGCAACTGGTCGGTGATCCGCGCGCGTGACAGCCACGCTGACTTGTGGCGCGCCGAACGCGTGCCACATTGGCTGGAATGAACGCCCCGGGCGGAGACGTCGATCGCCTGTTGCGCCGGCTCGCCGGCCGCCGTGCGCTGGCCCGCTTCGCGATCCTGTTCGAGCGCATTTGGCCGGCGCTATGGCCGCCACTCGGGGTTGCCGGCGCGTTCGTCTGCGCGGCACTGCTCGACCTGCCGCGCCTGCTGCCGCCCTGGTGGCATATCGGCCTGCTCGCGGTCACCGCGGCGCTGATTCTTGGGCTGCTGATCCGCGGGCTGCGGACTATCGCCACGCCGAACGATACGGCGGCGGACCGCCGCCTCGAACTCGCCTCCGGCCTCGACCATCGGCCGCTTGCGGTGCTGACCGACCGGCCGTCGCGCGGCATCGCTGGACCCGACACGGCGTCGGCCGCGCTGTGGCAGGCCCATGTCGCGCGCGCGGTGCGCTCGGTGCGCCGGCTGCGCGTCGGCCTGCCGCGTCCCGGCCTGGCACGGCGCGATCCACATGCGCTGCGTGCCGCGCTGGTGATCGCGTTGGTCGCCGCCCTCGCCATTGCCGGCGACGATGCCCCTGCCCGCTTGGCGCAGGCGATGGAACCGACCCTGCCGCGCGAGATCCCGCCGCCATCAACCGAATTGCAGGCCTGGATCACCCCGCCCGCGTATACGCGGCTGGCGCCGATCTTCCTCAAACCCGACAACGGCACGGTGTCGGTACCGGCCGGAGCTCGCCTCACCGTGAGCATCACCGGCGGCAGCGGCACGCCGATCCTCGCGCTCGACGGGCACTCGGAGCCGTTCCGCACCCTCGACAAGGCGAGTTTCCAGGCGGACCGCGACCTGACCGTGGGTGGCCATCTCACCGTGCGGCGCGACGGCCGTGAACTGGCCGCCTGGAACCTGGCTGTCATCGCCGACCAGCCACCTACGGCGGAGTGGACCGACAATCCCGCCCGCGCCCCTGGCAGCCAGCAGACCCGGCTGCCATGGAGTGCTTCCGATGACTATGGCGTGGTGTCGCTGCAGGCCGAGATGCGGCTGCGCGATCGGCCCGATGCGCCGCCGCTGGTGGTGAGCGTGCCGCTGCCCGGCGGAACGCCCAAGTCGGCGCATGGCGTCAGCCAGCAGGACCTGACGGCGCATCCCTGGGCCGGGCTGCCGGTGATCGCGGAACTGGTGGCGCGCGATGCGCTGAACCAGACCGGCGAGAGCCGCGAGGTCGAGTTCGTCCTGCCGGAGCGACCGTTCCAGAACCCGATCGCGCGCGCACTGATGGCGATCCGCCGCGGCCTCAGCCTGCATCCCGACGACCGCGCATCGGCGGCGAACGGGTTGGACGCACTGTTGATGGCTCCCGAAGCCCTCGGCGGCGACTACAGCGCTTACGTTAACCTCAGCGCGATCTACTATCTGCTCGAGCGCAACAAGGCGCCCGAGGCGGTCGGCGAGGCGCAGCAGCGCATGTGGGAGCTGGCGCTGCACCTGGAGGAGGGCCAGACCGAGCGCACCGCGCGAGCACTGGAGGAAGCCCGCCAGGCGGCGCGCGATGCCCTGGACAAGGCGATCCGCGAGCCGAATGAGGCCAATCGCGAGGCGCTGGACCACAAGCTGAAGGAACTGGAGGAAGCGATCGCGCGGCACCTCCAGGCAATGGTGGAAGAAGCGCGACGCAACAACGACGAGATGCCGTTCGACCCGGAGGCGCAGCATCTGTCCAACCGCGACCTAGACAAGATGGCGGAGCAGGCGCGAGAGGCCGCCCGCGAAGGCCGCATGGAAGATGCCCAGCAGCGCATGGCGGAACTGGAGCGGATGCTGGACAAACTGCGCAACGCGCGCGCCGAGCACGGGCGCGACGGCGAGCGCACCGAGGCGCAGCGCCGGCGCGGGCGGCAGCAGATGGGCGTGGTACAGGATATGATCGGCCGGCAGGGCGGGCTGCTCGATCACTCGCAGGGCCGGGTCGATGAGGCGACGCGGTTCCGCGGCAACCAGCCGCCGACCCAGCCAGCGGACGAGGCGGCGCAGCGCGAGGCCGATCGGCGGGTACAGCAGGCGCTGCGGCGCGCGCTCGGCGAGTTGATGCAGCAATTCGGCGACTTGACCGGCCAAGTGCCGCCGAGCCTGGGCGAGGCGGAAACGGCGATGCGCGAGGCGGGGCGGCAGTTAGACGAGGCCAACGACGCCGGCGCCGGCGAATCGGAGCAGAAGGCGATCGAGGCGTTGCAGAAGGGCGGTCGCGAGATGGGCCAGGCGATGGCCAAGCAGTTCGGTCCCCAGGGCGGCCAGAACGGCAGCGAGGAGGAAGGCGATTCCGACGGCCAGATGGGGCTGACGCTGCACGACGGTCAGGATGACGGTCCGGGGCATGGTTGGCGTTCGGGGCCGCCGGGGCGCGCGGACTCGGGCCGCGATCCGCTCGGGCGTCGTTATGGACAGGGCAGCTCGGGTGCCGATGAGAGCGCTGATGTGACGGTGCCGGAGGAGCGTGAGCGGCAGCGGACCCAGGCGATCCAGGAGGAGCTGCGCCGCCGCGGCGGCGAGCGGCTGCGGCCGCAGATGGAGCTGGACTACATCGATCGGCTGCTGAAGCAGTTCTGACGCGCAGCGCCTCGGATTGCGCCAGTCCCAACCTCCTGCCACAGTTGCAGCTACTGACCAGTAGGGAGGATCGGCTGATGGACCTGCGCTTCACCCCCGAAGAACTGGCGTTCCGCGACGAAGTGCGAGCCTTCATCCGCGACAATCTGCCCGCCGACATCCGCGAGCGCATGCGTCTCGGCTACAGCCCGAGCAAAGAAGACACCGTGGCCTGGCAACGCATCCTCAACAAGCGCGGCTGGGCGGCGATCTCGTGGCCGAAGGAGTGGGGCGGGCCGGGCTGGACCTCGGTCCGGAAGATGATCTTCCTGGAAGAGAACCAGGTCGCGCCGGCACCGGAACTGTCGTCGTTCAACATCACCATGCTCGGCCCGGTGCTGATCCAGTTCGGCACCGATGCGCAGAAGCAGCGCTTTCTTCCGCGCGCCGCCAATCTCGATGACTGGTGGTGCCAGGGATTCTCGGAGCCGGGCGCTGGGTCGGACCTGGCGTCGTTGAAGACCGCGGCGAAGCGCGACGGCGACCACTACGTGGTGAACGGGCAGAAGATCTGGACCTCGACCGCGCATCACGCCGACTGGTGCTTCGTGCTGGTGCGCACCAATCCAAACGCGGCGAAGCGGCAGGAGGGCATCTCGTTCCTGCTCGTGGATATGAAGACGCCGGGCATCACGGTGCGGCCGATCATCTCGATCGACAACAGCCACCACCTGAACGAGGTGTTCTTCGACGACGTGCGCGTGCCGGTGGAGAACCGCGTCTACGAGGAGAACCGCGGCTGGGACGTGGCGAAGTTCCTGCTCGGAAACGAACGCACCGGCATCGCGCGGCTCGGCAAGTCGAAGGAGCGGGTGCGGTCGGCCAAGGAGATGGCGCGCGAGGTGCGCGAGAACGGCAAACCGCTGATTCAGGACGCCGCGTTCCGCCAGCGGGTGGCGCAGCTCGAAGTGGACATGAAGGCGCTGGAGATCACCCAGTATCGCGTGGTCTCGGCGTATGACCGGCAGCGCGACGGGCGGCCCGATCCGCTGTCGTCGGTGCTGAAGGTGAAGGGCACCGAGCTGCTGCAGGCCACCACGGAACTGGCGATGGATGTCGGTGGGCCACTATCGATGCCGATCTGGGCGGAGGAGCTGGCGGCGCTGTCGAACGAGCCGGATGTCGGACCGGAATGGGCGACGCAGGCCACCGGCAGCTATCTGTTCTTGCGCGCCGCGTCGATCTACGGCGGGACCAACGAGATCCAGAAGAACATTCTGACCAAGGCGGTGCTGCGGCTCTGATCGCGACGGCCGGCGCCAACCGTCATGGCCGGGCCTGGCCCGGCCATCCACGTCTTTGCCGGCGCACCGAAGGAAGACGTGGATGGCCGGCCCAAGACCGGCCATGACGATAGGGAGAACACGCAATGGACTTCACCCTCTCCGACGAACAGCGCCTGCTGAAGGACAGCGTCGATCGGCTGATGGCCGACCGCTACGCGTTCGATCAGCGCAAGAACCACTTCAAGGAACCCGGCGGCTGGAGCACCACGCTGTGGTCGCAATACGCCGAGCTCGGCTTGCTCGGCCTGCCGTTCCCCGAACAGTATGGCGGATTCGGCGGCGGCGCGGTCGAGATCATGCTGGTGATGGAGGCGTTCGGCCGCGCGCTGATCCTGGAGCCTTATCTGGCGACCGTGGTGCTGGGCGGTACCGCGGTTCGGCTCGGCGGCAGCGATGCACAGAAGTCGCGCGTGCTGCCGGCGATCGCCGACGGCAGCATGAAGCTGGCATTCGCGCATGGCGAACGGCAGGCACGCTACGACGTCACCGATGTGATGACCACGGCGAAGCGGAGTGGCGCAGGTTGGGTGCTGGATGGCGCCAAGAGCGTCGTCGCGCATGGCGATTGCGCCGATACGCTGGTGGTGAGCGCACGCACCTCCGGCGAGCGTGACGACGCCGACGGCATCACGCTGTTCCTGGTGGATGCCAACGCGAACGGCGCGGCGCGGCGCGGCTACACGATGCGCGACGAGCAGCGCGCCGCCGAGGTCTCGCTGTCCGGCGTGCAGGTCGGCGCCGATGCCATGCTGGGCGAGGTCGGCAAGGGGCTGGCGCTGATCGAGCGGGTGATCGAGGCCGGCATCGCGGCCACCTCGGCCGAAAGCGTCGGCGCCATGGAGGCGCTGCACACCATGACGCTAGAATACAGCCGGACGCGCGAGCAGTTCGGCAAGCCGATCGGGTCCTATCAGGTGGTGCAGCACCGGCTGGCTGAGATGCTGATGTCGCTGGAGCAGGGCCGCTCGATGGCGATGCTGGCGGCGATGATGGTGGACGAGCCGGACGCCGACGAGCGGGCGCACAACATCGCCACGGCGAAGGTGGGCATCGGCCAGGCGGGACGTTTCGTGTCGCAGAACGCGGTACAGTTGCACGGCGGCATGGGCATGACGGAGGATCTCGCGATCGGCCACTACTTCCGCCGCTGCATGGTGATCGAACGGCTGTTCGGCGACACCGCCCACTACCTGGCGAAGCTGGCGGCAGAGGTGGAGTAGCTCCGCGCCTCCCCGCCTTCATTGGGCCCGACTATTTCCCTCGCTTCTTCAGCGTATCGATCAGAAGCTTGGCAGCCTGGCCCGACGAGGCCGGATTCTGGCCGGTGATCAGCTGGCCGTCGGCGACTGTGTGAACGCCCCAGTTCTTGACCTTGGAAAAGGTGGCACCGAGGCGCATCAGTTCGTCCTCGACAAGGAAGGGCACCACTTTCGTCAATCCCACATCGTCTTCCTCGCCATTGGTGAAGCCGGTCACGGTCTTGCGTGCGGACGAACGCGTTGCCGTCCGGGGTCTTGATATGACGCAGCGCGCCGGACGAGTGGCAGACCAATGCGAAGGTCTTTCCGGCGGCCAGGAAGGATTCGATCAGCCTGATCGAGTTTTTGTCGTCGACGATATCCCACATCGGCCCATGACCACCAGGGTAGAAGACGGTATCGTAGTCTTCCTGCTTGACGCTCTCGAGGCGCACTGTCCTGTCGAGCTGCGCTTCGGCGTCGGTATCCTTCTCGAACCGACGGGTGATGTCGGTCTGAGAGTTCGGCTCGTTGCTCTTGGGATCCAGCGGCGGGCGCCCGCCCTTGGGTGATGCAAGGGTGATCTGGGCGCCGATATCCTTGAAGACATAGTAAGGCGCCGCCAATTCCTCCAGCCAGAAACCGGTCTTGCGCCCGGTGTTGCCGAGCTGGTCGTGGGAGGTAAGAACCATCAGGACTTTCATAAGGCGCTCCTTTCCGTAGTCGTTGCAAAGTGACCCGGGTGGCTCTGCCGGCTTGAGGGTCGTGGTCGGAAGGCTCAGACGCTCGACTTGATTTGGTCCCGCGTCTCCGGCCCCGCCCGAATTGTTGTCGTCACAATGATGTGTGACTTCGCGCCGCCCGGCCAGGGCGACATTCGGAGCGACCTGTTCTATGACTGTGCAGGCCACTTCGTGCTCGACGAGAAGCCGGACGAGATCGCTGCGCTGGGCGTTCCTGTTTGATACGCCTTCCGCAGTCGTTTCCGATGGAGAGTCGACCCATGTCACATCACTATTCCGGACCCGATTTTGGCTTTCCGCACGGCGATGCTCGCCTGGGCTTGACCGACCTGTATGCCTTCCCCAAGCCGGACGGCGTTGGCAAGTCGATCCTAATCCTAAACGTGCATCCGTCCTTCAGTCTCGACCCGCGAGAACCGACCACGCCCGAGCCCTTTGCGGCTGATGCGTTGTACGAGTTCAAGATCGACACGGACGGCAATGCCGTCTCCGATATTGCCTACAGAGTGCGATTCTCGCCGTTTGCAGGCGGTGCGCAGACCGCGACGCTGCGGTACGTCGAGGGTGCGCAAGCCGCCGGGACAGACGACGCCGGCCAGATTATCGTCGAAGGGGGGCCGGTCTCTTTGAATCAGCAGGCACGCGTGACGGAAGCTGGCGATTACCGTTTCTTCGCCGGCTGGCCTCACAAGCGGCTTGGCGTTTGCGGCTCAGGGCCGGCACGTGACACCACCGGCCGTTCCAAGCGTCGGAGGCAATCCCAGTGGTATTCTATCGCACAGTCCAGGTCGGCGGCTTGTCCATCTTCTATCGCGAGGCCGGGCGGCCGGATGCCGCGACGCTGCTGCTCCTGCACGGCTTTCCCTCATCCTCGCGCATGTATGAACCGCTGCTGGCGCGCCTGTCCGCGCATTATCACCTCGTGGCCCCGGATTATCCGGGGTTCGGTCACAGCGATGCGCCCTCTGCCAAGGTATTTTCGTATACGTTCGATCATATCGCTGAGGTGATGCAACATCTGACCGAGGTGCTCCATGTCGACCGCTACGTGCTCTACATGCAGGATTATGGTGGGCCAGTCGGCTTCCGGCTCGCCACCGCGCATCCGGAGCGCGTGCAGGCGCTCATCATCCAGAACGCCGTCGCCCATGAGGATGGCCTGGGCCCGCTCTGGCAGAAGCGGCGGGAGTTCTGGGCCGACCGGGCCGCGAACGAGGCCGGCTTGCGCGCGAATTTCTCGTCCCTTGCCGCAACCAGGCAGCGCCATGTCGGCTCGAATCCACACCCTGACACACTCGATCCCGACCGGTGGATGGATGAATTTGCTTTCCTGGGCCGGCCCGGCGAAGACGATATACAACTCGATCTATTCTACGATTACCGCACCAACATCGCCGACTATCCCGCTTGGGGCGCGTGGCTGCGGCGGCATCAACCGGCCACGCTGGTCATTTGGGGCAAGTATGACCCCTCATTCCTGGTTGCCGAGACGGCCGCCTACCAGCGCGATCTGCCGAAGGCAGAGGTCCACATCATCGATGCCGGGCACTTTGCGTCCTATGAGAAGCCGGATGAGATCGCCCGGTTGATCGGTGATTTTCTGCAACGCACGCTCGACGGACCTGGGGCGGTCAAAGGTTGCTAAATTCCCCCAGGCTGAGCGAATGGCCGGTTTGGAAGCTGGCCGATGCGGAATATCAGCCTTCGGGCTTCGGCTGTCCAAGACCGTCAGCAGGCTGCCAGCCCAAATCGCCCAGGTGACACGACTGTTGGGTCTGGCCCCACTTGATGTATAGGCGGGTCGGTGCGGCCTTCGGTTGCTTCAGGCGGCGCATTCGAGATTGATGGAGTGCAACCCGTTCGTGGGATCAACGAACATCACCAGAGGTGTGACGATGCGATCTAACAGTATCAAGCAGATGTGGCGTGCCGGCCAATGCGTGACGCTGGGCTGGCTCTCGGTATCCCATGGGTTCACGGCCGAGGTCATGGCACGTCAGGGCTTCGATGCCCTGTGCGTCGACCTGCAGCACGGCACCTCTGAGATGAAGGACGTCGGGCCCTTGCTGCAAGCGATCTCGCAGACCGACACGGTTCCGGTGGTGCGGGTCGCATGGAACGAGCCGGCGGCCATCATGAAGGCGCTGGACCTTGGCGCCTATGGCATCATCGTGCCGCTGGTCAATACCGCCGCGGAAGCGGCGATGGCGGTGGCCGCGTGCCGCTATCCGCCCGTCGGCATGCGCTCGAACGGGCCCGTGCGTGCGATGCACTACGGTGGCGCCGACTACGTGGCCAACGCCAACGACGAGATCGTCATCATGGCGATGATCGAAACGAAGGAGGGCCTCGCCAACCTCGATGCCATCTGCGCCACGCCCGGCCTTGACGCCGTCTACATCGGACCAGCCGACCTGTCGTTCGCGCTGGGCCTGGCCCCGCGCGGCGATAACCCAGACCCGCTGCATATCGCCACCTGCGACAGGGTCCGGGAGGCAGCGCATAAGCACGGCATCAAGTGCGTCATGCACTGTGCCAGTGCGGCGTTCGCGGCTGGCGCGGTGAAACGCGGCTTCGACATGGTGATGCTGACGTCCGATCTATCGTGCATGATCGCCGGCGCACGGATGCAGCTCGACGAGCTCAAATCCAAGACGTCCTGAAGCCGGCTCCCGCTGTCTGTGCATGCCGCTGGGAACAGCCGCGCCTGATCCCGGCGCCTCGCCCGCTTGCGGAACTAAGGTGGCCCCTTCACGGCCGCGGTGGGGCCGCTTGGCAGCACCGCAAGGCTTTTATCACCGAGGCCGTGCGAGGGCCACGAAGGGCCACGGAGGAAATGAACAGCACTTCGCGCGTAGCGCCTTCATTGTCTCTATCGCGGTAGGGACGCGCATTACTGCGCGCCCCCCGCGCAGAACCGTACGGGCGGATTTCCCGCATACGGCTCCCACCTCGGGTGTTTGACGGCGAAGCGGTCACTCGGCCACGGATGTGCGATGCGCGGTCTGGGG